>MWVX01000010.1_pt1 | contig 75539 bp, 59 predicted proteins | sample 1047311 | NCBI WGS metagenome assembly MWVX01 (sample SAMN06349984, study PRJNA376086) | soil metagenome | isolation source: MtG-4 sample Antarctic (ecotone) soil | place: Antarctica | collected 2015-01-13 | reverse complement strand
TGTCGGCATTAGTAGCGATAACGTATGTGAGAACCATACGCACCGAAAACCTAAGGTTTCCTGCGTCAAGTTAATCTGCGCAGGGTTAGTCTGTACCTAAGGCGAGGGCGAGAGCCGTAGTCGATGGAAATCCGGTTAATATTCCGGAACTGAGTAACAGTGCTGTGGAGTGACGCAATAGGGTAGGCAAGACGGCTGATGGATGCCGTTGAAGTAAACAGCCCGTCGCTTTGGTAAATCCGGGCGACACAAGGGTAAATAAACAGACGAAAGTACGGAACTTCGGTTCCGGAACAAGTTGCTGACCCCAATTGCCAAGAAAAGCTTCGTTCAGCTCAACTGTTAATTAACAGTACCGCAAACCGACACAGGTAGGTGGGATGAGAATTCTAAGGTGCTTGTGAGAACCCTCGTTCAGGAACTCGGCAAAATATATCCGTAACTTCGGGAGAAGGATAGCCGTGTTCACCAAGAACATGGTCGCAGAGAAATGTTCCAGGCGACTGTTTAACAAAAACATAGGTCTCCGCAAAGTTGTAAAGACAACGTATGGGGGCTGACGCCTGCCCAATGCTGGAAGGTTAAGAGGACTTGTTAGCCGCAAGGCGAAGCTCGGAATCGAAGCCCCAGTGAATGGCGGCCGTAACTATAACGGTCCTAAGGTAGCGAAATTCCTTGTCGGGTAAGTTCCGACCTGCACGAATGGCGTAACGATCTGGAAGCTGTCTTAACGAGGGACACAGCGAACTTGTAGTACCGGTGAAGATGCCGGTTTCCCGCATCAAGACGGAAAGACCCCGTGCACCTTGACTACAACTTGATAGTGATTTCGGGCAAATAATGCGCAGGATAGATGGGAGGCTTTGATGTCAGGCTTTTGGGCTTGGCGGAGCCAACGGTGAGATACCATCCTTTATTTGTTTGACATCTAACCTAGAACCGTTATCCGGTTCAGGAACATTATCAGGCGGGTAGTTTGACTGGGGCGGTCGCCTCCTAAAGAGTAACGGAGGCGCTCGAAGGTTGGCTCAGGCTGTTTGGAAATCAGCCGTAGAGTGTAAACGCATAAGCCAGCTTAACTGCGAGACAAACACGTCGAGCAGGTACGAAAGTAGGAGTTAGTGATCCGGCGGTCGCTTATGGAAGTGCCGTCGCTCAACGGATAAAAGGTACGCCGGGGATAACAGGCTGATCCTGCCCAAGAGTTCACATCGACGGCAGGGTTTGGCACCTCGATGTCGGCTCATCACATCCTGGGGCTGAAGAAGGTCCCAAGGGTTCGGCTGTTCGCCGATTAAAGTGGTACGTGAGCTGGGTTCAGAACGTCGCGAGACAGTTCGGTCCCTATCTGGTGTGGGCGCAGCAGAATTGAAGGAATCTGACCTTAGTACGAGAGGACCGGGTTGGATTGACCTCTAGTGTACGTGTTATCGCGCCAGCGGTATCGCACGGTAGCTATGTCGAGCATGGATAAACGCTGAATGCATCTAAGCGTGAAGCCAGACCTAAGATTAATTCTGCCAGTGAGACTCGTGGAAGACTACCACGTTGATAGACTGGAGATGTAAGTGTAGTAATATATTTAGTTGACCAGCACTAATAGTCCCAAGGCTTGACCATAAAATTTACTGACTAGCAAATTTTATTTTCAAATCGCAATTTGTTTTTGATTATCTATTTCAGTTGTCATTTTGATATTTACCAGTTTTCCGGTGATTTTATCGGCAGGGTCACACCCGTTCCCATCTCGAACACGGAAGTTAAGCCTGCTAGAGCCGATGATACTGCATCTTTCAGGTGTGGGAAAGTAGGAAGTTGCCGGATTTATTTTTAAGAAAAAGCCTGTTCATTAATGAACGGGCTTTTTTAATTTCATTAATCTAAAAAGTTTAGACAACAGATTTCACGATAGCTGTAATCAAACATAGTAAAAGTATTTCCGCTATAATGAACTTCGACAAATTTTTCAAATTGATTTCTTACGCCGTTGTTTTCTGCGGCTTTTTGTCGTTGTTTGTTTCGAGCGGAGTTGGTGTTTTCGCGACTGTGTTTTTTGTCTCAATTTTAATTTCCGCGTGGTTTTTGGAAAATACTCGGTGGCAAATTTCCGAACGTATCGGAACGATTTTGATTTTCGCCGTCGTTCCGCTTTTCTACATTGATTGGAAATATCAATTCGTCGGCTTCGGAACGAATGAAGTAGTCGTCGCGGCGACGCTCGCAAAAGTTATTTTAGTTCTCGCGGCGATAAAACTTCTGCAAAAAAAATCTGATAAAGATTGGGTGTTTCTCTATCTCATATCGTTTTTTGAAGTGTTGCTGGCGGCAGGATTAAGCATCAGTCCGCTTTATTTATTTTCATTCGTTTTGTATTTGCTTACGGCAATTTGCGCTGTTGTTACTTTTGAAATTAGAAAAACTTCGCGCATCGTGCAGCATAATCTGAACGCCGGACAAAAAACACAAGACACTCAAACGCAAAACATTTTTGATAAAGCGTCAATTTTCCGCTTGCCGCACACTTCGGTTTCGATACTTTTACTATTGGTAATTGTTGCCGTCCCGATGTTTTTTGCATTGCCGCGCGTTGGCGGTGCAGGTTTGGGAAATAGCGCGAACGGTCTTTCAGGTTTCACGGGTTTTTCCGATTCGGTCAAGCTCGGACAAATCGGACAACTCAAACAAAACGATAGAGTTGTGATGCGCGTGCGCGTTGAAAATAAAAATGTTGAGAGAAGTTTCGGAAGCCTTCATTGGCGAGGCATCGCGCTCGATTATTTTGATAACAGCACTTGGAGCAAATCCAAAGACGTAACCAGCAAAGCGCACAAACGCGGCGAGCGAGATTTTTTTCTGATTGACGTTCCGTCGAACAAAAATGAAGTAACCGTTCAAACCGTCTATCTCGAACCGATTGACTCGTCCGTTTTATTTGCTTTAGCGCGTCCGGTCGCGGTGCAGGGAAATTTTACAACTCTTGTCCAAGACTCGGAAGGCGCGCTAAATTTTCCGCGCACAAATTTCGAGCGTGCGACTTACAAAGTTTATTCCGACCATTCTTTGCCGTCCGCAAATGAACTGAAACTCGACGACGAAACTTACACCGCAGAACACGCCGGTTATTTGGAATTGCCCGATAATTTGGACGGAAGAATTGCGCAGTTTGCAAAGCAGTTAACCGCAAATGCAAAAAATCGTTTCGACAAAGCGAAAATTATCGGAAGCCATCTGCAAAACGATTACGGTTACACGCTCGAATTAAAAGCCGGCGGCGAACAGCCGCTTGCCGATTTCTTGTTCAATGTGCGTGAAGGTCATTGCGAATATTTTGCGACGGCAATGGCGGTTATGTTGAGAACGCAAGGCATTGCAACGCGCATCGTCAACGGTTTTCAGGAAGGCGAATATAACGAAACGGCGGACGTTTACGTCGTCCGGCAGAAAAACGCACATTCGTGGGTTGAAGTTTATTTTCCCGAAACGAACGCCTGGATACCGTTTGACCCGACGCCTTTTGCCGGGCAAAACGACGGTACGACAACTGCGGGAATTTTGGGAAGTTTCGGCAATTATCTTGAAGCGCTCGAAACATTTTGGATACAGTATTTCGTCTCTTACGACAATCAGGAACAGCGCTCGCTCGTCCGTTCGTTCAAAAAAAGCTTAAGCGAATATCAAACGAAAACATCCAATTGGTTAAACGACGCGCAGCAAAAACTTTCCGATTGGTGGAAACAGGCGCGCGGCGACGAAGGTTTGCAGTCGAGCGCAAAAGCAATCGGCATCGGCGCGCTGTATGTTGCCTCCGCAGTTTTGGGAATTTTTCTTTTAGTCTGGCTTTACCACAAAATCGTAAAACTCGGGGTTTGGCGCAAACTTTTCGATTGGGCGTGGCGCAAAAACCAAACGTCAATCGTCGAATTTTACGAGCAGATGCAAAAGGTTTTGGCAAGCCGCGGCTTTACGCGCGCCGCGCATCAAACGCCGCTCGAATTTGCGTTTGCTTTGAATATGCCGGAAGCTGTCAAGATTACGGAAAAATACAATCTGGTTCGTTTCGGCGAAAAGAATTTGTCGAACGACGAAGCGCGAGAGATTGAAAATTGGTTGAATGATTTGGAGAAAGTAGCGAAGTGAAGGATTTTCTACCAATAAAAAACAAATTTCTATCGCTAAGAATTGTCTTTTTATCACTCGGAAATGATTTCCGAGTGATAAGAAATAGTTTATGTGCAGTAGAAAATCATTTCTAATAGATAGAAAGGCGAACAAAATTATATTTTTACGATGCGATTAAACTTTTTTGTTCGGAAACGACTAATGTTTTGAACAGGAGTTTTAAAGATGAAAAAGTTTTCGATTTTAACGATAATATTAGTTCTTGCTGGAATTGCCTGCTTTAGCGTCGCCGGGTATTTATATTCGACATTAAGAGATTATTATGAAATGTTCGTCTATTACAATATCGAAAGTCAGCTTCTCACTAATTCGGAAGTGAGATTAACAGTTTATAATCTGAAGTTTGGAATTTTAAAATTTTCAATTTTCGGAATCGCAGCTTGGATAGCGGCACTGATGTTTTTCTTGAGAAGAAAAAAGCGTAACTCTTAAAAGTATAAAATGAAAAAAGTTGGATTTGTCAGTCTCGGCTGCCCGAAAAATTTGGTTGATTCCGAAGTGATGATGGGACAGCTCAAAGCGGCTGGCTATGAAATTACGAATACCGAAGCGGACGCCGACGTTCTCGTCGTCAATACTTGCGGGTTTATCGAATCGGCGAAGCAGGAATCGGTCGGCGCGATTCTCGAAGCGACGAGCTTAAAGCAGCAAGGCAAAGCGAAAAGAGTCGTCGTCGCCGGCTGCTTGGTCGAAAGATACCGCGACGATTTGATGAAGGAATTGCCGGAAGTCGACGCATTTATCGGCACGAATCAAATCGGCGAAATCTTAAAAGCCGCCGAAGACGAAAAAAACGAATTTCATCTTTCGCCAATCGGCAATAAAAGCGCGACGTATCTTTACGATTTCGACCAGCCGCGACACCGTGCGACCGACGCGCACACGGCGTTTATAAAAATCGCCGAAGGCTGCGACCGACCGTGCGCATTCTGCTCGATTCCTTCGATGCGCGGCTCGTATCGGTCGCGCCGTCTTGGAAGTATTTTGAAAGAAGCCGAAGATTTGGCGAAACAAGGCGTTAAGGAAATTGTTCTTATCGCGCAGGATTCATCACGTTTCGGCGAAGATTTGGGCGAAGTTGACGCGCTCGCATTGCTCGTCCGCGCGCTTGGCGAAATCAAAGATTTAGAATGGATTCGCGTGATGTATGCATATCCGACGCACATTTCCGACGCTTTTCTCGAAGCGATACGAGATACGCCGAAAGCCGTCAAATATCTCGATATGCCGCTTCAGCACGCATCAAGAAATATTTTGAAAAATATGCGTCGCGGCGGAACGCGCGAAAGTTTGGAACGATTGATAAAAAGAGTCAGAGAGAAAATTCCCGAAATCACGATTCGCACGACTTTTATTACGGGCTTTCCGACCGAAACCGAAAGTGATTTTGAAGAATTGCTAGTGTTTGTCCGCAACTGCGAATTCGATAACGTCGGCGTTTTTGCTTATTCAGACGAAGAAGGAACGCCCGCTTTTGATTTGCCGTTTAAGGTTGACGCAAAAACGGCGAAACAAAGGCGCGCTCGTCTTATGAAGGAGCAAGCGAAAATTTCCAAACGAAAAAATCAACAGAAAATCGGTAAAACCTTTCGCGTTCTTTTTGAAGGAAATTCGCCAGAATCCGATTTGCTCTGGCACGCGCGGCTCGAAGGTCAGGCGCAGGAAATTGACGGTTATATTTTAATCAACGACGCGCCGGACGATTTCGTACCGCGAATCGGCGAATTCTACAACGTAAAAATCACCGAAGCGCACAATTATGATTTGATTGGTGAAATAATCTAAATGCCTAGCTATGAAAAATCAGGCGAAGTTTCTGTGGCAAACCAAACGGACGAACCTAAAGATGTAACAGTCGAAAAAAAAACTTTTCTCGATTATTTTTCGATTGCGCTTTCGACCTTTGGCGTCGGATTTATTCCGCTCGCGCCGGGAACATGGGGTTCAGCAGTCGGTGTTTTGATTTTTCTTTTTATTAGACAGCTTGAAATAAACTTTTTTGCAGATTATTTACTCACTGAACAATCAAGGGCATTTGTTTATGCGTTAAACGCGATTTTGCTTTTGGCTTTTTGTCTGTTGGGAATTTGGGCGTCAACGCGGGCGACAGAAATTCTGCGGGAAAAAGACCCGCAAAAGGTTGTGGTTGACGAAGTTATGGGACAATTGATTGTTTTCTTTTTTGTTCCGCTAATGATTTCCTGGAAACTGATTTTGACGGCGTTTTTGCTTTTCAGATTGTTTGACATCTTGAAACCTTACCCGATAAGGACGCTTGAAATTTTGCCGAAAGGCTTAGGGGTTTGCGCCGACGATATTGTCGCAGGCATTTATGGTGGAATTTGTTTGGCTATAATTTATCTGGTCAGTTTATAAACGTTTGAAAATTGGCGAGTCGCTTGTGGGCGCGCAACAATTTTAGAAAACTCACAATTAAAAAATGGTATAAAATTATTCCTCGCCATCCTTTTGTAAAATCCAGCCTTTACGATAGAAAAACCAGAGCAGCAGAACAGTGACTAATGCCATTGTTCCAAGCGTTACAAAATAGCCGAAACGGGATTTTAATTCGGGCATATTCTCGAAATTCATTCCGTAAATTCCGGCAATCAAAGACAGCGGCAGAATAATGCCGGAAAAAATCGTGAGGAATTTAACGATTTCGTTGGTGCGGTTCGAGACGACGTTAAATTGAATGTCAATCAAACCGCTAATCATCTCGCGGTAGTTTTCTGAAAGGTCAGCGACACGCTGTAAATGGTCGTGTACGTCGCGGTAAAAGGGCAGATGCGCTTCTTCTATTTGCGTGAACTCGCCGTGAGAAAGACGATAAAGAACATTTAATTGTTTGGAAGTAATGCGCCGCAACCGCGCCACGCTTCTTTTTACACTAAGAATTTCTTCCAAAATCGCGTTGTTGCTTTTTCTCGAATGAAAAATGCGCTCTTCAATGTCGTTTATAGCGTTGTCGAAATCATCAATGACCGGGATGTATAAATCTACAAGCTCGTCGAGAATTTGGTGCAGCAAATAATCGGCGCCGCGTCCGCAGACAAATGCCGAGCTGCGAACCTGCCGCTTAACCTCGTCGATGCTGCGAAAGTTTTCGTGATGAAAAGTTACGACGAAATTTTTTCCCAAATACCCGTCGAGTTCTTTGGTTACAAAATTGTTGGAGTTGGTTTCAATCTTGACGCCGTGAACGATGAAGAATAAATAATTGGGAAACGCTTCGACCTTCGGGGCGTTTCTCGTCATACGCGCGTCTTCAATCGTGAGTGGATGAAAATGAAAAACGTCCGCCAAAATTTTGTCTTCCGTTTCGGTCGGTGCTTCCATATCAACCCACACCAAATTGTCCGCATTTGCCAATAATTCGGGAAGGTTCTCGGGCGTAAAAATTTCTTCGACTTGATGGTTGCCTGTCTGGTAAACAAATATTTCCATAAAAGTAAATCGTTAATTATTAATCGTTGACTGTCTTAAATACATGTTATTCGATAAACTCGAAAACGAAATTGAGCGAAAGCAATTTTATAAAATAAACGATTGGATTATCTACCAACAACAAAGAATTAACAATTAACTGCTAACAACTTTATGAATAATATCAAAATTTTCGTCGCTGATGACGTGAATGAAGACAAACTCTCGCCGCTGATTGAAGCCGGTTTTACGGTAGAAAAGGAAACCAAACTTGGTTTTGAGGAGCTAGCCGAAAAAATCAAAGACGCCGACGGCGTGATTGTCAGAAGCGCGACCGAAATCCGCGCTGATTTAATGGATAGAGCAGAACGGCTAAGGGTTATCGGGCGCGCCGGCGTGGGCGTCGATAATATTGACGTAAAAGCTGCGACAATACGCGGAATCGTTGTGATGAACACACCGGACGGCAATACAATTACGACTGCCGAACACACCATTGCTCTTCTGGTTTCGATGGCGCGCAATATTCCGCAGGCGCACGCCCGATTGCAATCGGGCGTTTGGGATAAAAAAAGTTTTGTCGGCGTTGAGCTAAACGGAAAAACGCTCGGTGTCGTCGGCTTGGGTAAAATTGGCAAACACGTCGCAAAAATTGCCAGAGGTTTTGGAATAAAAATTCTTGCTTTCGACCCGTTTGTTTCCTTTGAGCAGGCGAAGGAATTAGGAATTGAAATCGGAACGCTTGACGACGTTTTGAAGCGAGCCGATTTTGTTACGATTCACACGCCGGTTACAGACGAAACACGCGGCATTGTCGGGCGTGAAGCGTTTGCGAAAATGAAAAAAGGCGTGCGTTTAATAAACTGCGCGCGCGGCGGTTTGGTTGACGAAGCGGCATTGCTTGAAGCCGTCGAAAACGGGACGGTTTCGGCAGCGGCTTTGGACGTTTTTGCGAACGAACCGTTGCCGCCCGATTCGCCGCTTTTGAATAATCCGAAAATAATTACCACGCCGCATTTGGGAGCCTCAACGACCGAGGCGCAGGAAGGCGTGGCATTAACCGTCGCCGAGCAAATGCGTGATTATTTGTTGACGGGTGCGCTACGCGGTGCGGTCAATGCGCCTTCGATGGCGGCAAAGGAACTCGAAGCCTTCCAGCCGTTTATCGAATTGGCGGAAAAACTCGGTAGTTTTCAATCTCAGATTATGAATGGAAATCCGATTTCTAAAGTTAAATTGGAATTTGCGGGCGAACTCGCCGAGCGCGATGCCGCACCGGTTACGCGAGCCTTCTTAAGCGGACTTTTGAAAAATGTTTCGGCGCGCGTCAATGTCGTCAACGCCCTGCACATCGCCGATGAGCGCGGAATTTCCGTTACTACAAGCTATACGCAAACGCGCAAGGCTGTGAATTTCGACATTCGCACAACCGTTGCTACAAATGACGCGGAACAAACCGCTTCGGGAATGGTTTTCGCAAACGGTGAAGGGCGCATTACGGAAATCGGAAATTTCTCAATCGAAGCCATACCGAACGGTTTTATGCTCGTTACGAAAAACAAAGACGTTCCCGGCGTCATCGGGAAAATCGGCGTATTGCTGGGCGCGGCGCAAGTAAATATCAGCCGCTTTTATCTCGGAAGAGAAGCCAAAGGCGGCGAGGCGCTGGCGGTTATCGAGATTGATTCGCCGCTCGACGACGCAGTTTTGGAAGAATTGCGAAACATCGAACCGGTAATTGCCGTAACACAGATTAAATTATAATTGGTAAATGAAAGGTGATAAACGAGAAGCGAAAACTTCTTTTCTTATCACTTAATTTATATGAATGAACAACAGGTGACTCTTCGCGTTGAAGACGTAACAAAACGCTACGGCGGGTTTACCGCGGTCGAAGATTTAAGTTTTAACGTCAGAGCCGGAAAAGTTTTCGGCTTCTTAGGTCCGAACGGAGCGGGAAAAACGACTACAATTCGGATGATTGTCGGCATCACCGCGCCGGACGAAGGACGAATCGAGCTTTTCGGGCAACGAATTTCTCCCGAAACGCAAGACAAAATCGGTTATCTGCCGGAAGAGCGCGGGTTGTATAAGAAGATGAAAATCTTTGAGCAGCTTCGCTATTTCGCCGCGCTCAAAGGAGTTTCGCAAAAACTGGCAGACGAGCGGATTGATTTTTGGCTCGAACGGATGAATTTGAGCGATTGGAAAAAAAAGAAAACGACCGATTTGTCGAAGGGAATGTCGCAGAAAATACAATTCATCTCGACCGTTCTGCACGACCCGGATTTGCTGATTCTCGACGAGCCGTTTTCGGGACTCGACCCTGTGAACGTCGAATTTATGATTGAAGCCGTCGCAGAACTTAAAGCCCAGCACAAAACAATTATTTTCTCTACGCATTTAATGGAAACGGCGGAAAGATTGTGCGACGACATTATTTTGATTAATAAATCGCGCAAAGTCATCGGCGGGAGCCTCCGCGAAGTCAAGCAAAGTTTCGGAAAAAACCTGATTGCTCTACGCAGCGAAGGCGGCGGCGCAGTTTTGGAAGACCGTAGTTTAATCGCCAAAATCACCGAACACGCCGACGAGCGGGAAATAGAATTGGCGGCAAATGCCGACGCGCAAATTTTGCTCAAAAAATTAATAGATAACGGCGCTACAATTTCTAAATTCGAGCAGGTCGAACCGAGTCTTAATGACATTTTTATCGAAAAGGTGAAAGGAATCTGATGAAAAAATTTCTCGCGGTCGTCAAACACGAATACAAAAAAATCGTCTTGAAATGGTCGTTTTTGCTGGTAACTTTATTGTTTCCCGTTTTGTCGGCGGCGTTTGCGGTCGTTCCGGCGCTGCTTTTTTCAATCAAAAGCGAACCGACGCGAATCGCGCTCGTTGACGAAACGAAACGCATCGCGCCGCGCATCCGGGAAAATCTCGCGCTCGAAAAAACACCGTCCGAAGAAAAGCAACCGACGGCGGAAGAATTGGTAAAAAACTCGACGGCGACTTCGCCGGACGAACAGATGAAGCGCGCCGCCGAACAATTCGGCGCGACGTTTAATGTCGTCGAATACGACGCGGCGGCGAAATCGCTCGACCAAATCAAACGCGAATTGACCGGCAAAATTATCGGCAAGGAACTGGACGCTTATTTAATCGTGCCGTCGGATTACGAAGCCGAAAACGCGAAATTTGAATTTTTTTCGCGCAAAGCCGGCGATTATGTCGCCAACTCGCAGCTCGAACGCGCAATCAACGGCGCGGTGCGCTCGCAGCGGCTTGCCGACGCGAATATCAGCGAAGACCGTCTGAAAGATTTGAGCCGGAACGTGGATTTTACGAAAACGGCAATCAGCGAAAAGGGCGACGAAAAAAACACCGAAGGCGTGTTTATCGCGTCGTTCGTTATCAGTATGATGCTCTACATTACGCTGATGATTTACGGTCAGCAGATTATGTCGGCGGTCGTCGAAGAAAAGGAAACGCGCATCGCCGAGATTTTGTTTTCGTCGGCGAAACCGTTTGAATTGATGATGGGAAAACTCGTCGGCGTCGGGCTTGCCGGTTTGACGCAGCTTGCGATTTGGATTACCTCCGCGCTTCTTCTGGTCGGCGTCGGTCTGGCAAATCTGAGCGCGGCGGGCGTCAATATCTCGGTTCCCGATATTACACCGCTCACGGTCGTTTATTTTTTCATCTTTTTTCTGCTCGGCTTTTTTATCTACGCGACAATTTACGCGCTTATTGGCTCGATGGTTACGACTGTTCAGGAAGGTGGACAGTTTGCGCTGCTGCCGATAATGTTTCTTGTCGCTGGTTTTATAATCTCAACGAACATCGTCCGCGACCCGAATTCGAGTCTCGCATTCTGGGCTTCGATTGCGCCTTTTCTAGCGCCGATTACGATGCCGGTGCGAATCTTGGCGGAAACGCCGCCGTTCTGGCAAATCGCTCTTTCAATTTTATTAAACGGCGCGACGATTGGATTTCTTGTCTGGCTCGCGGCGCGCGTCTATCGGGTCGGAATGCTGATGTATGGCAAGCGCGCAACGATTCCGGAAGTTTTCAAATGGATAAGACAAAAGTGAAATCAATAGTGAATGACAAATGATGAACGGTGATGAGGAAATCTCTTCTGTTTAACTTTTATTCACATTGGGTTTAATACCGCGACAGCTTGCTGCGGCTTTATACTGTATGAATGAGCAAGTTCATTCATAAAAACCACAATGTTTCGGTTTTGATGTATCACATCGTTTGCCCGTCGAGATACCGACGAACTGTTTTATCGGCAACCGTCGATGCCAAACTCAAAGAGATTTGCTTTGAGATTCAAAAGCGCTATGAAATTACATTTCTTGAAATTGGTTCGGACGATGACCACGTTCACTTTTTAGTGCAGAGTGTACCAATGTATATTCCAAAGCAATTAGTGCAAATTATCAAAAGCCTGACGGCGCGAGAAATATTTAAAGCCTGTCCCGAAGTAAAGAAATACTTGTGGGGCGGCAAATTCTGGAGCGAAGGATATTTCCTCAGCACAGTCGGCGCGCACGGCAACGAGCAAATGATAAAGAACTATGTTCAGCAACAAGGTAACATTGAGTCAAACGGTCAACTCAAACTCTTTTAATACCCCGTCAGCTTGCTGCGGGGTAGTTTATTAAAAATCTATGACGGCAAAATTCGATTATTCGCTCGATTATAAAAGGTTAGATTTTCGTAAAAATCTCGAACTTTACCGCATTGGTAAAGGTGAGCAGGGAGTTTTGCTCGTCGAGCCTTACAAAAGTGAAATCGTTTGTCACTGGCGCTTCAAAACGCCGGAAGTTGCCCGCGAATCGAGTGCAAAAATTTACGAAATGTTTCTCGAATACAAGCGACAGAACGATTTTGTCGGAATGGATATGGCACGAAAGTTTTTGCAAATGGGCATTACCAGGGCGCGACGCTACGCAAATCATCCGAGTGGCAGAAAATATAAAAAAGGAACGAGAGAAATAATTCTGGTTGAAGGCGAAGACGAAATAAAAGCTGAATCTGCCAAAATTTTTTCCGAAAAATATTACCTCGCTAAAAACGATGTCAAATATCAGGCAATGATAAAAGCGCACAAGGAAAAATACGAAAATGGCGATTGAGATTGAGAAAAAATACCGCTTAACTTTGCAGCAAAGCGAGCAAATTGTAGTAAATTTGCAAGAGTTCGGCGCGGAATTTCAAGGGGAAGATTTTGAAACGAATACGCTTTATGGCGGCGGTATTCTGGACGAAAAGCTCGCCGTTTTGCGGATTAGAAAGACACAAAATAAAACGATTTTAACTTACAAACAACGTATACAGAACAGTTCTGAAATCAAACACCAAATCGAACACGAAACAAATGTCGAGAGAGAGGAGGAAATTGAAAAAATTATCGAAAATCTCGGTTTTGTTAAAGCAGTGATTTACGAAAAGCGCCGTAAAACCTGGAGTTTTCGGAATGTTGAAGTTGTTTTAGATGAGTTACCGTTTGGGCTTTTTATGGAAATCGAAGGTTCGATTCAGGGCATAACAGAAGCCGAAATGTTACTGGATGCCGAAGATTTCAAAGTTGAACTTGAGACTTATCCACGTTTGACAATGAAACAGGGAATTCAGAACGGACAAATTATCGAAGCAAAATTTGTCGATTGATTTTTATATTTGGAATTTATTGGCTTTCCTGCTTATTCAAAATAATCGGAAAACCCTCTAAGTTAGAAAAGCCTGGTAATTACTTGTTCACCAATTGCAATATGTCCTGAACGATGCCGTCCGGTTCGAAAGGTTTCGTGTGGTATTTTTGAAAACCGACGTCAAAAGCCTGTTGTTTGTTGTTTGCGGAAGCAAAAGCACTTAAGGCAACGGCTGGAACTGCGCCGCCGTTTTCAATTGGTAATTTTCTTATTCGTTCGATTAAAGCATAACCGTCTTCGTTAGGCATTGCTAAATCGGAAACAATAACATCGGGCAAATTCTCTTCCGACTCAAGCAATAAATTCATCGCTTCAGAAGCAGATTCCGCGCTTGCCACCTGCGCTCCGCTTTGCTCAAGAAAAAGCTGTAGAACTTCACGCGAGTCAGGATCATCTTCAACTACCAAAATCTTAACACCTCTCAGTAATTTATCTTGTTTCGCACTCTGTTTTGTAACTTCAATTTCTGGTTCTGCCTCTGTGTTACAACGAGGCAGCGAAACGGTAAATGTCGAGCCGTGTCCGATACCTTTGCTTTCGGCTTGAATTTGCCCGTTGTGTTTTTCCGATAAAATTTTAACGATTGACAAACCTAATCCCAATCCGCTCCGGTCTGAAGAAGATTTTTCATCGCCTTGTTTGAATTGCTTAAAAATATTCGGCAGCAGTTCGGAACTAATTCCCTGTCCGTCATCTTTGACCATAACTTTTACCGCTTTGTTGCCGGTTTGAGCGCTGATTCTGATGCTGCCGCCGGATGAAGTAAATTTCAAGGCATTGGAAACCAAATTGGTAAAAACTTGCTGAAGACGCATGCTGTCGCCGAAAACCTGAATGTTTTCATTATCGGAAAAAAAATCGAGGTAAACATTTTTTGCTTCAGTTAGAGGTTTTATGTCGAGAGAGAGGAGGAAATTGAAAAAATTATCGAAAATCTCGGTTTTGTTAAAGCAGTGATTTACGAAAAGCGCCGTAAAACCTGGAGTTTTCGGAATGTTGAAGTTGTTTTAGATGAGTTACCGTTTGGGCTTTTTATGGAAATCGAAGGTTCGATTCAGGGCATAACAGAAGCCGAAATGTTACTGGATGCCGAAGATTTCAAAGTTGAACTTGAGACTTATCCACGTTTGACAATGAAACAGGGAATTCAGAACGGACAAATTATCGAAGCAAAATTTGTCGATTGATTTTTATATTTGGAATTTATTGGCTTTCCTGCTTATTCAAAATAATCGGAAAACCCTCTAAGTTAGAAAAGCCTGGTAATTACTTGTTCACCAATTGCAATATGTCCTGAACGATGCCGTCCGGTTCGAAAGGTTTCGTGTGGTATTTTTGAAAACCGACGTCAAAAGCCTGTTGTTTGTTGTTTGCGGAAGCAAAAGCACTTAAGGCAACGGCTGGAACTGCGCCGCCGTTTTCAATTGGTAATTTTCTTATTCGTTCGATTAAAGCATAACCGTCTTCGTTAGGCATTGCTAAATCGGAAACAATAACATCGGGCAAATTCTCTTCCGACTCAAGCAATAAATTCATCGCTTCAGAAGCAGATTCCGCGCTTGCCACCTGCGCTCCGCTTTGCTCAAGAAAAAGCTGTAGAACTTCACGCGAGTCAGGATCATCTTCAACTACCAAAATCTTAACACCTCTCAGTAATTTATCTTGTTTCGCACTCTGTTTTGTAACTTCAATTTCTGGTTCTGCCTCTGTGTTACAACGAGGCAGCGAAACGGTAAATGTCGAGCCGTGTCCGATACCTTTGCTTTCGGCTTGAATTTGCCCGTTGTGTTTTTCCGATAAAATTTTAACGATTGACAAACCTAATCCCAATCCGCTCCGGTCTGAAGAAGATTTTTCATCGCCTTGTTTGAATTGCTTAAAAATATTCGGCAGCAGTTCGGAACTAATTCCCTGTCCGTCATCTTTGACCATAACTTTTACCGCTTTGTTGCCGGTTTGAGCGCTGATTCTGATGCTGCCGCCGGATGAAGTAAATTTCAAGGCATTGGAAACCAAATTGGTAAAAACTTGCTGAAGACGCATGCTGTCGCCGAAAACCTGAATGTTTTCATTATCGGAAAAAAAATCGAGGTAAACATTTTTTGCTTCAGTTAGAGGTTTTTGCGAATTATAAACGGTTCTGAGAACTTCATAAAGATTAATTTGCCGAAGCTCAAGCCGCATTTTGCCTGAAGCAACTCTTGCCAAATCAATCAAATCATCAATCAGTTTGGCTTGCGAGCGAGCACTTTTCTCGATAGTTTCAAGCGCATTTTTTTGAACATCTTCTTTTACTTCTTTGGTGAGTAGAATTTTTGTCCAGCCTAAAATCGTATTTAGCGGTGAGCGCAACTCGTGGGAAACTATGGCTAGGAAAAAATCTTTTGCTCGATTAGCTTCTTCGGCTTCATCGCGCGCCTTTTTTTCGCGCGCGTAGACTTTAGCCAGTTCTTCGCTGGCGACTCTTTTATCGGTTACTTTTCTGACAACGCCTATTGTCTTTTGCGGTTTGCCGCTATCGTCAAGATATGTTTTTCCCTGAACTGCAAGCCAATGAATCTTTCCGTCTGAATATATCACGCGATATTCTATGTTATATTCTCTACCGTTTGCTTGCGTTTCCAAAAACGCGGTTTCTACTCTGTCACGATCTTCGGGATGTGCAATATCCAAAAAAGAACGAAAGGAAATTGTGTCGTGCGGTTCAACTTCAAATAGTTCATTACATTTTGGTGAGGTGTAAATAACATCTTCAACCAAATCCCAAAACCACAAACCAATTTCTGCATTTTCAGCCGCATAAAGCAATTGTTCGCTTCGCGCCTTATAATATTCGACTTCTTTTGCGCGGTCTGTAACGTCCTGAGCACAAAAGAAAATCTGTTCTGAATTGTTTTCCTTATCGAATAAAGATTGCAAAAACAATTCAATATAAATTTTCTCTTCGGCGTTTACGCGGAAATCCAGGCGAACTTTTGAATTTTTATTCTCGGTTGCTTCGATTATAGCTTTCTCGAGATTTTCCGAAGTATGTTCGGATGATTGCCAATATACGGTTTCTGAAAACTTTTGACCGATAAGAAGCTGCGGTTCGGTAATGGTTTTTTCAAAAATTTTACCTTCAAGACCCAGAACAAATCCTTGTGGACTGAGTGTCCCAAAAAAAACGAAAACATTTCTGAAAATTTCTAAAGTTTTATCGTTGTCGGAAATCTGATTTTTACTTATCGGCATATTATCCGGTTGAGGTCTGCTTAGGCTAATAATTTGATTCTAACATAACAGTATCTTTCGAATAACTTTTGCATTTAACATTTATATACCTTTTACATAAAAGGTAAAAACTAATATACATAGCACAGAAGTGAAGTTATTTTTTATGAAAAAAGATGCATTTACTAAATCAAATTTTTTTCATTTAAAAGAACTGTAAAAGTAATCCGATACATGGAATTCTTTAAAAATCACTATCAAAATCAAGCAAAAAATTCTATCCAGAAATAAATATAAAAAATGCAATTTTATTTTTAGTGGGGTTTTCTGTATTAATTTGTGGCACTTGTTTTTTTGTCATCCACACAATGAGTCTTTAAGCGATTAAATCAAACAAAATAAAAGCATTATAGATAATGGCATAGTCATTGCAAAAACAAATAGTGCCTGTACTAATTGACAATTTTTGAGATAAATTTTTCAAAAAGATAATTCAACAGTGATATTTTGGTTTAAGCTTACCGGGGAAGTGTGGACAGGGAAAGAGACAGGTAAAGGGGACTTGTCTCTTTTTTATTTTATATAAAATCTAATTATTTATCAGCTTTTTCAGCGAAACGGCTTGAAGCCCACCATTCGATTGTCTGACGTAATCCGCTTTCCAAATCAAATAGTTTTTCGTATTCTAACCATTCTTTGGCGCGCGTATTATCTGCTTGCGAGTGTTTTACGTCACCCTTTCTTTCGGATTGGTAATCTGCTTTAATGTCTTTTCTGCCAGTTATTGCCTTTAATGTGTGCAGCAAATCATTAAGTGTTATGCGTTCTCCATTTGCTACATTTATCACTTCACCAATGCCTTTGGAAGTCAAAGCGGCTTTAATATTAGCATCTACTACATTAGCGATATATGTAAAATCTCTGGATTGCTCGCCATCGCCGTATATAATCGGACAGCTTTTGCTCATTAATGAATCAATAAAACGCGATATCACACCCGAGTATTGTGAAGAAGGATTTTGTCGCGGTCCAAAAACATTAAAGTAACGCAAACAAATTGTTTCCAAACCATAAACCCTGAAAAAAACCTGACAGTAATACTCTCCCATTAATTTTGCTGCCGCGTATGGTGAAAGTGGAAACGGAATCATTGTTTCAACCTTTGGAAGCATTTTTTGGTTTCCGTATGCAGAACTCGATGCGGCATAAATCACGCGACGGATACCCTGTTGCTTTGCTTTAAGAAGTAAATTAAATGTGCCGTTGACACAAGCCTGATGAGTTTCTAAAGGATTTTCCACCGAACGGGGAACGCTTGGTAAGGCGGCTTGATGAAAGACAATTTCAACACTCTCAAGCGATTTCTTGAGTTTTTCGTCATCATTTAGATCCCCTTTAATAAATTCAAAAGCACCTTTTATCTCTTCCAAGTTTTCTGTAAAACCGGTTGTCAGATTATCTAGAATAGTAACTCTTGCGCCTTGTTTAACAAGTTCTTCAGCTAAGTTTGACCCGATAAAACCTGCACCGCCCGTTACCAGGACTTTTGTTGTTAGGGACATAAAAATTCAAATTAGGTTATATATTTGGGAAATTTGTAAAAAAATACAAGAATTAGTCCTCGTAATTTTACATAATATGTTATCTACCAACGCCGACATACTCAAAACCAAGATTGCGCATATCTTTTGGTTCATAAATATTTCTAAGGTCAATGATTTTTGGAAAATTCAAAAGATTTTTTACTTTTTCCATATCCAACGCCCGAAATTGATTCCATTCGGTCATGAAAACCAAAGCGTCTGCTCCTTCGATAGCGGCATACTCGTCTGCCGCATAATCAATATCCGGCAGATAGTGTTTTGCTTCTTCCATTGCCACTGGGTCGAAAGCCTTGATCTTTGCTCCCCTTGCCTGCATCTCCTTAATAATATCAATTGCCGGAGACTCGCGCATATCATCAGTTTCCGGTTTGAATGAAAGACCGAGAACGGCTATATGTTTGCCCGCAAAATCACCGACTAACGACTCGATTTTGGGAATCATTGCTTTGCGCTGAAGGTCATTTACCTCTATAACCGTATCGACAATACGGGATTCCGTGCCAAAATGTTTTGCTACGGTCGAAAGCGCTCGTGTATCTTTCGGAAAGCATGAACCGCCAAATCCCGGTCCGGGATGAAGAAATTTATTTCCGATGCGTTTATCCATTCCCATACCGCGAGCGACGTCGTGAACATCGCAGCCGATTTTGTCGCAAAGGTTCGCAATTTCATTTATAAAAGAAATTTTTGTGGCTAGAAATGCGTTTGCGGCGTATTTAATTAGTTCGGCTGCTTCGAGTGAAGTAATAACGATTGGAGTTTCGATTAAATAGAGAGGACGATAGAGGTCTTTCATAATCGCGATCGCATCTTGTTCGTTACTTCCGATTACAACTCTATCGGGACGCATAAAATCCTCGATAGCGGCGCCTTCGCGTAAAAATTCGGGGTTTGATGCAACTCCGAAGTTTATTTGTTTCTTCTGATTTTCTTTTATAAATTCCCGAAGCCATTTTCCGGTTCCGACCGGAACAGTCGATTTTGTTACAAGAACCTTGTAACAATTCATATGTTCGGCAATATCTTTGGCTGCCGATTTGTAAAAGCTCATATCGGGAGAACCGTCTTCTCGCGGCGGTGTTCCGACTGCTAAAAAAATCACTAATGCTTGTTCGATTGCGGACTTAATCTCAGTTGTAAAATGGAGCCTTCCGGCTTTTGAATTTTTTTCAACAATATCGTCTAAACCCGGCTCATAAATAGGTATGATTCCTTGATTTAATCGGTCTATTTTACCTTTATCCACATCAACGCAGGTTACTTCCACGCCATATTCGGCAAAACAAGCCCCTGTCACTAAACCGACATATCCTGTACCAATAACTGCAATATGCATAAAATTGAAAAATTTATATAAATCTGATAATGGTTGTTAAATTATTCACAATCAAAATAAAATTTACGGGTCACGTTTGTTTAACATGACCCGTAAATTTAAAGCTAAGTTTAATTTTGCGAAACCACAAAACTCAACTGAACTCTTAGCGTTGAGATGCGCCAGTTGTACTTAAAACAATTGCAGGCGGACCAAGTTCAACGTTATTATCTCCGCCGAAAAAGATTGCCGCGCCAACCGCACCAGCCGCAGCCAGTAAAAGAAGCAAAGAACCCGCACCCGCAGTTCTTACTGGTGGAACCGAACCGGGACGCAGACATGGTTTACATCCGGTTTGAGAAGGATTGCCGTATGTCGCATCCGTTCCGGCAGCAACTTGTTTATCGGTAGAACCACTTCTTAAAGTAACTAAACCGATTGTAGTTTCAACGTGGGTTTGTGTGCAACGAGCTTCGTCCGAACAACCGACATCGACACTAAAGGTGTCAGCTTGTCCGGTGTCGGCAATAACGGTTGCATTCCTCGTCGTAACGGTAGCTGCAATACCGGCGGTGTTAGCAATGCGAACTTGTCCGGCTGTCAGCATTCCAACGATACTGTTGTTTGTAAACTTTAAGGTTACAGTAGTATCCGAAAGAAGTTCTACGCGACCGCTTTTGCCTAAATTAATCGTAGCGGTTGAATTTGTGCCGGTAACGATTGTGCTACCCGATATTACGGTTGAGTTAGAAACAGATTTTTGACCATCAACGGTAACTTGTCCGCTAACCGTCATTTCACCCATCACATCATCTGGAGCGGCTAGAACAGCCATTGAAAAAACACTCCAAACAGCGACGGCAATGAGAGATGTTATAGATTTACGAATGATAGTTTTGCCGAGCATTTTATTTAATTTCCTCCTGAATAAATCCTTCTATAAAATAAATCATTTCCCAGTATGCCCTAAATTTTAACAAACCGGCATACTAAAAACGATTTGCAGTAATTAACGGGTTGGACTGACAACAGTAGTGCTGCTGCCTAAAGCAATCCGGTTATTGTCACTTCTTGACGCCAATATAATACCAGCTGCCGCGCCACCGAGAACAAGCGCGAAAAGCAACCAGCCGCCACCGCCGCCGTCGTCATCATCATCGTCATCGTCGTCTTTTGTTTGTGTTTGTCCGCCTGTAGCACTAGTTGATTCACCTGCATTAAGTTTAGCTGTCTTTCCGCCGGTTGTTTTGACAATTACAGCGTCGGAAGCATTCAATACTGTAACTCGTCCATTAGCCAAATCGCCGCTTATGCCTTTTTCATTAAATTTCAACGACATAATCGAGTTGGGCGCAAGCTCGATTTTACCGGCTTTACCGAGATTAATAACAGCGCTGGCGTTTTCCGGCGTAGCAATTGTGCTGTCTGAAAAAATCGAACGTCCGCTTTGCGCCGCTTGTCCATTTACCTTTACAAATGGATCTTGTCCGTTGACAGTTTTCCCGCTAACTAAAAGTTCTCCGGCGATTCTTTCGGAATTTGCCAGAACCACCATTGAATAAGTTGCAATTGTAGCAACTACCAAACACATTGAAAGTGCTTTTTGAATCCAAATTTTTCTGCTCATAGTTCTCCTCTTGTGTTCATTTAAATCAAAAATTTCAAAAAATCAAACCTCTCAATCTTTTACACGAATTATTATATCGTGTCAATAAAAATTGGAAAGATAATGTAAAAAATAAAAGTAAATTTTACTTAGCTTTAGGAAGAGTATCAATCCTAAATGATTGTTACTCTTTATATCATAGTTAAATTTGAAATTAAAGCGTAATTAATGGAAAAATCAAAGTTTAAGGATATTGGTTTTAATTTAAACTAAAAAATCATCAAGAGGAATTATGTTCGCTTAAGAAATAAAAAGTTCCAAGGTAAAACAATATGTCTAAATTTAGACTGAAAATTCAATTAAAATATTATCGGCAACGGTATATTTTAAACTTTCAAGAATTTTTTAAGAATAATCTCCCTGCTGCAAAATAAAGATTATCGTTTCAAATTTCTCAATCGAAAGATTTCAGGCTTTTCGGTAAATCTCGCTTGCTATTATCATTAATATTTGAGTATAATAACCGTTTCCTACGAAGCGTGGGAACGTTCTCGGTGGGTTCGCGCCCACTTTTTATTTTGGGCAAAAGACGATGAGCAAAGATATTGCCGGTGAAAAAATACGCGGAATCGCTGCGCGTCTGGCGGGTGAAAATAATTTGGAACTCGTACAAGCACAAGTCTTCGGCTCAAATAAGAATTTGACCATTCGCATTTTTATAGATAAGCCGGGCGGCGTAACTCACGAAGATTGTACTTTGATTAGTCGCCAAATGGGAGAAACTCTCGACGCGGAGGATTTATTTCCGTTGTCATATATGTTGGAGGTTTCATCGCCCGGTTTAGAACGCGAGCTTTACAGGTTGCAGGATTTTAGGAAATTTGCGGGTAGTCTGGCGAAAGTTAAAACATCGGCTGCTATTGCCGGACAAAAGAATTTTAGCGGGCGCATTGTCGGCATCGAAGGCGAGGAAATTGTCTTCGATGACAAAACAAACGGCACGGTGCGTTTTACCTTCGACGCAGTTGCCAAAGCGAATTTAGAGATTGACTTTGCGGAAGAACTTAAGAGGAACGAAAAGCGGAAAACGGAAAATAAAAAATAGTGGTCGGAATTTTCCACTTTGCATTTTCAACTTTACATTAACGAGTTATGACATCTATTGGACAGAGCATCGAAACATTATGCAGTGAGCAGGGAATCGACCGCAATTTAGTCATCGAAGCGATGAAGGAAGCGGTCAAAGCGGCTGCGCGCAAGCAATTCAAATCGCAGGATAAGACCGGCGACAGCATTCAAGTCGATTGGAATAACGAAGAAGGAGCAATAGAAATTTCCGCGCAAAAAACCGTCGTTGCCGAAGTGGAAAATCCCTCGACCGAATTGTCCTTAGAAGAAGCAATTGAAATGGGTGCAGAACCGGACGAAGTGGAAATCGGCGATATGCTGCTGATTCCTCTTCCGACCGAGGAACTCGGACGCATTGCGGCTCAAACCGCAAAACAGATTTTAGTGCAGAAGGTACGCGAAGCCATCCGCGAAAAAGTTTATGAAGAATACGTCGACCGCATAGGAACGCTTGTAAACGGTATGGTTAAGCGTTTTGAGCGCGGCGATATGATTGTCGATTTGGGTAATAATCTCGAAGCGATTTTGCCGAAACAGGAACAGGCACGCAGCGAGACTTGGAATCAGGGCGAACGTATCCGAGTCGTTATTGCCGACGTTAGCAAAGACCAGCGCGGTCAGCAAATAAAAGTTTCCCGTGCTTCGGCAGAACTTATCAAACGTCTTTTTGAAATGGAAGTGCCGGAGATTTACGACGATACGGTAGTTATTAAATCCGCCGTGCGCGAGCCGGGAGATCGAGCGAAAATCGCCGTTACCTCAAATGAAAAGGACGTTGATCCGGTCGGCGCGTGTGTCGGTATGAAAGGCTCGCGCGTCCAGGCAATCATCAAGGAATTGCGCGGTGAAAAGATTGACATTATCGAGTGGTCGGACGAGCCTTCGGTGTTTGCCGCCAACGCGCTTTCGCCTGCAAAAGTTTCGCAGGTGCGGATCACCAATATCAATGACCGCAAAATGGAAGTCATCGTCGGCGAAGACCAATTAAGTTTAGCAATCGGCAAGCGCGGTCAAAACGTGCGCCTTGCGACTCGTCTCGTTGGTTGGGACATTGATATTGTCAGCGAAGAAGTTTTGAAAAAAGAAATTGCCAATCAGATGAACCAAATGATCGCATCCGGCGCTCCCGTTCCGATTACAGCTTTAGAAGGCGTTTCATCAGCTCAGGCGGAAGATTTGAAAGCTAAGGGAATCAGTGACGTCGATGCTTTGGCGGCAGCATCGGTTGACAATCTGGTTGATATTCTCGACATCAGCCTTGACGACGCCGAAAAGATTCTTTCTTCCGCAAAACAGATTGTTGAGGTGCGAAACGCACATCAGGTTGAAACGCCGGAAGAAAATAATCAAGCGAGTGAAGGTGCGGCACAAGCGGAGAATAACGAAAACACCGAAAATGCCCTTTCGGAAAGCTCGGAAATAAACCGTGAAGAAACGACTCGAGAAAACGCCGACGTTGATCTGCAATCCGACGAAGTAGCAGACGCGGTTTCAAATGATATGCAGGAAAGTTCAACCGAAAAGGAACAGTAAATTTTTACTTGAAAATAAACTGAAATGAATAGGTTGAATTTAATAAATTTTACAGAAAAAGATAAATATGCCCGTAGGAACAACAGTTCGGATTTACGAATTAGCCAAAGAACTCAAGCAGGACACGAAGCGCGTTATCGAAGACGTGCGGCGTGAAGGAGCAGACGTGAGTGTGCCGTCGAACTCCGTCAGCCGCGAAATAGCGGAGAAAGTCCGCAACAAGTATTTTCCAAAGCTGGAAACTGCGCCGAAACGGGGAATCAAACTCATAAAGAAGAAAGCGGTCGAGGAAGAGGAAAAACCGCTCGAAGAAGTACCGCAACCTGAAGCAGTGCCATCGGCAGAGAAAATAGAAGACATAAAAGAAGCTCAACCGCAGCCGGTGGAAGTATCCGCCGGTAAGAAAGCCGTCGAACCGAAACGACAAGTTAGAAAATTACAGAAGAAGATAGAGGCAAAACCGCCGGAACAGATTCAGGAAGTTCCGGTTGTCGAAGAAACTCCTCAAACGGCTGCGGAACAAATTGATATCAAGTCATCCAAAGCGGCGCCTGAATTAAAAGCTAATGAGGAGAGTCAGGCAGAAAAGCCGACGATGGAGGATGAATCCGCAAAACCGAAATTTTCTACCAGAATTCTGCGCCCGTCCGGACAGCAGGTCAAAGAACTTAAGTTAACGCAGGATTCGCTTAATAAAGGGATAAAACCGGGCGACCGCGTATATAACGAAGCTCCGACCCAAACCGGAAAATTCAGCACCGATAAAAAGGAAGTTCTAAAAACTGACGTCCGCCGCGACGCAAAAGGCATACGGAAGCCTGGTTTTCAAGGCACGCCGGGCGAAAACCCGAACCCGAAATCCGTATATACGCCGCCGGCAGACCAACGCAAAAGATTTGGGCGTTCCAACCCGAAAAAAGGCGGAAGATTTGAAAGAGGCGGAAAATTTGAAGAAAGAGACTTAGCTGTGCCGCGTCCGCTCTCGATCGAAGAACGCCTTTTTGCCCAAGCCGGTAAAATTGATAACAACAACCTGACATTCCTTCGCCTGACTGAAGGCGCGACTATCCGCGAATTTTCAGAAGCGTTAGGCGTTACGCCGCGAGATATTGTGCAGCTTCTTGTAAAACGCGGAATCTTCGCCACCTTAAATCAACCGATCAACGAGAAAATAGCGCAGGAACTCGCGGTAAATTTTGGTTACGACATAAGTTTTGTGCCATTCGAAGAAATGCTCATCGAGCAGGAATTCGAAGAACTTATTGCGGCTGATGCAGACGACATCGAATTGACGCGCCCGCCGGTGGTAACCGTAATGGGTCACGTCGATCATGGAAAAACCAGCTTGCTCGATGCGATTCGTTCGGACAATGTCGCCGAAGGCGAAGCCGGCGGAATCACGCAGCACATCGGCGCCTACAGCGTTTTCGTTCCGAATCCCGACAACCCGAAAGAACAAAGACGAGTCGTCTTTCTCGACACGCCTGGACACGAAGCGTTTACCTTGATGCGAGCCCGCGGTGCAAAAGCGACGGACGTGGTAATTCTTGTCGTTGCGGCGGACGACGGCGTCATGCCGCAAACCATCGAAGCCATCGAACACTCAAAAGCCGCGGGCGTTCCGATTATCGTTGCCATTAACAAAGTTGATAAACCCGGCGCAAATGTCGATAAAGTAAAACAAGGCTTGGCAAATCAAGGCTTGCAGCCGGTAGATTGGGGCGGCGATGTCGAAATGGTTCCGGTTTCTGCCAAGCAGCACGATAATCTCAATACGTTGCTTGAAACGGTTCTTTTTTCTTCCGATATTTTGGATTTGAAGGCAAGTCCGACACGGCGGGCTTCGGGCGTTGTGCTGGAAGCAAAACTCGATAAAGGGCGCGGCGCGGTGGCAACGGTTCTCGTTCAGCAGGGAACTTTGCGTGTCGGCGACCCGTTTATTGTCGGGCAATTTTACGGTAAAGTTCGCGCAATGTTCAACGACCGCGGCGAAATTGTAACTGACGCGCCGCCGGCAACGCCGGTCGAAGTTCTCGGACTGCAAGGCGTTCCGCAAGCGGGCGATACTTTTCAAGTTGTCTCCGACATCGAAAAAGCTCAGACGACGGCGAATCAGCGACAAATACACGCCAGAAACGTGGCGATGCTCCAGACGACCAAACGCGGAATCGAGTCGCTCGGTTTAGCGGAAGTCAAAGAATTACTGGTCATTTTGAAAGCCGACGTGCAAGGCTCGGTCGAAGTTCTGCGCGGTACACTCGAAAAACTTTCAACCGAGAAAGTAAAAGTTCGAGTTATTCGTTCGGGCGTCGGCGCCATTACCGAATCCGACGTTTTGCTCGCTTCCGCCACGCAAGCCGACAACACGCAGACAGCCGTCGTTATCATCGGCTTCAACGTGCGCCCCGAATCCCGCGCCGCCGATGTCGCCAAACAGGAACAAGTTGATATTCGCCTGCATTCAATTATTTACAAGGTCGAAGAAGAAATTCGCGCCGCAATGATTGGAATGCTCGACGCGATTGAAAAAGAAATTATCCTGGGCAAAGCGCTCGTGCAGGAAGTTTTCAAAGTTTCCAAAGTCGGCACCATTGCCGGTTGCCGCGTTACCGAGGGCGTCATCCGCCGTCAAGCCAAGGCTCGCATTATCCGCGACGGCGTCGTTTTCTGGACAGGCGATATTGATTCGCTCAAACGTTTCAAAGACGATGCCAGCGAAGTTCGTCAAGGTTTTGAATGCGGCATCGGGCTGGTCAATTTTAATGACATAAAAGTTGATGACGAAATCGAGCCGTTCGTTATCGAAAGAACCGCCGCCACTGAGCTTTAATAATGGTGAATGGTAAGTGATAAATGGTGAATGTAAGAAGAAGAATTTTCATTCATCATTCAACATTCATCACTCACAATTTATTATTTTATGCGTCGTCCCGAAAAATTAGCTGAAACTCTGCGTGAGGAAATCACCGAAATTGTCGGCTATGAGCTTGAAGACCCGCGACTTTTGAGCGTAACCGTCACGGACGTGCGCGTTTCGGAAAATCTGCGAGACGCAAAAGTTTTTGTCGTAGTCGAAGGCACAAAAGAAGAAGCCGAAATAAAAGAATCTCTCAAAGCGCTGCAGCGCGCCGCTTCGTACGTTCGCCAGCAAATCGCGTTGAGTTTAAGTTTGCGCCATCCGCCGCTTATTAATTTCGTGCGTGACACGGCTGAAGAAAACGCGGCGCGTATCGGAGAACTTCTCGAAGAAATAAATCTCGAAGAAATAAATGTTGATGGGGAATTGGAAACGAAAAACGAGAAATAAGGCGGCAGGTCGCCTTTTCTAATTTTCACCGACCGTTTTTCGTTAAGAAAAAATGCTTAGTCAAGTAGTCGAGTTAATTGAAAACAAACAAAATTTCGCCATCACCACGCATGCCCGACCCGACGGCGACGGTATCGGTTCTTCTCTCGGATTATGCTGGCTGCTTCGTTCGCTGAGCAAAACGGTCGAAGTTATTGCCAGCGACGGCATTCCGGTTTCTTACAGGCAATTGCCGGGCGCTGATGAAATCCGCAAAGTTTCGGAAATAGATAAAAAATACGACGCCGTTTTCGTTATCGAATGCTCGGACGCGGCTCGTCCGCACATCAAAAACTTAGAAAATCAATTTGTCGTCAACATTGACCACCACGCGACGTGCCAGCATTTCGGTTCAATAAATTGGATTGACGCCACAGCATCGGCAGTCGGCGAGATGATTTACAATTTGTGCAAAGCAATCGGCGGGCGCATCACCAAAGAAATCGCTGAATGCCTTTATATGGCGCTTGTTACAGACACCGGCTCGTTTCACTTTCCGAATACAACCGACAGAACTCTGAAAGTCGCATCAGAACTTGTCAAAGTCGGCGTCAAACCAGCAAAAATCTCCGAAGCAGTTTATAACTCATATCCGTGGAGCAGAATCGAACTGATGCGCCAGGTTCTCGCAACCGTCAAAAGAAGCGAAAGCGGAAAAGTTGCGTGGATGCGGCAAACGCTCGATATGAAAAAATCTTCAGGCGCGGTTGACGGCGACAACAACGGTTTTGTCAACATTCCGCTCGCGGCGAAAGAAGTCGAAGCCGTCGTTTATATGCGCGAAGTCGAGCCGAATTTTTACCGCGTCAGTCTGCGCTCGAAAGACGGTCTGAACGTCGCCCGCATCGCTGAACAATTTGGCGGCGGCGGACATAAAAATGCTGCGGGTTGCCGTCTCGAAGGCGATTGGAATAAAGCAGAGAGCAAAATTGTGTCTGCTGTTGTCGAAGCAATCGAGTCAAAATAATTTCAATGAAAATGCCCGAAACAAAAGAAAAACGCTACAAATGGCGGCGTGAAGGCTACAAGGAAAGCACAAAAGGCTTGCTGATGATCAACACCGGCGACGGCAAAGGCAAGACGACCTGCGCTTTAGGTTTGATGATGCGCGCTGCCGGTCGCGGAATGCGTTGCTGTATGGTTCAATTTATGAAGTCGAAAACCGACCGTTACGGCGAACACGAATCGGCGGAACTGCTCGACATCGAAGTTCACACAATGGGCGACGGCTTTACGTGGGACACCAACAATCCTGAACAGGATATTAAAACTTCACGCGAAACGTGGGCGCTGTGCGTCGAGAAAATGCGCTCGGAAGCGTATGATTTATTAGTGTTTGATGAACTCGTTTATGTTCTCGATTACAAATTTCTTGATTTGCACGAAGTCATAAACGAAATAAAATCAGTGCGCGAAAAACAGCCCAACTTACATTTAGTTTTAACCGGCAGAAACGCGCCCGCCGAATTGATTGACGCGGCGGATTTGGTTACGGAAATGAAAGAAATCAAACATCCTTTTAATGCGGGCATATACGCGCAGCAGGGTATTGAATTTTAGAAATTTCGCCAAACTACGAAAAAAATTTTCAAACAAAGTAAGGTAAAAAACATTTTACAAATAAACGTAAGAAAATGAATGGAAATTATAGTTGATTTTCTGTAGATATTTGAGCAACGCCAATCTTCGGACAAATATCATTTAAAATACAAATTTCGCATTTCGGCTTTCTGGCTTGGCAGATTTTGCGTCCGTGAAAAATAAGCCAGTGCGGAAACATAATCCACTCTTTTTGCGGTACAAGTTCAATCAAATCTTTTTCGATTTTTTCCGGCTGAACGTTCTCAGTTAAACCTAATCTTTGCGACAGACGCGAAACGTGCGTATCGACGACGACGCCGGAAGCGATGCCGAAAGCGTTTCCCAAAACGACGTTTGCCGTTTTGCGCGCCACGCCGTTTAAGGTCAGCATTTCGTCCATCGTCTGCGGTATTTCGCCGCCAAAGTTTTCGATGATTTTTTCAGCCGCGCCTTGAATGCTTTTTGCTTTGTTGCGGAAAAAACCGGTTGAGCGAATGTCTATTTCGAGTTCGATTTGCTCGACTTTTAAATAATCCTGCGGCGCGCGGTATTTGCGAAAAAGCGTTTCGGTTACAATATTGACACGCTCGTCGGTGCATTGCGCCGATAAAATCGTAGCGACTAAAAGCTCGAAAGGGTTTGTGTGATTTAGTGCGCAGCGAGCTTCAGCATATTCTATTTTTAGACGTTTGATAATTTCATCGGTGCGTGTTTTTTTCTCGGACATCATTGCTGATAGGCTAAAAAAGAAAATCGGAAAATGCAAACCGGAAATTTTGACCGTCCGCAAATAAAAATCGTTGAACTTATGGGAATATTCGCAGAGAAAGTTTCAAAATAATTTGACGATGTTTGCGTTTGTGCGACTAAATTGGCAAGATAACTTTTTCGTTTCAGCAGTTGATTTGTTAAAATCTCACACTGACTTATATATAAACCCGTGCCGGAAAAAAACGTTCATCAAATAGAAATTTTAAGCACAAGCCGATTGTCTGCTCGCCTTATTTTGGTTGGCACCATTCTTGCCACGCTCGCTTTCGGGTGGTTTGCGATTCGCTGGCAATTGGGAAATATGCTGGCTGAACAGACGACGCCGACCGCCGCAGGCGCGCAAGAGATGGCACGCGCAGCATATAATTTCGCCCCGCGCGACCCGCAGACAAATTGGCTGCTTGTCAACACCGATAGTAATTCGGGTAATAATTCCGCATCACAAAATAATCTCCAGCAAGTCGTTAAACTCTCGCCCGCCGATTATCGCTGGTGGATTGAACTCGGGCGCGACCGCGAGCAGGCTGACGACACAGAAGCAGCGGAAAAAGCCTTGCGACGAGCCGTCGAACTGGCGCCGAATTATACTTTTCCGCGCTGGCAGCTCGGCAATTTTTATCTGCGCCAAAACCGGAGCGACGAAGCCTTTCGTGAGCTGACCAAAGCCGCCGAAAGCAATTCGCTCTACCGCGAACAGGTTTTCTCGCTGGCGTGGGAATTCTTTGACAAAGACGCTTCAAAGCTCGAACAAATTGCCGGCAGCGCGCCGGACGTGCGCGCTGATTTGGCGAAATTCTACGCCGCTAGAGGACGCGCCGAAGACAGCCTGCGAATTTGGAATTCTCTTTCCGAAGAAGAAAAACAGGCTTACGCGCCCGGCGCGCGCGTTATCGCACAGGCGCTCTACGAGAAAGGATTTTTCAGCGCGGCTGTCGAGTTTGTTCGCCAACTCGAAATCGAGCCGGAAGCAAAAGCCGAAACAATTCAAAACGCGAGTTTTGAAAAGCCAATCGGTGAAGTCAAAGACGCTTTTTTCGGCTGGAAAATTTCGCCCCTCGATAAAGTCGAAATTAAACTCGATCCGACACAAAAGCACGACGGAACGCGAAGTTTGCGCGTTAATTTCAACGGCTTTGTGCAGCCGACGCTTTTTGCTATCGGGCAAATCGTGACGGTCGTGCCGAATGCGCGCTATCGCGTCAGTTTTTGGTTGAGGACGGAAAACCTAAAGAGTGGCGGAACACCAAAACTGGAAATTTATAATATTTACGAAAATAAAACTATTACCGCCAGCGCGCCGTTTCCCGTCGGCACAAATGATTGGCAGCAAATAAAAATAGAATTTAATGCGCCCCAAAATGCTGAAGCCGTTTCCTTGCTGACGACGCGCGTTTTTTGCGGTTCCGAATGTCCGATTATCGGCGCGTTTTGGTATGACGATTTTAAACTGGAAAGAGTGAAATAATGGTGAATGGTTAGTGATGAATGGTGAATGTAAGAAATCTCTTTTGATTTATCATTCACCATTAAATAGGTTTGCGAATTTGAATGATAAACGAAATTGAAACAACTTGGGCGAATAAAATACTGTTCTTTCTTCTTTGCGCGACGATTGTCTATACGGCTTTGGCTTATGGAACGGTGCATCAGCCGACGATTTCGGTTTTTTACCTGCTGACGGTATCGGTTGTTTTTTTGTGGGCAATTGACGCCTTTTCGAGCGGCGTTCTGCGTTTCAATAAAAGTTTAATCCAAATTCCGCTCGCGGCGGCGGTTTTATACGGACTTTTTCAAACTATACCGTTTGGCAGTTTGGCGGAAACCGCAGGTGTTACGGGTATTCCTCATACGATTTCGCTCGACCCGTTTTCGACGCAGGTCGCCGCGCTTCATCTTTTTGCGTATTTGATTTTTCTCGCCGCGCTTTTAACTTATGTTGACAGCGCAAAGCGCCTTCGAGCAATCGTTTCCTTTATTACAATTTTCGGATTTGCCTTTGCTTTTTTTGCTATTCTGCAAGCCGTTTTAAGTCCTAATAAAATATACGGAATCTACGAATCGCAGTTTGCCGTGCCGTTTGGTTCTTTTGTCAACCGCCACAACTTCGCAGCCTATATGGAAATGACCCTTGCCGCGCCTCTCGGTTTGGTGTTCGTCGGCGCAATCCCGCGCGACAAGCGTCTGCTCTACGTTACAGCAATCGGTTTAATGGGCATCGCGCTGCTTTTGAGCGGTTCGCGCGGCGGTTTGATTTCACTTTTAGCGGAGATTTTCTTTCTCGTGATTTTGACGACCAAAACAAAAAGTTACGGTCAGTTTGCGGTAAAAATCGCTTTTGCCGTTTTGCTGGTCGCGACAATCGTTGTCGGCGCGATTCTAATTGGGGGCGAATCTTCCTTGACGCGCTTTGCCGAAACCGCTACTTCTCAAGATTTTTCCACCAATCGAACGCATATTTGGTCAGTTACAATGGCGGTTATAAAAAACAATTTACCGTTCGGTGCAGGTCTCGGAGCGTTGGGCGTGGCGTACACGCCTTTTGATTCACTAAACGGTTTTGAGCGCGTCGAACAGGCGCACAATGATTATCTGCAAATTTTAGCCGACGCCGGAATTGTCGGCTTTTTAATCGGGGCGTTTTTTGTTTATAAACTTTTTCGAACCGGTTTGAAAAACGCAAAAACATCCGATACATTTCGGCGCGGCGTCTGCGTCGGCGCGCTCGCCGGCTGCTTCGCCATTCTGGTTCACAGCCTTTTTGATTTTGTTCTCCACATAACTGCAGTAGCATTTATGTTTATTACATTAATTTCAATGGTCGTCGTCAGCGGAAATCGAAATTCTGAAGACGTTGAAGAACGCTCCGATACACATCGCAGAAAAGATTCAGCCAGTATTACGCCGATTGGAAAGGGAAAAAGAGGCGGAAAAATTAGCCGATTAAAATCACTTTAATAAGAAGCACAATTGTCGTAACCAAAGCAATTCCTCTCAACGTTCGTGAGAGTGTTCGGTAGAATTCCGATTCGGCGTTATGCAGAAGTAAACTCAACCCGTGCAGGAAAATTATCAAGGAAACCACAAATTTGTATTCATTACCTGAATACAATGTATAAATTGCCGCTAAAATAGCCAACGCTCCAAGTAAGCTCTCAACGTTTTTTGATTTCATAAAACTCCAATTTTTTGCGCTTAATCAGTATTTATTTACGACGAAAAATTTTTATCAAATAGATGAATTCAAGAGTTTTCGACTTTTTCGCCGACCTGCATTTCTCTTCGGCGCGGGCGCAGAAAACCGAGCATATACCGAACGATTCCGTGCGCGACATAGGCAAAAGCAAGAATGAAAAGCATATACTGTGAATAGAGCCAGACGAGCATTCCCAATGCTGCAATAATCAAAATCAAATAAATACTTCTTCTGCCTGAACCGACGGTTTTGAAACTTGTATAACGAATCGTGCTGACCATCAAAAGTCCTAAAACAGCCATCAAAATCATCATTACAACCGTGTATAAATTTGGCAGATTTTCCTCTAAAGTGTTGAGCGGAAGCGGGTGCAGATAAACGATCGAAGCGAGAAAACCGGCGGCAGCTGGAATCGGGAGACCAACGAAATTTTTCTTATCAATCTTCGGCGTCCCTTCCATCAGAACTCGCGGGCGCATCGCCTGCAAATTAAATCTGGCAAGGCGAAAAGTTCCGCACATCAGATACATAAAAAGCACAAAAACGCCGAATGTGTGAAGCGAGTTCGACTCGCTGAAAGTCGCGCCTATTGCCCAGCCGTAAATCAAAACTATCGGGGCAATTCCGAATGTTAAAACGTCTGCTAAAGAGTCGAGCTGAACGCCGATTTCCGTTGAAGTGCGCGTTAATCGCGCGACTCTGCCGTCCAAAGTGTCAAAAAGTATTGCAAGAGCGATGCCTTTTGCCGCGTAACTAAAATAGACGGCGGCTTGTTCCGGGTTTGAGCTTATAACCTGGAAACCGCGTACAGATGACAAAACCGTCAAAAACCCCATTGCGATATTTGCTGCCGTAAACGCTGACGGAATCACATACAAACCTTTCTTTAAGCCTCTGTGAGCAGGTTTTTTCTCTTCGGTTTCCATAAAAATAGGTATTATGTTTCAGGTGATTAGGTTTTTGGTTTCAGTTAACATCTAATCTTTAAGTCTCGCGATTATAGTTTCACCGCCAACCACTCTGTCTCCGATTTTTACGGCGATTTCCACCGCTTTCGGCATTAGCAAATCGGTGCGCGAGCCGAATTTTATTAGACCGTATTTTTCGCCGAGTTCGACACTCTCGCCCGCACTGCGCCAGCAGACGATTCGCCGCGCCAGAATTCCGACTATCTGCGTACAGACAACCGTCATCTTTTCGCCTTTTATCGTGATGGCGTTTCGCTCGTTCGTTTGGCTCGCTTGGTTACTCGTTGCGGGCGCTTTTTTGCCTTGAAATCGTTCGACTTTTACGACTCGTCCGGCAATCGGCGCGCGGTTGATATGAACATCTACGGGCGACAAAAATACGCTGACAAATTTTCCGTCTTTTCTTTCTTCGATGCTGGTAACTTTGCCGTCGGCGGCTGATACGATAATATTTGCTTCGGTCGGAACACTGCGTTTCGGGTCGCGGAAAAAATACGCCATAAACAGTGCGAGCGCAGCGAACGCGGCAGCGCCAATCCAAATATGAAAAAACGCGAAAATCGCTGCGATGATTACCGGAAATAAAACAAAGGGAATTCCTTCTTTAACCATAAATTGAAAAAAGAGGTTAGAGGCTAGAATCAAGCGTTGATTTTACCAATATCTAATCTCCAAGCTCTTTTGATATTCAATCATCTTACTTCAATTCAACCGGTTTGAAAAACAAAAAAAGCCCGATGCACTGAAACATCGGGCGAATAAGGAGGAGCGTATGAATAATTTTTTATCTGACCGGATTGTCTTTCGCGTAACTATAAGCACACCAGGCGGCGACTATATGCATAATCCAGCCCAAAGTTCCGGCTGTGCCAATCCACGAAAATCCAGTCAAAACCAGCCAAATGATACCGATTAAAATTCTACCGTTATATATTTGTCCGATTCCCGGAAGTATAAAACTTAAAATTCCTGCAATCCAAGGTTCGCGCATAATCTTTATCACCTCTGGTTTATTAAACGACGCTTTTAATTTTTTGTTCCAAAGATTTTTACAAAATTATTTCAAAGGTAAGAAGCCGTCAGTTTGATGGTTGAGTTCTCTTAACTTCAATTATTTTCCCGCGAAAAATTCGCAGGGCTTTTTTCACCAGCGGGTGATTCTCGGCATATTGCCAGAGTTGTTCATCGGTCGGATTTTCGGGCATAACGGGAATTTCTTCGGAAATTTTTTCCTCTTCAAATTGCGGGATGACAAAAGTATGATTTTCTTTTGCGGGCGCAACAGCCGCCGCCGAATTGCCCTTTGACGGTTCGATGCGAGCAATTAAATTATTCGATTGAATTGTTCCAAGCAAAACCTCAACGATATTTGAAGTATTTTTGAACGGTCTTAGATTGTCGCCGGTTTGCAAAAGTTTTTGCTCGAAAGCCGAGTCGAGCCAATTATCTTCGGCGTGTTCGAGTTCTTCGGCGGTAATCGGCAGCAGCTTTATCGGCATCGCTTCGATAACCTGCGCCGTTGTTAAATTTTTTGCCGAAATTCTGCTTTCGCTTGTCTGACTTTCCGATTCAAACAATTCGGTTTTCAATTCTAAAAATATGTTTTCCGGCTCTGCTATTTGTGCGGGGAGTTCAGTTGGCGCGTCTGTTGTTTCTTGTTTGATTTGTTCGTCAAATTTCGCTTCAAAAGCTGGCTGATTTGAAACTTGATGCTTAAAACTTGAAACACTTTGTACCGGAAATGGAACATCTTCAAGCGGAAAATCAACCGTTAAAGTTTTTTTTTCGGCGCTCGGCTCTGTCAAGTCGCTTAAGTTTATCGGAGCAGATTTCGATAAATCGGTTTTAGCTTCAGCTGAGAAATTCCCGTTGGCGATGGCGCTTTCCAGCTTTGCCAAGCGCTCTAGAATTTTTTCAATCGGAACGACGCGCCGCATTTCAATCAATTTTATCAAGCCGATCTCCAAAACGTAGCGCGGTTGTGTGGCTTCGCGTAATTTGGTTTCGGTATCACTCAGTGAATTGAAAAACCTGATTAAATCGGATTCGGAGAATGGCGCAGAATTTGTTTGTAACTCGTCGCGGCTCAAAATCGCCGTTTCGAGCAGATTTTCCGCGTCGCCAGCCATTTTGAAAACAAGCAAATCGCGGAAAAAACTCATCAAATCACGGCAGAAATTTCGCAAATCCTGTCCGCGCGCGATTAATTCATCAACAACTTTCAGTGCTTCGCTCGGTTTGTTTTCGGAAATTGACATACCTGTTCTAGTCAACATCTCCGCACCAGCAATTCCCAGAGCAGCTATGACATCTTCAGTGCCGATTTTCTCGCCCGAAAAGCTAATAACCTGGTCAAATGCACTTTGAGCATCGCGCATCGAGCCTTCGCCCGCGCGGGCAATTTCTTTTAAAGCTTCACCGGAAACACTTATTTTTTCGGCTTCGGCAATCAGTTTGATTCTTTCGTAGATTTTTTGAATTGGAATCGTGCGAAACTCGAATTCCTGACAGCGCGACAAAATCGTGTCGGGAACTCGGTGAAGTTCAGTCGTCGCCATTACAAAAACAATGCGCGGCGGCGGCTCTTCCAGAGTTTTTAAAAGCGCGTTAAACGCCGGTTTGGAAAGCTGGTGAACTTCGTCAACGATAAAAACTTTGTAGCGGTCGCGCGCCGGATTGATGTTAATGCTGTCGAGTATCGTATCCCGAACGTCATCAATTCCGGTGTGCGACGCCGCGTCGATTTCCAGAACGTCAATCGAGCGGCTTTCGGCAATTTCCTTACAGGAAACACAAGCGTCGGAAGCGTTCGCCGCGCAAGGTTTCGAGTTCGGTTTTTCGGTTTTGTGGCAGTTTAACGCTTTGGCAAGCAGCCGTGCAGTTGTCGTTTTTCCGACGCCGCGCGCGCCGCTGAAAATATATGCGTGATGCAGACGGTCGTGTTCCAGAGCGTTGCGCAAAGTGCGCGTTATCGCTTCCTGCCCGGTAACTTCTTCAAATGTTTGCGGTCGCCATTTGCGGGCGATTACTTGGTAAGACATAAAGACTTTATTTTACTTATACTTACAGACTGTTACAGAGTGTTCCCTGTTGAATATCTCAAAGTATTCTATCACTAGATAACACTCTATCCGAACAGGTAACAGACACATTTTCGGATACAGGCGTTTGCAACCAATCAAAATACTTTGATAGACTGCTTTTGCTTAATTGAATATTCAGTTGTCAAACATCGAAGCCTTTAGTTGTGAACTAACTAAAGGCTTTTTCTTTTTGGATTGTAATAAGAAACCTGCTTTTCCGCAAATTGCTTTTTAACAGATTCAAAATCTAAAATTTTTGATATCTCATTTCAAAAAAATGAAACTCTTCACTAATAATTTCGTTTGTCGATTTGACTAGAATACAATTTTAGATTGGGAAGGAACGGGCGTCGAGCCTGACGTGAAAGTACCGAAAGAGTTGGCATTAAAGACTGCCCATTTGATGGCTTTGAACAAATTAGTCGAAAAAGCAGCAGATGAAAATCTGAAAAACGCGCTCAAAGGTTTGATTATCCAAACTCAGAAGGAAATAGATGAGCTAAAAAAAGGAGCTAAAAGCAGTTCATAGTAAGTGAGCCTTGAAAGAGCCTAATCTGACTGCGCTCGAAAACATCTCGAAGATTTTCTCGTCGAAAACTGGAAACAAACCGAACTCGGCAAAACCTACGACATTTACGAAGTTGACAGGGAAATCGTCTCCCTTGAGTAAACAACCTATGTGTCAGCAGTTCCATTCTGTCGGAAGCCATCAGTAAGTTCTATAAATTTAGCTTTTAACCAGAACCCAAGTACTCATACAACGCAAATTTTGCACATTCGTTGTTTTTAGTGGCTCTAGTTGGATTGCGCCGATTCGATTTAACGCAGCATTCAGCAGTTCTTCATCTACGAGAAAACGTTCAGAACCATCCGGCAGTAAATATTTGCGCTCTTTAATCAATTGAATTTTGTCCTCAATGCCGATTGTCGAGGCAAGACGGGCAAAGAACAGCCCGCCGCTGTTCAAAACTCTCCACATCTCTTCAAGCATCCGGTAAAAGTGCTGCTCATTTTCGGCAAAATGCAAAATTGCGCTGCTGATAACTGCATTGAAACGTGCGTCGGGAAACGGCATTTTCTCGACTGACGACACCTGAAAATTATCTTTTGAAAGATTCGGGGCAAGCGAATTTGCCAGAAGCTGAACTTGCTCAACAGCGTGAGGATTTTTATCAATACCGAAAACTTCGTAGCCATTGCGGAGAAAATAAATCAGGTTGCGCCCACCGCCGCAACCAGCATCGAGTATGCTTGTTTTGCTATTAAACCTACCCTTCAATATCTGGTCAAACAGGTAAATATCGATGTCGCCAAAAAACTCTCGCACGTTTATCATTATGCAGTCTCTCCTGAGCTAATTACTCCAGTGAATAATTTTTGAGACGGATTATTAAAATAATCTTCTCTGCCCGCTAACAGATTGATACCCGTTTTTATTTATTCACCTTTTAACCTACCCTTTCATTCAAGCTAATCTTTTTCCTTTGACTTTTAATCGAACATCGAAAGTTCGGTTCTTGACCCCTGTGACAACAGATTAAGCAAAACCACGTATTTTGCTACGCACTTTTTGCAGTTTGGACACATACAATTACCTTTTTGGCGTGATTTTCCATAACTCTCCATTGGTCTGATCCGTAACTACGTAAAGCGCTCCGTCAGGACCTTGACGCACATCCCGGATTCGCTGCCCTCGGTCTATTAGAAGATGTTCTTCACCGACTACACGATTGTCTTTGATAACCAGCCTCACGAGTCTCTGTTCTCGTAAAGCCCCGACAAACAGACTGCCGCGCCAGGCAGGAAAAGCATTGCCCGTATAGAATTGCGCGCCCGACGGAGCGATCACCGGATCCCAATAATAAACTGGTTGCTCGTAACCTTCCTTCTGTGTGATATTGCCCGGAATCGGCTCACCCGAATACTCTTCGCCGTAAGAGATGACCGCCCAGCCGTAATTCTTACCTTTTTCAATCAGATTCAACTCGTCGCCGCCATTGGGACCCATTTCCACCGCCCATAGTCGTCCGTTCTCGTCGAAAGCCGATGCCTGCACGTTGCGGTGTCCAAGAGTCCATATTTCGGGCATCGCCCCTGATTGTTTAGCAAAAGGATTATCAGTTGGCACAGAGCCGTCCGGATTGATGCGAATGATTTTGCCCAGATGACTGTTTAACTGCTGCGCCTGCGGGCGAGTTTTCGTTTTGTCGAAGCGTTCGCCGAGCGTGATGTACAGCAAGTTGTCCGGTCCGAAAGCTAGCCGCGAACCAAAATGTAATCCATTGTTGTAAGTCGGTATAGCTCGGAAAATGACGCGAACTTTTTCAAGATTTCTGCGGTTTTCAGTTAAAACTCCACGAGCAACGCTCGTACCGCTCCCGCCTTCGCCCTGTTCTGAAAAGCTCCAGAAAATGGTACTATCTCGGTCAAAATTCGGACTCAATGCAATGTCTAAAAGTCCACCTTGCCCACGCGCAGTAATCGGAGGCAAACCACCTTGTCCGCTGGCAGCCGATACTCCTCCCGCACCAACGGGCAGCAACCCCCCAATGGGTTGTCCCACTTCGCCTTTAGCCGAGATGATGCGAAGCTTTCCAGATTTTTCTGTAATCAAAAGGTCGCCGTTTGGCAACGGCTCTACTGCCCAAGGTTTGTCCAAGCCTTTCGCTAACACAGTAACGTCAAAAGCCACATTAGATTTGACCGCGCAACCGCGAGTCTGTCCGGCAAAAGCGGGTTTTTGTTCAGGTACGTTCGCTGTTCTGGTTTCAAGCGGCGTGCAAAGCGAATTTGAAGTGGAAGTTTTACGAACTTCGCGCGTGCTTTGCGCGCAAGCGGTACTAGCAATCGTTAGTAAAACGGTCAAAACAAACGCAATCTGGTTTTTTATTTTTGGATTTATCATCCTTAAAATCCCCCTTAAAATTAAAGTTTCAATTCGTTTGATGCATTCTCCGAATCGATGATGCAAGGATTTTATGAACGAGTATTATAATTGATAGGTATTTTTATCGCTGAAGTTGTTCTCAAGAACAGAAAAGAGATAATGAAATAATTATGGAAGACAAAAAACTTAAAAAACGACTAAAGAAAATTCCTGATGTAGATAAAAACGGCGACCCAATTTATAAGATTGATAACGATAAAAATGAATCAGGCAAAGAAAAAGATAAACCAATCAAGAAAAATAATCGAGGTTAGGAATTAGATACAGACAATAGATAGTTCAATCTTTTGCTTTATCTGGCGGGGAAGAACAATGATGCTCGACTACAGTATTGAACTCATTAACGACCAGGCAAGATTGGAACGTCTGGTTAAACGTCTCGCCTCGACACCGGTAATTGCACTTGATATTGAGACTATTAACTGGTGGAATCGCCATCAGGAACGTGTTGCTCTTATTCAATTCGCTTTCCAGACGGAGCGGCAGCCAAAAGTTGCAATTATCGATGCACTCGCCAAACTTAATCTCGATATTTTACGATTGCCGTTGGAATTGAATACGACAATCAAGGTGATTCACAATGCAGTGTTTGATGCCACGCGCCTTGCCAATCATTTCCAGTTCAGCGTCGCGCCCATCTATGACACGATGGTTGCAGCACGCCGGAGCGGAGAGCGGCGCTGCTCGCTGCAAGCTCAGGCGGAAATCTATCTTGGTCTCCACATCGACAAAGGTTGTCAGGGCAGCGATTGGAGCAGGCGTCCGCTTGCTCCGAAGCAAATACATTATGCCGCCCTTGATGCATTTTCGACACTACTTCTCTACGAAAACCAAATCAAACGAAAGTTAAACGGTACATTTCAATCGAAGAGTAAAATACTCTCGCAACAAGCTACACTTCCTCTGACTGATTTGAGTACTGATTTACCTGAATCAAATGTTTCACAGGTTAGAAAGATTCAATGTCCTCAAATTGAGGAAAAAGTTCCTTTGCTTGAAACAATCCTGAATGCTTCGTCACTTGCTTTACTGGGAATCATCACTGAATTGCCAAGCCGTTACCACCCAGACCAATTGACAGTTTCAGTAGGAAGCGATCGGGTTGGATTGGCTGGTTGGATTATTGACCGCACTTTAGACTCTGACACAGGTTTGGACGAAGAGACAGCTAAAGCCGGTATTGCAGTTCTACACGACCAGGGACTCATCAAAGTTACACCGACGCGCAGGCTGGAAGCCACAGGAAAAGGAGCGAATCATTGGCGTCAATTAAAATCAACTTGATTTTCGGGTCTAAGCAAGAATAGATTTAACGCAAAAGCGCACAACCGGTACAGCCCCAAAAGAGGCTTCGGTTTTACGCAGAGAAAAAGCCGCGAGCGTCAAAACTTGCGGCTTTTAAGGGTTAAAAGCACATAAGTAGAAGATATTTCATAAATAAGATTTAAGTAAAATCTGAATACACGCTAGATGAACAAAACCAAGAAAATTACCCAAATGGTATTCATAACGAACAACCAATCGGCGGTAATTTTGCAGCCAGGCAAAGAATCTCTCGACTTTCCAGCGCCGCTTGTAACGGCGAAGTTTTCTTCCATCTTGAGTCTTCGCCTCCTTCCGATTGCGCTTATGCGGAGCAATCATTTCATATACTTAATTGGTTAAGAGACCGAGCAGTAGTTTTACTTGCCTGTTTTCTTCTTCGCCATCCAATCGTTGACATTTTTCTCCAGAACGTCGAGCGGCAGCGCGCCGGACAGCAGCACAACGTCATGAAATTCGCGAATGTCGAACCGTTCGCCCAAGTCGGCTTTTGATTTAGCACGCAGTTCTTTTATTTTCAGCTCGCCGATTTTATACGCCAGCGCCTGTCCCGGATCAGCGATATAGCGGTCAATTTCGTTGACAATATCCTGCTCGGTTTTCGCCGCGTTCGCTTTGAAATAATCAATCGCCCGTTGCCGGTCCCATTTGAAATAGTGAATGCCCGTGTCAACGACCAGCCGCACGGCGCGCCACATTTCGTAAGTCAGTTGACCGAATTTATCATAAGGGTCGTTATACAAACCCATTTCTTCGCCGAGCGATTCGGAATACAAACCCCAACCTTCGATAAATGCTGTGTACCCGCCGAATTTGCGGAAATTTGGCACTTCACCGAGTTCCTGCTGCAATGCGAGCTGCAAATGATGACCGGGAACCGCTTCGTGCAGGCTCAAAGCCATCATTTCCCATTTTGGGCGAACTTCGGGTTTATACAAATTGACGTAATAATACCCAGGACGTGTGCCGTTCGCGCCGGGCTGATTGTAATAAGCCGTCGTCGTATCAGGCGCGATTTTCTCGGGAATCGGAATCACGCCGTATGGCGTGCGCGGTAAAGTACGAAAGACGCGGACGAGTTCAGGATCAATTCGTCTGGTCAACGCGCGATAGGCATTCAGTAATTCCTCCGAAGAATTGTAAAAAAATTGTTTGTCGGTTCTGAGGAACTGAAAAAATTCAGCGAGCGTTCCTTTAAATCCGACCTGCGTTTTGATGCGTTCCATCTCGGCGCGAATGCGCTTCACTTCTGCCAATCCGCGGTCGTGAATTTGCTGCGGCGTCATATTGGTCGTCGTGTTCGACCGCGCCAGAAACGCGTAATAATCCGCGCCGTCCGGTCGCTGCCAGACGCCGACTGAAGAATATGAAACGGGCAGATATTCTTTGGTGAAATAATCTTTCAGCCGGGCGTATTGCGGAACGACTGATTTATCAATCGCCGCTTTCGCCAGATTTTTTAAACGCGTTTGCTCGCTTTCGGAAACGTCTTTCGGAAACTTCTTAAACGGGGCGTAAAACGGATGCCGCTCGCCGCCTCCGGCAGTCATTTTGTCAATCTGCGGCGGAACTCGTTCCATAATTGCTTTCGGCAGCAGGATTTTCTGTTTTGCGCCCTCGCGCATCAACGATAAAGTCTGCTCCATCAAAATAGGAAAAGCGTTTATCCGCGCGATCCAGTCTTCGTAATCTTTCACCGAATCAAAACTCATCAATTGAGTGATTTCGTCAATCGTCTGAATGCCGCCCTGCTGCGTGATCGGCAGGAGGTAGCGTTTGAATTTATGCGCTTCAATCGCTTCTTCATACTCTTTCTGAAATAAATCGTAATTCAGCCGGTCGGCAACGGAAAGCTCATCGCGATTGATTCGCTTGAGCGCCGCGAGCGTTTCTATGCGCTGCCGGTTGCGGCGCTCAATCGCCGTCAGACTCGAATCATTCCAGCGGTCGTTGTAGCGCTTGTCGCCGAGAAACGAAGCGAACGTCGGGCTTTCCTTCAAACCCGCTTCCCATTCGGCGTCGAACAAATCATAAAGCTGTATGGTCGCTCCGGTTTTATCCTGCGCGGAAACAATCGAGAAAGCTGAAAACAAAACGGCGACCAGAATGAGTAATGACAAGCGATTTAGCATAAATTTCTTTTATTGAAATATGGCAACTAATTTTGTTAAAAATATATCACTTTTTCGACGTTTAATTGAATCGTTTACGTTTACATTTACGACAAAATCGAATTAAATTTGGCGAATGAGTTTCAAATTCAAATCAAATTTTACAAAATTTGAGGAACGACATTATGTTAAAAAAAATAGCATTGAAATTTTCCATTCTGGCGATGATTTTCACCTTAACGGCAACTGATTTGACGCGCAGACACGGATTCGTTTTCGGTGCGGCAGCAGCTCGGCGACGGTGACCGGAACGCTGTCGGCGGGCGCGACCAAAGGTTTTGTGCTGCGCCCGATGCAGGGACAAGTTTTGACCGGTACGCTCAACTTGACGAACGGCAAAACCGATTTTACGCAGGGCAATATGCACGATACGCAGTATTCACAAACGGTCGAAGAAAACGGCGACGTTTATATCAGCGTTGACAACTACGGCAATCGCGCGACGCATTTTACGCTATTATCTCGATTCAGTAAATTTCAAGAATCCGTTTCATAAATAGCTGTGGAGTAATTTTAAATTAGCCTTGACGTGGCTTCTAAAAGTCACCGGGCTATTTATGAGATGAGTTCTAAATAACTTCATTAGCAGAACTTTTAAACTTGTAACATATGCTCAAGCAAAAACCTCATTACGTCATTAGGCGCACCGCTATCGGACTTGGCTTTTTCACCCTTTATGCAATTCCAAATGATAAAAAGATTATTGAATACATTGGCTTGATTTTAACTAAAGAAGCAGAAGATAAAAAAGGCGGCAAGTATTTAATGACAATTGATGACGAGTATCTCATTGATGGAAGTCCGCGAAGTAACACCGCCCGTTATATCAATCACTCATGCCAACCTAATGCCAAAGCATATAATACTGGTCTGAGAGTGTGGATATGGTCACTTAGGGCTATCAAAGCGGGTGAAGAAATCACAATTGATTAGGGTAAAAATTATTTTGATGATTTCATAAAACTGATAGGCTGTAAGTGTGCTAAATGCGTAAAAATCTAATAAGTAACCAACCATGTTGCCAAAAAAAAGACCAATTAACGTCTATCTCAGCTTAGAAATGACCAATACCATTGAAGGACTTGTCGCTAGACAATTTAGCCGAAGGGCAACCACGCTCGGACTGATTCTGACCAAGTATGACTTTTATTTCGCCGGTTCGGAACGCGAGTATAAACGCGTTATCGAACTCAACCCGAACTATGCGACGGCGCACAAATGACTAGTTATGTACGGGAGCGAATTCAATAAACACTTAAGGTTAATTGGCACAGTATAGAGGATTTTCAATTATAAAAGTGTAGCAACTACCTGCGTACATCGATGTGCGGGCTTGATTTTAACTATCGGCAAAGATATTTTATCTATACATCTTTAACTCATCTTTTTCAACTTTATCGGAGGGAAATCAAATGTTCACAAGAGTCTTTGTCAAGACTGCGTTTCTTTTTCTATTGTTCGCCATGCCTGTTCTCGCGCAAACGAAACTGTTGCGCTTTCCCGATGTCTACAGCGACCGCGTGGCTTTTACTTACGGCAGCGATTTATGGACTGCATCAGCTAACGGCGGACAGGCTGTGCGTTTGACAGCACATCCCGGAATGGAAGTTTTTGCCAAATACTCACCTGACGGCAGATGGATTGCTTTCACCGGACAATACGATGGCGACGAACAAGTTTATGTTATGCCTGCAACCGGCGGCGAGCCGAAACAACTGACTTTTTATCCGGCAAAAGGACCGCTGACACCACGTTGGGGTTATGACAATCACGTTATGGGTTGGACAAACGATGGGAAATCAATTGTTTTCCGCTCGCAGCGTGATAGTTGGTCGCTACCGCAGAGCAAGCTTTACACAATTCCCGTAATGGGCGGCGCGGTGATTCCGCTTCCAATGCCCGAAGCCGGTTCAGGAGATTTTTCAGCCGACGGGACGAAAATGGTTTACTCGCCTAGAACCCGCGATTTTCGCACGGAAAAACGCTACGGCGGCGGACAGGCAAACACACTTTACATTTACGATTTGATTACTGCTGATGCCAAGAAAATTTCCGAAGGCGTGCGCGCTTCGCGGGACGCGATGTGGATTGGCGAGAAAATTTATTACAACTCTGACCGCGACGGAAAATTTAATCTTTACGCTTATGACGTTTCGAGCGCAAAAACCTCTCAGGTTACAAGTTTCAAAGATTGGGATGTTCGCTGGGCATCATCGGACGACACCAGCCGCATCATTTACGAGCGCAACGGCGAACTGGAAATACTCGATACCAAATCAAACAAACCGACAAAGCTGAACATCACCGTTCCCGATGACGGAGTCCACAAACGCGCCCGCACAATAAATGCCGCCCAATATATTCAAAATGTTGCGCTTTCACCAAAAGGCGAGCGTGTTTTATTCGGCGCACGCGGTGACATTTTTTCGGCTCCGGCTGAAAAAGGCGGAACGAGAAATATAACTCATTCGTCAACCGCCCACGACAAATTTCCGCGCTGGTCGCCAGACGGTTCGCGTGTTGCGTTTATCTCGGACAGAAGCGGCGAAGAAGAAATCTGGGTTTCCGCGCAAGACGGTCTGACCGCGCCGCAGCAATTAACGAGCGGCGGAACTGCGATGCGTTACGCACCCGAATGGAGCGGCGACGGCAAAAAAATCGCCTTCTCGGACAAGGACGGCAAAGTTTATATTTTGACCGTCACAGACAAAAAACTGACTCAAATCGCCGACGCTCCGCGCGGTCAAGTTCAGGATTACGAATGGTCGCCGAAAGGTAATTATCTGACTTTCAGCTATCCGGGCGCAAACGGTTTTTCGTCCGTCTATGTTTATGACACAACGGCTAACAAACTCAATCGCGTAACCGACCCGATGTTTAATGCCTTCAATCCGGCTTTCGACCCGTCGGGCGATTATCTGTATTTTTTGAGCGACCGCGAATTTGCGCCGCAAATTTCGAGCATCGAGTTTAACTACGCTTTGAACCGCGAAACGATGATTTACGCGGCGGCTTTGCGAAAGGATGTGAAAAATCCGTTTCTACCGGAATCAGACGAAGTTGCCATCACGCCTGAACCGAAACCGCAAGGTGATGACACAAAATTAAAACCCGAAGATGAGTTGAAGCCGAAACCGCAGGACGAGAAACAACCACAGCCGACGACCTCGCCTTCGCCGTCAACCGCGCCGACACCGGCAAGCGCGGCAACACCCGACCCGACGCGCAAAAATGTGCCTTCGCCAAAACCCGAAACAATTGATTTCGACGGGATCGCAGCCAGAGCGACGCGCGTTCCGCTGCCGCCGGAAAATTACGGCGGCTTGACTGCCAAAACCGGACATTTGATTTATTTTGTCGGTGCGCCGTTTTATTACGGACGCGCCTCAGACCGCCAACCATCGGTGCGAATATTTTCAATCAAAGACCGCAAGGAAACAGTTTTGTCGGAAAACGTCAATTCCTATTCGCTTTCCGGCGACGGTTCAAAACTAATTTACGGTCAGGGGGGCGGGTATTTTTTGATGGACGCGACACCGCTAGGCGTTAATTCAAAAAAACCCGTTTCGACCGGCGGACTCGTCGCTGAAATCAACCCGACCGACGAATGGAATCAAATTTTCAATGAAGTCTGGCGGCGTTACCGCGATTGGTTTTACGTGCCGAATATGCACGGTTACGATTGGGCGAAACTGCGCGAGGAATATAAGGCGTGGCTGCCATACGTCGCTCATCGCTCTGACTTAAACTATGTCATCGGCGAAATGATTGCTGAATTGACCGTCCAGCACGCATACATCGAAGGCGGCGATTTTAACACACCGGCTCGCCCGCGCGTCGCGCTGCCGGGCGCGCGTTTTGAAATTGACCGAAACGCCAATCGCTATCGCATCTCGAAAATATACGAAGGGCAAAACGAAGAAGATATTTACCGCTCGCCTTTGACCGAAGTCGGCGTGAACGTCAAAACAGGCGATTACGTTTTGCAAATAAACGGCGAAGACGTAACCGCCGAAAAGGACATTTATCAACATCTGCGCAATCGCGCCGACGCGCCGGTTATTATGGTGGTCAACAGCACGCCAAATTTACAAGGCGCGAGAACGGTTTCGTATCGCCCGATTACCGACGAAGGCAATCTTGTTTATCTCGATTGGATTACGGCAAATCGCCGCCGCGTCGAACAAATGACGGGCGGGCGCGTCGGCTACATTCACGTTCCCGATATGGGCGCGAATGGGATCCGCGAGTTTATCAAATATTTTTACCCGCAACTTGATAAGGAAGGTTTGGTGGTTGACGTTCGCGCCAACGGCGGCGGCAATATTTCGAGAATGTTGATTGAACGACTGCGCCGCAAGGTTTTGGCGGTTAATTATTCGCGCACCAGCGATTTGGCGAACACTTATCCCGACGGCGTGTTTTTCGGTCCGATGGCGGCAATCCTGAATGAAAATTCATCTTCGGACGGCGACATTTTTCCTTATATGTTCCGCGAAGCTGGTTTGGGACCGCTCATCGGCAAACGCTCCTGGGGCGGTGTTGTCGGCATCTCGAATCGCGGCGGATTGATTGACGGCGGCGGCGTAAGCGTTCCCGAATCCGCGCTGGTCAACACCAAAGGCGAATATATTATCGAAGGCTACGGCGTTGACCCGGACATCGAAGTCGAAAACGACCCGAAATCGGTTATCGCCGGACGAGACGCGCAACTTGAACGTGCCGTCGGGGAAGTAATGAAGAAATTAACGAATCCGGTTAAACTTCCCGCCCGTCCTGCCGCTCCGGTGAGAACAAATTAACGTAAAACTTTGAAGGACGAATTCTCAAATCGTCCTTCATTTCACAACCCTAAATTTCAAAAGACGCTCTAAATTTTGATATTAACCGCAACGTCGAATAAGTCGTTCGATGAAAGGTTTATTTAATCCTCTTTCCTTGAATCTTCCGATTATTTTGGTTAAGAATCAATGCAGTCACTACGTCTTTATCGTCTTTCACGAAACTAACCTGCGCATTAACTTCTTTCACAAGAAATTGCGTGTCTGACTCGGGGAGAAGTTCAATTTTAGGCTGACCGGTTGCCTTTACCGCGTTAAATTTTGTCTGAATGCAGCAGAGCAATTGCTGAATAACAATAAAACACCGTCCGTACGCCAATTACTTGAATGTGTTGAAACGCGCCGAGTTGAGTTTAGAGAATTGATAGATTTACTGGACTCGAAAACTTTCATTACCAACGTCAACACACCGGAAGATTACATTTGCCAACAACCGTGACGGCAATTCGGAAATTTATGTGATGAACAATGACAGCAGCAATTAAGTCCGTCTGACAAACAATCTCGGCGCGGATAATTTTCCCTTTTGGTCGCCTGACGGAAGGAGAATCAGAGATTCCTCAACTTTTACCGTTAAAATCGTTAATGTCGTAGGTGGAATCTTTAATTGGTTAAGAGAGTTGGTGAAAAATCTTGTGCAACATTTGTGCAACAATTTATCTAAAACTATTAAAATTCTAGCAAACTAAAACAAACTTAATTGATAATGAAGTTTAATAAAATCAAAATCTTACAGACTAAATCGAATTTAATAAATAAAATTTTGAAGACTGAAAATCCGCGTGTCGGCGGTTCGATCCCGTCCCTAACCAGCATTAAATCAATAATTTAAGGTATCTAACTTTATAATTTGCAACTTGGATTATTTACTATTCGAGGAAATCGTTATGCATCTCTCGCGGCTCTAATTTATTACGCATTACAATTCGCGCACAGCCGTTCCAGCGAAGTATTGCGTCGTCGTTTCCGGCGGGACGAATCGCTTCAGCTTTATCAAACCAATTCATCGCTTGGCGGAAAAGCTCGTAAGCATTGGAGGAGGAAAGCGGCATGCCTCGGACGAGAACTGCTTTGGCGCGGCGCTCGTAGATAATTCCGGTGTAGTAAGTTCGCTCGTATTCGTCCTCGATGCGAGATAAATAATCTTGGGTTTGCGTATCGCCGACGGCATAATCTCTGGCAAAACGGTCGCTCATCGCCAAAACAAGCGTAACTAAAGCCTCTTGACTGTTCGGCTCAATCTCTAAAATGTCGAGACAGATGCTCTCCGCCGCGCCCGACTCGTTAAGCAGGCGGTAATGTTTGGCGCGTTCCAAAGCCGCCGGGACAGCTTCTTTGTGCAAAGATTTTAGTTCAAACATATTTCAAATTTCAGTTTTCAAGTTTCAGGTTTTCGGTCAAACTCAAATGCTCAACTTGAAACTTATCTTTTCTTCCGAAACAGCTTTAGAAATCTCGTAATTGGGTCGTAAAACTCACCAACCACGCGCTCTTTTAATGGAATAATGGCATTGTCGGTAATCGTAATTCCTTCGGGGCAAACCTTTGTGCAGCATTTTGTAATGTTGCATAAACCGATATTTGATTCGTCCTTTAAATCTCGAAGGCGGTCTTCGGTATCGAGCGGGTGCATCTCCAATGCCGCCGCGTAGACGAGAAATCTGGGACCGATAAATTCTTCGTGTTTATGATGGTCACGAAGGACGTGGCAAACGTCCTGACACAAAAAACATTCGATACATTTACGAAATTCCTGCACGCGGTCAATGTCTTCCTGCACCATTCGCCAAGTTCCGTCGGTCGCGTCGGGCGGGCGGGGTTTGAATTTTTTTATTTTTTCTTTAACGCGATAATTCCACGAAACGTCCGTCACCAAATCTTTTTTGAGCGGAAAGGCTTTCATCGGCTCGACGGTTATCGGCGCGTCCTGCGGCAACGTGTTCATTCTGGTCATACACATCAGCTTCGGATTGCCGTTGATTTCCGCCGAACACGAACCGCATTTGCCCGCTTTACAATTCCAGCGGCAAGCCAAATCGCCCGCCTGCTCGCCCTGAATTTGCAGAACCGCGTCAAGAACAACCATTCCGGGGGAGATTTCAGTATCGTAGGATTTAAATTCTCCGCCGCTACTGTCGCCACGCCAAATTTTGAACGTCGCTTTTGCCATTTTACTTTTGCCTTCTATCTTTTTACTTCTTTAACCCATTTCCTCAATAATCTGTTTCAACTCGGCGGGCATTTCGAGAATCGTTACGCGCTCGATTTTCATTTCACCGCCCGCGTCTTTTTTGATTGTGAAATTCACTTTGCCGAATTCCGCGTCTTTCGCCGGATAATCGTCGCGGAATTGTCCGCCGCGACTTTCTTTGCGCTCGATGGCGGCAAGAGTAATCGCTTCGGAAACATTGAGCAAATTATGCAAATCAAGCGCGGTGTGCCAGCTTGGATTAAAATCAATATTGCCGGTCGCTTTCACATTTTTGCTCCGTTTTCTAAGTTCTCTCACGCCGATTAAAGCCCGCTGCATTTCGTCTTCGGTGCGGACGATGCCGACCAAATCCTGCATCATTTCCTGTAACTCGTGTTGAATTTCAAACGGATTTTCGCCGGTTTGTTTTTCAAAAGGTTCTAATGCCCATTTAACTGTTTGCTCAATCTGCTCACTATTGATTTGTCCGAAATCATTTTCCTGCGCGAATTTTGCGGCGTATTCTCCGGCGCGTTTGCCGAACACTAGCAAATCGGAAAGCGAGTTTCCGCCTAGACGATTTGCGCCGTTGATTCCGGCGGCGCATTCGCCCGCTGCAAAAAGTCCCGCGACGGTCGAGGCTTGCGTGTCGGCATCAACGCGAATTCCGCCCATTATGTAATGCGTCGTCGGACCAACTTCCATCGGCTCGGTGGTGATGTCCAAATCCGCGAGTTGTTTGAACTGATGATACATACTCGGCAGTTTTTTCTTGATGTGTTCCGGCGCGTTAGAAATCTTTTCTTTTATCCAGGCGATGTCGAGATAAACGCCGCCGTTCGGCGTTCCGCGTCCGGCTTTGACTTCGCGGACGATGCACCGCGCAACATGGTCGCGTGTCAGAAGCTCCGGCGGGCGACGCGCATTTTTATCGCCCGTCACATAACGCCAGCCTTCTTCGGGCGTGTCGGAGGTTTGGTCTTTGTAGTTGGCGGGAATGTCGTCGAACATAAACCGGCGACCTTCGCTGTTTTTCAAAATTCCGCCTTCGCCCCGAACTCCTTCGGTCACGAGAATGCCGCGCACGCTCGGCGGATAAACCATTCCGGTCGGGTGAAATTGAATGAATTCCATATCGAGCAATTCCGCGCCCGCGTCAAAGGCGAGCGAATGACCGTCGCCCGTTCCTTCCCAACTGTTGCTCGTGATTTTATAAGCGCGTCCGATTCCGCCGGTCGCTAAAATTACGGCTTTCGCTTTGAAAATACGAAATCTGCCGTGTTCGCGCTCGTAGGCAAATGCGCCGACAACTCTATCGCCGTCTTTCAACAAAGCAATCACCGTAACTTCCATATAAACTTCGATACCTTGATGGATGCCGTGGTCTTGCAGCGTCCGAATCATCTCCAATCCGGTGCGGTCGCCGACGTGAGCCAGGCGTGGATATTTGTGTCCGCCGAAGTTTCGTTGGAGAATTCGCCCGTCTTTTGTTCTGTCAAAAACCGCGCCCCAAGCCTCTAATTCTCGAACACGGTCGGGTGCTTCTTTTGCGTGAAGTTCTGCCATTCGCCAGTTGTTAACGTATTGACCGCCGCGCATCGTGTCGGAAAAATGGACTTTCCAGTTGTCGCGGTCGTCAACGTTCGCCATCGCCGCTGCCATTCCTCCTTCAGCCATTACAGTATGCGCCTTTCCAAGCAGAGATTTACAGACCAATCCAACTGAAACACCCGCCGTTGACGCTTCGATAGCTGCCCGAAGTCCCGCGCCTCCCGCGCCGATGACAAGAACATCGTGTTCAAAAGTTTGATACTCAGCCGCCATTAAAAAATTCTCCAATCGTGCCAGATGCCCATCGAACAAAGCCGCACGTAAATGTCGGAGAACCCGACGACAAAAAGACTGCACCAAGCCCAGACCATATGCTGGCGGTTGATGCACGAAACGCAATTGTAAGCCTTTTGGCGAACGGGATATTTTGAAAGTTCGTCGCATTTGCCCCCGACCAGATGGCGCAGTGAATGACAGCTAAACGTATAACCGCCGAGAAAGAAAACGTTTGCCGTCAAAATAATCGTGCCGAGTCCGATGCCGAAACCGTCGTTAAACCAAAATGATTTCCAAGAGTCGTGCGCTAGAAAAATTAAAAATATCAATGCCAGATAAAGAAAATAGCGATGGACATTTTGCAGAATTAGCGGGAATTTGCGCTCGCCCCAATAAGAATTCCGGGGCTCGCCGACGGCGCACGCGGGCGGGTCAGCCCAAAACGCTTTGTAATACGCGCCGCGATAGTAATAACAGGTGAAACGAAAACCAGCAGGTGCCCAGAGAATAAGCAGCGCGGGCGAAAACGGAAGCCAATCGGGAATCCAGGCGGGTTTTACGCCGAACATCGCGTGCGGCGAAGCACCGAAAAATTCCGGCGAATAAAACGGCGAAAGATAATGCGCTCCGCCGCCTGCGTAAAAATAATGCTCGCCTTGAAATGCCGCCCAGGTCGAATAAACAACAAAAGCGGAAAGCCCTGAAAAAACAAGTAAGGGATACGCCCACCACACTTCTTTTCGCATTGTTTGCCCGAACGAACGTTTTATAGGAAGACTTGCGGAAGACATAATTTTTTACAGAAACCTCCAAACACATCGGGAATAAATTATGGCAATTGAATTTTATTTAGTTACTTAAATCTAAAAGATTATGAATCCAGAGATGTAATATGTCAATTATTTTATAAGTTGGCTCGAACGTAAGTCTACTTTTTAGTAGATTTATTTGATTTTTTCAAATGCAGTATTCGATTATATAACTCAATTTGGTAGTTGCGAAATGCTTGCGTTACGTAACTACCAAACTTAGATTACCCCAGATAAATTTCCGCGAAAGAATTAATTTTTTGGATACATATTATCTAAAAATTCCTCGATATATTCGTTAATTGCGTCCAGTTCTTCCTGATTATCAACGGCAAGAAAAAAACGCTCTCTTAAATTTTCGAGTTTGGAAAATCTCGGATTGGTAAGAAAGGAAACGTTTTGGTGCCGATTTTCGGACAATACCCGGCAAATATTTTCCATTACAAACTCTTGGTCCTTTTCTCTGTTTCCCGAAAGCTTCAGCGAAGTGCAGATGCGTCTACAAACGTTAATTGCAGTACCATCGTGCTTAATTTCTAATTCATTGGGCAAATCGGACATTTTTGATTTTTATAAAATGTTGATGATGGGGAAGCAGCAAATCTTACGGAGGACGCTTCCCGTTCTGACTCTTTTCTTATTCATTAGTGCTTTTGCTTTCTTCTTCGCGGCTTACTTTTACAGGCGAAAAATAATCTTCGCAACAAGTAAGATGAAGCATCTTGTTTCATTCCGCCAGTATCACTAAACGTAAATAACTACCTAAGTAGAACTCTATTCGTCCTTCACCTTTTAATCGTTCTCCTTCGGCAAATACTGTTTCTTGAGAATTGAGACCCATCGAAGAGAGTTTTTGTCCAGTATTGCAGTATCACTAAACGTAAATAACTACCTAAGTAGAACTCTATTCGTCCTTCACCTTTTAATCGTTCTCCTTCGGCAAATACTGTTTCTTGAGAATTGAGACCCATCGAAGAGAGTTTTTGTCCAGTATTGAATAAACTAAAAATAATCTTTCAAACACCATCCGCACCATGTCGCCCAAAATTGAGCATCACAACCTTGTTTTTGCAATAATTACTTTGGGGCAGTTTAATTGCCTTTTAGATGCGTTTCAAAAAACTTGACGATTGAAACCGCCGAGCGAATCCGGTTCGGCGTTTTTCGCCAGCCGTGTCCTTCGTCCGCGAATAAAACGTATTCCACCGGCACATTGCGCCGTTTCAGATTCTCGACTACTTGTTCAGCTTCGATGACCGGAACATTTGTGTCGTTCGCGCCGTGCAGCACGATGGTCGGAGCTTTGATGCGGTCAATACGATGAATCGGCGAAAGTTTGCGAAGCATCTCGGCTTCGGTTTCGGGATTGCCGTATTCGATTTTAGAGACTGCCGCCATCCACGGCTGCGTGTGTTTGAAGAATGTTTCAAAGTTCGTGATGCCGAAAAGATTTGCTCCGGCGGCGAAAAGTTCGGGATATTCGGTCAATCCCGCCATCACCATATAACCGCCGTAACTGCCGCCCATTATGCCGATTCTTTTCGGGTCGGCGACTCCGCTTTTGACTACAAAATCAACCGTCGCCTTGATGTCTTTAACTCCGTTTTCGCGCAACGCGCCGTTGTCAAGATTGACAAATTTCTTGCCGAAACCGGACGAGCCGCGCACGTTTGGCGCAAAGACCGCGATGCCGCGCATTAGCAACGCTTGATAAGTTGAATTGAAACCGGGGCGTTCTTGCCCTTCGGGTCCGCCGTGAAAACTCAACACAATCGGCATTGCACTTTTCGTGCCGTGCGGTTTGTAAAGCCAGCCGCTCAATTTCAAATTGTCGTGCGCCGCGTATTCGACGAGTTCCGGGCGCACCATTTTCGTCAAATCAACTCCAGCGTGCGGGCTGTCGGTTAGTCGTGTAAATTGCCGGCTTTTCAAGTCGAGCGTCCAAATGTCGGCGGGCGATAATGCGCCGGAAAGAACCATCGCAAGCCGTCCGCTGTCGTCGGTGAAATCAAAACCACCTACAATTTCGGCGGGCAGTTTCGGACCTGCCGTCATCCGATTATTCTTCAAATCGTAAAACGCGAGTTCGCTTCGTCCGGCGATGTTCCAAATCAAAACCATCATCGCGCCGTCGTTGCTCATCACTCCGCCCGACAATTCTCCGTCGTCTCTCGCGGCGACAACCTCAATCGCGCCAGGCTGTCCGTTCTCGTCAATTTTGACGCGCGCCAAGGCGAGCAAGTCGCGTTCTTTGTTTGAAGCGAAATAAATTGTTCGTCCGTCCGGCGTGAATTGCGCCCCGCCAAAGCTGCCTGGTCCCTCGTGCGGCGTGAGCAGCGCTTCTTTGCCGGTTGCGACATCAATTAAATAAAGATTGTTGTTGCCGCGATTGAGAAGGCGGCTGACAATTGCGCGGCGACCATCACGGCTGACATCGTTAATGCCGCCCGTGCCTTTGTTTTCGGCAACCATTCGCATCTCGCCCGTTTTTACGTCGAGCAAATACGAATCGGTCGAAGCCGGATTTCGCCGATTTGACGAGAAGAAAAGATGTTTTCCGTCGAATGTCCAATCGCCCAAAAAATTATTTTCCTTGCCGCCTTCAGTCAAACGCCGCATTTCGCTGCCGTCGGAACGAGAAATGTAGATCTGCTCATTCAAACCGCCGCCTGGAGCGACGTTAAAGGCAAGCCATTTGCCGTCGGGCGACCAAGTGACAAATCCCACGGGGTCATCAAAAGCCGTAACTAATTTTGGAAAGCCGCCGCTTGCTGGCATCGTCCAAACTTGCGGAATGCCGTTCAGGTTTGAAACAAAAGCAATCGTTTTTCCGTCAGGTGAAAAGCTGGGAGAATTGGCAGAGCCGATTTTTCCCATCAGCGCAACCGAACGCTCCAAGTCGTCTTGCGCGGACAAAGATTCAACGGATGAACCGAGCAAAACAAAGAGAAACAACGCAACAGCAAGAACTTTCATTTAAGTAACTCCTAATTTTTGGATTCAAGTAACAAAATAATGAAAAATTACGAAAACTTCAAATTGAAAAACGCTATCTAATTTCAGTTTTGACGTTAAACCGCCCAAACAATTCGGACGCTTAAATTCAGCAGGAAACGCCGAATGGCGGAGTTGACGTGGGCAGAAACCGCCACCACACAAGCTAAAGTTTAACGGACAACGTGATAAGAAAGTCGCTTTTACCGCCTCGCGTCCATTGACTTGTTCGGCGGGGGGTTCCGGGTATAATGTCCAGCAAGTTTTCAATTACCGATTGAAAGTGTGTAAAAGTCCTATCGGCATATTTAAACTGTTGGGCTGCCCCCATTGTTGAGCGGAGAAATTGTTAAAGTCGGGACTGTTCAGCCAGTAAAAAATCCTCTCCGACGGACGATAAACGGCGATGTCCTGTTTGCCGTCGCCGTTGTAGTCGCCGCAAACGGCTAAATCAGTGTCAGGACCTGCATTTCCGTAACCGAATTGACGAGCCACAAATTGATTGGAGCCGCAAGAAAGGTGTTATTTGCTCGCTTGTCCACCATTACTACAAGACGTAGCAACCATGATGCTCGAAACCGGTATGCGTTGCGGCGAAATTTACCGTGTCCGCCACTCGGAAGTGAATCTTGAAAACAATTATTTGCTGGTAACAAAAGGTAAAACAAAATCAAGTGTCGGGCGCGTTTATCTATCGGATAAAGCGCGGCGCATCATCGAATCGAGAGTGAACAAATTCAAAGGTGAAAATCTTTTTCCGGCGCAGGATGTGGATTTCTCCAAACCAACCAACAGCCTTGACCATAAACTCGCAAAAGTTATGAACGAATTAAAATTTAATTTCCGGCTTTATGATTGCCGACATACCTTTGCGACGCGAGCCGTCGAGCAAGATATAAATCTTGTAACCTTGTCCGCAATGTTAGGACACAGCAGTTTAAGAATGGTGATGCGTTATGCACATCCATCCGAGAATGAGAAACAAAATACGGTAAAGTTGATGCAGAGTGCGAAAAGGAAAGCAAAAGCAGTCTAATTTCGTATGAATAGCTACATTATTTAGATACAAGAACTAAAAAGAATCATCTTTCACTTTTTGCAAATTGTAAATAATAAACAACTTACGAAAGCAAATAAATGAGTCATTTATGACTTGGTAAGACATAAACTGCTTATTATATTTAAGTTTGCTCGGTTTTACAGATGGTTATTTACTACATTTTAAAATGCCATTCTATCATTTGATAACACTGAATCTAAACAGATAGCAGATGCATTTTAGAATACGAGAAAATTGCCGGAAATTAAAATACTTTTAGGCTGCTTTTGCTTGGTGAAGTATTACTAGACTCTGAATGATAATGCTTTTTTTTATTTCCGTCTTATAAACAATACGAAATTTCATTGACAAAATTTAGAAAAACAGGTTATATAAATAAAATCTCACAGGTTTATCCTGTCAATGTTAGGCGGTAAATTTAACTGTTTCTCCCCAGAAAGTAGTTTCATCTTGTTTCTAGCAAATACCCAAATCTAATGCTTTACAACTTAGATTGTGTTTATTTTGTAGCTTATCTATCAAACCAAATAATAAAGAGGATTTTTTTTATGTTTTTAATTAACTTTTGTAGAAAACTAAACTTTTCACTTTTGATAAGGACTATTATATTAGTCTGTTTTGTTTCGACCACATTTGGAACAATCAATATACATAATAATGGAAAGGAGCAGGAAGTTATAGCTGATTTACAAAATAAACAGATATTCAGCAGCCTTATAGAAACTAAACGATTTAATCTTTTAACAAACAACATAACAAGTTTCTTTAACGGCAAAGACATTAATCAAATAAATGGCGCAAGTCAAAATACGGCTGGTTCAAATAATGTTGTTTTGACTTCCGGTGCAACTTTTTTAGCAGATTGTACTTACTCAATTAATCCTACCAGCCAATCTTTTCCCAACACCGGCGGAGGCGGTACGGTTGCTGTAACGACCCAAACCGGTTGTACTTATACGGCAGTAAGCAATGCAAGCTGGATTACGGTAACAGCCGGTGCGGCAGGCAGCGGCAATGGAACTGTTACCTTCACAGTAGCTGCCAATACTGGTATTGCCCGAACGGGAACAATAACCATCGCCGGACAAACTTTTACCGTTACTCAAGCATCCGGCTGCACTTATACGCTATCGCCGACCGGCGCGAATATTCAGGGTAATGCTCAAACCGGCAGTTTTACCGTTAACACAGGCACAGGCTGTGCTTACACGGTTGCCAGTAATGATCCATTTATCACTGTTATATCAGGAGCGAGCGGAACCGGAAGCGGTACTGTTTCTTATTCGGTTGCTGTTAATAATACAGGTTCGGCAAGAACGGGAACTATTACTGCCGGTGGTCAAACTTTTACCGTTATACAGACTCCGCTTCCAGTTTTGACAATCAATAATGCTACTTTGAATGAAGGCAACAGCGGAACGACACCCTTTACCTTTACCATCAGCCTCTCTGCCGCACTCGGTCAACCGGTTACGGTCAACTATACGTCCGTTAACGGGACGGCAACAGCCGGAGAAGATTACGCGGCGGCAAGCGGAACCATAACTTTTGCGCCGGGTGAAGTAAATAAAACTATTACAATTCCGGTCAGCGGTGATACTTTGGTCGAAGGCAACGAAACTTTTACAATCAATTTATCAGGTGCTACGAACGCTATTATTTCTATCGGGCAGGGTTCGGGAACGATTCTCAATGATGATTCGGGCGGTTCTGTGCAGTTCTCTCTGTCGAATTATACGGTTAATGAAAACGACGGAACTGCTACAATCACCGTTTCCAGAACGGGCGGAACGGGAAGCGGAGTTACGGTCAACTATGCCACCTCAAACGGCACTGCAACAGCCGGAGCGGATTACACAGCCGTATCGGGAACGCTTACTTTCGCGGCAAATGAAACAAGTAAAACCTTTACTATACCGATAACGGACGACACGCTCAATGAACAGAACGAAACCGTCATTATTACCTTGAGCAATGTTGCCGGCGGCGGCTTACTCGGTCCGCCTTCGACTTCTATTCTGACAATCATTGATAATGACGGCGCGCCGACCTTGTCAATCAGCAGTGTATTGCTCAATGAACGTAACAGCGGAACGACCGAATTTAAGTTTATCGTCACTCTATTGGCTCCAAGCGGTCAAACGGTAACGGTTAATTACGGAACAGCAAACGACACGGCGACAACGCCGAGCGATTACCAGGCAACTTCCGGTTCGCTAACTTTCGCTCCGGGAGAAACCACTAAAACTATAACCGTATTAGTCAATGGCGATACGGATGTCGAATTAAACGAAACTTTTACGGTCAATTTATCTAATGCCGTCAATGCGAGTATCGCTAACGGGACGGGTACCGGTTTTATTCAAAACGACGATTTTTGCGTGTATTCAATCTCACCGACAAGAATAATCGTCAGTGCCAGCGGAGGAACGGGCAACACGTTTAGTGTTACGACGCAAGCGCCCTGCCCGCGAACGGCGACTACGACCGATTCGTTTATAACAATCGATTCGGGTACAAACGGCACGGGAAACGGTACGATTACTTTTAGCGTGGCTCCAAACGGGGGAAACACGAGAGTAGGAACAATTCGTATCGGTGACCAGATTTTGACAGTCGTTCAAACGGCGATTCCGCTCCCCAACGCGCCTGTTCGCTTTGATTTCGACGGCGATAAGAGAGCGGACGTATCGGTATTTCGACCCGATACCGGATATTGGTATCTGCTCAATTCAACGACCGGATTTAATTCCGTTCAGTTTGGTATCGCAACCGACAAGATTGTCCCAGCCGATTACGATGGCGACGGTAAAACCGACATCGCTGTCTGGCGCGTTAATCCGAGTAATCCGAATCTTGCTAATTTTTACATTCTAAACAGCTCCAATAATAGTGTTCGTGTCGAGCAGCTTGGCAGTTCAGGCGATTTGCCGATGGCAACAGCAGATTGGGACGGCGACGGCAGATCCGACCCGGCAGTTTACCGGGATGGTGCAAACGGCGGACAAAGTTATTTCTTTTATCGCCCGTCATCTCAGCCGGACGGCGCGCCGACCTTGTCAATCAGCAGTGTATTGCTCAATGAACGTAACAGCGGAACGACCGAATTTAAGTTTATCGTCACTCTATTGGCTCCAAGCGGTCAAACGGTAACGGTTAATTACGGAACAGCAAACGACACGGCGACAACGCCGAGCGATTACCAGGCAACTTCCGGTTCGCTAACTTTCGCTCCGGGAGAAACCACTAAAACTATAACCGTATTAGTCAATGGCGATACGGATGTCGAATTAAACGAAACTTTTACGGTCAATTTATCTAATGCCGTCAATGCGAGTATCGCTAACGGGACGGGTACCGGTTTTATTCAAAACGACGATTTTTGCGTGTATTCAATCTCACCGACAAGAATAATCGTCAGTGCCAGCGGAGGAACGGGCAACACGTTTAGTGTTACGACGCAAGCGCCCTGCCCGCGAACGGCGACTACGACCGATTCGTTTATAACAATCGATTCGGGTACAAACGGCACGGGAAACGGTACGATTACTTTTAGCGTGGCTCCAAACGGGGGAAACACGAGAGTAGGAACAATTCGTATCGGTGACCAGATTTTGACAGTCGTTCAAACGGCGATTCCGCTCCCCAACGCGCCTGTTCGCTTTGATTTCGACGGCGATAAGAGAGCGGACGTATCGGTATTTCGACCCGATACCGGATATTGGTATCTGCTCAATTCAACGACCGGATTTAATTCCGTTCAGTTTGGTATCGCAACCGACAAGATTGTCCCAGCCGATTACGATGGCGACGGTAAAACCGACATCGCTGTCTGGCGCGTTAATCCGAGTAATCCGAATCTTGCTAATTTTTACATTCTAAACAGCTCCAATAATAGTGTTCGTGTCGAGCAGCTTGGCAGTTCAGGCGATTTGCCGATGGCAACAGCAGATTGGGACGGCGACGGCAGATCCGACCCGGCAGTTTACCGGGATGGTGCAAACGGCGGACAAAGTTATTTCTTTTATCGCCCGTCATCTCAGCCGGCGGTAAACTTTGTCAGCGTGCCTTGGGGAATCGGAGGCGACAAACCGGTCGTCGGTGATTATGACGGTGACGCCAAAGCCGATGCTGCGGTTTTCCGACCCTCAAACGGTATTTGGTATATTTTGCGAAGCCGCGACGGGTTTAGTGCCATCCAATTCGGCGCTTCGACTGACAAACCGGTCGTCGGCGATTACGACGGTGATGGTCGAGCCGATGTTGCCGTTTATCGTCCGTCGGAAGGTAATTGGTATCAGCTAAGAAGCACGGAAGGTTTTTATGCTGTTCAGTTTGGCAATTCCACCGATTTGCTCGTACCGGCGGATTATGACGGAGACGGCAAAACGGACGTTGCCGTATTCAGACCGGACGGCGGTAACTGGTATCAGTTGAGAAGCACGTTAGGATTTGGTGCCGTTCAGTTTGGAGCAAACGGCGACAGACCGATTCCAAATGCTTTCATTCCTTAAAACAGTCGGAGCAAAATCCTGATAAGTTCCGACTATCGGATAAAGTAAAAAGCCGTAAGCATCAAAACTTACGGCTTTTATATTCCCTGATTTTATGAATATATTTGACTTAATATTCAATAACCCTATCTTTAATCTTGTTCCCTTTAATTTTAATAATCCAAATCTTATTATATTCGGACTCATCTAAATCCTTATACTTTTGTTGTTTTACCAGAAAATTCGCCAATCTCGGTATCGAGTTGCTGTGTCCGACAACAACGATTCTTCTTGCTTTTCCCTGCATTAAAAAGTCGGCAAACTCGTTTAACTTTTGAGCGTCGTATATCTTTATCGGGAGTCTGTATTGTCGCTCCGCTTTCTCCGCCCAGGGAGTAACGGTTAATCTGGTTCGCTTAAAATTGGTTGAATAAATCCGGCGCGCCTTATATTTTTTTAGTATCTTAACCAATCGCTCAGACCTCAGCCTTCCTTCAGAGGTAAGGACGGGGTCGAACTCGTCAGCTTCGAATGAAGTATCCTTTTCAGCGTGTCTTAACAGAATAATGGTGATGTTTTTATTTTGAGCAAAAAGAATGGTATTTGAAAAAGAAAGCAGAAGTAAAGCCAACAAAAAATAACTAATAATTTTCATAACACACAAAAAAGCTAAAAATTTACCGGTGAGAAATTTATTTAACTTTGAAATTGAAACATACAACAGAAAGCGTTTATTACGGTTGAATTCTGAGCAAATAACTGCAGACGGCAATCGGAACGCCCGGCGAAACCGAAACCGTCTGACCGGTGGCAATTTCGCGGTTGTTTATCAATGCTGAATTACGTCCTTCGTTCAAAAGCGAAAAATTTCCCCGGTCATCAAAAATCAAAGTCAAATGACGGCGGCTGATTTCCGGGTCGCCGGGGAGCATAACGTCAACCAATTTCGATGTGGAACCGCGTCCGATGCTGATTTGGTTTTGAAAAACAGGGATAACGTTTTGTCTGATGCCGTCGCGCCAGATTTCCAGACGGTAAAGTTCCTGCGCCTGGCGTTTCTGGACGTGCGTCAATTCTTCGCCTGCTTGATTCGGAAAATGCGGAACGTTTAATTGTTGAACGGGCGGCGGTGTATATGCGGTATTAAATGACGAATTGGCGGCAAAATTCGGCGTCGGCAAAATTTCTTTTTGCGGCTGCGGTTTCGGCATACTTTTGGGACGCGCCAAAACATTCGTTTTATTGCCGGAATCGTCGTCCCAACTGTGCTGAACCCGAGCGTCGCCTTTTTCCAGCGTGCCGTCAACACGCAGTTCGACGGCGAAGGATTCGGTTTCGAGTTTCCTCTTTCCGGAAATTTCTTTGGCGCGCTCGGCTAAAATGTGATAAAGCCCTTGTTCCAGTCCGCGCCGTTTCGCGCCCTGCCATTCCTTGTCATCCTCTTCGCTCAAAAATATTGTATATTCGGTCGGGATAATCGTCGTGCCTTGGGGCAGCGGAACAATTTCGTTCTGCATCACTTCTTCGACTGCTCTGGCAATCTTGACGATAAAATCTTCCGCCCGACTGCGAGGTTTAATCTGCGCATCGCGCGCGGCTTCTTCCAAAACCAATTCCGCGCTTTCCCCATCTATCCAACGCCTAACTTTGTCTAAAACAGTCATTTCAATTTTAGATTTTGGATTTTGGATTTTGGATTTGTATGGATAAATAAACTTTTAATTTATTCCTCAAAGTTTACTCAACTAATTTATTTAATGAAAGATAAATTGCTGTTCCAATCCAAAATCCAAAATCTAAAATCCAAAATTGCTTCACTCCTGCACATCAATATAACGCTTGTTAACCCAGCCGTGTTCGGCGTCCGACGGATTTTCCTTTGGACGACTGAATTCGACGACATCAATTTCATACCAGTTATCTTTTGAATTTACAATCCGCACGCGCGAATTTTGAGGCACGACGCCACGCGGGTCGCCTTCTGTTCCGGCTGTCGGACGCAGAAAAACGTCCGTTTTTGTTATTCCGGTTTGCTTTTTGTAAAAACTGCCGAATGTCGGGAAAATGCTGCGCCCATTCAGAAAAAGGCTTGTCGCATAAAGTAATCCGGCAAAAAGTCCGATAACAATGACGAAAGCGGGGAAACGCCTGAAAAAACTTCGCTTTCTTCGCGGTTGATAAATTATTTCTTCAGCGACAACTTTTTGATTTTCGATTCTTTGAGACGATAATTGCGGCGATTTCTGTGCCGTCTGCTGCGATCCGTTCAGTTTAACTACTAGCGGCGCATTGGCGAGCGCGGGAGTTTGCGAATTTACTTGTATGTCATCGGATGTTTTGAAATGCGGCAACTGCGGTGCAATCGGCGAGTAACCTTTAGCGACGTGCGGCTGCGGAATTGCGTGCGGTATCTGACGCTCGCGGATTTCAGTCAAAGCTTCGCCAGTGTCTTCTGCTTCGGCTAAATTTTTTATGCGCGCTAAATCCAGCCAAAAATCGTTGACCGTTTGATATCGCTGCCGCGAGTCAATTTGCGTCGCTTTTTCCAAAACCTGCAGCAAATCGTTCGCCCACGGCTTTTGACGAATAGCATCGGGAAGTTCGGTAATCGGTTGATTAGAGAAAACTCTTGGCGACTCACACGTTATCAAAACGTATGCGGATTTTGCCAGCGAATAAATATCTGCGGCGGGTGTCAACTGTGTAAACGCCAGCGTTCCGGTGTTGCCTGATAACATCGGCGAGTGTTCGGGCGGCGCAAACATATTCGTCCCGACGCGCGTTATCGGCGAATCGGATTGTGAAACACGCGCAACACCGAAATCAGCAATTTTTACAGTTTGTCTGTCCGCCGTCAAAAGGAGATTCTGCGGCTTTATGTCGCGGTGTATAACGCCCATTTTGTGCGCGTATCCGAGACCGGCGCAGACTTGTTCGAGATAAAAGAGAGCCTTCGTCAAAGACAAACCTTTTTCCCGACACGTTTTCGCTAAATCACCGCCCGGCAAGTATTCCAAAATAAGATAGTGGAAAACCGTGTTTCGCGAATCACGCGCCGTTCCGTGTCCTAAACGGCTGATGATATTCGGATGACGTACGCGGTCGAGCGCAATTGCCTCATTTTGAAAATTTTCAACCAGCGTTCGCTCCAAATCCGCGTCCAAATCATCTTGCAGAAAAACATTCAGAGCTTTGACGACGACAAGGCTATGCGGCGATTGCGGCGCGGCATGCATGTCGTGCGCCACGAAGATTTCGGCGTAGCTTCCGCGTCCGAGTTCGTGGCGTATCTCGTAGCGCCCATCAAGTTTTGTGTTATTTAATGCGAGTTCTTTCATCAAAGGTCAAAGAAAATTTCAAACTTTGTCGAAACAGACATACGAACCGCGAAACTTTAATGTTCAATCATAGATAATATATGATTATTGAAAAATGTTGAAAGTTAAATCAGTTTACTCTTTCATTCGCAGTTTATTTCGGCTAAAATAACGCGGCAAACAACAAATGGAAAAGTCTCCGACGACAAAAAAAAGTTTCTCGCTTGATTGGCTCGTGCGCGGCACGCTGACTAAAGTCGGCGATATGTTCGACCGGTTTACCGGCAGAAACTGGAAGCCTGCGGGCAATCTGGCGACGAGCGAACTTATTGAGCGTCTAAAAAGATTGCTCGACACTGAAGCCAGAAATATGGGCGAGCAGGGAAAATTCGTTCCGCATCACATCAAACTACTGATGCAGTGGGACAAATTTTCTACCGACTCCGAGGATTCGCTGAAAAAACTCGAACACGAATTGCTGACCGCCGCCATTGACCACATAAACGACCGCCGTTATCACACTTTCGCGCCGCTCAAATTTGAAATAAAAACCGATTATTTTACCGAAGACGTTAGATTGCAAACGAGTTTTGACGGATTTGTCGATGAACACGAAGGCGGCAAAATGGGACTTGACCTGACCGCGCCCGATTTGAAAAACGTCATTCTGACCCAGCCCGAAGCAGCAGTAATAGCAGCGGAGGAAGTCAAAATCGAGCCGGAAAAAGAAATTTTTACGGCGAGTTATAATATCAATAACATACCGCGTGTTATGAAATTGACGTTTGCGGAAAAGCAGCGTTTGAGCGTCGGCAGAAGTCGTGAAAACAATTTATGGCTCGACGATGTAGGTGTTTCCAAAATTCACGCTTCGCTTGTTTTAAGTGCGGAAAGGCAATTAATGGTTGCCGATACCGGCTCGACAAACGGAACTTTCGTCAATGGAATTCGTATCGCTTACGGCACGTCAGCTCAGGTTAATGATGGCGAACAAATAAAATTCGGCACGGTTGATGTAGTTTTTCGGCGCGTACCAAAACAGACGGAAGGACAGAATTTTGCTGTGCAAAATTTTTCAACAGACGAAGAAATTACAGTCTTAAGTAATTCCGCCGCCAGCGGCAATAGATACAAAACCAATGAAGATTTTGCAAAAAACCAAACTCCGAAACCGTTTGAGCAGAAAACGAATGTGAATTTTAGCGAAAACAAAACGGATTAAATTTACAGGACAGAAAAAATTGTTTGCATTCTTTGTCGTTAAAAAGCATTTGAATGCAAAAGCGCTCAAAGATTTTACTTGAAGTCATTCTCAAATAAGGTTTTTACAAAAATGACGCTTTTACTTTTTTTATTACAATTCGATTGGCAAAAATTTCGTCCCGAAAAATTATTCGGCGTGCAGGTTTTAGAACGCACGCCAGCCGGTTTGACTATTGCTTATCTAATTGGCATCGCGGTTTTAATCGTTTTTCTGGCGCTGTCTTTTGTACGAAACGTTCGACCGAAATTTGCTTTTGAAGCGGATTTGCCAGACGAAGTCAGGCGAAAATTAACGACGACGCTTGCCAATCGAAGCCTCAAAATTTGGCAAATCGTTTTTGTTTTACTGGCGTTTTTCGTTTACGGCTTTCACGTCTATTGGACTTATTATGCCGACGATTACAACGAGCAGTTTCAAGCCTTAAGCTACAAAGATTTGCGCAACCGCCGGACAAACGCCTCGCGGCTTCGCGGCTGGATGCTCGACCGTACGGGCAAACTCGGCAGCGCGCTGGCTTATTTCAAGGTCAACAAAAACGGCGACGTTTCGCGCGCTTTCAGCTTGGAAAGGGAGATGGCGCACTTGCTCGGTACAGAGCGCGGGACACCCGGTTTAGAACGCACGATTTACAAAAGTGACAGTGACTCGACACCTGAAGCGTGGCAGATTTTAACCCGAATCAAACCCGCTGAAGAAGAACAGCGTGACGTGCGCATCACTATTGACCGTGATTTACAGGCGTTTGCCGCTGAACAGCTAAAAGACAAAAAAGGCGCAATCGTCGTTCTCAACCCGCAGACAGGCGACCTTTTGGCGCTCTATTCAAATCCGACTTTTAATTTGTCCGAAGCGCAGGACTTAAACGATTATCTAAAGCTCGAAGGCAACCGGCGCGACAAGCCGCTTTTAAATCGCGCAACACGAGAATACTATGTTCCCGGCTCGACCTTTAAAACTTTCACAATGATTTCCGCCTTTCGTGCCGGAAAACAGAACACGCTTTTCACAAGTTCTCCGGGCGGTTACGCGCCGTTTCGCAATTCGCGCCCGATAACTGATGCCAACGGCGGCTGCGAACCGCCTTACGGTTGTTCGAGTTTGAATATCGCGCAGGCTTTCGAAGCGTCGAGCAATCAGTATTTCGCGCAAATGGCGTATGAATTGGGACGCGAAAGAATGCGTGAAACCGCCGGTGCGGTCGGGATTTTCGCCGTCGAAACGCCGGAAGACGCGCTTGCCGGAAACTTTTTCCCAGCAATTTGGAATGCCTCAAAGCCGCAAATTCAAAACGCGCTCGCGCCCGAGCAATCGACCATCGTTACGGGAAAGAACATCTCGGCTTACGATTTATCTTTGGAAGGAATGGGACAAGGCTATGCCGGACAAATGACGCCGTTTCAGATGGCATTAATTGCCGCCGTTCCGGCAAATTTGCAGGGACGCCTTATGAAACCGAAAGTCGAAGCCGAACTGCAACCGCAGGCGTTCGAGCAAGTTCTCTCGCCGCAGCAAGCCGCACAAATCCGCGCGATTATGGGACTTGTAACCGAAGGCGGCGGTGGAACTGCGAGGCGGGTTTTCGCGGGTGTTCTAGCCGAAGGAATTCGTACGGGCGGGAAAACCGGAACGGCGGAAAAACAAGCGCCGATTTACGACGAAAGGACCGGGAAACTAAAAACTTACAAACGAAGAGTCAAAGACGATAAAGGCAATTGGGTCGAGCGAGATTTTCCGCAATTGTATGAGCGAACTGACAGTTGGTATATCTCGATTGCGCCGCTGGAAAATCCGCAATTGGCAATTGCCGTCGTCGTCGAAGGCGGCGGCTACGGCGCAGCGGTTTCGGCTCCGATTGCAGCGAAGATTGTTTTGAAGGCGCGCGATTTGGGGCTTTTGGGCGACCAATACAAACCGAAACCACAATTACCGCAAGCGCCGCGTGCGAAGAAAGGAAAGTAGGTGATAAGTGTTAGGTTAAAGCCCGATTACAGAATCTTCTGTCTAAAACCTAACACCTATCACCTAACACTTAATACCTAAATTCTATGAAAAATCGCCCTTCGACAAGTGTTTTTATACTGCTTCTCGTAACCGTTTTGACGGCAATCGCGCATTACTCGATTTATTACGGCGCGCTGATTCGCGGTTACGAGACTTCGACGCTGACAGCCGGACGAAACATTCTACTTCTGTTGCTGCTTGCGGTTTTGCCGATTTTTCTCGCGCGCTTCGCAAACTTTAAAGGAAATTACACGCTTTATACTACTGCCGTTTTGTTGTTTTCAATCGGTTTGACCGTGCAGTACCGCCTATTCAGCGACCCGGAATACACTTCGCGCAGAGACAAAGCCGAAGCCAGACAACAGAAAATAAAAACCTTGCAGCTTCATTACATACAGGAGAATTATTCGGCGGAAAAAAAACAAATGATGGGTTTGCCCGCGACGCCACCGACGCCCGTAGATTTGGACAAAGAAACGCCGCGTCCTGCCGAAGACACAATAACCGGCGTTTTATTTTCAGGCAGAACTTTGATTCCGCTTCTGGCAATCGCTTGCTTCATCGGCGTTTTTCTGTTGTTTCGGCGCGGTGACATTTTGGATTTATTGCATCGAAACGGCTTTTTGATTGTTTTATTGACACTCATACCGCTATTACTTGCGACGATTACGTCGCAAGCCGGAAAATCAATCGGCAATATGACGCCGTGGGAGCCGGCGAAAATTCCTTTTCTCATCGGTTTTGCGGCAATTCTGGCGGTTTTGTATAAAAATCTGGCGCGTACTTATTGGGGAATTCCGCGCGCAAAAGACGTGATTCCGCTTGTGTTTATGGCGATATTACCGTTTGTGCCGTTTTTTGTTCTGAAAGATTTCGGGCAGATGATGGTTTTCAGTTCGGTCTATACGACACTTTATTTGATTGCCGTTCGCCGTCTACCGCAAAGAATCGTGCTTATCGGAAGTGTCCTTTTACTGGTCAGCATTTTAGTCGTCGGCGCGCTGCCCGTAGCCACACAGGCGAAGATTCCGCTTCTTCCGACGCTTGCCGCTCCGGTAAAGAAGATTCTGCCCGACCGCATACAGCAGCGTTTTCATTTGTGGCTCGACGGTTTTAATCCGCCTGCGCCCGAAGTTGATTGGTGGAAAGACGATTATAACGATTACTACAAAGATTTGGTAAAAAAAGATCCGAATTTAGTGGAGATGATCGAGCAAGACCCGGGCTTGCAAAGATCAATCAACGTTGACGCTTGGTTTGACATTCTGGCGTTTCAGCCCGCACAGGCGACGTTCGGCTTAGCTTCGGGCGGCACGACCGGACGGGGTTTAGGGTTGGGTTTTGTCGAACTAATTCCGGTCGCCGACTCTGATTATATCTACGCCGCGATTGCCGAAGAACTTGGACTTTTGGGCGGTTTGTTAGTAACCTTTGCGCTGATTGCATTTGTCGCCGCAGGTGTGCGCACTGCACTTGACGCGCGCGATATGTTCAGCAAACTTTGCGCGGTTGGTTTGACGGCGTTTATCGGATTTCAAGCTCTAGTCAATATGGGCGGCATCACGCGCGCGCTGCCGATGACCGGAATTACATTGCCGTTCGTTAGCCATGGTGGTTTTAGCTTGGTAACGAGTTTTATAATGCTCGGAATGCTGCTCGCGTTTTCCCATCGAAATGCGGTTGACGCAGGTCAAGTTCAAAGTTAAATGTTCTAAGTTAAAAAACAAAACCTTGAATTTTGAACCTTGAGAACTTAATTTTGGAGAAACAATGACGGAAAAAAACTTTCAAATCGAATCAGCGGCGGTTACCGACAAAGGTTTGAGCAAAAAACGTCCGCAAAATGAAGATTCGTATTTGGAAATGAACGAGTGCGGTCTTTTTGCCGTTGCCGACGGTGTCGGCGGCGCGCAAGCCGGAGATGTCGCCTCGAAAATGGCGGTTGAAATCTTGAGCGAAGCGTTCGTCAATCTGCGCGAGGGCGGCGATGTCGAAGAATTGATGAAGATTGCGATTGAGCGCGCCAATCAAGCAATTTATCAAATGTCGCACGACCTGGCGCAACTTTCGACAATGGCGACGACGGTTGTCGCCCTTCACATTGCCGGAAATATCGCAACTATCGGACACGTCGGAGATTCGCGGCTTTACCGTCTGGACGCGGGGGGAAATCTCGCGCGCGAAACACAAGACCATTCGGTGGTCGAAGAAGAAGTTCAGGCGGGAAGAATGACTCAGGCGCAAGCGGCAAATCATCCGAACCGAAACATCATCAGCCGCGCCCTTGGAGCGTATCCGGTCGTCGAAGTTGATATGAAAACAATTATGTTCGAGCCGAACACGACTTTTCTGCTGTGTTCGGACGGTATTACGCGCCATATTGACGACACTGAAATTCGGGAACTTTTAACGTCCGGCAGCGCGCCCGCCAACGTCGTTCAAAAGATGAAAGAAATTTGTTACCAGCGCGGTGCAGAAGACAATCTGACGGCGGTGGTTGCTAAAATTCCCGTAGCAGTTGCGCGAAATTCAGTCGTTAAAAGCAATAAGATTAAGGCTGATTTTGAAGAGCAAACTGTTGCAACGGCGCGTCCGATTGAAATTGCAGACACGGTTTCGATTGAAAATTCTCCGGCGGAAGATTTTACTACCAAGGAATTAAAAATTCCGGCGATTGAAAATATCCAAAGCACGAAAGTTGTTGAATCGCATACGGTTCCGTTATTGAGCGAAGCCGCGCCGCCCGTAAATGAACCGTTAGTGGTTCAAACTGGCGCAAATGAAAGAATCGAGATTACTCCGGTTCAGGAAATCAAAGTCAAAGACGAAACGAAATCTTTTCGAGTAAGAGACGAAGGCAGCAGCAAAACTTTGGGAAAGATATTATCTTCTTTGCTTTTGCTGATTTTGGGCGGGCTTTTGGGCGCGGGTTTATATCACCTGTTCTTGCGAAATAATCAACCGAATGAGCCGCAACCGCAACAAGCACAATCTTCAGATAATCCGCTGACTTCTTTCGAGGAAGCAAGAAGAACCGTGGATAATAATCCGGAACTATATATTTTCAACTCGGTCGCAAACGCGAAAACAGCCGAAGATTTTTACCTTTTGGGACGCGCCAACCTTTTGAGCGGCAAATTCCCCGAAGCAAAAAATATGTTTTTGCAAGCAAAAGAACGTCTCGGGCAAATAACTGATACAAGCAGTAAGGTTTTAGGTAACGACATTGAAACTTCTTTGGTAATGGTCAATGTCCCGTCGGCGCAAGAAGCATTTGTGAAAGCGTTAAACTCGAATAAAACTAACGCAAACACACAGGCAAACTCAAACTTGCAAACAAATAACGTAAACTTCGGCACTAATCAAACAGTAAATTCAGCAAATAGCAATTCTCAAATACGGTGAATGATAAATGGTGAGTGAAAGAGTTTCCTGTATTCATCATTAACCATCCACCACTCACCATTAAATTACCATTTACTATTCATTTGCCTTTTGGCTTCAAACAAAATCACACCGCACGAGACGGCTAAATTTAAACTTTCCACCCGGTTTTCCATCGGTATTTTTAAATTTTCTTCAGTCTCAGTTAACCCCGATTCGCTCAAACCGTGTGCCTCCGAACCAAAAATCAAAAGGTGCGGCACGCTCCAATCAATTTCTAAATAACTTTTTTTCGCTCGAACATCCGCCGCTATGGAAATTAAATTCATCTGGCGCGACCAATTCAAAACTTCAAAAAAATCCGCGTCCGTCCAGAGCGGCAAGCGAAAAGCCGCACCCATCGCGCCGCGCAGGGATTTTGGCGAGAAAACATCTGTCGAATATTTTGTCGTAACGATGCCCGCCGCGGCGACCGCTTCCGCCGTCCGTAAAGTCGCGCCCAAATTTGACGGATTATTGATTTGGTGAAGCACAACGACAATCGGCAAATTTCGTTTCTGAGAAATCAGAGATGCCTCTATTCTGTCCTTTCCGGTTTCCGGCTTTTGTGCAATTAAAACAATGCCTTGCGAGTTTTTCGTGTCAGCCAGCGATGCGAAAACATTTTCGGAAACATCAACGGTTGAAATTTTTTTCGTCGAAATGTTTTCTAAAAATTGTTGACCGCGCTCGTTTTGAGCAAAACTTTCGTTAATAAAAACTTCTTCGATTATTAAATCTGAACGCAAAGCTTCTTCGGAAAGACGCAAACCTTCCACGAAAATCAAATTCTCAACCTCGCCCGCGCGAACTCGTCGCGCTTGTTTCAATCTCTGATTATCACGGCTGTTGATTTTCAACATTTAAAAAGAAAAATACTTGTAGTTTGAGATAAGCAGCGATTAGTCATTTGTTGTAATAGAAAAGCGCTTTCGTTGTGCGGCGATTTTGTTTGTGCAATAATTTGTTTCGCGCGCCCGTAGCTCAGTGGATAGAGTATCTGCCTCCGAAGTAGAGGGACGCAAGTTCAAGCCTTGCCGGGCGCATTTTTCATTACTGTTTCGGCTGAATCGTAATACTTTTTATCACTACGTTTTCGAGCGGTCTTTCGCGCTCTAATGGCTGCACACCGCTGATTGTCTGCACGTTGCTCATTCCCTCGATGACTTTACCGAAAATCGTATATCTTGTGTCAAACGCCTGTTGACGTTTCAAGGTAATAAAAAACTGTGCGTTTGCCGAATTTGGCTCTTGCGTTCTTGCGGCACCGAGTATTCCGGTATCGTATTGAATATCGGAAAACTCCGCCGGAAGGTTCGGTTTGTCGGAATTTCCCTGACCATCGTTTTGCGGATTGCCATCTTTTGAAAACGGGTCGCCGCCTTGAATAATGCCGAGATTCTGGTCAATGCGGTGAAAAGTCGTGCCGTTATAGATGCCTTCGCGTGCTAATTCCTTAAAGCGCGCCACCATTTTTGGCGCAATGTTCGAGTAAAGCTCAAGTTTTATAGTGCCGTAAGCCGGTTGCTGCATTTCGATAACGGCTATTTCATCGTCGGCAACCGGTTTAATACCTTTTTTAATTTCAGACGTTGCCGTCGCTTTTTTTTCGCCCTTTTCATTGCTGCAGGACAATGAAAACAAAAAGGTAAAAGAAAGTAACAAAATCAAAAGTTTTTTATTCATAACATTTACGAAAAAATAAATTTAACAAAGAAGATTTTCTAAAAATTTTTTGCGCTGTCAAGCAAAATTGTTACCGGTCCGTCGTTGACCGATTCTACATTCATCATCGCTTGAAATTGTCCGGTCTCGACTTTTGCAACTTGCTTTTCGGTCTCGGCAATAAAAAATTCATAAAGCGCGTTCGCTTTTTCCGGCGCGGCGGCTTCGATGAATGAAGGTCGCCGACCTTTTCGCACGTCGCCGTAAAGCGTAAACTGCGAAACAATCAGCAATTCGCCTTTTATATCGAGTAGAGACAAATTCATTTTGCCTTCAGCGTCTTCAAAAATGCGAAGGTTGACCATTTTCTCCAAAATATAAACGGCTTCCTTTTTTGTGTCATCGCGTGAAATACCGAGAAGAACTAAAATTCCATTTCCGATTTTGCCGACGATTTTATTTCTCACTGAAACTTCAGCGCGCAAAACCCTTTGAATAACTGCTCGCATTGATTTGTGAATATTAAACGGTAAATCGTAAATAGATAGGAAAAACTATTTATGATTTACCGTTTAACAATTTATTCCTGAACCGTAACCGATTCCATAACGACCGGTTCGAGCGGTTTGTCGCGTTGATTGGTTTGGACTTCGGCAATCTGGTCAATCACGTCCTGACCTTCAGTAATTCTACCGAATTTCGTATAAAGCGGCGGCAGCGGATAATCAACGTGCATTATAAAAAACTGCGAGCCGTTTGTATTCGGACCGGAATTCGCCATTGCAACCGTTCCTTTGTTATAACCGCCTTGATAAAGGGCGGAAGTTTTATTGATTTCGTCGTTAAACTTTCCGCCCCAAGCAGATTCGCCGCCATAACCTTCGCCCAGAGGATCGCCGCCCTGCACCATAAAACCTTTTATCACACGGTGAAAAATCGTGCCGTCATAATAACCTTTTTCCGCCAGCAGACGAAAGTTTTCGGTCGTTTTCGGCGCTTCGTCTTCCAATAATTCAAATTTGATTGTTCCTTTGTTCGTATTTATAACTGCCGTTCTGTTTGTCATTTCGATTTCCTCAAAAATAATTTTATAGATTAAAACTTTTATATCTTACAAAATAAATTTCTCGATTGCTAAAGCGACCCCGTTTTCATCGTTCGATAAAGTTGTATGAAATTCGTCGCGTTCAAGTAATTCTGGCAAAGCATTTCCCATCAAAACTGCCGTTCCGGCGTATTCAAGCATCTCCAAATCGTTGAAATTATCACCCATTACCATTACGTTTTCCGACCGTAGTTTATTCAGTGCGGCGAGTTTTTCGACTGCGACGCCTTTCGACGCATCGGGCGGTAAAATGTCAATTAATGTGAAATTCAGATGTGTGTAAACGGTCGTTAAAACGTTCACGCACGACTTTAATTCGCTGCGCAAAATCATTTCAAGTTCCGCCATCGGCACGCACGCACCCGAAAACGAAACGTGAACCGTTTCCGTCTCGCTCAAAATATCTTCCAGATTTTCGACATGATGAACGGCTTCTTCCGCCTCAGCGCCGTGCAGACGCTTTGACCATTCGATATATTTTTGCAGCGGAACATTTTCGTCAGAAACCCGGTCGTAAAGCAAAACGCCTTTGCCTTTCGGGTCTGCACTCAAAAGCGCGTCGCCGCCGAATTCTTTCCCGACGCGCAGAATCTCACGAATCGTGTCATTCGGAATAATCGAAACAGCAACGGTTTCAAGCGTTTGCGCATATTTGAGAAGCGCGCCGTTATGCGTAATCAAAGGCGCGTTCAGTTCCAATTCCAACCCGACGGGAAGCGCGTCCCGAAAACGTCTGCCGGTCGCAATCGTTACCAAAACGCCTTTTTCTTCGGCTCGTCTGATAGCATTTTTATTTGTTTCGGAAATTTCGCCGCGCGAATTCAGAAGTGTTCCGTCGAGGTCGAGTGCGAGAAGTTTTATCATTTACGGCAATTCGGCTTTCCTTTGCAAAGTTTTTATAAGCATACGCAAAAGAAGTGAGATTTGCCAAAAGAGAAGAATTGAAACGAGAAAGAAAACTAAGTAATCTAGATAATTCGCAATCAAAAGAAGTTGTTTATTCAAACTAAGTTCTCGAAAATATTTATCGAGTAGAATTGTTCTAACCGCAAGATAAAACTCATAAACAAAAATAATAAAAGGTAAAATTGTATAGACAAATGAAATTAAAAATTTCTTTGATTTCAAGAGAATTGGAAAAATAAAAACTGATAATAAAATGGAGAAAGGTATCAAACTTGAACGCGAAATATCATAAAATCCATATGTGTTAGGCTCACCGTTTTTTTAATAATTTGATATACCAAATCAAAAAAAGCTAAAACCATCAAGGCAAAAGCAACAATCAAAAGTAATTTGTGTTCTTTTTTTGGGTCATGTAACAAAAGAGATGCTGGTGGAATTCATCTGATGAATATAAAGTTTAACCACCGCTTCGAACATTTTCTTGGTCTTTGAAAAACAAATCGTTCTTCGCTGCAATCTTTTTAAGTGAGTGC
>MWVX01000009.1_pt1 | contig 79656 bp, 72 predicted proteins | sample 1047311 | NCBI WGS metagenome assembly MWVX01 (sample SAMN06349984, study PRJNA376086) | soil metagenome | isolation source: MtG-4 sample Antarctic (ecotone) soil | place: Antarctica | collected 2015-01-13 | reverse complement strand
AAAGCGGTCTAAATCTACTTTGCAGACTCAAAATAGTCTTGAGCTGTTTCCCAGACTCGTCTTTTCCGACAACTAACAAGCGTCCTAGTTAGTTGAAAAGCTGCTGATTGTCAAGATACAAGCTGTTACCTGTTTTTATGGAGTGTTACAGAATGATAGAATGTCCTTTGTTATTCAATCAATAACACTCTGTAACGCTACATAAATATAGGTAAACAAAGGATATAATGTTTAGAACAAATAAAGCTCATCCCTGGCACGGGATTTCGATTGGCGAAAATGCGCCCGAAGAAGTTACGGTTTTTATCGAGATTGTACCGCCCGATACAGTGAAATATGAAGTTGACAAGGAAACCGGTTATTTGAAAATTGACCGTCCGCAGCAGTATTCAAACGTCGTTCCGGCAAATTACGGTTTCCTACCGCAAACTTACTGCGATGAGCGCGTCGCAAAACTCGCCCGTGAAAAATCAGGCAAAGAAATCAGTCAGGGCGACGGCGACCCGCTCGATATTCTGGTCTTGACTGAACATCATATTCCGCGCGGCGATATTATTCTGAAAGCCACGCCAATTGGGGGATTTTGTCTGATTGACGACGGCGAAGCAGACGATAAAATTATCGCTATCTTGAAAGGCGATAAGGTTTTTCAGCAATACGGCGAAATTTCCGAATTGCCGAACGGCATTCTCGAACGATTCGAGCATTACTTCCTGACATATAAAAATCATCCAGACGAACCGAAAAGATGCGAAATCGCTTTTAGTTACGGGCGCGAACAATCCTTTGAGGTAATCAAAGCGGCGATGGCGGATTACACTGATTTGGCGGCAAAGCTAAAATAAGTGAGAACTGAGCTGGAAGATTAATAATTTTTAATTCTCACTTCTGATTTCTCAGCTACGTGAGTTTCATTTCAGTTCACCTGATGTTTTCTGCTTTACAAAAATCGGTTCAAAAAGCTCGTCGGTCGTTTTCCATTTGCCAAAGTTCGAAACGGGTACGGCTTGTGAAGGCGGCAAAGCCTTATGTTCTTCGCTTGATTTGAAAGATTTTTTAACATTCTCCAAATTATACGGAGAGTCAGATTTCTGTTCGGCAAAATAAGTTTCAAACACAAAAGCATAGATAATTCTGACCGTACCAACCAGAAAAATTGTTGTCATAATTGCCCAACTTATTTGCTCAAACCAAGTATCGCTCGGCGAACTTTCAACTAAAACATCATTCGGCGGAAACATCGGCGCGAGAAAAACATAAATCGGAAACAAAATCACGCTCAGCAAAATCAATTTCACGCCTTGCCGAATTCCCTTTTGCCTTAAGGAGCTTGGCGAAAGCAGTTCGCCGTTCGTTTCGACAAAGGTCTTTAATTTCTCCAGATTAAACCCGCATTTCCGGCAATATTGTGTGGTTCCGTTTGATTGTATTTCAGCGCATTTTGGGCAAAACATAAATTTTCCTCCTAAAAAGATTCGTAAAAGGTCAAACGAACACTATTCATGGTTTGTTCAGTGAAATTAAATTTCAAGATTCGACGGCAAGACAAACGCGCCGATGTGCGGTTTCTCCGTATTCAAACAAGTTTGCAAAGCAAGCGTTAAAGCGTCGCGCAAGTTATCCGGCGTAACAATCGCATCTAGCAGTCCGCGTGCCGCCGCGTGTTTTGCATCAAGCTCGCGATCGTAAGTTTCGCGCACCTTTTGCATCTCGGCTTTAATTTCTTCGTTCGGTTCTTTGCCTTCTTTTTTGAGTTTTTCAATCTGCGTTCCAAAAATCGCCTGCGCCGCGCTGTCGCCTTCCATTACACCCATTCTGCCTGTCGGCAAACTGAAGATAAAATCCGGGTCAAAGCCTTGTCCAGCCATCGCGTAATAACCTGCGCCGGAAGCGTGATTGATTGTCAAAACCAGTTTCGGAACTGTCGCCGTTGCCATCGCTTCGACAAACATTGCGCCCGCCCGAATTATTCCTGAATGCTCGGCTTCGGCGCCGACCATAAAACCGGAAACGTCCTGCACGAACAATAAAGGTGTCGAATGACGATTACAATTTTCGATAAAATATGCTGTTTTTTCTGCACTTTCCGTGTAAACAATACCGCCGAATTTCGGTGCTTTGCCTTGCGCGCCGCGAACCATTCCGCGTGAATTGGCAATCACGCCGACTAGAATTCCGCCGATTCGCGTCGTTCCGCAAATCATTTCTTTGGCATAATCAGCTTGAAATTCGTCAAGTTCGCCCGCATCTAAAAAGCAATTTAAAACTTCGCGCATTTCATACGGAGCGCGATGGTCTTCCGGCAAAATTTCGTAAAGTTTCTCCGGATTATTTTTCGGTTTTTTCGCTTCGATAATCGAAATTCTTGTTTCTTCTTTTCTTGGCAATTCCGAAACTAATTGGCGGATTTTTTCCAAACATTCAGCTTCCGTTTTCGTGCGAAAATGTGCCACACCGCTAATTGCATTGTGCGTCATCGCGCCGCCGAGCGTTTCATTATCAATAGTCTGTCCGGTTGCGCCCTTGACTAAATTCGCGCCGCCGAGTCCCATAAACGAAGTCCCTTCAACCATCAAAATCACATCCGAGAGCGCGGGCAAATACGCGCCGCCGGCGACGCACATTCCCATCACGGCTGCAATCTGCGGAACTTTCAGATAGCGACGCATAATCGAATTGTAATAAAAAATCCGCGCCGCGCCATATTGACCGGGAAACACGCCGCCTTGAAACGGCAGATTCACGCCCGCCGAATCAACCAGATAAATTATCGGCACCCGGTTTCGCATCGCAATTTCCTGCGCCCGAAGAATCTTTTTAATAGTTTCGGGATACCAAGCGCCCGCTTTTATCGTCGCGTCATTTGCCACGACAACGCACTCGCGCCCGTGAATCTTGCCGATAGAAGTAACAACCGCCGCAGCCGGAGCTTGACCTTTATATTCGTCATAAGCGACGAGCAAACCGATTTCCTGGTTGTAAGAATCTTTATCAAACAGCAAATCAATTCTTTCACGTGCCGTTAGTTTTCCTTGCTTGTGAATTTTTTCGATTTTTTCCGCGCCGCCGCCGAGCTTAAGTTTGCGTTCGAGACGCAAAAATTCTTCGGAAAGTTCGAGCAGGCGTGATTTTTTTCCTGATTTTTTCATTTAAGAAATATAAAAGTTTACTCTTTTTTGCTAATAATAAACGTCGGCACCATTCCGCCGCCGCTCGAAATGTTTGCTAGTTCTGAAGAAGAAAGCCGAGTGAATGCCGAACCGACTTTGCCGTTGAAAAGAAGCGGGTCTAAATCCACAAGCTGCTCGATGTTATGAATTTTTCCGTTGTCGTCGAGCATCGGAAAAATTTCCTTCGACGTTTCGACGCGCTCCTGAACGAGATAATCGCCGTCTGCCAAAGCCGATTTTATTGCTTCGTCCCATTCCGCATCGCTCGAATTCCAGCCGATATAAATTCCATGTCCGCCGTAATCATCGTTTGGTTTTAAAACTAATTTGCTTGAATTTGCGCGTGTCCAATTGACTAAATCAACCTCGTCCGATTGATAGATTGTCTTTTCTTCTCTAAATTTTCTCGTCCAGGGAATGTGCGCGCCAATTGCGTTTATCTCGTTTTCATCGAAAAGATGTGCGTATCGTTCGTTTGTCAAAACGGCGAAAATCGCTTTTTTGTGGACGAGTTTCGAGCGAAAATTGTTGACCATACAAATTGCACCGGCGCGATATGCTTCAAGCAACGCGGGCGCGGAATTGATAATCGGCAAATACTCATTGACCAGAAGACGTTTGTAAACTATGTCAATCACAATATCTTTGCAGAGCAGGTTTTTGCCGTCGAATTCGAGTTCGTCCGGCGAGCAGATTACCGATTGGTAACCTTGCGACTCAAAATAATCTTTGAACAATTCAAACTCTTTAAGCGTCGGCAAATCCTTCAAATCAACGATAGCAATAACCGGATTTTTCTCCGGCTTGCGTCCTAAAAATTCTTCGTAAGCCGCGAGCAGAACTTCGAGCATTTTCGGTCTGCCTTCAAAACCGCGCACGTCGTAGGTTTCGGCAAACTTTTTCATAACCGGCAAATTTTTGAAAATTTCCGTCGCCGAATCCGCGTAAGCAATGCCTGCCGGACTTTCGCCGTTAAGCTCGACAAACGAATAAGCGTTTTCAGTCAAAAAAGAATCGAGCCGCGCCGTCGGCGAAACACGGCGGTATTTCGGGTCAATCGCCAGCAATTCTTTTTCAATTTCGGTGACGCCGAGTTCGTCTAAAATTTCATTGCTTTCGACTGCCGCATCTTTTACTTTTTGCAGCGCGCTCCAAATGGTTTCGCAAATCAGCACAACACTTTGCCAATCGCTTTCGGTTACAAAATGCGGGCGCAGATAAGGCGAGAGCGGGCGACCACCGAATATCAACCGCGCGTTTTCCTGTTCGCTTTGCAGTGCGCTGCTTGACGCGGCGGCTAAATCGGAATCTTCCAAAAGTTCGTGATAATGTGCAACGGCTTTTTTCAACATAAGTTTTTTAATGGTGAATGGTGAATGTAAGAATTGGTTTTCATTAACCATTCACCATTATTTCTTCTGCGCTGCGGCGGCTTTTTTATTTAGCCATTTCGCCCAGCGTTCCATATACGGGCGAAGCGGTTTGAAAAATTTCGCGCGCTTACTGTTTACAGAGTTTTTCTCGCTCCAATCTTTCAGATTTTTCTGCGCGTATTGCCGGATTTGCGGTTCGAGATTTGTTTTCTTAACCGAATGACGCAAAGTTAAATAATAATGCTGACCGACGAGTGAAAAAACCAAACCGGCGAGATTGCTTTTGAAAGACGTTTTCGCCATCCAGCGTTTTGCAAATTTTTCGGTCGGTTGGAGCAGCGCGCCGACGGAGATTTCGAGCCACGCCGCCTGGTTTTGCGTGCGCGGATGATAAAGTCCGGGTAAGTCGCCTTTTATCGGCGCATTCATTCCTTTCAGTTGCGGCGTTTTGATAAAATCCACGAGCCGCAGTTTCTCCAAACCGCGAATGTGTTCGGTCGGGATAAACGAAATGATTTTTTGAACGTCTTCATCCGCGCCTTTCGGCAAAGCGATGCTCGATTGATTTTCGATTTTGATGCGGGTTGATTTTTCGGCGGTTCTGATGCCTGCTGTTTTTATTGCCATAACTTTTGTCTAAATTGTAAATCGTAAATCGAGAATAGTAAATTGCGCGACAAAGTTGTTGTATAAACGCGACAGAAACAAAGTGAAAACTGAAAAGTGAAAGGTGAAAAGTCTTTTAATCAAAACAATTTAACGATTTGTCATAAATTGGCACGAGTTTTGTTTATAAAATAATTTCTTCACAAAAGAAATGAATCAAACCACTCTGAAAAATTCAATCAAAACAAGCGGCATCGGCTTGCATACCGGCGTTGCCGTCAACTTGAAACTCAAGCCTGCGCCGGAAAACACCGGTTATATTTTCGTCCGCACGGACTTGGATGATTTTGAAATTCCCGCGTCGGTCGAATATATATCGCATTGCAGCTATGCGACGACGCTTTTAAGACGCGGCGTCGTTTTGTCAACGTGCGAGCATTTACTTTCGGCTCTGCGCGGAGCAAACGTGGACAATTGTTTTATCGAACTCGACAACATAGAAATTCCTATTATGGACGGTTCAAGCGAGATATTTTTAGATTTAATCGAACGCGCCGGAACGACCCGGCAAAACGCGCCGCGAAGGTTTTTGAAAATTTTGGAAAAGATAATGGTTGAACAAGGTGATAGAAAAATGTCTGTCGAGCCGTCAGACAGTTACGAAATCGAATGTTTGATTGATTTTCCACATCCGTTTATCAATCGGCAAACTTTTAATTTCACTTTGAGCAACGGCTCGTTCGGGCGCGAAATCGCTTCGGCGCGCACATTCGGCTTTGCACACGAAATTGAAATGCTGCGAAAAGCAAATTTGACGCTCGGCGGCTCTCTAGAAAACGCGATTGTTCTCACGCCCGACGGAATGCTCAACGAAAATCCGCTTCGTTACACGGACGAATTCGTGCGCCACAAAATTCTCGATATTATCGGCGATTTTGCCCTGCTCGGAATGCCTGTCATGGGAAAAATAAAAGCCGAAAAAAGCGGACACTCGGTTCACGCTTCTTTGATGAGTAAATTATTGAAAAATGAAAAGGCTTGGGAAATTGTCGAGTCTGTCTAGTCTGTCGAGTCTGTTGAGTCTTTTAGGATTTTATGATTAGATGTTTTGCTAATGAAAAAGTCACTCGAGATATTTCATCTAACATTTGATAAACAACTTCAAAATCCTTTTGAGAAATGTAATTGGTGTCGAGTGCAACATACATATGCGACTGAACTTCGGCAACCGAACTGCGAGAGATATTCAGAAAATGTGCAAAATCTTTATCCGAACGTCTTGCTTGACCTTCCGCGATATTTGCCATAATTGAAACGCTTGACCGACGAATTTGGTCTCGCAATCCGTAATCTCTGGCAAATTCTCCGTCTTTGGTCAAATCATAAATAACTTTTGTAACTTGTCGCGCTTTTTGCCAAGCCAGAATATCTTCAAATCTCTTAAAAGTTGACATAACTTCACTCAATTTTTTCTACTTTTATCCCTAATCAAGTTCATCGAACTCGATAGACTCGATAGACTCGACAGACTCAATTCCAATCTTCCATATGAAAAATGCCTTCTTTATCAATGCGCTGAAAGGTATGTGCGCCGAAGAAATCGCGCTGCGCCTGTATCAGATTCGCGGGCAAACGCTCGGAGCGGAACGCATCGAAATAAGCGAGTGCCGATGACAGACACAAAACGGGAACGCGGCTGTCTGTAAATTTTTCAACTACCGCACGCCAATCTTCGCGGTTTTCGTTGAGCATTTCCGCGAATTTGTCGTCTAACATCAAATTCGGTAAATCTGGATTTTCGGCAAAAGCGCGGCGCATTTCTTCGAGCAGCGCGGAACGAATAATGCAGCCGCCGCGCCAGATTTTTGCGATTTCCGACAAATCCAAGCCGTATTTTTTTTCCGCCGAAGCCGTGTGAAGCAGCGACATTCCCTGCGCGTAAGTTACGATAAACGAACTGAGCAGCGCGTTTTTTAATTCTTCGACAAACCTGTCAAAATCTCCGGCAAATTCTTCGCGCAAGTCAGCGTTTTTGCTTTCGTCGGAAACATTTTCAACCGTTTGCGCCAGATGCTGCGCGGCGTGTTCTTCAATTTGTGTTTTGTGTAGTTCGGTAACTGCGGTTTCGACTTCGCGCTCGGCTCTGACAGCTTTCGGGCTGGTTACGAGTTTGCTTGAAACGGTTTGTCCGTCCTGCGGAAGCCGCGCGTCAACTCGCGTTATTTGACTGCCGTATTTTTGGGCAATCAACATTCGCACGTCTTTCTGCGCGGAGATTTGCCGCATCGAAACGGCGGAATCAATCGTCGGAATCGGCACGCCGAAATCCATCGCGGCTTGCGAAGTCCATTTGCCCGTTCCCTTTTGCGCGGCTTTGTCGAGAATCATCTCAACCAGCGGCTTGTTAGTTTCGTCATCGCATTTCAGCAGAACTTCCGATGTAATTTCCACCAGAAAAGAATTCAGCTCCGAGTTATTCCAGGTGGCAAAAGTCTTGCTCATCTCGCTGTAATTCATCTTCAAAACGCGAAACATAAAATCGTAAGTTTCCGCCAGAATCTGCATCAAGCCGTATTCGATGCCGTTGTGAACCATTTTGACGAAATGTCCCGCGGAACTTGCGCCGATATATGTTACGCATGGCTCGCCGCTGACTTTTGCGGAAACGGCTTCAAAAATCAGCGCAACCTGTTTATAAACATCCTCTTTACCGCCGGGCATAATGCTCGCGCCGTGCCGCGCTCCTTCTTCGCCGCCGGAAACGCCGACGCCGAGAAATTCGATTCCTTTGTCGGCGAGATATTTTTCGCGCGTTTCCGTATCAACGAAATGTGAATTGCCGCCGTCTATAATAATGTCGCCCTTGTCCAGATACGGCAGCAGATTTTCAATCACGCCGTCAACGATTTTTCCCGCCGGAACGAGCAGCATAATTTTTCTGGGTGTTTCCAGATTTTCGACAAAAGCGCCGATAGTTTCAGCCGCCGTAACTTTCATATCCGCGCCTTCTTGGATAAGAAGTTCACGCTTCGCCGCGTCCAAATCATAACCGATGCAGGCGAAACCGTTTTCCGCGACGTTGAGCAAAAAGTTTCTGCCCATCGTTCCTAGTCCGACCATTCCGAATTGTGCTTTATTCATATTGTTTATTATAACTTCAACGATTATTCTTCCCAAATTTCCGGAAACGTCAAATCATTTTGCCAATTTTCTTCGATTTCTTCAATAATCTCCGGCAAATCGTTTAACCAACGCACGCCTTTTTCGCCGCATAAGCACAAAGTATTCTGCATGAATCGCTTTGGCGGATTCGATGTAAAATTCTTATTAATTAATCTTGACGAGTTTAGATTGTTTGTCGGATTCTAAACAAATGAAAACTTTACTCGAAGCGATTCGCCCGACGACTTTTATCGAACCGGAAAAACTCCGCAAATATCTCGGCGTAGATTTAACCATTGCGACGGAAACTTTTCAACACACGGGAAGTTTCAAATTTCGAGCGGCTTACAATCTGGCTTTAAATGTGCCGAACGCCGAAATTCTAACTGCTTCGTCGGGGAATTTCGGACAGGCTCTGGCATACGCTTGTCAATTATTAAATAAAAAATGCACGGTCGTAATGCCGGGAACATCGGCGCAAGTGAAAATTGAAGCCGTTAAAGGTTACGGCGCGACGGTTGATTTAGTCGACACGCAAAAAATTGGGCGTAACGAACGGGTTGCGCAATTAGCAGCGAAAATGCCGGACGCATATTTTGCAAGTGCTTATGATGATTCGTTTGTCATCGAAGGCAACGCGAGTTTGGGCGCGGAACTTGCCACGAAAAACTTCGATGTCGTCGTTTCGCCGGTCGGCGGCGGCGGTTTAGCTTCGGGAATTATCAAAGGTTTGTGCGACGCCGAAAGCGCCGCGCAAATTTTCGGCGCAGAGCCTCTTCTGGCAAACGATGCAGCGCGTTCTTTTCGTGAAGGCAAGATTGTCGTCAACGAATTCGAGCCGCAAACAATCGCCGACGGCGCGCGCACGATTTCTTTGGGCAATCTGAATTGGGCGATTTTGCAAACGGGTTTGTCTGGAATTTTTGAAGTCCCGGAAGAAAAAATAATAGAAGCCGTGCGGATTTTGTTTTCCTACGCGAATTTGAAAACCGAGCCGACGGGCGCGCTCTCTTTGGGTGCGATTTTGGATAATCGAGAAAAGTTTATTGACAAAAAAGTTTGCCTCGTCGTCAGCGGCGGTAATGTTGACGCGGGAATTTACCGGCAGATTTTGGATGGTTAATTTTGCTTTTTCAAAATCGTTCGACGCAGAAAATCGAGCGCCGCTTGCGACGCACGCCAGCGAATTAAATATCTATCGCCCGGCAGATTTATTTTGATTGATTTTGTTTCCGTCCCGTCTGACAAACCGATAAAAACCAAGCCAACCGGCTTTTCCGCCGTCCCTCCGTTTGGTCCTGCGATTCCGGTAATGGAAACCGCGTAATCGGTTCCAGAACGTTCCCGCATTCCGGTCGCCATTGCTTCGGCAACTTCTTTGGATACCGCGCCGTATTTTTCAATCAGTTCGGCGGGAACGTTGAGCGTTCTGATTTTTGCCTGGTTGGCGTAAGCGACGACGCCTTCGATGAAATAGCCGGACGAGCCGGAAATTTCCGTCAGGCGTTCGGCAATCAAGCCGCCCGTGCAGCTTTCCGCCAGCGAAAGCGTTTTCCCCGTTTGCAAAAGAAGGTTGCCGACGACTTCTTCCATTGTTTCACCGTTTATCGCAAACACGCCGGAACCGAGCGCCGCCGCAATTTTTGTCGCAACTTCTTCGAGCAGTTCGTCAGCTTGCTTTTCGCTTTTATCTTGCGCGGTCAAATTAATTTCAATTTCCGAACGGTTGAATAAAATCGTCGTCTGCGGATTTTCATACTGCAAATAAATCGGCGCAATCAGTTCGTCAACCGCCGATTCGCCCATTCCCGCAACACGCAAAATACGACGTTTGACGAAAATCTCTCCGGCTCGTTCGCGGAGTTTCGGTAAAATGAAATTTTCAAACATCGGTTTATTTTCGCGCGGCGGACCGGGAAGAATAATGAAAAATTTTCCGTCTGTTTCCACAGACATTCCGGCGGCAGAACCGTTCGGGTTCGGCAAAACTTCCGCGCCTTCGATAACAAATGCTTGACGGCGATTAATTTCCGGCATCTCGCGTTTGATTTGCTCGAATCTTTTAGCTACTTCCCGTAAAACGTCTTCACGAAAGACAAGTTCTCGATTTACCGCGCGCGCCGAAACCTTTCGCGTAATGTCGTCTTCGGTCGGACCCAAACCGCCGGTTGCAATAACAATATCAGAACGCCGCAAAGCATCTTTAATTGTTTCTTCAAGCCGCGTTTCGTCGTCGCCGACAACGGTTTTGAGCTTTACTTCGATGCCTATTTCGTTTAGTTTTCCGGTCAGCCAGAGACTGTTCGTGTCGGTTTTCGTCGGTGTTAAAAGTTCAGAGCCAATAGCAATAATTTCTGCGGAAAACATAAGTTAATGATGAATGGTAAATGGTGAATGGTAAATGAAAGAATTTCCTACATTCATCATTCACAGTTCACCATTCACCATTATTTACTGTCGTAAATGTCGTGCAGCACTTCGGAAATCGGTTTGCGGTTAGCAAAAGGGTCGTCGCTGTTTTTGTGTTTTTTCTTTTTGTGATTTTCTGAATCGTTCGGCGTCAGCTGGTTTTCGGTTGGAGAAAATTCCCGCCCGTTATCGGTCGAATATCCGCCGGGTTCATTCTGAACGACGGAAACAAAAATTTTCTCGACCGTATTTTCGCCGTTTATTTGTCTTAATTCCTTTTGTTTTTTCTCGGCAAAGGCGGCTTCCTTTTTTTTCGTTTCTTGTTCTTTTAACAAAATGAGGCTATTTTCAAGCAGCATTTTTCCGCGATTGCGGCGCGCACGTTCGAGCGAGCGGATGGCGGCGGAAGTTTGCGGCGCCTCGGATGGTTCACGCTCGATTTTTCGCAAAATCCTGACATAGTTTCGCAAATCAGGCGACGGATAATTAAAAGTCGCTTCGTTGGCATTTTCATTTTCCAAAACGTATGCCAGATGATTTGAGGCAGATTTGTAATCGCCGATTTTGTTGTAGAGTGCGCCGAGCGTGAAATAAACCAAGGGCGGCGCACCATTCATTAATTGAAGAATGCGCTCGCCGCGCCCGATAACTTCCTGCACTTCAAAACCAAACCAGCGACGTTCGTCATCACGCAAAAGTTCGTTTGCCGACAAATAAAATTCAAAAATTTCGCGCGTCTCGCTGCGTGAAGGCTGCGAGAAAGTCTTCCACAAAACGTATGCGAAAATGCCGAAGAAAAATATCACAAATAAAGGAAAACCGGCGACAAAAAGCATTGTCGCAATCAATCCGAAAGCCAGCGCGTATTGCGAATTTTCTTTCAGAGACTCAGAGGTTTTTTTTTGAAGTTTATCACTCACGCCAAATGCAAATCTTTTAGTTTCTCGTCAATTAGATAATGTTTTTCTGCAATTTACTCCTGATTATTGTCAGAATTGTCTTTTTTATTTTGCCGTCTAGTTTTGCCGTTAGCAGCACTGCCGCTGTTCGCAGCAGTTTTGGCGGTCGGCGCTTTAGCTTCGGTTTTATGCTCTTTCGGACGCTTTGCTTTTTTGTCGTCGTCTTCGAGTTTCAATCCGAATTGCGCCATAACGTCCATAATTTTACTGACAACGTGCGAAGGCGAATTGATAACGAAAGAAAATGTTTCACTCAAAGTTATAGCTTCTAGTTCGAGCAGGGAGGCGACTTTTTTCTCGAGTGGCAATTCTTCAAACTGCTTGCGGTATTCTTCAGTCTGCACTTCGTCTTTCGGTTTTTCTTCTTCTTTTTTCTTGTTCGTCATAACTGTAATTTCTCCCGATTGTTCGACTTTCACCTGACACGAAAGACGTTCGCCGTTTTTGCGTCGTCCTGCGTTTAGATGCTCGGTTTCCCGCTCGGTTACCAGCGATAAAAATTCGCTGCCTTCTTTTACGCGCATCGCGCACGAATCGCACTTGCCGATTCTACCGCATTCGGCTTCGACTTCGACGCCCAAACGACGCGCCGCGTCAAATAAATATGTGCCGATGGCAACAACGCCGCTTCTTTTTTCGCGCTCGAATTTCAGTTCTGCTTCCATAAAAATTAAGATTCAAGATTCATATTCGGGTATTAACATTAAATCCTGAATTACTTTGTTTTCCCCGACACGACCCGCACTCGCGGTAGCGCGCCCGAAGCTGCGCTGTACAGCTCGCTTTCCATTTTTCCGCAATCGGAGCAAACGCCCAATATTCGTAAATTATGATGCGTCAACTTAAAGCCAAACTTTTCCGCCATCGCATCTTGCAGGGCTTCGAGTTCGGGCGAGAAAAATTCAATCACTTTGCCGCATTCGGTGCAAATCATATGGTCGTGATGTTCGTGATTATAATGATGTTCGTAGTAAGTTTTTCCGTCGCCAAAGCGAACTTCGCGCGCTAAACCCGCTTCGGTCAAAAGTTTTAAGGTACGATAAACGGTCGTATGTCCGACGCTCTGGTCCTGCTTTTGCACCAGCCAATACAAATCTTCGCTCGACAGATGTTCTTCGGTGCGCAGAAAAATCTCCAAAATCAAATCTCTCTGCGCCGTGCGCTTCAAGCCTGCCTTTTGGAGATGCTCCAAAAAAACCTGTTCTTCTTTTTGAAAATCGTTTTTTCTGTCCGCCATAAAAATTTGTTTCAAAAGCCATAGTTAAAGATTGCTTTTATTTTAACATTTGAAATTATTTTTCGCTAACAAAATAATCTTTCGCATTTCATCGATTTTCTCGCCGCCTGCGCCGTTTTGCTGCAATTCGGCTAGATGCAGCGAACGCTGCCCAAGTTGCAGATATACTTCAAAGGCTTCGGCAGAAACGTTTTCGCTCAAGACCGCAATTTGCCTGCGAAGAGTTTCAAGGTCGGCGCGCGCAAATGTTCCGGTTAAAGCCTGCGCCGTTGTTTGTGTTTGAAGATTTTCAACAGTGCTTTTGACGAGCGGCAGCAAAATTTCCTGCGCATTTTTTTCGCTCAATCGGCATTTTTTGAGCATTTCAAGTGCAACGTCAATCAGCGCAACGAGATGACCGCACGCCGTAACCGCCGAAGCGTGATAAAGCATCTTGAATTTTGTTTCGATCGAAAAAGATTTTCCGCCAAGTTTCTCGACAATATCTTTTGCCGCTTGAACTGCTTCCTCATCGCCTTCGATGCAGAAATAAGCGCCGGCAAAGTGCTTTGCGCCCAAACGCGCGTTGCTAATGGAAACCAGCGGATGGAGCGACGCGACGCGGCAGCCAATTTCTTTTAACTTTGCGAGTTTTTCCGATGAAAGCGAGCCGCTGGTGTGATAAACAAACGGTTTATTCCTTAAATTTTTGGCGAGATTTTCGGCGACCTTTACAATTTCCGAATCCTGAGTCGTAATGAAAATCGCGTCGGAAGAAATTTTTGAAAGCTCTCCGGTTTTTAATATATTTGGTCTTGGCGCAATAAATTCAGCAATTTTATTTGCAGTTTTCGTTTTTCGCCCAGTCAGGTTTTCGATTTCAAAACCCTTTTCCGCCAAAGCTATCGCCAAAGCTCCGCCGAGTCTGCCGATACCTATAATTGAGATTTTCATTCAAAAGAAATTATCCACAAAGAGGCGCGAAATACAAAATCGGCTCATTACAAGCAAAACAAGCAAAATTTATTTCTCTGGACAAGAAGCTTTATAAATTGTTTTTGATTGGAAATTTTCTTTGCAATATTTAAATTTTCCAGCGAAACTTTCGCAACTTTTTTTTATTCAGCCGCATCAAATTCACCGTTACTTTACAATTTAAAAAGAAGCAAAATTTATTTTCGTGGTCAAAGGTTTTCAGGAGGCAAGTATGGCTAAAGATTTCACTCGTCGGCTCGGCGCGTTTGTTCTAATGTCGGCGGTTTGGTTCGGCACGATTGCAGTTTTCCCGTTCGCAACTATGGCGCAGGATAATTCGGATGCGAAACAAACCGAAAAATCCGGCAAAAAAGATAAGAAAAAAGATAAAACGGTTGCAGTAAATCAAACTCAAAACCCGGCTCAAACCGGCGGCGCTAATCAACCGCTGGCGGAAAAAGAAAATCCGGCATTAATCGGTAAGCGCAATATCAACGGCAGCACGGGTAACAAATTTTTCGGCTGGCTCGGCGGCTCGCGTGAACAGGAGTATGCCATCGGCAGACAACTCGCGACGGAAGTCGAACAGCAGGCAAAAATGGTTGAAGACCCGATTATTACCGAGTTTGTCAACCGCGTAGGGCAGAACGTCGTGCTTCACTCGGATGCAAAAGTTCCCTTTACGATAAAGGTGATTGATTCCGACGAAGTCAACGCTTTTGCGCTTCCGGGCGGATTTTTCTTTGTCAATAAAGGTTTGATTCTAGCCGCTGACAACGAATCTGAACTGGCAGGTGTGATGGCGCACGAAATCGCTCACGTTGCGGCGCGGCACGCGATGGAAAATCAGGGCAAATCCTCGGCTATCCAATACGGGTCGCTGCTGGGAATTATTTTCGGCGGTCCGGTTATTGGCACAATTTTGCAGAATGTCGGCGGTTTGGGTCAGGCTCTCGCTTTTTTCAAATTCTCGCGCGGCGCGGAGGAAGAAGCCGACAAACTCGGCGTTCAATATCTCTACGCGGCTGGTTACGACCCGACCGCATTGTCCACAATGTTTGAAAAACTCGCGTCGAAAAACAAAAAGAAGCCCGGCACACTTTCAAAGCTTTTTGCTTCGCATCCGCAGGATATTGCACGCCGTGATTCGAGTCTTTCGCTTGTGGCGCGTTTTCCTGAAAAAGAAGAATACGTCGTCAGCACATCGGAATTTCAGCGCGTCAAAGGGCATCTTTTTAAAATTTCCAACGCCAAAGCCGGCGTCATCGGCGACATTGACGACAGCGAACCGGGCAGACCGACTTTGAAGAAACGCCAGCCGGACGCCGATTCAACCGCCCCGGATGGTTCGACCGATAGTTCTTCGAGTTCATCGAAAGACGCTCCGCCGAAATTGAAAAAACGCGGTAGCGAACCGGAACCGACACCGAGTCCCGAAAAATAAGAAGTTTACGAGATATATTTTGAACACGCTTTGTTTATAGACAAAGCGTGTTTTTTTAATGCCGCTTTTTTCTCCCTAGTGAAATTGCAAGAGTTATGAGAATCATTTTAGAATGGCTATAAGATTTTAAAACTTTTGCAATCCGCACAGTTTTGTGAGTTTCCAAACCAATCCGAAAATGGCAGAAAACTTAAATACAACTTCTCAACCGAAGAAAAAACTCAGCGCAGACAAAAAGATTCGGGCAATAATTGAACAAATATGGCTAAAAGCTGTAAGATTTTATACATACAATTCGCCGATTGATAAAGGAAAATACAGACTCTTCCAGCTGGCTTTGTGCTTATGCCGCTATTTGCCGACCGAAATAAAGACTCAAACCCGAGACGGAAGAAAACTCTCTGCAAATTTGACGACCGGAATGAATACGACCGTTTTTTTTCTCGGCGAATATGAAAAAAGCCCTACAAAGATAGTCGCGTCCATGCTTAAATCCGGCGATGTGTGTCTGGATGCGGGCGCAAATTTTGGCTGGTATACGACACTCTTTTATAAGCATTGCAGCGCGGCGGGCGCGGTTCACGCTTTTGAGCCTGTGCCGATGAGTTTTGAGGAACTCCGGCGAAATTATAAATTAATGGGCGCGCCCGAAAATGTTTTTATCAACAATCTTGCTCTGGGCGAACGCTGCGGCGAGATTACAATAAATTTATTTCCGAACCAGCCGACCGGTCATGCGTCGCTCTCCAGCCACGGGCAGAATGATTTTGTTTCTTTTCAATGCGAAATGATAACGCTCGATTCATACCTTGAAAAACATAATCTCGAACAAGTTGATTTTGTAAAACTCGACATCGAAGGCGCTGAAATGATGTTTTTCAAAGGAGCGGAAAAGTTATTCAAACAAACTGTGCCGCCTATTTGGTTGATAGAAATGGCTTTGGAACAGACGCGCGATTTTGGATATTTGCCGAATGATTTAATAAATTTTATGCGCCAGCGCGCCGCTTATGACTTTTATAAAGTTAATGAAATCAAAGCCACTTTAAAAAAAATCGAAGGCTTTTCGCCCGAAGACATCGGAGCAAATGTCGTTTGCATTCCGCGGGGATTTCGTCAAGATTGCGCTCGTTTATTATTTGACTAATATATGCAAAACGAAAGGTGAATTACAGTCTTTTACCTTCTTTTCTTTTTTAATTCAGCAGGGTTCCTTCAATTCCGATTGGCAAACTGTAAACCGCTTCGTTAGTGGCGACAATCATTTCGCCTTTGCGCGTAAAACAAAGCCCGACCACATTCATCCCGGCGACAAAAATTTCCGCTTTCTCAGCGTCTGACGCAATCCGCATAATTCCCTGTCTTCCCTCGGAACTTGCCGCAGCGTAAAGATTTCCGGCGCGGTCAAACGCTAAACCCTGCGGTCTGCCGAAGCCGCGATAAAAAACTTCGTCAAAACCGTCTTTATCAACCCGGTAAATGGCATCAAAACCGGATAATCCGGGGGCGGTTACATACAATTTTTCGTCCCTGCCGAAAGCCAGATGATACGCCGAAACTGATGCTTCAAGCAGTGCGAAAGATTCGGGTCTGCCCGTTTCCGGCACGCGGTAGAGCGTTCCGCTGCGGTCGCCGACAAACATTAAGCCGTTTTTATCAAAGGCGATGCCAGTGGCAATTCCCAAATCAGAGGCGAAAGGCACGACTTCTTCGTCGCTTTCAATACGGCAAACTTCGCCGTCGGCGCGAGCAGTTATGAAAAGCTGTCCGGTGCGGTCAAAAGCAACGCCCGTCGGATTTAATATATCGGCGGACATTTCCGTCAAAAAACCGTTTTTATCGAGCCGAAAAAGAGTTGTAGGAAGTTGCTGACCGCGTGAACCGGAACGCGTCAGAATAATAGAATCGTCTTTCGGGTCAACTGCCGGGTTTGCGACAATGTGTAAATCTTCGGCGATTTTTTTTCCAACCGTAATGTTGACTGAATTGCTTTTACTGCCATCGCTTTCCAGATGAACTTTGACTTCCGTAGAATCGAAATCATCCGGCACAGCCGCTATCACGCGGTTTGGTGAAGCTCCGACAATACGCACCTTTTGACGGTTGAAAAAACAGCCGAAGTTTTCGAGGTTGCTGATTTGAAAGTCTTCACACTCGATAAAAATCTCGCCGCCCGGAATCGCGCGCGGCGGATTGATAGAGGTTATTTTGCCTGCTTTGCTCATTATTTTTTCACTCCAGAGAAGAGAAACTTTGATTTTACAACGCGAAATTCATTTAACATTTAACATTTAGCAAACTGTGTAATGATAAATGTTAAATAAAAAACACTTCACCTTTTGCAACAATTACCGAGCTTCCGCCGATTTTTACCTTTTCCACCCTTCCCTTTTCGCCCGAAATTTCTGCAAAAATGCGGCTCGGACGCTGCATAAAATCGCCTTGTTCGATTGTAAATTCCTTCGTATCAATCGCGCCGTGATAAACCAAATAACCGGAAAGGGCGCCGGCAGCGCTGCCCGTCGCAGCATCTTCTGCGATGCCGTCGTCGGGCGCAAAAAATCTGGCGTGAATTCGTGAACTCTCCTCGATGGTTTCAAACGAAAAAACATAACAGCCGATTGCGCCGTGTTTGAGATAAACTTCCGCCAAAAGCTGTGAATTAATTTTGCACCGTTTCACCGCATCGAGCGAAGCCAGCGGAACTGCGAGTGATTTGATTCCGGTCGAAACAGTCTGAATCGGCAAAGCGCGGCTGAAACGAAAATCCGATATTTTCAACCCCAAAGCGCTCGCCAGTTTGTTTATTTCACTTTCGTTGGAAATAATTTCGCCTGCTTCAAATTTGCCCTGCGTCATTACAACTCGATACGGTTTTCCGCCGCGAAACTCAATCTCTACGGGCAAAACGCCTAAATTTAATTCCTGGCTTATTTCCACAAAACCATTTTCCCAATGCGGCATAACTTCGAGGTGTGCCAGCAAATACCAAGTTCCGACGACCGGATGACCGGCGAGCGGAAGTTCCTGTTTCGGCGTGAAAATTCGTAAACGTCGTAAAGCGTTTTCCGAGGGCAAAACAAAAACCGTCTCACTCAAATTCATTTCGCGCGCAATCTTTTGCATCTCCTCATCCGACAAATCTTCGGCTTCGGTGAAAACCGCCAGCGGATTTCCGCAAAATGCTCTGTCGGCAAAAACATCAAGCTGGTAAAAATTATATCTTCGCATCCGATCATTATGAGCCAAAATTTGTAAATTGTGAATTTATAAATAAAAAGTAAATATGATTTTCCGAAGTTTAAGCCGTCAATGACTAATTATCATTTCCGAGACAGTTTGTTTCGGCATTCAAATTGAAATATATAAAAGAAGTTGGCGGATTTTGTAAAATCATCCGGCAAACCGCCGTTTTATTTTCGTTTCAATGCTTTACTGTCTTGACATCGAATTGAAAAGGCGTGTAAATTCTATGTTTATCCGGTCATTGTGAGCAATGTTGGAAGCGAAGCAAAATAAAATGTCTCATCTCTCTTTTCAGATGATAATCCTACAATAATTGTCGGCAGATTTAACTTCTTTTCCAACTAAATTATAACCGGCTGTAGTTGGTTTTTCCGCAAAGCCAATTTATTTTTATGCCGACTCGGGTAAAAAGCGGAAATGTTTCATTTTTCGAGCAGCTACTTTTAATAAGGAAATTGATAAAAACTTAAATGACAAACGAGGTTACAAACGGAACCGAAAATTTAACGCAAAGTGAATTTTCGGTTGAGGAACAAACGGAAACGGTAAATTTGACTGAAGCGGCGGAGCACCAACAGTCGGCAGATATGCCGGTTTTACAAAATGCGCCGATTCCAGAGGAGCCGATTTTACAAGATATGCCCGCTTCGACCGAAGACGAACATTCGGCTGATGAGCAGCAAAATTCCAGGGAAATGGATTTTGGCGCGATTCTGAAAGAGTTTGAACAAGACCAGACGATTTATCATCAAGGCGAATTGGTCGAAGGTAAAGTCGTCGGTATTTCTGAGCGCGGCGTTCTTGTTGACTTCGGCTATAAATCCGAAGGCATTGTTCCGATTGAGGAATTTACGTCGCCCGAAGGCGAAGTCGAGGTTAAGAGAGGCGACCCTGTCGAAGTCGTTATTCGCATGATTCATTCGGGTGACGCACCCCCGATGCTATCGCGCGAAGACGCTCTGAGTCGTAAATCCTGGGCTGAAATCGAACGATTCTTCAACGAAGAATTGCCGATTACCGGTCGCGTTATCGAGAAAACCAAAGGCGGTTTGCGCGTTGACCTGTACGGCGTCGAGGCTTTTCTGCCCGGCTCGCAGATTGATTCGCGCCCGATTAGAAACCTCGATGTTTATCGGGGGCAGGACATCGAAGCGAAAATCATTAAATTCAGTCGCAAACGGAACAATATCGTTTTGTCGCGCAAAGTTTTGACCGATGAAATTGTTAATAAACAAAAAGCGGAAACTCTCGGACAAATCGAAGAAGGTTATATTGTTGAAGGCACGATAAAAAACTTGACCGAATACGGCGCGTTTGTCGATATCGGCGGCATTGACGGTCTTCTGCACGTAACTGATATGTCCTGGAACAGATTGCTGTATCCGAATCAGATGTTCAAAGTCAATGACACGGTTCAAGTCAAAATCTTGAAACTCGACCGCGAAAAGGAAAAAGTCGCGCTCGGTTACAAACAGCTGCTTCCAGACCCGTGGTCAACCGTGACGGAAGTTTATCCGGTTAACACGAAACTAAAAGGAAAAGTTTCAAGCGTTACCGATTACGGCGCGTTTATTGAGCTTGAGCCGGGCGTTGAAGGTCTCGTTCATGTCTCGGAAATGTCCTGGTCGAAGCGTTCCAAAAGTCCTAAAAAACTACTCAATGCGGGCGAGGAAATCGAAGTTCAGGTTTTGGGAATCGATACGCACGACCGCCGCATCTCGCTCGGGATGAAACAGCTGCAGGAAAATCCCTGGGAAACCATCGCCAGCCGCTACCGTGTCGGCTCGACTATCCGTGGTCGCGTTCGCAATCTAACCGATTTCGGCGCATTTGTTGAAGTCGAAGAAGGAGTTGACGGACTGGTTCACGTCTCGGACATTTCCCACTCGAAAAAAATCAAGCATCCGAAAGATGTTTTGAAACGCGACCAGGAAGTCGAAGCCGTTATAACGAACATAGATACGCGCGAGCGCCGGATGTCGCTTTCGATAAAGGAATTGACGCCGAGCGCGTGGGAAACTTTTATCACGACGCACAAACCGGGCGACCTCGTGCGCGGACAAGTTTCACGTTTTGCCGGTTTCGGCGTTTTCGTCCAACTCGGCGAAGACCTCGAAGGCTTGTGTCATATTTCAGAGTTGTCCGACGAGCGTGTTGAACGCCCCGAAGACGTTGTTGCGATTGGTCAGGAAAGATATGTCCTGGAACAGATTGCTGTATCCGAATCAGATGTTCAAAGTCAATGACACGGTTCAAGTCAAAATCTTGAAACTCGACCGCGAAAAGGAAAAAGTCGCGCTCGGTTACAAACAGCTGCTTCCAGACCCGTGGTCAACCGTGACGGAAGTTTATCCGGTTAACACGAAACTAAAAGGAAAAGTTTCAAGCGTTACCGATTACGGCGCGTTTATTGAGCTTGAGCCGGGCGTTGAAGGTCTCGTTCATGTCTCGGAAATGTCCTGGTCGAAGCGTTCCAAAAGTCCTAAAAAACTACTCAATGCGGGCGAGGAAATCGAAGTTCAGGTTTTGGGAATCGATACGCACGACCGCCGCATCTCGCTCGGGATGAAACAGCTGCAGGAAAATCCCTGGGAAACCATCGCCAGCCGCTACCGTGTCGGCTCGACTATCCGTGGTCGCGTTCGCAATCTAACCGATTTCGGCGCATTTGTTGAAGTCGAAGAAGGAGTTGACGGACTGGTTCACGTCTCGGACATTTCCCACTCGAAAAAAATCAAGCATCCGAAAGATGTTTTGAAACGCGACCAGGAAGTCGAAGCCGTTATAACGAACATAGATACGCGCGAGCGCCGGATGTCGCTTTCGATAAAGGAATTGACGCCGAGCGCGTGGGAAACTTTTATCACGACGCACAAACCGGGCGACCTCGTGCGCGGACAAGTTTCACGTTTTGCCGGTTTCGGCGTTTTCGTCCAACTCGGCGAAGACCTCGAAGGCTTGTGTCATATTTCAGAGTTGTCCGACGAGCGTGTTGAACGCCCCGAAGACGTTGTTGCGATTGGTCAGGAAATGGATTTCAAAATTCTCCGCATCGAACACGAAGACCAAAAAATCGGACTTTCCGCGCGCGCTGTCGGCAAGGAAGAAGAACCGACGGTTGATTCAAAAATGTATTCGACCGAAGCGAAAGGCGGGATGGCTTCTCTCGGCGAGTTGATGAATCTGAAACGCGGCGGTAAAACAGGCGAAGAAGAAACAAAGGACGAACCGAAACTATCGAAAAAGGAAAGAAAAGCACAACAGGCAATCGAAAAATCTCTTCAGGATTCCGCTGCTGCCGATTCGCAGGAAACAGCATCGGAAGATAATAAAGAAGATGTTTTGCCAGCAAACGATGCAGCTAAAACTTCTGAAGCTGTAGCGGAAATAGGAGATGAGAATTCTTCGAGCGAGGAGGCGTCTGCGGAGGCTGGAACTTTTAATGACGATTCAGCAGAGAGTAATCCTGCTCAAGCGGAAGAAACCGCAACCTCTTCTGAAAACGAAAAAGCCAAAACCGATTTGACAACGGAAATCACTGAATTGACCAATACCGAAAGTAAAAAAGGCGACCAGATGGAAAACATACCGACTGAAAACCTTGAAGCTGAAAGTTCCTCAGTTGTAAATGCTGCGGAAAACTCCGCTGCTGAAAATGAAGTCGTAAATTCCGAAGCCAAACAAGATTCGGAAGAAAAATCAGCCAAAAGCTAAAGGTTTAAAGCTTGTTTCAAATTGAGGAAAAGACAAATGACAAAAGCAGATTTAGTTGAAAAAGTTGCCTCCGAAGCCGATATGACTAAAAAAGATGCCGAGCAGCTCGTAGAAATCATTTTCGAGAGCATCGTCAGCACCTTGAACAAAGGCGAAAAAATCGAACTGCGCGGTTTCGGCAGCTTTCGCGTGCGACAGCGCAACGCACGTAAAGGGCGCAACCCGAAAACCGGTGCGGCGGTCAATATCCCTGCCAAACGCGTCGCATACTTTAAACCCGGCAAAGAACTCAAAGAAGTTATCAATACCGGTAATTAAGGAAAACTCGTGCCGTGGATGTTTTGTGGAATCCCTGGCGTTACGATTATATCAAATCCGGCGACGAGCTGACGCCGAAAAGTTCCGGCGGCTGCGTGTTTTGCGACATTTTAAACGACTCGGATGACGACGAAGAAAAATTTATTCTTCATCGCGCCGAGTTTAATTTTGTAATTCTCAATATTTATCCCTACATTAGCGGACATCTGATGATTGTGCCGTTTAAGCATCTTGCCGATTTAGATTATGCCTGCAAAAACACATCCGACGAAATGATGGATTTGGCAAAACGCTGCCAAACCGCTCTGCGCGAAGTTTATAATCCGAATGGTTTCAACTTGGGAATGAATTTCGGTAAAGCAGCGGGTGCAGGCGTCGCCGAACATTTTCATATGCATATTTTACCGCGCTGGATTGGCGACGCAAATTTTATGACCGCAATCGGCGAAACGCGCACAATTCCCGAAGACTTAAAAACAACTTATGCAAAATTGAAAGGTAAATTTTAACGGTTGATATAACGTGGGCAAAAACCGTCAACACCCAAGCAAAGAGACAAAAGGCAACGCGATAACAAAGTCGCTGTTTCCGCCTCACATCCAATGTATTGTTGGGCTGCGGTAATCTTCTACTACTTGATTGCAACCGACTTGAACACCGTACGAAAAGCTTTAAGCGCGGCTGGATGATAAATCGTCGAATGTTTCTCATTCGGCATCTTTTCGTAATACCAACTGACACCGAAAAGCGTATTCCTGCCAAGAATATCTGCAAATCGCTGCGTGACTTCCGCAATGCCTTTCTCGTCGCTGCTAGCAAGATACAAAGTCTTTTTCAGCTTCGGACGCTCGCGCAGCCGTTTGCCGGCGCCGTTAACCAGTTTTTCATTGTTCCACCAAAGACTGGGGTCAAAGGCGATATAGGTATCGAACAAATCGGGTTCAAGGAGAAAAGTCTCAATCACAAACAATCCGGCAAGGGACTCGCCCACAATCGCCGTTTCATCGGTCGTGCGATAGCGTCTCTTTATCTGCGGCATCAACTCACGGCGGATGAAGCTTCTAAATTCCGCAGAGCCTCCAACACGCGGCGCAATTTTTTTATCGTTTTGGTTTTCGGTGAGACCGGTCATATCTCGCCGACGCTCGGTATTTTCAATGCCCACCAGCAAGAATGGTCGCATTGTTCCATTGCCCGCTGATACCTGCACAAGCCCAGCCACGTGCAGAAAGTCTTCGGCTATACCGCCATCCGGCATGTAAAGCACGGGCAGCCGCGCATCGACGGATTCCACGTAGCCGGGCGGCACATAGACATTGATGCGCCTTGTTTCACCGAGAGTTTTGGAGTTAATTGTGAACGTTTCACCTATGACCAACGGCACTGCCTTGTCATCTGAAGATGGGCGACCCTGACCATGCACGCAGGCAATGGATGCTAAAACGAGACCTAAAGCAAATAATTTCCTGATTTTTTGCATAGTTTTTTTCACCTGTTCAGAAATGTTAAGGACAAAGTGAAGCCGCTAAACGATTGGTTTTATTTACTCACCGTCGGCAAAGCCGAATCAGCATCCACAGGAAAGTAATAAACGCGAAAAATTTTGCCCTCGCGGAACTCATATACAGACAAACTTCGTTGCGACTTTAACCCTTTCTTGCCGGACCAAGAAGCACGCTCCAATGCTGTTATGCGACTTCCCGCACACTGAATCCATTCCAGAGATGATTTGCAAGTCGGACAACTGCGGAAGTAGCTCTCCATACTCGCGCGTAGTGCCTTTTTGCCTTCGGCTTCAATTGAGACTTTTGCTCCGTCCACGTTTAACCATTGTACATTGTAATCTGCGGCTTCAAGCATCGCGTCGATGCTGCGTGTGTTAAAAGCTGCAACAAACTCCCGCACCCGCGTTTCCTGCGCAGTCTTGGATTGAGCTAGGCTTGATGCAGGCGACATTGCTGCTGCAACAGCTACGACAATTGCAAGCAGAATTACAAGCCACAACTTCGGGACTACCTTCATTAAATTGTGACGATGATTTTTCATTCAAGTTTTCTCCAGACTAAGTTAACTGTAAAGTGAAAATTCCGAACGGTTGAGACGACGTGGGGCGAAACCCAATACATACAAGCTAAAAGCAAAAAGACAACATAAATAACAAAGTCGCCGCCCGCGCCCTCACGTCTATTGAATTGTTATGCGCGTTGTTGGTTAGAACAATTTACGCCAATCCAACCTGCTTTAGAAACGAAAGCTGGTCGTAATAAGTAATGTCACGCACTACTTTTCCATTTTTAATTTCCAGGATGCTGCAAATTTTCAGCGAGAACTTTTTACCTTTCATCGTCGGCGGGTCATCGGGAGCAGGGTTTTGTATCGTGCCGCTTGAAACAAACTCGACGATAACTTTATTGCCGGAAACGATGATGTTGGTTACGTCGTCTTTAATATCCGGCGTTGACGCAAAATAATTTCGATAATTTACCGCTACTTCTTTCGGCGTGCGTTTAGGTGCGGAAAAATCCGGGGAATCAACAAACACATCCTCCGCATAAAACGAAGCCATTACTTCGGCATCGTGCCGGTTAAAAGCTTCAAAAATGGCTTTTACAATATCAATCGGCTCTTTTTTATCTGACATTCGAGTTTCTCCTTTTGTTTGTTTCTGCGCCAAGCCGGTCAGAGTCCCGACAAATATGATAGCGATTAACGCGGCGAAAATGTAAATCCGTTTCATAGTTAGTTCCTCCGTAAACTTCGAAATGATATTGTAACTTCAGATTTATATTTATATCTCAAATTAGTTTCAAGTCCAAGATATCATTTCATAGATGCAACAAAACCGAGAGTAAGGCACAATTTTGTATTCTACTGAATTAAATTTGTGTTATTTGGAAATTTTTATACTTCACTTCAACAGCTAAAATCAATAAAGTGTTGACTTTTTCGAATTTTTGCTTTAATTCACGTTGCGCAAAATAACCGGCTCGGCGTTAAAAGTCAGATTGATTTGTGAACTGTTTAACTGGCTGTTTTGGCTTTGTCGATTTGAATCGAATGGTGGAGGCTTCGTCTTCGATTTCGCCGCCCGGAGAAATTGGAATGTCGGCGGGATTTTTGTAACGAAAGCTGCGTTCTTCGGAATCGAGTTCGACTGGAACGGTTAATTTTTGCGACGAACTCGGCGGCGGAATGTAGCCCGGATAATCGACGCGCGAATGATAGATTGCAACGAGAGATTTAATCATTGCTTCACGGATTTGCCGCAGTTCGCGTAAGGTTAAATCGCATTCATCAAGCTGGTCGTCCGATAAAATCGCGTCTATTATTTTCGTGACGATAAAGCGTATATTTTCCGGCGTCGGCTCTGAAAGCGAACGCGCGGCGGCTTCGCAGCTGTCGGCAATCATCATAATCGCCGCTTCTTTGAATTGCGGTTTCGGTCCAGGATAACGAAAATCGTTTTCCGAAATGTCTTCCGGGTTGTGTGCTTCCGCCTGCGCTTTTTTTAGGAAATAATGCAGCGTGCGCGTGCCGTGATGCTGAGGTATAAAATCTATAATTCGCTGCGGCAAGCCCATTTCTTTTGCCAATTTTATGCCGTAGGTTACGTGGCTGATAATTATTTTCGCGCTTTGTGTCGGTTTCAGGCGATCGTGCGGATTTTTGCCCAACTGGTTTTCGACAAAATGTTCGGGCGCCGCGGTTTTACCGATGTCATGGTAAAGCGCGCCGATTCGTGTCAGCAGCGCGTTTGCGCCGACCGCGCGACAGGCATCTTCCGCCAATTGCCCGACGGCATGCGAATGTTGATTCGTGCCGGGCGCACGCATTGCGACTTGTCCGAGCGCAGGCAAATCGGCATTTGATAATTCAAGCAATTTTACATCCGTTAAAATCCCAAAAAACGATTCGCACAGCGGCAGAAACATTGCCGTAACCGCCGCCGTAACAAATCCGCTTCCCAGACCGCAGGCGATTGCCAATAAAACTGTGTTCAGAATAAACGGCTGCTGCGTGTAGCCGAGCAGCGCAACCGCCGTCGCCGCGCTTGCCGCACCGACGAGAATGCCCGCCGTTGTTACCGATTGGCGGCTGCGATAATGCCCGATGCCGAAAACCGCGACGGCTGAAGCAATCACCGCATATAAAGCAAATTCCAAATTTTTCGGCGCAATCAAACCGGCAATCAGCGCGAGAAAAAAGCCCGTAAAACTTGCCGTGCGGCGGTCTGCGAGCAGTGTTATCAACAAACTTCCAAAAGCGAATGGAATCGCGTATGCCCATAACGTCGGGTCGTTTAGCGGCGCTTTAACATTCTGTACGGCGGTAAATTCCGCGAGGCGAAAAAATATCGCCATCAACGCGGTTTGAATCAAGACAACGAAGCCGAAAAGCGCAAAAGTTTTTTTCTCCGGCAAGATCAATCGCGAAACGTTTCCGCTGTGCTGCACAAATTTCCACGCAATCCAAAACAAAGCGGAGACGATCGCCAGCAAACCGAAAAAGCGGTTTATCTGTCTGGTCGAGCTGCTGTAACTTTGAATGGCTGAAATCCGGGTAAGGACTTCGGGCGTGATAATATCGCCTTCAGAGACGATTCTTTGCGTGCGTTTGAGCGCAATTGTCACCGGCAAGATCTCTTTTGTGACCGATTCGCGCGCTTTTTCTGTCGCCACGCTGTCATAGGTAACACTCGGTTGGACGAGCGGCGCGAGTGCGGCGTTGAAGGCTTCGACTTCCCTTTCAGAAAGACTGCGGATTTGCCCTAAGCCGTCTTTCAATTTGTCTCTCGCCGCCGAAAGCGCTGTCATACTGCTTTCAGGCATTTTTACGACCGATTGTTGATTTGGCTTCAAACGGTCAATCAAAGCGATTTCCGTCTGAAAATACTGCCTGTCCTGATCACCGTAAATTGAGCCTTCAGCGTTTTCGCGCAGAACTCTGGTTATCGCATCGAGTTCGTTCGTACTGAAACTGCGGGCAGCGAAAATCTTGCCGACTTCCGCGCCGCCTGCGCCAGTCCATTGCTGCTGCTGCGCTAGTGCATCAGCTTTAGAATTTGTATTTGTTTTATTACTTGAATTTTCGTTTTTTCTTTGCAGAATTTCCCAAGCCGATCGAAAGCTCTGCACGGCTTCGGCGGCGCGGTTGGCGTCAAACGTAAAAATCGGACGCACCGATTCGCTGACCGTTCGTCGTTTTCTTTCGGTCTCTTCGGCGTCGGCGACGAAAATATCGGCAGGCGAGATTATACTTTCGCGGGCAATATCGCCTTCTTTATACTGCTCGGCAGCAGGACGCCAGAACGGATTGCTGATGAGAAATGTGGTAGTAAGACAAAGAAATACAAAACCTATACCGAATTTCTGCTTTTCGGACACTCCGCGAAAATACGGTAAAATGTAATCTTTCACCTTCTTGGGCGTTTTTGTCAGCAAATTTGGTAAGTCCTGTAGCCGTTTATTCATTTGGGAGAGATTTTAAAGTTTATAGAGTTAAGAAAGTTTTCGAAGCTCGCAGCATTTATTGAACAGATGTCGAAATACCCTGTGAATTCTGCAAACTCTATGAACTCAGTAAATTAACTCAATAAACCGTTTCCAAATCTTGAGACAAAACTTCTCCAATTTTCTCAAGAAGCGGTTTTAATGTTTCGGGTTGAATAGCTGAAACTGCCACACTTTCGCTGCCCTTGTCAAATAAAAGCGTTCTTTGCAAAGCCTGAAGGGAAACTTCGTCGAGTAAATCCGCTTTGTTTATAACAATAAAACGGGGAATTTTATTCAAATCGAGTTTGCCGAGAATTTTATCAACCGATTCGATCTGCGCCAAACTGTTTGGACTCGACGCATCGACGACGTGGACGAGCAAATCGCTGTCCGAGATTTCTTCTAAAGTTGCACGAAAGGCGGCGACGAGCGTTTCGGGCAAATCACGTATAAATCCGACCGTATCGTTGATGATGATTTCCTTTTCAATCGGCAGGCGCAGACGACGCGATGTCGGGTCTAAGGTGACAAACATTTTGTTTTCCGCAAAAACCGTACTTTGGGTCAGAGTGTTGAGAAGTGTCGATTTTCCGGCGTTTGTATAACCGACCAGAGAAATTATAGGCACATTGCGACTGAGCCTGTGCTTTCTTCTTTCCTGTCGTTGATGACGCAGATTTTCGACTTGTTTTTCAAGCTGCGAAATTTTATCGCGCACGCGCCGACGGTCGGTTTCCAATTTTGTTTCGCCGGGACCGCGCCCGCCAATGCCGCCCGCGAGCCGCGAAAACGCCGAATTTTGTCCCTGCACCAGACGCGGAAGCAAATATTTTAACTGCGCGAGTTCGACCTGCATTTTTCCTTCGCGCGATTGGGCGCGCTGGGCGAAAATATCTAAAATTAACTGCGGTCGGTCAATAACTTTCAAATCTGTCGCCTCCGAAAGCGAACGAACCTGCGCGGGCGAAAGCTCGGCGTCGAAAACAATCAAATCCGCGCCGAGACGCATTGCGCGAATCAGTAATTCTTCCAATTTACCCCGTCCCAAAACGGTCTTTGAGTCAATCTGCTGGCGTCTCTGCACGATTTTGTCCAGCACGACCGTTTCGGCGGAAAGAGCGAGTTCTTCGAGTTCGGCGAGCGATTCTTCGGCTTCGGATAAATAACCGGTTGTTACGCCGACAAGAATTACGCGGTCGCGATTCGTCTGCCGATTGCGCGCCGTTTGGCGATTCCGCGCCATTTCGTTTTCAAGCGAATTTATCATTGACAGAAAATTCGCGTCTAAATGTGCCGGAATTTTCGGCTGCAAAAATTCGTATGGCAGCGTTTGGCTTTCGGTTTCCAATTTTTCAGCAGTTGTCGGCAAAAGATGCGCCGAATAGACCAAATCCGGTAAACCGGTTTCTTTATCAACTTGAATGACAGACATCAAATCGAGTCGCAGCAGAGCTAAGTCAGTCAAATCGTCCTGCGTCAATTTTTCATTCGACAAATGCGTATGAACGCAGCGAAGTCCGCGAAAACGCTCTTGCGACACACGCGCGCGCCCGAAATCCGGCATCTCGATGCTTTTCGCCGTGCCGACCATCACGTATTCAACCTGTCCTTTGCGATTGATGAGAACGCCGACTTGTCTATTTGTCTCGTGTGAAATTTCCGAAAGCTGACGCGCCAGTTCCGGCGAGACGATTTGTTCGGCAGCGACGCGGCGCGTAGAAAGCCGTTCGATGCGCCGTATCTGATTTTGTTTCAAACCTTGCGTAAATCCGTGAATGTTACTGATAAATTGTAAATCCTCCGAAGTTTTATGTAATAGAATTATAACAAATTTCAGATTTCAAATTTAAGTTATAAAGCTAAATTAAATCAAACTTCGATATTGAATCTTGAATGTTGAATTTGGAGCTTGGAATCTGGAATTATAACAATTAAACTCTCTTTCATTATGCAGCCGCGCACACGCCGCCAAAAGGAAGTTCTGGAATTTATCACGCGCTTTGTCGAAAAACACGGTTACGAGCCTTCGTACCAACAAATTGCGTGGCATCTCGGCGTCAGTTCAAAAGCCGGAATTGCGCGGCATATCAAATGTCTGGAAAGTCAGGGTTTGATAACCAGACGGCGTGAAAACGGTAGTTTTAGTCTGGAACTGCGTTCATCGAGCGAGGTTTCCGAAGCAGTTTGCCGCATTGAATGGCTCGACGTGCCGATTGAAAACGCTTTTGTCGAAGATTGGGAACGCGAAACGCTGTATGTTCCGAAGTTTCTACTCGGTTTTCAAACACCCGAACGCCTGCGCGCTTTTCGCGTGCCGAACGATTCGATGATTGAAGAAAACATCCGCGAAGGCGATGTCGCGCTGGTTGAAAAGCGTTCTTTTGCACGCGATGGCGATATTGTTGTAGCTCTGACGGAAAACAAGCGCGCCGTTTTGAAACAGTTTTACCGCGATGGAGCAAAAATCGAGCTTCGCCCGGCAAATTCCAGTTTTGTTTCGATTATGCTTTCGGCGGACAAAGTTTCCGTAGAAGGCGTTTTTCGTGGTCTCTTGCGTCCTTTCAGTTAATCAAATAAGATTTAAATTTACGCGAACGGAAAAAACAGACATCACACAAAATTCTTACAAGCCGCCAGACAAGCCGATGACTTCAGACAAAAAGCCGAAAGTTTTGGTTTATCTTTTCGGTTCGCTCGGCGATACTATTGTGGCGATTCCGGCTTTGCGCGCTATCCGCCGTCATTTTAGCGACACCGAATTGATTTTGCTGCAAAACGTCGAATCGGGCAATATTGTAAAGGCTTCCGAAGTGATTCCCGAAGATTTGATAGACGGTTATCTGAGCTACAAAAACAAAGCGGGCAAAATCAGCAAAATCGGCGGTTTTTATCGTTTGTGGCGCGATTTGCGGCGTCAGCAATTCCAAGCGGTTGTTTATTTGGTTATCAGCGAACGTCCGGCACCTTCAGTTGCGCGCGACAAACTTTTTTTTCGGCTGTGCGGCATTCCGCGCTTGCTCGGTTTTCACGCATTTTCGCGCGAAGAGCTCTATCCGATTGACGCCGTAAAGCGTCCAGCGATGACTGACAATGAAGCCGTTCGTAAATTGAAGCGCCTGGAAATGGACGGCGTCGAATTCTTGCCGGAAGAAGATTTGCGCACGCCGTTTCTGACTTTTTCGAATGCCGAAACTGAAATTATAAAAAATTGGCTCGCGCCGCGCCGAAAAAAATTAGATTCGCGTCTTATCGCTATCGCACCGGGCTGCAAGACACGCGCAAATATTTGGTCACTTGAAAACTTCAGGCAAATCGGACAAAGGTTGATTGCTGCCGACCCGAATTGCGAGATTGTCGTAATCGGCGGCAAAGCTGAACGTGAAGACGGCGAAAAATTAGTTTCGGCGTGGGGCGGAGGCATCAACGCCGCCGGAGAATTTTCCGTGCGCGAGTCGGGCGCGCTGCTTTCTTTGTGCGATTTTTACATCGGGCTGGATACCGGCACAACGCATTTGGCGGCAGTTGTCGGAACGACGTGTTTCGGCATTTACGGGGAGCGCAATAATCCGGGAAATTGGTTTCCGCTCGGCACCGGGCATTTGGTTGTTTTTCATCCTGTCGTCTGCGCCGGTTGCCGTGCGTACACTTGTCCGCGACCGACACATCCGTGTATGACTGGAGTCTCGGTTGAGGCTGTCTGGCAAAACTTGCAGAAATTTATGCAGCAAAAAACACCAACCGGCGCAGACATTTCGTCAGTTGAAAGAATTGCCGTGTAAGCAAATTTCAGAGTAAACGGTCGATTAAAAATTCAACTTATTTTTAATCGAAACAAGTGCCGGACAATTATAAATATGAGTTTACAAAACAAAGTCAGAGGCTTAAAGGAAGTTTGGCAATTTGACAACCGTCTGTGGTTGACCGTAACCAAAACTTTTTTTCCGCAGGAACGGCTGTATATTTACCGTTATAAAGGCTTGGAAATTTTGTCTGACCACGCCGCGGGCGACGAAAACGGAGCGCGCGAAGTTTTGACTTCGCCGATGTATCGCCGTTTTTTCCCAGAAATTAAATTTGGCGGTGCAATCAATGTGCTGGATTTAGGTGCGAACAACGGCGGCTTTCCGCTTTTGCTGCAAACATCCGGCATCGCGCTGAAAAAAGTTGTCAGCGTTGAACTGAATCCGAAAACTTTTGTTCGTCTGCGTTTTAATCTCGAACGAAATCTGCCTTGCGAAGTAATCGCTCTAAACGCGGCTCTCTGCGGCGAAGATGGCTTGCTCGAAGTTACTCTTGGCGAAGGCGGCGTATCTGACAGTATCTACGACAATGACGCAGGCAAAAACGGCGCACAGGTCTATAAAATTCAAGGTTTAACTTTTGACCAAATTTGCGAAACTTATTTTGCCGACGAAGTAATTGACATTTGTAAAATAGATGTCGAAGGCGCGGAATTTGATGTTTTCCTGCAACCTTTGCATTTAAGGTTGCAGCAATGCCGTTATTTAATAATGGAGATTCACGAGCGCGGCGGCAGACGAGCCGATGAGATTCTACCCGCCGTCGAGCGGCTCGGACTGGTGCGTCAACCGACGCCCACAGACGCTGACCAATCAGTTCATTTTTTTGTCAATTCAAAATTTGACTCGTGAATGAAAAGGTAGTTTTGTTGGAATGGCGCTCCGATACAAAATCGAAATAGATTTTAAGAAGCGGATTTCTTAACAGTTTTCGCTTTTTTATCGCTTGCCGTCAATTTGTCGCTTACATCGCCGCCATTACCGCTCTGATTTCCGCGTAGCTGTAATCTTCGCCTAAAAATTCTTTTACGGGTGCAACGGCAAATCCTGCATTCAAGCGGGTAATTGCGTTTTTTATCGGCTCGATTTTGCGGTAGAGAACAAGGTCTTCGAGACTGACTTCGCCGCTTTGTATAAACCGTATGAGATGCATTTCAATCGTGCTTTTTGTCATTCCGCGCGTTTCGGCAATTTCTTCGATCGAAAGCCCGGAATTAAACATATCTAAAGAAATGCTGTAAGTGTCTTGTCCGTGTTCATCGCGTTTAGTTCTGCTTTTGCGCTCATGTTTCGGTGATTTTAAATTGATGCGCGATTGAAGTTTGTGGATTTCGCAATAATTTTTTATTTCCTGCAAAAAATCCGCGCCGTATTTTTGAAATTTCAATTCGCCGACGCCGGAAATTTTTCGCAATTCCGCTTCGTTTTGCGGAAGGTAGGTCGCAAACTCAACCAATGTCGCATCGGAAAAAACGACGTACGGCGGTACGTTTTCACTTTTTGCAAAAGTCGTCCGCACTCGCTTCAAATCGTCGAACAATTCTTTAATATACGGATGCGAAACTTTCGAGACGAGCGACTTTTTTTTATCTTCTTTAATCGTTACTTTTATCAAATTAACCGGCACATTTTTCTTTAATACGTCCTCGCTTTTTTCGGTCAAAACAATTGTTGGATATTGCCCTTCGGTTTGGGCTAAATACTCTTGCGCGATTAAATCTTTGAAGTAATCGAACCAGTTATTTTTTGAGATGTCCGCGCCGATGCCGTAAGTTTTCAGATTTTTATGCTCGTCCCGAATCGTTTTCGCCTGCGAGCCGCGCAGGAAATCAATAAGATAACTCAAACCGAAACGCTGTCCGGTGCGATAAACTGCACTTAAAGCCTTTTGCGCTATTATCGTTCCGTCAAAACGCTCGAATGTCGTGTTGCAGTTATCGCAATTGCCGCAATCTTCTGTTAAATCTTCGGAAAAATAATGGAGCAGAAATTTCCGGCGGCAAGTTTTCAAATCGCCGAATTTGCCCATTGTATTCAGCTTGTTGAGCATTATCTCAGACTGTGTTTTATTTCCGTCAACTTCGGCAAAACCTTTTAATTTATTGACATCGCCCCAACTGAAAAACAACAGTGCGTCGCTTTGCAAGCCGTCGCGTCCGGCGCGTCCGGTTTCCTGATAATAGCTTTCGATGTTTTTAGGCAAATCCATATGGACGACGAAACGCACGTTTGATTTATCGATGCCCATTCCAAACGCAATCGTGGCGACGATAATTTTTGTTTCGTCTTTTAAAAACAATTCCTGATGCTTGTCGCGCGTTTCTTTTTCCAAACCCGCGTGATACGGTAAAGCGTTAAAGCCTTCGTCACGCAAATCAGCCGCCAGACTGTCAGCCGAATTGCGGCTCAGACAATAAACAATCCCGCTTTCATCACGGCGCGATTCCAGATAATCGAGCAGACGCGCGAAAGAATTTCGTTTCGGCTCGACCGTGTAAAAAATGTTCGGGCGATTAAAGCTGGAAACAAAAAGCGCGGCGTTTCTGACATTCAAACGTTCGATAATATCTTTACGAACCAATTTATCGGCAGTTGCCGTCAGCGCAATCAGCGGAATGTTCGGAAAGTGAATTTTCAATTTCGCAAGCTGCATATATTCCGGTCGGAAATCGTGTCCCCAACTAGAAATGCAATGCGCTTCGTCAATCGCAAAAAGCGATAGATTGACCGATTTCAAAAATTCAATAAACTGCTCGCCGCTTTGAAGAAGTCTTTCCGGCGCGACATAAAGCAACTTTAATTTACCGCTTCTGACGGCTTGAAAAACTTTAACTTGTTCCCGATTCGTCTGCGTCGAATTCAAAAATGCAGCTTCCACGCCGTTATTTTTCAGCGCGTCAACCTGGTCTTTCATCAGCGCAATCAGCGGCGAGACGACAACTGTCAAACCGTCGAGCATCAGCGCGGGAATCTGGTAACATAAAGATTTTCCGCCGCCGGTCGGCATCAGCACAATACAATCTTTTTTTTCCAGAATCGTCTCAATCGCCTGCTCCTGATTCATCCGAAACGAATCGTAGCCGAACTGACGTTTGAGAATTTCTTTGGCGCGCGCGATGTTCATTCAAGTTAAATATATTTTTTCGTCCACGAAATACACGAAGGAAACTAAAGGGCTTTTAGCAAAATTTTCTTTTTATGTATTTCGTAGGCAAATCTTTTTCAAACAGATTTTACCTTGTCAAATTTAGCGACAAGTTTCGGAATTATCTTTTTCGGAACTTCAATTGCGCCGGCAATATGTCTGGCTTCGGTAAAATGTCCGACGACGTAAACGCCCGAAACATTCGTTTCAAAAGTTTCTTCATTATAAACGGGAACTTCCCCGTATTTTGAATTTCTTGTTTCGACACCCAGATTTTTCAGCATCGTCAAATCCGCGTCCGAGCCGATTAAAACGAATACGACATCGTTCGGCAATGTTTCGATATTGCCGCTCTCGTCTTCCAAAACAATATCTTTTTCACGAATTTCAACGACGCGCCCCAAGAAAAAAACGTCCAGACAATTTTTCTCTAACTGTGTTTCGAGCGGTTCTTTAACCCAGTGTTTGATACAGCCTTGTTTCGGGTCGGTTTCTTCCCAATCCTTGCGAAACGTCGCTAACGTTGAAAATGCGCCTTCCTCGGCTAAAAATAAAGCTGCCTCGCCTGCGGAGTTTCCGCCGCCGACAACTATTGCATGTTTTTTGACATACGGGTAAGTTTCGCGGAAAAGATGATGCACTTTCGGCAAATCTTCGCCTTTTACTCCGAGATGTCGCGGATACTGCATCGCGCCGATAGCGAATAAAACCGTTTTGGTTTCATATTCAGCTTTTTCTGTTTTTATCTGGAAATGATTTTCGCCGAGTTTTTCAACTTTCAAAACTGCTTCTTCCCATTGAACACTGAGATTATTTTCCAACGCAAATCTGGTGTAATAAGAAAGAAGTTCTTCGCGTGTCGGCTTTTCGCGGGCGGGGAAAAGTGTATTCGGCTGAAGTTCGAGTTCGTTGACCGTCGAAAAAACCGTTAAGCCAATCGGGTAATTGTAAATCGTGTTGCCGATTAAGCCTTTTTCCAGGATGAGATAATCTAAGCCGACCTGTTGGGCTTCATACGCGGCAGAAATTCCAGCCGGTCCGGCACCGATAATTATTAAGTCAAACATTGCAAGTTATTTTTCTTGTTCTTTAAAAGTTGGCTGTTCTGCGCCGTTTGAAATGATCCCGAAAAACCAAAAGCAAAAATGCAAGACGAATAAAAATCATAGCATCTCCAAATTTAGCTTGCAGTATTTTCCAGCTTTTGCAATTCTTCCGTAAATTTCTCTATCTGTAATCGCGTGTTTTCCAATGCGCGGCGGCTTTCCATATAATTTTCCCATTGTTTGGTTTCGGTCAAAGCCTTTGTAACATCTTCGTCTAAAGTGTGCGCCATCAAGGTTAGCAAATCGCTCAACGCTTCCTGATTTTTGAGCAGCGATTGAATAATCGTGTAAGCGAGTTTAGCATTCGGCAAATCAATATCCATTTTTTCAAATTGGGCAAATCCGTTTCTTACTAAATCTCCGTCAAGTTCAACTTAAAACCCTGCAAAACATCTTTGCTTGATTTCGTTTTTGGATTGCAGAAAATTTCTGATCGTTTTAGCGCCCTGATAAAAGTGAACTCGTTTTTCATCCAAGATCAATCGGAATTAATTTAGTGTTCTTTCTAAATAAACGGTAAATTTTTGACCGACGCCGCGAAACCATTGACTTTTAATCCTGTTCCTTCCGCCAGATAATCATAACGAACGTAAGCCAAAGCAATAATTTTTTCCAGTTTCGGCGAAAATGCAACCGATGTAACACGTCCGGCATTTTTGCCTTCGAGCGATTTTATCTCGTCTTTTGCATTTATTGCAGCGTTTTCGCCTTCAAAAATCAAACCCGTCAGCATTTTAGCAATGTGTCCCCGAAAATGGATGCGCGCGATAATTTCCTGCCCGATGTAACAACCTTTGTTGTAACTGATAACGTCCGGCAGACCAATTTCCGGCACAATTGTTGTCTCGTCAACATCAACGCCATAGAGCGGCAAACCGTTTTCGATTCGCAAAACTTCATAAAGTTCGTCAAAAATTTCAACTGCATTTCGGTTAAATAATTCATTCCTGAAACTTTCCGCCGAATCATTCGGCACAAAATAATCTGTGCAATTTCTATTTTGAAAAGCAATAAAATCCGAGTTCGGAATTTGGAATTTGGAATTTGGAATTTCGCCGAAATACTTGATATCGTTCGACAAATCGCGTACGAAAAAATCGCCCGCAAATGTGAAACGAAAAAGGTTTTGAAAAACTTTTTCGCGTGTCGCCTCTTCGGTTTCAAAAAAAAACTTGTCCTCGCGCCGCAGCACGCGAACTAGAGCGAGAAGTCTTCCCTGCGCATTTGGAAATGCAGCGAGCATTTGCGCTCCGTCTTTTAATTTCGCTGCGTCATTAGTTATAAGTCCGTTCAAAAACTGAACGGCTTCCTTACCCGAAACTTCAATAAGACCGCGCTTTTGCTCGTAAAATCCAATGCCGTCGCTGCGAATTTTTTCATAGTTCTCCAGCACATCTCTTTTCATTTTTATTTATTTTTACTAACCAAAATAAAGAATTTATACCAAGGCGTTTATATTAAAAAGCGCGACCGAAAATTAAAATTTTACGGCTCGACATATTCGCACTTAATATTTGTGCCGGATATTTTATCGAATTTTTCCTTCTTTAAATCGGCTTTCCACGCTTTGATAACCTTGTATGTTTTATTTTTTGGCAAAAGCTCGGTCAATACAATCAAATCGAAATTGCTTTTTCCGTTTTGCTTACACTTCGAAGTGTAGGAAAACAGAAATTCCTGATTTTTATTTAGTTCGTTAAATGTTAAAACATCTCGAACTTCCCAGCTCGGCACGCCTTTCGTGTCTCTGCCGGTGATTTTTTCAAGCCAGAGCATATATTTTTTGCCTTTCGTAAAACGCGAAACGCCATAATTTTCATTCGAGAGCAAACCGCCGCCGAGGTCTTTGACGCCGTTCGGCAAAGTTTCGCCGTAAACGACGCCTTTGTGTTTGTAGCCGATATAATTTGGTTTTTGCGTGAAGGCGAGCGACGGAAGTGCAACTATCAGAAGCGCGAGAATTATTTTTGTTTTCATTAAATCTTAAACCCTTCGGTATTTTTTGGAACGTCTTTTTAAGATGCCTTCTTAAGCGCTTTTGTAGATGCTTTAAATTCCTGGAATAACAAGTTTCGCGTGCAAGCAACAATCTACTGCTTGTGATGCTAAAACGAAATATGAAAAATGCGCGCTCTGCCTGAGAATTTTACAACGTAAGATTTATAATACTCAATCGCTTCACCAGTCTCAAGCAATATGTGGCTGCGTTTCGGAATAATTTTCCGATTAATAATTTTTACCGGTTTACATCGGAAGACCTTCAAAATTATTAATTCCGCTTTTTGCTTTGTTTTTAATTTATTAAAGGTTTTTTTACAAAATTCGACAATCCCGAGTGATTTTGAGAAAGTATAAGTTTGATAGCAGATTTTTAAAATCACGAATTTATTATGAATCAAGTTTCAGAATCAGCAGTTTTAGACGCTTTAAGAACAATTATTGATCCGGATTTACACAAAGATATTGTATCGCTGGGTTTTATCAAAGATTTAAAAATCGAAGGCGGTGAGGTTTCATTTCGCATTGTTTTAACGACACCGGCTTGTCCGGTCAAGGAACAAATGGAACAGCTTGCTTACAAAGCCGTGAACAGTCTCGAAGGTGTTTCCGATGTAAAGGTTACTATGGACGCAGAAGTTCCGAAAGGACGCGGTGTTTCGGGCAATATGGTTCTGCCGAACGTGAAAAATATAATCGCGGTTTCATCAGGCAAAGGCGGCGTCGGAAAATCAACGGTTGCCGTAAATCTCGCTGTGTCCTTAGCGCTCGACGGCGCGAAAGTTGGCTTGATGGACGCCGACGTTTACGGTCCGAACGTTCCTCTAATGCTCGGTGTAGAGCAAAAGCAACCGGAAGTTTCGATGAACCAGCTTGTTCCGATTCAGGCGCACGGCGTAAAAATGATTTCGATGGCATTGCTTGCCCCGCCCGATAAACCGATGATTCTCAGAGGTCCGATGCTGCATGGCATTGTGCGGCAGTTTTTATCGGACGTAAATTGGGGCGAACTCGATTATTTAATCGTCGATATGCCGCCCGGAACAGGCGACGTGCAATTGTCTCTCGCCCAACTTGTTCCGGTTCAAGGCGCGGTTTTAGTTACAACTCCGCAGATTGTCTCGCTCGCCGATGTGCGGCGCGCACTGAAGATGTTTGAAACAGTCGCCATCCCAGTTTTGGGTGTTATCGAAAATATGTCGTATTTTGTACCGTCGGATATGCCTGAAAAACGCTATGACATTTTTGGCGCGGGCGGCGGAAGCGCTTTCGCAGACGAAATGGGTGTTCCGTTTTTGGGCGAAGTTCCGCTCGGCATTGAAGTTCGTGAAGCCGGAGACAAAGGCATTCCGGTTGTCATAAGCGAACCGAATTCGCCGCAAGCCAATGCGTTTCGCAGAGTAGCAGAAGAAGTTGCCGCGCAAATTTCCATTGAAGCGATGAAACCGGAACTTGTTATTTTATCGAAAGCCAGATAGAAGTTTAAGACGCTGACCTGGCTTTGTTTGCTGTTTTTCTAACAAAAGGGAAATCAAAATTAGTTATGAGGGCAAATATCAAAACACTAAATAATCGTGAGACGCTGCAGCATTTTAAGGAAGGCATTCAAGCTCGCGGCATCAACAAATCCACGAGGACGCGCCTGTTATCGGTGTTGCCAGCCTTAGTGTTGACCGTGGTTATGTGGAGCGCAACGGCGGCACAACAGACGCAACAACGCGTCTATGTGGTGAATTATTGTAGCAACACTGTCACCGTAATTGACGCGGCAAACAATTCTGTAATTTCAACTATCACTGTCGGTGATAATCCCTATAGAATAGCAATTACTCCTGACGGCACCCGCGCATATGTGACCAACGAGAGTTCCGGCACAGTCTCGGTGATCAACACGGCGACCAACACCGTGGTTGCAACCGTGCTTGTTGGGTTGAATCCCTATGGAGTAGCGGTTACTCCTAATGGTACTCGCGCTTACTCTACTAATGGTTACTCCAATACAGTCTCGGTAATTAATACAGCAACCAACACAGTAATTGCTACAATCCCTGTCGGCGCTGCTCCGCGCGGAGTAACCTTTACGCCGGACGGCACCCGTGCCTATGTGGCGAACTCCGACTCTAACAATATTACGGTTATTAATACGGCAAACAATTCCGTGATTTCAACCGTTCCGGTCGGCACTTTTCCCGTTGCTGTGGCAATCACCCCTGACGGTACTCGCGCTTATGTTACGGATTATATTTCCGATGCGGTGTCGGTAATTAATATTGTGACCAATAGTGTTATTGCCACTATCCCGGTTGGAGATGGTCCCGAGTTAGTGGCAATCACCCCTGACGGCACTCGCGCATACGTGGCAAATATATCTTCCAACATGGTTTCGGTAATTAATACGGCGACTAACGCAGTGGTAGCAACCATTCCTGCCGGGATTTATTCTTTTGGAGTTGCGATTACCGCTGACGGCACTCGCGCCTATGTAACGAATATCCTTTCCGATACAGTCTCGGTGATTGACACAGCAACCAACACCGTAATTGCTACTGTACCCGATGTTGATTGTCCTTTTGGGATAGCGATTTCACCGCGGGTGGCGGCGCCGATACCCGAATCCGTAACAGTCAGCGGGCGCATTATTTCACCTTTCGGCAGAGGCATTTCACGTGCGAGATTGAATCTGACTGACAGTACAGGCAAAACTCAGACAGTTTATACAAATCCATTTGGCTATTACCGATTCAGTAATCTAGCAAGCGGAACTTATACTTTAACCATCAAAGCCAAAGGTTACGAGTTCGCGCCGCAAGGTCTCACAATAAATCAGCAAATTGAAAATCTGAACTTCACCTTAAAGTAATAATTTAAAAATGAGCGCAGAGAGACGAATATCAGCATCTCAAAAAAGAAGGTTGGAAATGATAAATAAAAAATTGTAAAAATAGAGATTCACCTTATCATTACATAACACCCTTTCCCTTGTTATCTAAAGGAAAGTCAAGTAAAATTGAAATTAATGTAAAGATTCTGTTTTAAGCTAAAATCGAATCTTTTGAAATAATTTATGAGGAGATTATAAAAATGTCAGCAGTAGCAGCACCTTCGATTGAGATAAATTTATCGGCGAATGCGGCGGTGGAAATAAAAAAATTCTTGGCGGGCGAAGATGATTTGCCGGAAACAGCCGGACTTCGCGTCAGAGTTGTACCGGGCGGTTGTTCAGGTTTTCAATATAGTTTGAATATTGAGGAAGAATCGCGACAGGGCGATTTTATCGTTGACCAACACGACGTTAAACTTTTTGTTGATATGTTTTCAGCGCAGTATTTAAACGGCGTAACGGTTGATTACACATCGAATATGATGGGTTCGGGTTTTACTTTTGAAAATCCGAATGCAACCGGCGGTTGCGGCTGCGGAACATCTTTCTCGGCTTAAACAGCTCAATCTAAAAATTCTCAAAGGCACAAAAAATAAATTTTGTGCCCTTTTATTTTTATCTCCCGCCAACAAAAATTTCTTGACAATGTGTCTCGCTTTTCTGTTAAATTGATTTTGCGGTTTGCAAATGTTTTTCTTTTGAGAGAAAATCTTTTCCGTCTTAGTTATTTCATCTTTCGTAAAAATAATTCAAAAATTCGCTTTGTCTTTTTCCAAATCTGCCTTTTAGATTTTTAAAGAAAATTCTTGTTTTAATTGTTTTTTAAAATTGAGTGGAAGTTTTCCCACTTTGTTTCCAAACGCTTTCCCTGAAAAGATAAAAATTAAAAAAAAGTAAAAACCAATATGTAGGAGTTGCCGATGAATTTTAGTAAATCTTTGTCCGTTTATTTATTTTTTGTTTTGTCGAGCGTTGTTTTTGTCGGAAATGCTCGTTCGCAAGGACGAGAAAGAATAGTTCAACTTCCCCCGAATCAACAAGTTGCGAGCCTTCACAAAAATCCTGAAAACACAGATTTACTCGAAAATTACCAGAGACAAAAGCCTATTACGATTCAGAAAACCGCTATTGTCCCGGATTACCAATCGCTAATTAAAAAAACAGCTTCTTCTCAACCGACCTCACCGATTGCATATAATTACATCAGCAAAAATTCTTACAGCACAATTTTCAGCCAGAGATTATTAAACGCAATTGAATCGAAAATCGGCACTCCGTATCTTTACGGTTCGAGCGGACCGAATAGGTACGATTGCTCCGGTTTGGTTTGGAGCGCTTTTCAAGATGCGGGCTTTTATTTTGAACGAACAAGCGCCAGAACAATCTGGCAAAATTCCGAGCCGGTCGAAGGCGATGATCGTTACAAACTCGGTACGCTCGTATTTTTTAAGAATTTAGGGCATATCGGAATCGTCGCTGACGCCGGCGGTTTTTATCACGCTTCAACAAGTCATGGCGTTATGTATTCCAGATTTGATGGTTACTGGAAAAATAAAATCGTCGGTTTCCGGCGTATGAGAGTAAACGATTTAGTCGCGCAGATAAAATAAAATTTCTTTTTACAATTGACGCAAAAAAGGCAGGAAGAAAGCTCCCTACCTTTTAATCTTTTGCTTTAAGTAACTTCTACAAACCTTTGCCTGCAATAAACTTAATTAAATCCCGCACGCGGCACGAATAACCCCATTCATTGTCGTACCACGACAGAATTTTCATCGTTTTACCGTCAATGACTTTAGTATTTTCAGCATCCACAATTGACGAATGCGGATTACCGCGATAGTCAATCGAAACGAGCGGCTCTTCCGAGAACCCGAGAATTCCCTTTAACTCTTCATTCGCAGCATCTTTCAAAACGCGGTTCACCTCTTCGGTCGTCGTTTCTTTTTCGACATTGATTACGACATCGACTAAGGAGACATTCGGCGTTGGCACGCGCACGGAAATTCCGTCAAATTTCCCTTTCAGTTCGGGAATAACGAGCGCGACAGCTTTTGCCGCGCCGGTCGAAGTCGGAATCATCGAAAGCCCTGCGGCGCGCGCGCGGCGCAAATCCTTGTGCGGCAAATCAAGTAGTTGCTGGTCGTTCGTGTATGAGTGAATAGTGTTCATCAAAGCATTACGGATGCCGAATTTTTCGTGAATTACTTTCGCCAACGGCGCGAGACAATTCGTCGTGCAGGAAGCGTTGGAAATAACATTGTGCTTAGAAGCATCATACATTTCCTCGTTGACGCCTAGAACAATCGTAACGTCTTCGCCTTTAGCAGGCGCGGAGATAATCACTTTTTTGACTGACCCGCGCAAGTGTTTTGCGGCATCCTGCGCATTTGTAAAACGTCCCGTAGATTCAATGATTATTTCCGCGCCGACCGAGTTCCAGTCAATCAATGCCGGGTCTTTCTCGCTGAAAACCTTAAAGCTGTCGTTTTCTACTCGTATCATATCGCCATCCGCCGAAATATCCTGTTCGAGATTTCCCATCACCGAGTCGTATTTCAAAAGATGCGCCAGCGTTTTTGTATCGGTTAAATCATTGACCGCAACAAAATCAAATTCTTTATCGCCGAGCGCAGTGCGCATCACGTTGCGACCAATGCGCCCGAAACCGTTTATGCCTACTTTAATCGCCATATTAAATAAATACCTCCAGAAAAATGTTCGTTAATAAAAACTTGAAGATAACTCAAATCCGTGCAAAGTTCAAAGCTGAGAGTTTTGAACCGAATTGACTGAAAACAACAAGTTTCGATTTCCTGAAACAGGTAAATAACTGAAACAATCAAAATTCGTTTAACGTAGTAAAGCACTAGAGTTTGTTACCTTTTTTTATTTACTTTCATAAACTCGGAGTCTTTTTTATAATGAAAATCATACGTCTGTTTGCGTTTTGCGGCTCTTTTTTTGCCTTTCTTTTTAGTTTTCATACGATAGAAGTTTCCGCTCAAACGCCCAAAAATCTCGTGCCGAAAATTGCCGAAAATATGGTCGAGAAAAAGGAAGAAGTTGCTACGTCCGATGATAAAAAATCATCTGAAAATATTGAAAAAACAAATAATACTTACTCAAACGATTATTTGAATGCCCTAACCCGAGTTGGCGTGCAGACTGGACAAACTCTGCCGTTATCGCTCAACGAGGCGATTCGTAAAGCTCTGGAAAACAATAATGACATTGAAGTTGCGCGCACTGACGTGAGATTCCAAGAAACGCAGCTGCGTTCTTTGCTCGGAACTTACGATCCGGTTTTTTCCGTTACGCCAACGTTTTCGCGTAGTACTTCAACCGGCTCGAACGGCTCGAACGATTTTCGTCTCAATGCAGGTTTCGATAAATTTATTGAGCGCGGCGGCGGAAGAATAAATTCGTTTTTCAACAACAGTCAAACCGGTAGAAATTCGCAGAACAACACTTCTTTTAATCAAACCTCTGCTTTCGGAAGTTCATCAAGCACAACGTATATAAGCAACTTGGGCGTAAATTACACGCAGCCGCTGTTTCGTGATTTTCGAATTGATAACACGCGCCGACAGATAAAAATTCAGCGCAAACGCCTGCAGCAGTCAGACGCCGATTTTCGCCGCCAAACGATTGAAGTAATCGGGCAAGTTCAGCGGTCGTATTGGGATTTGGTATTTTCCCTGCGAGACCAGCAAAATCGTCTGGCAAATTTGAATTTGGCTCGTGAAAATCTGCGTCAAGTCGAAGCGAAAATCACCGCCGGAGTTGCTGCGCCGCTTGCGCGTGCGGAAATCGCCACTGAACTCGCCAATCGCGAATCGGATGTTTTGCTCGCTACGCAACAGGTTTCTATTACGGAAAACACTTTGAAAACGCTTCTTCTGCGCGACACGAATGCACCCGAATGGACGCAATCGCTCGTTCCAACTGACAAACCTGTTTACAGCGATGACCCGATAATCGTTGAAGACGCGATAAAAGACGCGGTTGATAATCGCCCGGAGTTGAGCCGTCTTCGCCTTGAGCGCGAAATTAACGCCATTGATATTGATTACTTCAAAAATCAAACCAAGCCGCGCATTGACTTAAATTCGACATTCTCGCTCGGCGGTTTGTCTTTAGGCGGCGGACAAACCGTTCCAGCCGGAACGACCATTCCTTTGATTTCAGGCACTCAAAATACAAATGCTGATGTTTTATTGCTCAGTGGATTAAATGAAACGCGCAGACAAATCGGATTGTCTGAAATTACTCCTTCTCAAATCGCCGTTCAGGGTTTGCCTGATTATTTAAACGGCGGAACATCTCAATCTCTTCGAAATCTTTTCCGCACAGACGCGCCGAGTTATTCAGTCGGCGTAACGATTCAATTTCCCTTTCGCAATCGTACCGCCGAAGCAAATCTGGCAGGCGCAAGAATTCAACAGGAACAGGTAGCGGCACAAACGCGCCGGCAGGAACAAACCGTTATTGGTGAAGTTCGCAATGCAGTTCAAGCAGTCGAAACTTCGCGTTTGAGAGTTTTAACAGCACGTCGGGCGCGCGCCAATGCCGAAATTCAACTCGAAGGCGAGCGGAAACTTTTCGAAGTCGGACGTTCGACGACATTTCTCCTGTTTCAACGCGAAAACGCTCTAACAAATGCGCGCAATTCAGAAATTCGCGCCGAGACCGACTACAATAAATCACTATCAGATTTGCAGCGCACAACTTCTACAACTTTTCGTTTAAATAATATCGAAGTTGAATCACCAAAAAACGATAAATAATGACTCTGCAAATATTTGCAGAGTCATTGTTAATGTCTTAGCTCAAAAGTCCCTTTGCCGACTCTTTAATTTTCACTTTAAGAAATTGTAGTTGATTTGCCTTATTTGAATAATAAAATTTGCCACTTTAACTTTAAGAAACCAGCCAATGAAATGAAGAGTGTATTGTAAGATTATGCTCCAAATGCCTTTGCCAGTAGCGGACGAATTGCAACAGTTTTTTTCTTTTCGTTTCGCAATGTTATTTCCTTTTTTATTGCTGTAGCAAGCGGTTCGTAAATTTCGCGGTTTCCAAATTCATCCGCATAATCCCATAAACCGTTATGACAATGCCGATCGTCATCCCAGCCCGGATGATTGACAATCGGATATAGACAAACGCCTTCGACAGGAACACCGGCATTTTTCGCCGTTTTTAGTTCTTCGCAAATAAAACGAAACCAATCGGGGCGAACTTCGTTTTCGACTCCGGTTTCAGCAATTAAAATCGGACGATTATAACGCGTAAAATATTCCTGCAAAATACTGTGAAACGAACGGTATTCGGGGTGTTCGCGGAAAACTCTGTGTCCGGTTTCATACCGCCATTGGTTGTCTGTGTAATAATTTAGCCCGATAATATCGAGATATTCAGGCTTGCCGCCGAGTTCCGGCTCTCGTCTGCCGCACAACATATCCATCGCATGAAATTGCCCCTGCCGATGTGTTTCTGCCGCTTCTGTTTCAAACGGAGTTTTATTTTCCGACGTAATATGTATCGCCGGGTCAGTATTTATTAAACGCGCTTCGGGTCGAATATCCCTTATTGCCTGACTTGCTGCGATTGCCGCGCGCACGAGATTGCGTTTTATATCATCGCCGCGTCCGCGTAGAAACGGGTAAAAACCGGCAACATCGCCAGCAATCCAGGAATAAAAGGAAATTTCATTGAGCGGACAAAAGAAAAAATTCTGTTCGCCTTCTTGCACCAACAATTTCACAAATGCTTTGGTAAACGCATTAAAACGTTCGACGAATTCGGCGCTTAATAAATCTAAATCTTCGGGGAAACCGTAATGAAACAAATCCCAAATAATCTGGATGCCGGTTTTACGCGCTGCCCGGACTTGATTCAAAACGCTGGAGAAATCGTATTCATAAGGTTTTTGCTCAATCAAATGCCAACGCACACCGTCGCGTGCCGTTCGGATGCCGATGTCGAGGAGACGCCGGTAGTCCTGTTCGGCGAAAACATCGTGTTTTGTCGCCGAAATTACATCAACGCGCTTGCCGAGATAATTTATGTGCGTCGAACATTCGAAACCGCCTAAAATATCGCTTGCGAAAATACTTTGCATAATTTTAACGTATCGAGTCAGATGAATATTTTTCTTCCGACAACTATAAATAACTAACTAATTTTGACAATAAAAACAAACCATAAAATTTATATTTGTCCGAAAACTTTGCGTACAAGCAAAATTCTAAAGTAACGAATTTTATAAAAAACTCTGTCCTCTAAATTACACTGCACGATTTTTCATTCCTGACTTCTCTTTTCATAAATTTATTAAAACTTTGTTAATATTTTCACTATGTATTCTGAATTACAAATATATTTCCGAAAAATAGGGTATAATAATTTTCTAATTTAGATTAAATAAATCGAGCATTTGGCTGCAGTTTAATCCGGCAATCAAAGGTTGTGATTAACGACGCTCAAATTTCGATATTTTAGTGTTTTGGATACAGATTTGATTGATTCGGATAAATAACTATGGATTTTGATTTGGTTTGTTTTTCACATCTTCGTTGGGATTTTGTTTATCAACGTCCGCAGCATCTTCTTAGTCGTTTTGCCAGAGAGCGGCGCGTTTTTTTCGTCGAAGAAGCGATGTTTTCAGATACGGCTACACGAATGGACGTTAGCGCGCGCGAAGACAATTTGTTCATCGTCGTTCCGCAGCTTAACAACTTTGATGTCAAAGCTAAATCCGCTGACTGTTTGATTCGTGAATTGCTTGATGGAATGTTGAATGAGAAAAATATCAACAACTATGTGTCCTGGTATTACACGCCGATGGCTTTGTCTTTTTCCAAACATTTGGAGCCGCGCGCGGTTGTTTATGATTGTATGGACGAGCTTTCTCTTTTCAAGTTTGCGCCGCCGACGCTGTTGTCCAACGAAGAAAATTTAATCAACAGGAGTGACGTTATATTTACCGGCGGTCAAAGTTTGTTTGAAGCAAAGCGAAACCGGCACAAAAATATCTGGGCTTTTCCTTCAAGCATAGATGTTGCGCATTTCAAAAAAGCTCGTAACGCTTCGGAAGAACTATTTGACCAATCCAATATTACTCGTCCGCGGCTGGGTTTCATCGGAGTTATCGATGAACGAATGGATTTGGAACTGCTTCGACAAGCCGCCGAAATGCGTCCTGACTGGAATTTTGTAATGATTGGTCCGGTGGTAAAAATTAGTGAAAACGATTTGCCGAAAGGGAAAAATATTTTTTATCTCGGCAAGAAAGATTATGACGAATTGCCGTCTTATATTGCAGGTTGGGATGTGGCACTAATGCCGTTTGCGATAAACGATTCGACCAAATTTATCAGCCCTACGAAAACTCCTGAATATTTGGCGGCGGGAAAATCGGTTGTTTCGACACCGATACGCGATGTCGTACGACCATACGGCGAAGAAGGCTTGGTTTACATTGCCTCGGATGCGAAAGGATTTGTCTCCGCCATTGAAAAAGCATTAAACCAAACCGACGAGGTGAGGCGTTTGGAAAAGGTTGATAAATTTTTGCTGCAAACTTCGTGGGACAATACCTGGAGGGCGATGGCTAAACTGGTTAATGAAGCCGCCGTGAAACGAATGGCTGTTTCTTAAGAGCCGTTCATTGGACTCAATTTTGTATAATAATTAAATAAACAAGCGAGGGGAAAATTAAATGTTTGATTACTTGATAGTAGGTGCCGGATTTGCCGGCAGCGTGCTCGCCGAAAGGCTGGCAAATGATTCTGACAAAAAAGTTTTAATCTGCGACAAACGTCCGCACATTGCCGGAAACGCTTATGATTTTTATAACGACGAAGGTATTTTAATACATAAATACGGACCGCATATTTTTCACACTAATTCAAAGGACGTTTTCGACTATTTGTCTGAATTTACCGAATGGCGCACTTACGAGCATCGCGTCTTGGCGTCGGTTGACGGAATGCTTGTGCCGATGCCTATAAATTTGGACACGATAAACAAACTTTACGGCTTGAATTTAACGGCGTTTGAAGTAGAAGATTTTCTGGCATCTTTGGCTGAACCGTGCGACCAGATAAAAACATCTGAAGACGTGGTAGTGTCAAAAGTCGGGCGTGAACTGTACGAAAAGTTTTTCCGCAATTACACGCGCAAACAATGGGGCTTAGACCCTTCAGAACTTGATGCATCGGTAACTTCTCGCGTGCCGACACGGACGACGCGCGATGACCGTTATTTTACGGATTCTTACCAGGCGATGCCGAAGCACGGTTACACGAGAATGTTTGAAAAAATGCTCGACCACCCAAACATTAAGATAATGCTCAACTGCGATTATCAGGAAATATCGGAGGAAATTCCGTATAGACAGTTGATTTACACAGGACCGATTGACGCATTTTTTAATTATCGTTACGGCAAACTTCCTTATCGTTCGCTGGAATTCAAGCATGAAACGCACGATACGGAACAATTTCAGAGCGCGCCGGTTGTCAATTACCCGAATGAGCAAGCATTCACACGAATTACGGAATTCAAATATCTGACCGGTCAGGAACACAAAAAAACCAGTATCGTTTATGAATTTCCGCGCGCTGAAGGCGACCCGTATTACCCGGTTCCGCGCAAGGAAAATGCCAACCTTTACGCCAAATATAAAACTCTGGCAGACGCGCGTTCCGATGTTCGCTTCGTTGGAAGGCTGGCGACCTATCGCTATTACAATATGGATCAAATTGTCGCACAGGCTTTGACCGAATACGGAAAAATGGTTGGCAAGAAACGTCAGGAAGCAGCGGTTGCAAAAGCTGCTGTCGGTAATAGCAATGGAAGCAACACTTCAGTGCAAATATTGACTAATGCACGCCTTTCCTAAAGTTTTAAATTAACTTTTCTTTTTAGAAGTTTGAGAGACATTTCTCTCAAACTTCTTTTTTTGAATTTATTTTACAAACGCTGTTTCAAAATATCCGTATTATGATAAATTTGTTTCCGGTAAATAATAGTGAAAATTTCCGCTTGCATCATCGCATTTAACGAAGAAAAAAATATCGCCGGAGCAATCGAATCAATTGATTGGGCGGACGAAATTTTGCTGGTTGATTCCAAGTCAACTGACAGAACACGGGAAATTGCAAAATCTTTAGGAGCAAAAGTTTTGATTCAAGAATGGCTTGGCTTTGCCAAACAAAAACAATTTGCAACTGACCATACTGCGTTTGACTGGGTCTTGAGTCTTGATGCCGATGAGCGAATTTCACCTCAACTAAAAGATGAAATTTTGCAGTTAAAACAATTGTCACTAAACGATTTAGTTGACGGCTACAAACTGTCGCGTCTGTCATTTTATATGAACTTTCCGATTCGGCACGGAAGCTGGTATCCTGATTGGCAGTTGCGTTTATTCAATCGCAAAAAAGGTTTTTGGAAAAATGTTTTGATTCACGAATCTTTCAAAATGCAGGATGGTGCCAGAATTGAAAAACTCTCGGGCGACATTTTGCATTATTCTATTGAAAACGCCGCACATCACCACCTAATGATTGGTGAACGCTACGCACCTCTCGCCGCGCTTCAAATGTTCAAACAAGGTAAAAAGACGTCTCCGCTCAAAATTATGACCGTCGGTTTAACCACTTTTCTGCAAACATACGTTTTAAAACTCGGATTCCTCGACGGTTTAGCCGGATTTTGCATAGCGCGTTTTGCTGCTCATCACGCTTTTATGAAACATCTTATTTTGTGGGAAAAACAGCGAAAATCAAACCGAGAATCATAAAATACGCTTTACAACCATAAAATTTTTGCAAACATCAAACCTTTGGAATGCGCAAAATTTGCGCTATATTAAAGGCGTTCGTCGGCTGACGAAATTTACTTTTATGAAAAATTTATTTTATTTAATTGCCATTGTAATTTTATTTTCATCCGCCGTATTTGCTCAAAAAGGTATTGACACGCAAACGCAGAAAATCAAAGAAGAAAATAACCGAACCATTGGCACACAACGCCCGAATGATGCAGGTGGGCGTTCGCTCAATTGGGGTAAGGATAAGACAAAAGTGCGCGAGATGCTCGCAAATCCTTATAAAATGAACGCGCGCCGCGACCGTCTTGTCGAATCAATTACAGATATTCTAAAAGAAAAAAAAATAATCATTGACGAGTCCGCTTCGCGCTTGAATGATGGTGTTATCATCACGCAGCCGTTTGTTTTTGCCAAAGGAGCAGTTACAGCACGAAACGAACTAAATCGCTATGCGGATTTGCCCAACTCGGATACTTCCTGGACCCGCGGACGTTATACTCTAACGATTGAAGTTCAATCTATTGACGGCATTCAAAACAACGTTTCGGTAACGGCGAAAATCGAAGGCAGGTCGGAAAACGGTCTGCAATCGGAATGGACAACTTTGCAAAGCAGCGGCGCTGCCGAAGACGAATTTCTTGTAAAACTTGTTGAAGCGATTACGGGAATATCACCGGACGAGCCGCCTTTCGAACCGAATCAATAATTTTCGTTTTATAATTTATTTTGTATTTTCAATACTATGATTACCAGTTTTTATCGTTTTATTTTTGTTGTATTTCTTTTCTCGGCGTCAATCGCGTGCGTCAATGCCCAATCAAACACGGGTGAAAAAGAAGAATTACCGAAAGGCATAAAAGAAACTCTTGCAAAAAACCGAATTGACCGCGAAAAAAAAGATTACGAAGAATTGCTCCAGCGCGGCGAAGAAACTGTGAAATTGAGCGAGGAACTCGACAAATCATTTGTTCAAAATAAAAAATTGACCGGCGAAGACCAGAGAAAACTCGAACGTCTGGAAAAATTGTCGAAAAAAATTCGCGAAGAACTCGGCGGCAACGACTCAAATCCCACCTCCGAGAACGAGAATAGTTCTAAATCCGATGATGTAAAATTGTCTTCTGTTTCGGATGCGGTCGATAAATTGAAAAATATCAGTCGGAAATTGTCCGACGAATTGAAGAAAACTACCAGATACACAATTTCAACCGTCGCCGTACAAAGCTCAAATACGCTTTTTAAAGTCGTTCGGTTTATTCGGCTAAGTAAGAATTAGAAATTATTTACATTTATTTTCATCCGTTGTTTTATGTCAAAACTTCCCGCAAACTCATCCTTTCCCAGCCGATTTGTTAAGATGTTTTTCCTGGCTTTGTTCTGTTTTTTCTCGCCTGCCGCTTTTGCTCAAAACGGCGAAAACGACACGATCAAAGTCGAATCTTCAATAGTAGTTTTGAACGCAACCGTCGCCGATACCAAAAATAAAATTGTCTCCGGTTTGAAACAATCGCAATTTAAAATTTTTGAAGACGGAGTTGAACAGAAGATAGATTTTTTTGAAGCCGAAGAGACGCCTTTTGCGGCGGTAATTCTGCTCGACACTTCGGGCAGTATGGAAGAGAGAGTTTCGATGGCGCGTTCGGCGGCGATAAATTTCCTCGATGGTTTACGCACCGAAGACGTAGCAGCGATTTACAATTTTGATTCAAAAGTTTTGCTCGTTCAGGATTTTTCCAACAGCCGCGACATCGCCCAAAACGTTTTTGATCTAAAGGCTTACGGTTATACGATTTTAAATGACGCAATTTTCAAAGCCGCGCAGGAACTCAGCCGTCGTCGCGAAAAACGCCGGGCGATAATTGTTTTATCCGATGGCGCGGATACGAAAAGCAGATTGTCTTCCGACAAAGCGCTCAAAGCGGCAATCGCCGTAAACGCAACAATTTATACGGTTGATATGTCTTCGGTTGGTACCGGCGCTAGTGAAAGAATGCAAAGTCAAGCCGCGTTGAAAAATTTTTCCGAAAAGAGCGGCGGACTTTTTGTTGCCACGCCGGGCGGCGCGGCGATGCGTGAGGCTTTCAAAAATATCGTCCAGGAACTCGGCACGCAATACACGCTTGGTTATCAGCCTTTAAACCTCAAAAAAGACGGAAAATGGCGCGCGATTGAATTAAGAATCGCGCGTCCGAATCTGACAATCAGAACTAGAAAAGGTTACAACGCACCCAAAAATTAAACGGGAAAAATTAAAAATTGAAAGCAAAAGCCGGAAGATTAGATGGCACAAAGTAAAAGCTAAATCTTCAGGGTCGGTTATTGCCCTTTTAATTTTGCTCGTTTAATGTTTATCTAAACTCGTTTTGTTTCTCGATTTGTCGGCGTGTCTTTCGATTGCCAATCGAATCAAATCGTCGATTACCTGCGAAAAGTTTTTACCCGTTCCCGCCCACATTTTCGGAAAACCGGAAGCATCGGTTAAACCGGGCAAAGTGTTGATTTCGTTGACGAGCAGTTTGCCATCGTCATTTCGCAGAAAAAAATCAACGCGCGCCAAACCTGAACCGTCAACCGCTCTGAAAGCTGAAATCGCCATTCGCTGAATTTCCTTTGTCAATTCTTCGGAAACCGGCGCGGGAACGACAAAATCGTTGTTGCCAGTTCCCGTGTATTTTTCCCTATAATCAAGAAATTTTTTCGCGTCGTCGTGAATGATGTATTCGCCCGGAAGGCTCGCCTGCGCATCTTCGTTGCCAAGTACGGCGCATTCAATCTCGCGCATATCCAAACCTTCTTCGACAATTATTTTCCGGTCGTATCGGGCAGCAAGTTCGATTGCTCCGCGCAGGGTTTCCCTGTCGGTCGCACGCGAAACGCCGACGGACGAACCTAAATTAGCGGGTTTTACAAAACACGGAAACCCGAGTTTTAATTCCGTTCGCTCAATGATGGCGTTGCTTTGGCGTTCCCATTCGCTTCGCAAAAACCAAATGTAACGGCAAATCGGTAAATCGGCATTGCGGAAAAGCGTCTTCATCACAACTTTGTCCATTCCGCAGGCAGCAGCCAAAACACCGCACCCGACATAAGGAATATCAGCCATTTCCAGCAAACCTTGAATCGTTCCGTCTTCGCCAAACGTTCCGTGCAAAACCGGAAAAACCGCATCGAGCGGAAAAACCTTTTCCTGCGCTCCGTTAGTTGCAAGTTGCGTCAAACCTTTGTATTTTGTATCGCCGAGAAGCGCAATCGGGTTTTGCGAAAATTTTTCGACGCTTTCTTTAAGTATTCCCTGCGTATGTTCCGGCAAAAGCTGTAACGACTCGATTGGATTAAGCCAATTTCCCGTTTGTGTTATTGCTACGGGTACGACTTCATACTTTTCCCGGTCAACTTGTTCGATAACGGTTTTTGCCGAACGGACGGAGATTTCGTGTTCGCCGGAACGCCCGCCGAAAATTACGCCGATTTTTATTTTTTCCATAAAAAGAGTCCGGTGAGTCTGGAGAGTCCAGAGAGTCTGGTGAGTCTGGAAAGTCTTTAGACTCACCGGACTCTCCAGACTCCCGAAACTCTCTGGACTTCTTAAAGAATTGTTTTTCCTAAAGCCGAAAGAACTAATTCTCCGGCGAGTTCGACGGTAATATTGCTTTTATCGAGCAGCGGATTGACTTCGACCATTTCAAAAGACCGCATTTCTCCTCGTTCGGCAATAATTTCCAGCGCGAGATGCGCCTCGCGGTAAGTGATTCCGCCGCGAACAAGCGTTCCCGAACCGGGCGCAAAACGCGGGTCGATAATATCTACATCAAAAGTTACGGCAAAACCGCCCGAGGCTTGTGACGCGATTTTTACGGCGTCTTCCACACAGGCGAGCATTCCGTGCCGGTCTATGTCGCTCATCGTAAAAAAGTTGCCGCGCATTCCCAACTCACGGATTCGTCTTTTTTCGCCTAAATCCAAATCGCGCGCGCCGACGTGAGCGCAAAACTTCGGATTTAACTTCGGCGCAAATCCTTCCAAATTTACCATCGACGGATCGCCGTAACCTAAAAGCGCGGCAAGCGGCATTCCGTGAATGTTGCCCGAACCTGAAGTTTCGTGCGTATTTATGTCGGCGTGCGCGTCAAGCCAAATCAAGCCGATTTCTTTTTCCTGTTCTCTAAAATAAGATGAAACTCCGGAAAAAGTTCCGAGCGCAACCGAATGGTCGCCGCCTAAAATAACGGGAAACGCGTCGTCCTGCAAAATTTGTTTGACCGAATTTGCCGAGTTATTTGATGAAGCGAGTATTTCACTCAGGTATTTTAGATTATCTTCCTTTTCGGCGACATAATCCGGTTTGACAATTTCGACATCGCCGTAATCTCTTACTTGATAACCGAGTTCGGCAATGTGTCCGATTAAAGAACTGCCGCGAAATTCCGCCAGCCGCATTGCCGTTACGCCGAGTTCGCTTCCCTTCTGTTCCGCGCCGAAGCCGAGCGGAACGCCTATAATTCCGACCTTTTTTCCCTTTCCGGGAAAATCGTAGTTTTCCAAAGACATAATTTATAAAATTTATATTTCGCCAAAACCCTTCGAGAAGATTTCTTCAACGGCTCGCAGGGCTTTTTGTTCGTCCGCGCCTTCGACTTCGATTTTGAGTTTTGTTCCCTGAGCGGCAGCTAGAGTTAAAACGCTTAAAATTGATTTAGCTTCGGCAACCACCTGGTTATCCGTGCGTTTTAACTTTATGCTGCTCTTAAATTTTCCGACCAGACGAACAAGCTGCGCGGCGGCGCGGGCGTGGAGACCGAGCGGGTTAATTACCTTCACCTGCGCTTCAAGCATCTTTTTTGAATTTTTGCGGTTCGAGTAATTCGCTTGTGCGGTAAATTGCCTCTTTCCCCTGCTCTTCAACTTCCCTTGCCATTTCTGCTAAAGTCGTTTCCTCATTTTGCGAGGCAAGTTTTATAACCATCGGTAAATTAACGCCCGTTACAATTTCGATTTCGTTCTGTTTGATAAACATTGCTGAAATATTTGTCGGTGTTCCGCCGAACATATCCGTCAGGAGCAAAACACCGATGCCGCCAGAAACTTTTTTGACGGCGCGCGCGATTTCGTCTTTTGCCATTTCAACATCATCATGCCAGCCTATTGAAACCGCCGCGATATGACTCATTGAACCGACAACTGTTTCCGCCGCCGCCAAAAGCTCGTTGGCAACTTGCCCGTGCGAAACAATTACTCCGCCGATTTTTTTCATAACTTTTTTTCGTCCCCTCAGTTTTTCACTTTTACGTTTGCACTTATTTCTGCACATCGCGGTGCGCGACCGAAATGTCAAAACCATCTTTTTTCAACGCCTTGCCGAGTCTTTCCGCAACCATAACGGAACGATGTCGTCCTCCAGTGCAGCCGACGCCGACGGTTAAATAAGATTTTCCCTCGCGCCGGTAAAGCGGAAGCAGGTATTCCATCAATTCGGTGAAACGCCGAATTGTTTCCTCGGCTTCGTCTTGTTTTTCCAGAAAAGCTATAACTTTTTTGTCCGTTCCGGGTAAATTTCTCAATCCCTTTTCAAAAAAAGGATTAGGAAGATGGCGCACATCAAAAAGCAAATCAACCTGACTCGGAACGCCGTATTTATGTCCGAAACTGACAAAGTGCAGATGCAAGGGAGAACCTTTTTCCTTATGTCCGAATTTTTCGACCAGAAGTCGGCGAAGCGTGTGAACCGTATGCTCGGTCGTGTCGATTATCAACTCGGCTTTCTCGCGCACCTCATGCATCGCTTCTCTTTCAGCGCGAATTGCGGCAAGCAAACCTTCGCCGAAGTCCGCCGGATGCGGACGACGTGTTTCGCTGAAGCGCCTTTGGAGAACGTTGTCGGATGCTTCAAAAAACAACACAAACGGCATAAGTTTCTTTTTTAATTTTTCCAATTCGTCGGGAAACTTTGATAAAAAATGACGTTCTCTGATATTAATGACGAGCGCGGCTTTTTCAATCGCCACCTTATCTTCGGAAGTTGGAAGGAGTAAGCGCGAAAAGGTCGAAAGCATTGTTATCGGCAAATTATCAACGCAAAAAAAACCTAAATCTTCAAAGGCGTTTGTTGCCGAACTCATTCCCGAACCACTGAGTCCGGTGATGATTACAAAAGTTGGATAAACGGTTCCTTCTATTTTGTTGTCTAGCATAAAATAGCTAACTTTGTTTCGATTTGATTATCAACCGCCAATCGAATTTCTATGTTTTTTATCATTTTTACGCGCCGCAAAAATCGTCGAAACGAAAAAATTACACCTAAACCCCATTAAAAATTGTTTCTTAATACCAGAACTCACACGAAGAAATGCCTGCTTTCCGAGAATGGAAAATATTCTTTTGCCAACAGAAAACTCGATATTTTAAATTATTCTTAAAAAGTTTACGCAATCAAAGTCGCGAAACGACAAATTTATAAATTTCGACACTGGTTAAAAATAATTGCGAAATAACACTTGAAAATAGGCGCTCTTCTCTGAAATATCGTTTGTTGTCAACTGCGGAAATTTGCCAAACCTACGGTTCAATCAAACCGTAATTTCCATCTTTTCGTTTGTATATAACCGAAACCCGTTCGCTTGCGGCATTGCGAAAAACGAGAAACTGATTTTCCTCTTCGTTCAGTCGTAAGATGGCTTCTTCCGCCGTCATCGGTTTGACCGGATAATTCGTCGAATCGATAATTGCAGGGGAACCGGCTTCGGGGTTTTCATCATCTGAAGGCGGCGTAATGGTGCTAACTTTCGTCGCTTTTTGATGTTTATCTTTGATTTTATTTTTCAGCTTTAACGCCTGCTTTTCAATTTTGTCAATCGTTTGCGACAAGGATTTATACATATCCGAAACGCTCGTCGTTGCCGTCAGTATCTGGTCATGCCATTTAATGATGATTTCCGAACGGTGTTTTCCACGCTCGACTTCGATGATGACATGAGCGTTATCGCTGCCGTTTCCGTCAAACAAATGCGCCAGTTTTTCAAAATGATTCTCGACGTGCGAACGCAGCGCCGGCGTAACTTCAATGTGTCTCCCCGTATATTCAAAATTCATAAATTTCCCCTTTTTAGTAGTTTACAAAGTTATAATGTTTTCAAAGTTTCCAGAGCAAAGTATTTTTGAAGTTCAAAGAATTTGTAAAAAGCTTAGAAACATAAATAGTTTCACAACTCTGTAAACTCTGAGAACCTTTTACGGCTCTGTCAACCCATTCAAACAACCGTTTTTCGCTCACGCGAGCCGGGAATATGCATCTGGTCGCGGTATTTTGCCACCGTCCGGCGCGAAAGTTTATTTCCTTCTCTGAGCAAAATTTTAGCAACTTGATTGTCGGTCAAAGGCTTGTGCGAATCTTCTTCTTCAATCATTTTCTTGATTCTCAACTTCAGAATGCGCGTCGAAATTTCTTCGCCGTCTTCGTTAAGCATACCTTCGGAGAAAAATCGACGCAGCTCGATAACGCCCTGCGGCGTGTGCGCATATTTACGATTGACGACGCGCGAGATAGTCGAAAGATGCATCCCGATGTCTTCGGCAACATCTTTGAGCATCATCGGTTTAAGAAATTGAACGCCATTGTCAAGAAACTCGCGCTGACGCTTGACGATACACTCGGCGACGCGGTAAATCGTTTGCCGTCTATGCTCTATATTTCTAAGAAGGTCAACCGCCGAACGCATTTTTTCCTTGATAAAATCCTTTGTTTCTTTTGTTGTTTCCGATTGGTCAACCAATTTCTGATAAGTAGAATTGATGCGCAGACGCGGGTTGCCGTCGTCGGTAAAATAAATGATGTAATCGCCTTCGACTTTCTCGATATAAACTTCGGGCGACACATAAATCGGCTCGTCCGACGAGTAACGCCTGCCGGGGAACGGGTCGAGAATACGGATTTTGTTAATTTCTTCGTCGAGCGCGTGAACGTCAACTCCCGTATGTTTCGACAAATGCTGAAGTCGGGACGGTGTCAAATTTTCAAAATGATTTTTTACCAAATCCGCCGCCAGCGATTCGCCTTCGCCGTTTGCTTCGAGCTGCACAAACAAGCATTCTTTCACATCTCGCACGCCGCAGCCGACCGGGTCAAGGCGCATCACAACGTTTCGCGCTTTTTCAACCGCTTCGAGCGAGCAATCGCACATCTCGCCGATTTCTTCGTTGGAAGTCGTCAAGCGTCCGTCTTCGTCAAGGTTTCCGACAACGCAAACCGCGATTTCTTTGAGTTTGTCGCTTATTTGATGTAGATTTAGCTGCCATTGGAGATGGTCGGTTAGAGACGGCGCGCGCGACAAGAATTGGTCAAAACTCGGCGTGTCCTCTTTAAATTCTATTTCCTGAGTTTTATATCCCGGGTCGAGATAGTCCTGGAATTCTCTGCCGTAATCAACCTCTTCAAAAGGGTCGGCTTTTTCAACTGTCGGAGTTTCCGTTTCGCTTTCAAAATCTACAACACTGGTTTCATCAAAGCCGTTTTCACTCACGTTTTCAGAGTTAAAATTCTCACTCGAAATTTCCGCGCTCGATGAAATTTCAACATTTCTATCGTGTCCGTTCTCAAAACCTTCTTCTGCGCCGTTAGCATTTTGGTCGAGAATTTTTTCGGAAAATTCCTGAAACTCATCTTCGGTAAAAACCTCTTCCAATACCGGATTTGCGACCAGTTCCTGTTGTATCAACTCGCTCAGTTGAATGGTAGTCATCTGCAACATCTCGATTCGCTGCCGCAGCTGCGGCGTCAAAACCATCCGTTGTGCAAGTTTTTGTGTAAGTCTTAGCGAAGCCATTTTCGGTTTTAAAGTCTATTGACAAAACTCGTCCAAGTCAATAAATCGAGTTTTGCGAATTGTCAGTATTATAACCGATTCAGAGAACAAATGGGAAAACAAGTCAGAAAGGTTTGAGATTTCAAATTCCAAATTCCAAACTTGAGATTAAAAAAAATAATTAAAATTCTTACCTTAAAATTGGGAATTGAGAATTTGAAATCTGGAAAATGAAACGCTTTATTTGAAATCTGGAATCTCGAATCTTTAATCTTAAATTTGAAATCTAAAGGCTGAATCTTTCGCCCAAATATAAGCGTCTGACTTCTGCATCTTCAATTAATTGCTTTGGTTCGCCGCTTCGCAGAATCTCGCCTTCGGTCATAATATAAGCGCGATCGGTGATTGCCAGTGTTTCGCGGACATTGTGGTCGGTGATTAAAATTCCGATGCCTTGATTTTTCAGATAAAGAATAATTTCGCGGATGTCGTCAATGGCAATCGGGTCAATCCCCGCAAACGGTTCGTCGAGCAGAATATACTGCGGCTCGGTCGCCAGACAGCGCGCAATTTCAACGCGCCGCCGTTCGCCGCCCGACAGCGCGTCGCCGCGGGTTCGGCGAACGTGGGCAACGCCGAATTCTTTCAGTAGTTCTTCAAGACGTGCAAAACGCTCGGCGCGTTTCATTTTCATCGTTTCCAAAACAGCTAAAATATTTTGCTCCGCGCTCATCTTTCGGAAAATCGAAGGTTCCTGCGGCAAATAACCCAAACCCAAACGCGCCCGCAGATACATCGGAAGTTTTGTTACGTCGCGTCCGTTCAGATAAATTTTCCCCGCCTCGGCTTGTTCGAGTCCGGTCATCATATAAAACGTCGTAGTTTTCCCCGCGCCGTTTGCGCCGAGAAGCCCGACAACTTCGCCTTGCTCGACAAAAAGACTGACGTTATTAACCACGCGCCTTCGCCCATAGGTTTTTTGCAAATTTAGAGCCGACAATGAATCAGCGAGGATAGTTTGGTAACTGCCGTTTGAGGAATTTGAATTTTCCGTTTGGATAGAATCCGACATTTCAGAAAAAGTTTATTGAAAAAATCGGAAAAGGTGAAGTGATGAAATCTTAATATTATTCAAATCGTCTGCGAGTAAAGTTCATATTCGCTAAATGCTGAAAGTTGTTATTGTTTTTTAATTTTATAAACGCTGCGGATTCTGCCCGTATTTGTCTGGCTGGTTTTGCTTTCGCCGACAATGCGGTTTTCACGCAAAAAGACAGTAACCTGCGCGCCTTGCGACGAACCGTTTTCAGCGTCTTCGATGAGGGCGGGATTTCCGCGCAAAATTATGCTTTCGTTTTCAGCGGTATATTGAGCGTAATCGCCGGCGGCACGGCGTTTTGGCTGCGTTACGACGACGTTGTTTTCGGCGATTGTTTGCGCGACTTCGTTTTTGTCGTTCATCAAAACGTTTGCCACGCCCGCGACGATTCTGTCCGTGCCTTGTCTGATGTCAACATTGCCTTCGTAACGAAGTGAATTGTTGCTGCGGTTGTAAATCATTTTTTGGGCGGCGGCAAAAACCGGAACATTTGATTCTTTGCCATTTTCACGTTTTTTGGCGTTATACAAAAGACTCTGCACCGCACCCTCGCCGAGAAGCTGTCCGTCTTTTTGTTTGATAAAAAGACGGTCGGCGCGAACATAATTATTTTCCTGCCAAGCGCGCGCGTTTCCGGTGTAAAGCGCGGTTTCCGCCTGATGATTAAATTCAGCGGCTTCCGCAGTGATAAAAACGGGCGCGCCCGAATTACTGAATGGCGTCGCGCCGCCGGTTTGTTTCTGGCTGTAATAAGTTGTGCTGACTTTACCGCGCAAAGCGGATTTCTCGCCGCGCGTGTGCCAATCAATCTCGCCCGCTTTGGCTCGCGCCTGCGCGTCCCAAACGGTCGGCTCGCCGCCGCGAAGTCTGAGAACTTTGTCGCTCGCCGAAAAACTAAATTGATTTGCAATCGCATTGCGGTCGCGCTCGGAAAATTTCGCGTTGCCAAACGCTTCAAAACTCTCGACATCCTGTGTTTTCTGGCTGAAAGCGGCGTTTAATTTATCGGCTGAAATAGTCTGCGTTCCGCGATTTGTGTCCGCCACGGTCGGCACGCGAACCGTTTTTGATTTGCCCGTCGCGGCGCAATTCTTGGCGTTGTTTCCCGTCGGGAAAAAGTCGCAGTCAAAGCGCGCGGCGTTTATAGTGGTTTTGTAATTTTCCGGCGCCGACTGCAAAGGCTCGACGAAAAGCTCGGCGTTTCCAACTGCTTCGGCGCGCTGAAAATCTCTGCCCGAAGCGTTCATTATCGTTATAACTTTGTCAGCCGTTAATTTTTTGTTGGAGGCATGCGGATTATTCGTCGGCGCATTCATCTGAATCGTCGTGCGCCCGTCGGTCTGCATCTGCTGCAAAAGTCCTGCGCCTTGAAACGTTAATTTTATAGCGTTCGGTGCGGAAAGTGTAACTTTTGAGTATTCCTGTGCATTTGCCGGAACTAAAACCGCGCTGCTCGAACCCGTGGCGTTTGCCGTCTGAAGTTGCTGATTGTCTCCGAAAACTGCGTTTAATTCGTTTGCCGAAACTTCAGTTGTGCGCTCGTTTGTTGTTTGTTTTAAATACGCATTGCCTTTTGCATAGCCATTTTTCAGCTTTTTGTTGGCAAAAAGCTCCGCCGTCAAATTGTCGCCTTTCAAAAAATCGTTCCCCTGCGTAATTTCCGCCGCGCCGGTGAGGAAAATTTTGCCGTTCGATTGTTCGTAAACGGCGTCGTTTGATTTAATGATTGTCGGCTTGTTGTCTTCGACGGTGACGATTTCGACGCCGTTTTTCAATTCAAATCTGTCGGCGTCTTTTTCGTAAACGGCGTAATTTGATTTTATTTTCGTCGGTTTGTCATTGTTCGAAGCGGTTTCGATGTCAACGCTTTCAAACAGTTCAAAGCGTTTGACTTCTTTTTCGACATTCGCAACAACGCGATTGGCTTTTGTTTTCGTCCATTTAGTATTATTTTTCGTTGGCTTTTGAAAAATTTCGACGTTGCCGTTTAAATCAATTTTTCTAACTTGTTTGTCTATAAAAAAAGCTGTCGCTCGATTTGCCTGAATGTCGGTCGGCTGTGCGAGTTCACCTGAATTTGTCGGCATTACGTTTATTTTTACGTCGTGTGCAAATTCGATTTTCTCCGCCGATTGGTCAACGACAGCGTTTCCGGCGGAAATTTTCGCATACTGGACATTCGATTTTGCAAGTTCGGGTGACTCGGAAGCGTTTATCTCAACTGCTTTAAGCAGTTCGAGCCGCTTTTCCTTGATTTTAACAATTGCGCCGACGGATTTTCCCGTCACGTTTTCGCGCGCAAACTCAATTGCCTCTTCAGATTCCGCCGTCTCGGTCGCTTTGTCGTAAGAAAGCTGCTCGGTTTTAACTTTCAAAGCGTCGCGCGTTTCAATATCAACGTTTCCAGAGAAATACGCATTAAAATTTTTCGTTCCGTCCTCGACCGGAATGTAAATCGCTTTTTGCGCTGTAATTTTGTCGGAATTTGTGCCGGCATCATCAAAAACCTGCAAGAAAACGTTTTCCAGTTCAAGGTGATTGTCCGTGTAAGCAGTCGCGTGGTCAGCTTTTAAGTAATATTTAACGACATCGCCGTCGGCTTCGCGCCGCTCGTAACCGTTAATTTCCGCGACCACATCTTTGGAAAGCTCGGTCGGAAGGCTTTTCATCCGAAACTCCTTGTTGTTCCGAGCGCGATAAAAGCCGACGCCGATTGCCAAAACCGTAGCAACGAGCGCTAAAAGTGCCGCGCCGCGAAAGATTTGTGGCATGTGCGCACGGAGTTCTAGATTTTTGACGTTTTTGCGTTGGACGGTTTCCGACATTATAATTTGAAGTTTGCGGCGATTTTTGAGTTGCGAATTTTTCCTGTGTGCGAAAAGAAATTAACTTTGCCTTGTTCGTCCACAATCCAAACTTCGTACGCACCCTTTTCCAGATAAAGACGGGTTTTTTCTTCCATTTCGGCACAACTGTTAGCGGGCGACTTTATCTCGACACAAATCTCGGGAGCTTTCGGATAAGGCGTTTTATCGCCGAACTCAGCGAAGAACTCATCAGAAGCCCAGGCGACATCGGCAACTCTGACGCCTTCGCCGGTTAATATTGAACATTCAACAATAATCACGCCGCTCTTTTTTCTCGCTTTAATTTCACTACCGACATTAAATTGAAGAATACCGTGCCAATTTGAAGCCGGACTCATCAAAATAGTGCCGTATTTATTGAGTTCAACTTTATATGGAATATTCCGAAAAAACGGATTGTCCATTAGTTCCTGCCATTTAACCGCTAAATCCATAATCTTTTATCTTTTATAATAATTACTCCCGACCGGCATTTTTATAACAAGCAATATTTACAAAATTCTTAAATCCTCGACTTTTAACTGTAATCTCGTGTTTCCGTTCCAACGATTCGCTTCCGGCGTGTAAGCCAGTTCGATGCGCGAGTTGCGCTCTAAAGTTCGCCCGTTCGATTTGTCAACGCCGTCCCACCAGACGGCTTCAAACTGTTTGCCTTTGTCGCCGCGCAGCTTTAATTTCAAATGCTTTTCCTTCATCACAAACGGTTCTGCAGTCAATTCCAAATCGCGCGTGGCAAAAATCGGTTTCGGATTACCGATTCCGAACGGTTCAAGCTGCTTTAAATCTTCAATCAAATCGAGACTGAGAGATTGCGATGAAACGAGAGCGTCGATTTTTATTTCAGGGATTAAATCTTCGCTTGATAGATTTTCTGCGGCGTGAGCGTTTAATTGTTCGCGCAGTTTATCGATATTTTCGCCTTTAATTCGCATTCCGGCAGCGCCCGCGTGTCCGCCGAACTGCTCGAAAAGCTCCGAGCAAGCGTCTAAACCGTTTAAGAGATGGTAACCGGCAATACTGCGTGCGCTGCCGTGTCCGACGCCGTCTTCCATTGAGATAACGATTGCCGGACGATAAACTTTTTCCGCAATTTTCGACGCCGCCAGACCGATGACGCCGCGATGCCATTTTTCTCCGGCGACGACGGCGACGTGCGGAAACTTTGCGCTGCCGCCGTTTTCAACCAGTTCGAGCATTGCGAGTTTGGTGATTTCGATTTGCGCCTTTTGACGCTCGCGGTTGCGGCTGTCCAAAATTTCCGCGTATTCTCGGGCTTTTTCGAAACTGTCGGCTTCAAACAGATTGACGACCGCACGCGCTTCGTCCATTCTGCCCGCCGCGTTTATTCGCGGCGCGATGCGAAAGCCGATGTCAAAGCTGGTCATTTCGTTGTTGCAATCGGCGACTTCCATCAGGGCGCGAAGCCCGTAATTGTGAGCCTTTGGCAAATCTCGCAAACCCAAAGCGACGATTGCGCGGTTTTCTCCCGTCATATCCATCATATCGGCGATTGTGCCGATAGCGACGACTTTTAGAAAACCGGCGGCAAGATTTTCGCGTCCTTTTTCGCGCAAAAGCGCGTGCGCGAGTTTGAACGCGACGCCCACGCCTGCCAGATTTTTGTCCGGGTATTCGCAACCGTTTTGGTTCGGATTAACCATCGCCACACAGTCCGGATTGCCACGCGCTTCGTCCGATAAATGATGGTCGGTAACAATTACGTCCAAATTGTTTTGTTTTGCCCAGGCGAGCGGCTCGAACGAGCGCGTTCCGGTATCGACGCTGATGACAAGCGAATAACCTTTATTTTTCGCAATTTCGAGATGTTCTTTGTTAAGCCCGTAACCTTCCGTAAAACGATGCGGCACATGAAAACCGGTTTGCGCGCCCAAAATTTCCAGAGCTTTTCGCAAAACTACCGTTCCGGTTGTTCCGTCAACATCGTAATCGCCCCAAATTAGAATTTTTTCGTTTTGATCAATTGCTCTAAGAACACGATTTACCGCTTCTTTCATCCCTTTTAATTGACGCGGTTCGTGCAAGTCGGAAAGTTGCGGATTCAAGAATTTGCGGGCTTTTTCTTCAGTGTCCTGCCCGCGCGAGTTGAGCAGTGCGGCGGCAATTGGCGAAACGTCAAGCGCATTTGCTAGATTTTTCACTTCGAGGCGGTCGTGTTTTTTTATCGTCCAGCGTTTCATTTACAATTCAAAGGATATAATATTTTAAGACTGACGCCGGTTGCTTAAAAGTTTGATTCCAAAAGGAAATTCTTTCAGAGCGCTATACCAGTTTAACCGTAAAATTATTTTAATTCAATAAATACAAGATTGTGGGCGTAATGTCTGTCAAGGCTTTTACACGTTCGGCAACATACTGTCGCTTTCTTCCCCAAACAATTGTGGGCACGTCGTTTAATGTGTGATTACGAACGGATAAATCTTCTATGTTGCCGTGGTCGCTGGTTAAAATTACGGTCGTCATTTCCAAATCAACTCTCCCGAGCGTCACTCGAATAAAAGCGGCAAGAGACGGGAGATGTCGTTCGGCTCGCTCAAAATCCTGGTCGTGTCCGATTTTGTCGGTTATAAAATGTTCATAAAGCGTAAAGCGATGTGTTTTGGTTAAATCGGCTAAAATTTTGCCTGCCTCTTCGGGTGAAAAAACCGGAACGTCAAAGCCTCTTTCAACTAAACTTTGATTGGTAAAATCGTGAAAGACGGCTTTTCGTCCGAGCAAATCGGGCAGTCGTCGAAACGGTAAATCGGCAGCTTCGACGGCACACGTCGTCGCCGATTTCCAGCGCGGCACTTCTTGGAAAAATTGCGGAGTATAGGCGTTGGCAAAAACATTCGGCTCGATTCCGAGTTTTTTTAGTTGCAGAAAAATCGAACTCTCTTTTATTACATCGCGCAAAATCTGATTGGGGAAACCCTGTTTGTGATGCCCTAGAATTGCGGGCGCGTTTGTGCCGGTTAAAATCGTCGTCTGTCCCGAAGCGCTTTGCGGGCGACCTTCGACGCCGAGACACGCATCGGTCGCGGTTAAAACACCGTCGAAAATAATACGGGAAGTTTCACCTTCAAAATTTGCGAGCAGCTCGATGTTTTCGATTAAAGACAGTGGATTGCCTTCGCCGCGCCTTCCTAAACCCAAGCCGTCTATAAAAAAAAGCAAAACCGAAGGTAAATTCATTCTTTTATTTTACCAGGCGAGAATTTTTTAGAAAACCGGCGTGGTTTTTTCGCGTAATATATTGTCGTTCGGTGTATAATACATTGAATTTATTGACAATCATTAACGAAAAAGAGTAATTTTTATTTGTCATCAAATTATCTCAACATTCAGTTTTAAAAATTTTAACGTTTTTGCTGAAGTTTCTCATAGCTGAAGATTTTTTGCTTTAATTTCAAGGAGAAAGAATGAAAATTTTATCTTTCATCCCTGTTTGTGATGCCCTAGAATTGCGGGCGCGTTTGTGCCGGTTAAAATCATCGTCTGTCCCGAAGCGCTTTGCGGGCGACCTTCGACGCCGAGACACGCATCGGTCGCGGTTAAAACACCGTCGAAAATAATACGGGAAGTTTCACCTTCAAAATTTGCGAGCAGCTCGATGTTTTCGATTAAAGACAGTGGATTGCCTTCGCCGCGCCTTCCTAAACCCAAGCCGTCTATAAAAAAAAGCAAAACCGAAGGTAAATTCATTCTTTTATTTTACCAGGCGAGAATTTTTTAGAAAACCGGCGTGGTTTTTTCGCGTAATATATTGTCGTTCGGTGTATAATACATTGAATTTATTGACAATCATTAACGAAAAAGAGTAATTTTTATTTGTCATCAAATTATCTCAACATTCAGTTTTAAAAATTTTAACGTTTTTGCTGAAGTTTCTCATAGCTGAAGATTTTTTGCTTTAATTTCAAGGAGAAAGAATGAAAATTTTATCTTTCATCAATAGCCTGCTTTTGATGTGTGTATTTTTTACGGTTGCGATTTCGGCGCAAACGACTTTTACCAATTCCACCTCAATAACCATCAACGACAATGCGCCCGCAACTCCGTATCCTTCAACCATTTCGGTTGCCGGATTGTCGGGAACAATTGCTGCTTCACCGGGCAGTGTGAAAGTTCAGTTAAAAAATTTCAGCCATCCTTATCCGGGCGAGGTTGCAATGGTTTTGGTCGGTCCGACCGGAAAGGCATTTCTTATACAAGATTCGGCGGGCGACAAGCCGATGAACAATGTAACCTACACTTTGAGCGATGACGGCGCGACACCGCTTCCGTTTACAGGCGCGTGGACGGCAGGAACTTACAAACCGACGGCATTCTTCAACGACACGGTATTTCCCGCTCCCGGTCCGGGAACGAATTATGACGCTCCCGCGCCAGCCGGTTCTGCAACTTTTTCTTCCGTCTTCGTCGGAACGAATCCGAACGGAGACTGGAAATTGTATATCGTTGACCTGGACGCGCAGGATGCGGGAAGCATTTCCGGCGGCTGGTCTCTGACAATCACAACTGCAGGCAGCACAGGCGGCGGAACGATTGCCCGCGCCAACGTGGATTTTAACGGCGACGGCAAAACCGATTGGGCTGTTACGCGCGGGACGACTTCGCCTTTTACCGAAAAATCGAGTCAAAATTCCCTTAATAATGATTCTGTCGCCAAGTCATATCGTGAACGTCTGAAAATGCGAAAGCAAAATATAAATTCCGCGGCTGTCCCTACACAGATGTATTGGTATACGAATATCAACGGGACCGGCTCGACAAATGTCATTCAATTCGGCACATCTGAAAGCGATTTTGTTATACCCAAGGATTTTGACGGCGACGGCAAAGACGATATCGCCATTTGGCGACCGGCGACCGCAAACTTTGCATCTGCCTTTTACATTCTGCAAAGTTCAAACAACACGGTCAGGATTGACCAATTTGGTATGACGGGCGACGACCCGACGGTTACAGGTGATTATGACGGAGATAAAAAGGCAGACCCGGCAACTTTCCGTTGTCCGGAAACCGGCGGACAATGTTATTTTTTCTATCGCGGCAGCTTGAATAATCCGAGCAGAAGAATTACATACGTTCCCTTTGGCTTCGGAAACCCCAATGATTACTACGCAAATCCCGGCGATTTCGACGGCGACGGCAAAGACGATTTCTGTTTGCAGCGCGACGGCGGCGACGGGGCGGGACAATTTGTTTTGCTCAAATCATTGAACATGAGCGTGGAATATATCATTTGGGGTCGCGTCACCGACACAATTGTTCCTGGCGATTTCGACGGCGACGGAAAATCCGATTTTATGGTTACGCGCAACATCGGCGGTAGTTTAAGCTGGTCCCTTTTGACAAGAACCGGCGGCGGAACAGGCGCTTCGCCCATCTTTTGGGGTATTCCGGATGATTTTCAGGTACCGGGCGATTATGACGGCGACGGTAGAACCGACATCGCCATTTGGCGACCAAATCCTGACCCGAACCAGAACTATTATTATGTCAGAAGGTCGGGCAATACGACTTTGCAATCGTTCGAGTGGGGACTGAGTGGCGATATTCCCGTTCAAAACTGGAATGTCCACTGATTTTTACAGGTTAATGTGGAGATTGAGGTTGAGAAAAGTTCTCAACCTCTTTTTATTTTGGCTGAAAATATTTCGGCTTCAGATTGTGTTCTTTTAAGGACTGAAACGTTATTTCGTCAACTGCCGAGATTTCTGTTTCGGATAAAATTTCCGCCAGCGATTCGCTCGCCGCAAATTTTTTAAGAGAAATTAAATCCGCGGGTGAGGAAAAAACGAATTCGTCAATTGCGCCGCCTTTTAGTAATGCTTTTAATCTCGCATTTTCGTGCGCTCCTGTGATTTCCACTCGGTAGATTGCCAGTTCCGTAACAATTGCGCCTTTTTCCAACAATTTATTTTTTATTTCTTTTTCCGCCAAAAGCACTTCAATCGACAAAAAATTTTTACCGCTAATGTCGCTTTCGCCCACGTAACCATATAGAGCCGCTAAAACTACAGCACTTTCAACGGAGTTGGGAATAACATCAGCGTGGAGCGAGGCAAAGCGCAATCGATCGGAAACCGCTTCCCCAAGCGCGCAAACACGCACCGCATCGAGTTCAAAAAGGTCTATTTCATGTTCTTCCAGCGTCTGCAAAAAATAATCTACGGCAAAAATATCGGGAAAAATCAACCAGTCGAAATCAGTCAATTCACTAAAAAGTGCAGTTGATTTTTCATCTAAAATTAGCTTTTTAGTTTTTATAGGCGGAAACTGTATAACATTTGCGCCGCTCGCATTAAGCGCGGAGGCGCGCTTTTTATTTGCCGGATTTGCAATGAGCGCATATGTTTTTTCATTGCTTGAGATTGCCATTTAACTAAAGATTTTAGCCGTCAGGCTCGATTTGGCAAGTTTGCATTTGTAGATTAAAAAAAGTAACGTTTGAAGTTTGGCGCAGTTTGAAATGCGGCTCGGGTGAGAAATTTCCCGTCCGCCGTCAAGCCAAAGATTTTCCCTTATGAAAGCTATGATTTTAGCCGCAGGTTTCGGCACGCGGCTTTTTCCATTAACGATTGACCGCACAAAACCCGCGATTCCTTTTCTGGGCAAACCGCTGGTCGGTTACGTTGCTGAATACATTGCCCGATACGGCTTCAAAGATATTATCGTCAACCTTCACCATCAGCCCGAATCTGTAAAACACGCGCTCGGCGACGGCTCGGATTACGGCGTAAAAATTCAATACACTTTAGAAGAACCGAAAATTTTAGGAACTGCCGGCGCGCTCGACAACGCGCGGCATCTGCTCGAAGATGAAACTTTTCTTATCGTCAACGGCAAAATCATCACCGACATAGACATCGCCGCCGCGCTCGAAACGCACCGCAAAACAGGCGCGCTGGCGACAATGGTTTTAAAGGAAAACCCGATGCGCGAAAGATTTACGGTTGTCGAAATAAAAGACAATTTCGTAACCGCTTTTGGTGTCACCGACATAGACATCGCCGCCGCGCTCGAAACGCACCGCAAAACAGGCGCGCTGGCGACAATGGTTTTAAAGGAAAACCCGATGCGCGAAAGATTTACGGTTGTCGAAATAAAAGACAATTTCGTAACCGGTTTTGGTGATTTTCCCGAAAACAGCGAACGAAACGAAATCCAAAATCCAAAGTCTAAAATACAAAATCCGCTGATGTTCACGGGTATACACATTCTTGAACCGCGTGTTTTTGACTATATTCCGCGCGGCGTTTATTCGGACATCGTTCCGACGTTTTACAATCCGGCAATTAGAAAGGGCGAGAAAATTGCCGCGCATATAACGAATGGAAACTGGTTTGAGCTTTCGACAATTCCGCGTTATCTGGATATTTCTCTGGCGATGATGAACGGCAAAAGCGTCTGTAAGGGCGAGAATTGCAGCATCTCGGCAAACGCGCAAATTTCAAATTCCGTAATCTGGGACGATGTTGTTATCGAAAGCGGTGCGCGCCTTAATCGCACTATTATCGCTGACGGAGTAACCGTCAAAGCGGACGAAACCTTTGAGAATGCAGCAATTATCCGCGCCGATATGCTCCGCCATAGCAGCAAAATTCCCGAAAAGGCTTTGAAGGGCAAAGTTGTCGGCGAAAATTATGTCGTTCCGCTCAATCAGTGATAATATTCATCCACAAACGACACAAATAATACGAACAAAATCAGTGATTATTTATTTTTGTGATTGAATTTTATGTTTTCGGCTAAAAAAAATTTAAGACAATTTCTTGTCTCGCAAAAAAAGCCCGTTAAAATCCAACCTCTGACGCCCGACGCTTCCGTTAGAGAATACTTTCGCATCCGTTGGAATGATTCGACGGCAATCGCCTGTGTTTATCCCGAACCTTTTTTGCCGAAAGAGCAAACTTATCTCGACATTACAAATCTTTTTCTGCTCGGCAGTTTGCCGGTCTCTAAAATCTACGATTTCAGTGGCACACTCGGCGTTATCGTTCAGGAAGATTTCGGCGACACGATTTTGCGCGATGTTTTGGAGAAAGCTGATTATAAAGAAAAAAATGAATTATTAAACGAAGCGATAAAATTGATTGCACGCATCCAAGCCGCAACCGAAAAAGCGTTTGAAATAAATTCGATTGCCTCGCGTCTGCGGTTCGACGAGGAAAAGCTCGCTTGGGAACTCAATTTTTTCAAAGTGCATTTTTTTGAAACATTCAAAAAACAGCCGCTTTCCGAAAACGACAATCACACTTTAACCACGGAGTTTACCGAGCTTGCGCGCGAACTCGAACGTCACGCAACCGTTTTGTGTCATAGAGATTTTCACGCGGCAAATTTGATGATTGACCGGGAAAACCGTCTGCGGATTGTTGATCAACAGGACGCAAGAATCGGCGCGGCAAGTTACGACCTCGTTTCACTGCTGCTCGACCGAGTTTTGGAAACGCCGGACGAAAATTGGCTTGAAGAAAAAATTCGATTTTTCCTAGCGGAAAGAGATAAACTCGATTTGGAAAAAATTCCCTTTGAAGATTTCTTAAATCAATTTCAACTGCAAACAATTCAACGCTGTCTGAAAGCCATCGGCACATTTTCCTTTCAATCAATCGTGCGCGGCAAAATTTACTTTATTCCCTTTATCGTACCGATGTTTCGCATCGTTTTGGACGCGGCGGAAAATTCGGGGCGTTTTCCGAATTTGCAAAGAATAATCAAAAAACAGATTTAGAAGCAAAATAATTTTTGCCTGCTTGTTAACCTTTCGCCTGCCCGAAGCGTTATACCTGATAGATAAAACAAATGCAGCCGAATTTTTCGGCTTGTTTCCCGCTTCAATTCAAATTAAAGAGAGGAAAATTATGGACCCGCGAATAGTTCACGAATTTATGTCAAGTTTAGTGCCGATGTCGATTGTCATTACAGGCATGGTGGCGACGGCTTGGGTGTTCGGCACAATCATTTCCGCCTTCAAACAGCGCGCGCGTCTGCGGGCGCAGACGGAATTTCACAATCGAATGCTCGACAAATTCAGTTCCGCCGACGAATTTACAGCTTATCTGAAATCCGACGCCGGAAAAAGTTTTTTTGATAAAATGGACACCCAACAGGCGACGCCTCTGAGTAAAATATTAGGCTCGATACAGAAAGGCGCGATTTTAACTTTGGTCGGTTTGGGGCTGATTATTTTGGGAAATATCTTCACGCCGCAAGACGGCGGCGGTTTGATGTTCGTTTTTGGCGTCGTTTCATTTATGATTGGCGCAGGCTTTCTCCTTTCGTCATATATTTCCTATCGACTTGCCAAAACCTGGGGAATGATTACGATGAACGACAAGCGCGTTTCTAATGCCTCTGCGCCCGTTACCGAAATATAATTTTTTGACCGAGTTTTTTTATGTTCCGAAAAGTGATGGTAAACGAAGATGCGTCGGGGTTGGGAAACTCAGCGCTTTTCGCCGTTGAGCGTGCTGCTGACGGACAGCAACTGACAATGACGGTCGAAGCGAGATTTGAAAATTTTTATAACGAGTATTCCCATCCGCTTTGGGCGTATGTCTGCCGCGTTGCGAACAGCAGCGAAATTGCTGACGACGTTGTGCAGGAAAGTTTTCTGCGTTTTCTAGGCGTTCCGGCGCGCGCGAACTTGGACGAAAGAGCCTACCTTTACCGCATTGCCACCAATCTCGTCTATGATTATTTTCGGCGCAATTCACGTGATGAGAAACGACAAATCAATTTAGTTTCCGATAAAATCGAAGATGAGGTTTACGAGCTGTTTGCCGTCGAAAGCGAAGTGGCGCAGGTTTTTGATAAACTGAAATTGCAGGAACGCGCGCTGCTCTGGCTCGCTTATGTCGAAGGACACGAACACTCGGAAATTGCCCAAATGCTCGGACTGAAATCTTTGAGCGTGCGCGTTCTGCTGTTTCGTGCGCGGCGTAAGTTAGCCGTTCTTTTGGACGCGAATAATTTTGGAGTTGAAAAATTATGAAAAATCAAAAGAAATGCGAATTTGAATTGACGGTTGTTAAATTTTCAAGGTCGGGTTTATCGAATGAAGAAATCAAGGCGCACGTTCGAGACTGCACAAGTTGCCGCGAGACTTTAAAAATCGCAAGCTGGCTTCAAATGTCTGCAAAGTCCGCCGCGCCGCAAGCGAAAAATTTGCCCGCTGCCGGATTTTTGTGGTGGAAATTCAGAATCCAGGAAAAAAGACGCGCCGCCGAACGCGTCGTCCAGCCGATTTTAATCGCGCAAATTGCATCTGCATTTGCTGCTTCTGCAACGTTGGTTTGGCTGCTGTTTTCAAAATCACTGCGATTTGATTTTCTTGATTCTGCCTTCAGCCGAGCTTTTGCTTCGATGGAAATTGTCGCCGTTCCATTTCTCGCCGGAATAATTTGCTTCGCATTCTTCTGCGCGGCGCTGGTTTTTATTCTGCGCCGCTATCTGTCGGGAAAATGACTAAATAATTTTCATCAATACCGTGTACTTTGAAAAAAGTCTTTAGTTAGAAAGGCTTTTCTTCTTTGCCGTAAATTTTCCGAAACAAATTTCATTATTCATGCATCAAATTTGCTGTTTGTCTCCTGTATCAATAGTAATGTGTTTTATTTTGCATTAATGTGATTTGCGAGAATCACTACCGAGTCAATAATCTTTGAGCAACCACAAATGATTCGATTACAAGAGATATTTTAGAATAAGGGTGTTACCCGTTTTTTCACTTTGTCGCACGTTTGCCGGTTTCGCAAATTTTAGTTGCGATAATTAGCCAATTGGCGCATTATGAGCTTGGAACTTTTGTTCTTTGCAACACACTTTAATTTAAGGAGTTTAGAAAGTTATGGCTTCGATTATTAAATCTTCACAAAGTCCCGTGAACTTAAAGGATATTTCTGGAGGGGATAAAGTGGGCAGTTTCAAACAATCCCTTTGGAAGCACTTGTTGTCAGTTTTATTCCTGCTTCTCTTCATAGGAATGAGTTGGAGTATGGTTTCGGCTCAGACGATACGCGCATATGTAACGAACTTTAATACAGGTACTGTTTCGGTGATTGACACTGCGAACAACACTGAGCTCACAACTATCGCGGTTGGGTCTCATCCAATTGCGGTTGTAACTAACCCTGATGCCACACGCGCCTTTGTGGCAAATCAGAACTCTAGCAGCGTTTCGGTCATTAACACTGCGAGCAACATGGTAATCCAAACTATTGCTGTTGGGCTTATGAGCTTGGAACTTTTGTTCTTTGCAACACACTTTAATTTAAGGAGTTTAGAAAGTTATGGCTTCGATTATTAAATCTTCACAAAGTCCCGTGAACTTAAAGGATATTTCTGGAGGGGATAAAGTGGGCAGTTTCAAACAATCCCTTTGGAAGCACTTGTTGTCAGTTTTATTCCTGCTTCTCTTCATAGGAATGAGTTGGAGTATGGTTTCGGCTCAGACGATACGCGCATATGTAACGAACTTTAATACAGGTACTGTTTCGGTGATTGACACTGCGAACAACACTGAGCTCACAACTATCGCGGTTGGGTCTCATCCAATTGCGGTTGTAACTAACCCTGATGCCACACGCGCCTTTGTGGCAAATCAGAACTCTAGCAGCGTTTCGGTCATTAACACTGCGAGCAACATGGTAATCCAAACTATTGCTGTTGGGCTTGGTCCCACGGGAATAGCAATCACGCCAGATGGCGCTAGCGTCTATGTAACAAATCAAGGGGACAATACCGTCTCAGTGATTAACACTAGCACTTATGCGGTAACAACTATATCTGCTATATCTGGAGGATTTGCTGCTCCCTTCGCGGTGGCAATTAGTCCGGATGGTCGCGCATATGTGACAAATGTACTCTCCAGATCTGTCTCTGTTATTAACACAGCAACTAACACCCTGATTGCTAATATAGCCGTCGGGGTTGACCCATGGGCGGTGGCAATCAGTCCCAATGGTTCCACAGCTTATGTAGCGAACACCGGTTCCGACACCGTTTCAGTTATTGACACTACCTCTTTTGCGGTAACAACTATTAATGTGGGCGATGGTCCCATTGCGCTGGCAGTCACTCCGGGTGGCACACGCGTTTATGTGGCAAATCAGCTTTCCAACAATGTCTCAGTAATCAACACAGCAGATAATACCGTTATTACTATACCTGTTGGATATTTTCCGAGCGGTGTAGCAATCACACCGGACGGCGCTAGCGTCTATGTGACGAACCAGGGCTCCGGTTACGTTTCAGTGATTGCCACGGCAACAAACACCGTGACCCATATTATACCCACTACCGGTTCATGTCCCTTTGGAATAGTTATTACCGTGAGACCTGTGCGGCAGAATGTGGTGACAGCGGCATCTGTGTCTGTTTCGGGCAGAGTAATCGATGCGCGTCGTAGAGGAATTTCGCGCGCAACTGTTAATTTAACCGACCAGAATGGTGATGTTCATACAGCCAGAACAAACTCATTTGGATATTACAGTTTTAAGGATGTTGCGGTAGGACAGACTTATATCATCAACGTCTATTCAAAACGTTATCAATTTAATCCGCAGGTGATTTCTTTGACGGAAAATTTAGGTGGATTGAATTTTACCGCTCAATAGCTTAACCGGACAAATAACTAAAAAATAAAAAGCCGTGAGCGTCAAAACTCATGGCTTTTTATTTTTTTCCCACCTCACCTTCTATAGTCGTGCGGTTGAGGACGAAATTTACCTTTTAGTTTTGGCTTCTTTACTCGGACATAGTAATTTAAAATGTTTATAAGCGACGCGAATCAATTCGAAACATTCAAAAACGACTCGATTAAAAGAATGGAAATTTGCAGAAAAGCAAAAGCAGTCTAAAAGCAGCCAATATACGGCGCTTGGCTGCTTTGTTACACAGCAGAGTTTTTCACAGCTTTCCAATATCAGGTAAAGGTAACCAAATAGATAACTTGTAGTATTATTATAAATCTATACTTATGAATCAAACATACATAAATGGCTTATTTTACTTATAGTTACCTGATATTACAGGGTGCTATCTATTGAATATCTAAAGATGTTTTGTTGCTCTGTATTACTCTATAAAAGCAAGTAACAGATACATTATTAGATACAGGCATTTGCACGTCATCAAAACAATTGATAGACTGCTTTTGCTTAATTGGATATTCAGTTGTCAAAGAACTGAAAAAGGACGGTTTGAGAAATACACGCTCAAGCCGTTTTTCTTTTGCTCAAAATTATTTCTTACCGGATTCTTTTGGCGGTCTTCCCATCTCCGGCTGTTTGAAACCTTCAACTGACTTTTGCGGAATATACCAAACCACACCTCTAGGCGTTTCTTCTTGAATCGCACCTTTGAATTTTCCGGTTCGAACCCAGTAGGCAATAGTAGAATACGCAACCTTTACTCCGCGAGTCTCTAGTATTTTTTGCGCTTCTTTTGTAGTAAGCATTTTATCTTTCACAGTATCTTTATAGCACACTCTAAGATTGTTTTCAAATTATTGTAAAAAGTTATAGCGTGCTATTGACATATAAGTTTATATCGTGCTATATTCTTTATAGATTGAAACATTCAATCAATTCTAGCTAAGGAAGGAAAACAAAATGTTTGTATTAAAAGGAATCGAGCAACTGGAAAAGGCAATCGCAAAAGCAAAGAAAGTCCGCCCGCGTGTCGAGTTTGACCGATTCGGACGTTACAGAGTTTCAGGCTCGAAGGGTTATTACACGGTCATTTGCCGCAAAGACGAACGCGGTTATAAGACAGTTGATTGCACTTGCAAGGGAGCGGAAAGAGGCTTGGTTTGCTATCACGCCGCATCTGCTTTAAGTCTGCACATAGGCTTGGCTAGACGGCAACAAACGGCATAAAGGCGAAAGGCTTAGGTGAGCGTGAACTTCCCTAAGCCTCTCGTCGCTTTCACCTAATCGAAATCAGGAGAAACTAAATGAGAAACAAAAATAACATAGAAACTAATGAGAATCAAAACGAAACCACACTGAGCGAAGACACGCTGATATTCATCATCAGCACGGCAATTGTTTCGTTCACGCTCGGTTTTGCCGTCGCATCCGCGCTGGCATCCGCGCAAATTGCGGCAATGCTTGCGGGGTAAACAATCTAACTAAATACAAAAAGCAGAAGCTGTGAGCGTTAAAACTCGCGGCTTTTTCTCTTTCCAGACATACCAACCATTACCCGCACGATAAAAATGCACCACAGGACAAATAAATTGACTCAAGGCACAGCTAACATTGTGAATTTTATTGACTTATTATCAAAAAGAAGTGTATAAAGACTCGGTATTTGAAAAGATATACTTTTTAGTTCGAGAAATGTATGCTGCATCTGTTCGACGGCTATAAGGTTTCAGCCAGAGGGCGGGGCGTGCCTGGGCAAGCAATTTAGACCGGATGCGGCAAATTGTAACTATTTCGGATTTATACCGCGACTTTTCCTTGTCTTTACCTAGGTACATTCACAGTTACGCCCGCTTTTTCTTTCTGTTACAAATTATTCATTGGTTTAGTTGCAAAACACCAGAGAGGAAAATTTATGAAGAATAAAGGTTTCTGCAAAATGTCGCGCTAAGTCAGGTATGAAAATAAAGGCGGATTAACCATGAAATTTTCTAATCGTAAGACACAACTTTTACAACCGAACTTCTTTTTCGGATTTTTGGCAGTCGGGTTATTTTTGGCGTTGCCCGTTTTGACTTTAGCCGCGCCGGGCGACCTTGATTTGTCGTTTGGCAGCGGCGGAAAAGTTATCACTCTGATTGGCAGTTCTGATGACCATGCTAATTCGGTAGCCATTCAATCGGACGGCAAGATTGTTGCCGCCGGTTACAGCTATAACGGCACAACCAATGATTTTGCGGTTGTCCGCTACAACCCAAACGGGACACTTGACACCTCTTTTGGCGGCACCGGCAAAGTTGTCACTCAGGTTGGCAGTTCTGGTGGCGTTGCTTTTTCGGTAGCGATTCAAGCGGACGGCAAGATTGTTGCCGCCGGATACAGCTACAACGGCACAAACGTTGACTTTGCGGTTATCCGCTACAACCCAAACGGGACACTCGACACCTCTTTTGGCGGCACGGGCAAAGTTGTCACTCAGGTTGGCAGTTCTGATGACTATGCTCAATCGGTAGCGATTCAAGCAGACGGCAAGATTGTCGTCGCCGGTTACGGCTCCAACGGCGCAAACGCTGACTTTGCGGTTGTCCGCTACAACACTGACGGGACACTTGACACCTCTTTTGGCGGCACGGGCAAAGTTATCACTCCGATTGGCAGTTCTTTTGACTATGCTACTTCGGTAGCGATTCAAGCGGACGGCAAGATTGTTGCCGCCGGATACAGCTACAACGGCACAAACGTTGACTTTGCGGTTATCCGCTACAACCCAAACGGGACACTCGACACCTCTTTTGGCGGCACGGGCAAAGTTGTCACTCCGGTTGGCAGTTCTTCTTCCTCTGCTAATTCGGTAGCGATTCAAGCGGACGGCAAAATTGTCGCCGCCGGTTACAGCTTAAACGGCACAGACCAGGACTTTGCGGTTGTCCGTTACAATACAAACGGTACGCTCGACACCTCTTTTGGCGGCACGGGCAAAGTTGTCACTCCGATTGGCAGCAATTCTGGCGACTCTGCTGCTTCGGTAGCGATTCAATCAGACGGCAGGATTGTCGCCGCCGGTGGCAGCCGCGGCGCAGACTATAACTTTGCGGTTGTTCGCTACAATACAAACGGCACACTCGACACTTCGTTTAACGGCACGGGCAAAGTCGTCACTGCGATTGGCAGTAGGGGTGACCGTGCTAGTTCGGTAGCGATTCAACCGGACGGCAAGATTGTCGCCGCCGGTCGAAGCAGCAACGGCTCAAACCATGACTTTGCCCTTGTTCGTTATCTAGGCGATTCAAATTCAAATGTTCGCACCCGTTTTGATTTTGACGGCGACGGGCGAGCAGATATTTCCGTCTTTCGTCCATCGAACCGCACCTGGTACTT
>MWVX01000008.1_pt1 | contig 86711 bp, 80 predicted proteins | sample 1047311 | NCBI WGS metagenome assembly MWVX01 (sample SAMN06349984, study PRJNA376086) | soil metagenome | isolation source: MtG-4 sample Antarctic (ecotone) soil | place: Antarctica | collected 2015-01-13 | reverse complement strand
CCTTCCAAGCGTAAACAGATTTCGGCAATAACCGGAGCATTCTCATTTGTCGCCGTGAAATTCGGTTTGACTGATTTTGCGCGCTCGACGAAAAGTTTAATCGCTTCAAATTCGGTTAAATTTTCGAGCGAAGTTTGCACGGCGTTTTCGGGCAAATCGAGCGGCGGCACGCGAAACTCGCGTTCGATTTTAAGATTCAGCAAAGTCCGACTTGTTGTTAAAATTTTTAACCGCGGCGCGTGCCTGATAATTTCATTTATAAAAGGCGCGGCTAAAACAACCTGCTCGAAATTGTCGGCGATGAGCAGCATTTGTTTTTCGCGCAAAAATTCTTTCAGCATTTCGACGATTGATTTTCCGCTCGCTTCTTTTACGCCGAGCGTTTGCGCGATTGCAGGAACAACGAGTTCCGCGTTTTTCACCGCGTCAAGCGCGACGAAAAACGCTCCGTCCGAAAAATCCGGCAGCATTCGCAAAGCGATTTCCTGCGCCAGACGAGTTTTGCCCGTTCCGCCGACGCCGGTTAAAGTCAACAGTTTTATTTTCGGCTGTCGGAGTAAACTTTCGATTTCGGCGATTTCCCTTTCACGCCCGATGATTGCCGCGTTCGGCACGGAAAGATTGTTCGGAACGGTGGCGAGATAAGCGACGTATTCAGGCGCGATTTCGTCTTCGTCGGTTTCCTCGACGATTTGCCGAATTTGTGTTCTGACGCGGCGGGTCAAAACGATTTCCGTTTCCGGTTTTGTTTCTTCAACTTCGGCGCGGAAACGGTAACCGCGTTTCGGAAATGTTTCGATAAATTTTTCGCCGCTGCCCGCGTCAAGTATTTTCCGAAGCCGCGAGATGTTTGAGGTGAGATTGGTTTCTTCGACGAACGAATCAGTCCAGACCGATTCCATAATTTCGTCTTTCGAGAGCATCCGCCCGTTGTTTTGAACCAACAATAAAAGCATCTCGAAAATCTTCGGCGTGAGCGGCACTATTTCGCCTTCGCGCCGCAAAAGCTGTTCTTTCGCGTTCACTTCAAAACGCCCGAAACGATAAATAATTGTTTGTTTGCCGTTCATTGTCAGAAAATTCCGTGCGGCGGAGCATCGGGCAAATATAAATTATTAACTGTCGAGAGCCAGAGAAACTGACTGTGCCAGACTCATCGCGCTGCCGACGCGCAATTGTTTCGCAAAATTTTCTCGCTCCAGATTCGCTTCGATTGTTTGATAAATTTTCACGTAAAAATCGGCGTCGGCTTGGTCGAAATCCGAACCGACTTTTTGGCGCAGAGCGTTTGCCGCGCTGAGCAGTTGGGCGGCGCGTTCGGGCTGCGTCTCCGCTTTCAAACCGGCGAAACCGTCGAGCAGTTGAGCGATGCTGTGCAAATCGCCGAGCGAGCGGCTGATTTCCAGACTTTCCGCATAAAATTGACGCGCGGCGGCAAAATCATTTTGCAAATACGAAACTCGCCCCAAATTTCCGAGCGCAATGCCGACGATGCGCGTATTTCCTAGTTCGCGTTGAATTATTAAACTTTCGGCGTAAAGCCGTCGCGCTTCCGCGTAGTCGCCGCGCCGCCGGGCGTGTTCGCCCAGATTGTTGAGAAAAAGTCCGATGTAGCGTTGATTTTTCGCCGCCTGACTGACGCGCAAACCTTCTTCGAGAAACGCCCGCGCCGCCGTTTCGTCGCCTTCGACGGCGGCACCGATTCCCAAACCGTTCAGCGCGGTGGCGATGATGTCAGCGTCGCCGACTTTTTCGCCCACCGCCCGCGCTTCGGTGAATAATTCACGCGATTTGCCGACATCGCCACGCCTCTGTTCCAAAATTCCCGCGCCGACCAGAGCTTCACCGCGCACCGCAACGAGCAAATCAGTCGTGCGGCTTAAAACTTCACGAAAGTTTGCGCTGCCTTCGCTCAAATGTCCGCGCACATACCAGAATTGCCCGAGCGCACGAGCCAGCCGCAAAGTCGTTTCTGCGTCATGTTCAAAACTCCACGCCAGAGCCGCCCGCAAATTGTCGTGTTCGGTTTCCAGAATTGACAGCCATTTCGTTTGTTCCGCGCCGCTCAAAGCGGGCTGTGCCGTCGTCGCCAAATTAAGGAAAAATTCGGCGTGTCTGCGCTGCATTTCGGCGAGTTCGCCGTCGTTCGCCAGCTTTTCCAAGCCGTATTCGCGGACGACTTCGAGCAAGCGGAAACGCGATTCGCCGCCGGAAAGTTCGATTTGTCCGAGCAAACTGCTTTCAACCAGCGCGGTCAAACAATTATACAAATCAATTTCGTTTGACGCGCAAACTGATTCTGCCGCGTCAATCGTCAAACCGCCCGCGAAAATCGAAACGCGCCGGAACAATTTTTTCTCGTCCGCGTCGAGCAAATCCCAACTCCAATCAATCGCGCCGCGCATTGTCTGCTGACGCGCGGGCGCGTCTTTCGCGCCGCCCGTAAGAATTTTCAGACAATTCTCCAAACGCGCGGCGATTGACTGCGGCGAGAGAATTTTAATTCGCGCCGCCGCCAATTCGATTGCCAGCGGCAGACCTTCGAGCCGTCGGCAAATCTCCGCCACACTCGCGGCGTTTTCCGCTGTCAACGCGAAAGACGATTTGACCTTGTTCGCCCGCTCGATGAAAAGTTTGACTGCTTCGTTTTGCGAAAGACTTTCAAGTTCCGATAGCGTTTCCGGCAAATCGAGCGGCGGCACGCGAAATTCGCGCTCTTGCGGAAGATGCAGCAAAATCCGGCTCGTCGCCAAAATCCGAACACGCGGCGCGGCTGCCAAAATTTCAGCCAACACGGGCGCGGCGGAAACGATTTGCTCGAAATTATCAACCGCGAGCAGCAGATTTTTCTCGCTGAAAAAGTTTTTCAAATTTTCGAGCAAAGAATTCTCTTTGGATTCTTTCACGCCGAAAATCTGCGCGATTGCCGACGCGACCAAATCGGGTTTGCGAACATCCGCGAGCGCGACGAAAAACACGCCATCCGCGAAATTTGCCAGAGCGCGGCAGGCGATTTCCCGCGCCAGACGAGTTTTGCCCGTTCCGCCCACGCCCGTCAAAGTGACAAGCCTTGATTTTTTCAGTAGATTTTCGATTTCCGCGATTTCTTTTTCGCGTCCGACAATTGGCGCGAAAGGCGCGGTGAGATTATTAGGCGCGGCGGCGAGCAAAGCGGCATACGGCGGTTCGATTTCGTCAGTCTCCTCGACGACTTGCCGGATTTGCGCTCTGACGCGGCGCGTCAAAATGATTTCCGAGTCCGGCGCGATTTCTTCCACTTCTCCGAAAAAGCGATAACCGCGTTTAGGGAAAGTTTCGATAAAATGCTCGCCGCCCGCGTGAAGAATTTTTCTGAGCCGTGAAATGTTTGAAGTCAAATTCGTTTCCTCGACAAACGAATCCGCCCAGACGGTTTCCATAATTTCGTCTTTCGAGAGCATTCGCCCGTTGTTTCGGACGAGCAAGAGAAGCGTCTCGAAAATCTTCGGTGTGAGCGGCACAATCTCGCCGTCGCGCCGCAAAAGCTGTTCTTTCGCATTCACTTCAAAACGCCCGAAGCGATAAACGGTTAATTGTTTTTCGTCTGATTTTGACATTCAAGAAAATTCCAAGATTTTTCCAAGAAATCTACAAGGACTTCCTTTACCACTCTGAACGATGATACTCGCGTTCGTTGCTCGCGCCGAATTGTAACGTCGAACAACGACAGCAAGCAAGAAGATTTTTCGCCGGTCATTGTATGAAAAATATTCTTAACAAAAGCTGAAACTTTTAAATAAACAAAAAACCAAGGAGAAAGAAAATGAAAAATCAAACATTCAGAAAACATTTTATCGGTGCGACAGTCTTTTCGAGTCTTTTAGCACTGGTTTTACTTACGGGAAATTTTACATTCGCGCAATCGCTCAGGGAAGCGAGCGAATGCGACCGCGATTGCCGCCGGGCATTGGCATCGGCGCGAGCCGCAACCGCTAAGTATCACGATGTCAGCGAAGCGATAGCCGACGGTTTTGTGCCGGTCAGCCCGTGCATTGCCGTTCCGGGACTCGGCGCGATGGGCATTCATTACGCTAATTTCGCCCGCGCCGGAAATCCAAATCTCAATCCGGCTGAACCGGAAACGCTTCTTTATATGCCCGACGAAGACGGCGAGTTGCGGCTGGTCGGTTTGGAATATGTTCGTTTCGGACCGCCGACACAGCCCGCGCCGACGCTTTTCGGGCAAGAGTTTCAGTATGACTCAAGACTGGGCGCATACGCTTTGCACGTTTGGGCGTGGCGCAACAATCCGGGTGGTATGTTCGCGCCGTTTAACTCGAAACTTAGCTGTCCCGCAAATTAAATTTCTGTCCCGCAAATTAAATTTTTTGACCGTTTATCGAAATGCCGTGAAAAACGGTAAGCGGTCAAATTTTTAAGACAAAACAATGAAACGCACCGTAACCGAAATTTTAATCGAAGTCGAAGAAACCGTCTGTGTGCTGAGAACAAAGCAGAGTATGGCGGATGAAGGAAAACTTAATGTGGCAGCGACAGATGCGGTTGTTTGCCCGTCTTGCGGCAGCGCGTTTTCACCATCGGAGAATTTAGAAAAACAAAACAAATTAGAAAAACAAAACGAAAAGGAGTGAAAAAATGAAAGGAAAAATTATTGCAGTAACAATTATGATATTTTGCGCGGCAGCCGGACTGTTCGCGCAGAAAAAGGATTCTAAAATGAGCGCGGACGAAGCGGCGATTCGCGCCAACGTCGAGCAAATGGCTAAAGGCTGGAGTATGAAAAGCGGCGCGGAGTTTGCCAAACCGTTCGCCGAAGATTCTGATTATGTCGTCGTCAACGGAACGCACATCAAAGGTCGCGCCGCTAACGCCGAATCGCACCAACGTATTTTCGACACCATCTACAAAGACAGCAACATTGTCCCAATCGTCAAGCAAATTCGCTTTTTGCGACCCGATGTCGCCGTCGTTCACGGTGAATCGAATTTAACTTTCAAAATCAATGGCGAAGAGAAAAAAGGTAAGGGTCTCGTCACGCTGGTAATGACAAAGGAAAAAGGTAAATGGAGCATTGCCGCTTTTCAAAACACGCCGATTCAGCTGCAGGGAGGAAATTGAAATGCGCAAAACTTTTATGAGCGTTTTGGCAAAAGACTGTCGCGTTAATAATTGAAGGCAACTCAAATTAATTATTTTGGAGGAAATTTATATGCACAAAAAAAACGAAAACACTTTTCAGGAAACCGAAGCGGCTTTTGCCCTTGCCGTGGTTCTACTTAACTTTTTGATTCTTGCCGCCGTCATCGGATTCGTCTGGTCGCTGCAATTGTTACTCTCACCGAACAGTCCGTTGAGCGCGGCTCTCGGCGAAACGATTTGGCGGTAAAGTTCGGAGAAAATTATGAGAAAACGATTTGCCGCGTTTTTGTTAATCGCATCAGTTGTGGCTTGGGGTATTTGGTGCGGCGGGCAGTATTTCAACGAAGCCCGCGTGACACCGAAAAGGCTCTCGAATCCGCCTGATTCCGTCGTCGCGTATAATGCCATTCCGATGAAGGGCGAATTACCGTTCTTTTTTCCGCTTAATCCTTTGATTTTTCTCGTATCGCTCGCTGCATTGATTGCGGCGTGGCGATGGGCGCGGCGGTCTCGCAAATGGCTCGTGCTTTCTACAGTTATTGGTTTTGGCGTTTGCCTTGCTTTAATTTTGTATCTCGCGCCGCTTATCTGGAGCATTGACCGGGGGTTGGACACACTTTCTGCCGCCGAAATCATCGCCCGCGCCGACGCCTGGAAATTCGGTAATCGAATCAGATTGATTGTCGAAATGTTCGGATTTGTGTGTTCGATTATCGCATTGCGCGTCTGGTCGGCGGAATCGGAAATTACAGTAGCAACCGACGGCTAAACAATTTTCAATCACACAAATTTTTATGCGGCTTTACACGATTATAAGGAGATGTTCGGATGAATTTATCGAAGACAGACAACCGCCGAAGGATTATTGCGGGCGCAGGCGCGGTTTTAATCGGCGTTTCTTTTTTGCTCAATACGTTAGACGGTTTGAATACCGGAATGTCCGCGCCGTCGCAAACAATGATTGCGCTCACCGGATATAAAGCGGTGCTTAACACTGTTCTGATGATTGCCGCCGTTTTCGGAATCTCGCAATTGCTCAGAGCGCGGGCAGATTGGATTGGCTTGCTCGGCGGCGCGTCCGTGCTTATCGGTTGGACGGTCTCCGCCCGAATCGGAGTGCTTATTCAACTATCGTCTCTTTCGGAAAGCGGCGTCGAAGGTATTCCGCCAAACTTATCCGAAGTGCTTATGCAATCCGCTCCGACGGTTTGGACAAGCATTGTTCCAATCGGAATATTTTTCCCGATTGGTTTACTCACGCTCGGACTCGCGCTCGCGTGGGCGCGCCCCGTTCATTGGTGGATTGGATTGCTTCTCGCGCTTGGCGGCATTCTTTTTCCAATCGGACGCGCCGCCGGTCAAGTTTGGGCAATAATCGCCTGCGACATCGTTTTAGGTGCGGCATTCGCTTTAATTGGCTGGCAAATCCTAACCCGCTCCGGACTTTGGTCGAATCTACGTGGCGATGATTTAGCAGAATCACAAATTACGGGAGAAACAAATGTCTAAACAATTCTCAATCGCGCAAATCTTTCTGTGGCTTTTTGTAATCGCGCTTGGAATTATGATTGGCGGAGGATTGTATGAACAATTAGTCGTGATGCCTTTGTGGCAGAGCGCGCCGCCCGATTCGGTTATCGCTTATTATCAGCACAACGTCGCCAATCCGCAGCATACGCTAAACCAGGGCGGCAGATTTTGGGCGTTTGTTATGCCGCTTGTCGGCTTATTGGCAATCGTAACTTTGATTTCGGGTTTGAGGACGCGCCCCGAACATCGTAAATGGCGGATTGCGGCAACTGTCCTGACGCTTATCATTATGGTGTTCACGATTGCTTGGTTTATACCGAACATCATTAAACTACAGGGCGAAAGCGTGATGGCGATGAGTTCTGACGAAGTAAGCAGTCTAGCAAATTGGTGGGTGCGCTTAAATTGGGCGCGGGCGATTGTGTATTTGGCAGCTTTGCTTGCCGCGTTGCGAGCATTGAGCATTCCACCGAAAGTCGAGAACAACATCTAATGATTAATAATTGCTTGCATTCTTCCGGTAAAATCGTTTGCTTCCCATTCGCTCCATAGTTTGAGCGAGGCGCGATAATTTTTCGTTCGGTTTTTGATAAACTCCAACAAAAGCCAGACGGCAGCTTGGCGTTCGCTTCCCGTTACCCCGCCGTTTTGATGCTTGCGCATCCGCACACTCAGATTTTCCAGCCAAACATCGCAATCGTGAACTTCGCCCAAAAACGATTGCATCTGGGCGATTTCAACGGCGAAAGGCGCAATACTCTCGCCCCAGCAAGCCGTGAAAAGCTCGACCGCATACCGCAGACGCTTGGCGGCAATCCGCATTTCGTGCAGTCTTTCGACATTGAAAGGCTCATAAACGCTCGCGCCCAAATCACACAACTCCTGCAAACTGTCGGCAACGGCTTCGCGTCCTGCTTCGTTAAAGCTGACAATGCGCGTTTGTTTATTTTTTCTGACCGCTTTATTCAGTGCCGCAGTAAAATTCGCTCGCAGTTTCGTCAAACGGTCAATACCGAGAGTTTGAATCAAATTAGTTTGCGCCGTTTCGCGCGCCGCGCGGCGTTCGTCGAGCAATTTTTCAATTCCTGCTTTAATTTGCTCGTTAATTTGGTCAATCTCTCCGGCGGCTTGCAAGTGTTCAAGCGCAAGTATCGCCACGTCCTGGTCGCGCACTGCGCCGAGAGAGTCTGCAATTACTTTCAAATTTTTTCTTACGCGCCTGAGCGGACGCTTTTTCATCAGCGGCAAAAAATCGCGCAGCGCGCTTCGCAGACGGCGCGTCGCCACACGCATCGCGTGAACGCCTTCGATGTCTGAAAAATCCAATGCCGCGCCGCGCAGTTCCATTACTTCGTCAAAACGCACGCGCAAAACGGTTGCTGCCCATTCCAGAGCGTCCGCTGCGCAATCAAGTCCGGTTATTTCTTTTGCTTTAGCCATTGTTTAAATTTAACAAAATGTTACAGAAATGTAATGTTAAATTTTTTCAGACAATCAAATTCGCAATCTGCCGAAATTTGTATATCTTGCAAACATCAAATTGCTGAATTTCTAATTTCTTCAATCGCATTGGGATTTTCAAGTGCCGATAAATCGCCCGCGTCTTCGCCCAAATATGCTGAACGAATCACACGGCGCATCACTTTGGCATTTCGCGTCTTCGGCAAAGCGGAAACAAAAAGAATCCGCGACGGCGCGAGCGGTTTGCCCATATCTTTAGCAACGAGTTGTTTTAATTCCAAAGCCAAAGTGGAAGCGTCGTCGGTTTCCGTTTTCAAAACGCAGAACGCGACCATCGCCGTACCTTTCATTTCGTCTGGAACGCCAATGACGGCGGCTTCGACAACGTTTTCATGCGCGACAAGAAGACTTTCGACTTCAGCCGGACCGACGCGCTTGCCCGCGACTTTTAAGGTATCGTCCGAGCGTCCCAAGATAAACCAATGCCCGTCCTTATCTTTCATCGCAAAATCGCCGTGAACCCAGATGTTTTCAAACCGCGACCAATACGTTTCCAAATAGCGTTCGCGCTCCTGCCAGAAACCGCGAGCCATTCCAATCCACGGCTTTTTTATCGCCAATTCGCCGACTTGGTTTGCGCCGACCGATTCGCCTTTGTCGTCTAAAATGTACGCGTCAATTCCCGGACACGGCGCGGGAAACGAGCAGGGCTTTTGCGGCAGAAGCGGATTGCCCATCAAAATTCCGCCGGAGATTTCCGTGCCGCCCGAATAATTTATTATCGGAAGTTTTGAGTTGCCGACTTTCTCGAAAAGCCACCACCACGGCGCAGGATTCCAAGGCTCGCCTGTCGAAGCGAAAGCGCGAAGGTTTGAGAGGTCGTGTTTTTTCGGCAAATCGTCGCCTTTGGTAGCGAGAGCGCGAACGAGCGTCGGCGAAATCCCCAGAACTTCGACTTTATGTTTCGCGCAAAATTCCCACATTCTGTCGGCTTCCGGGTAATCGGGCGCGCCGTCGTAAATAACGATTGTCGCGCCGTTTAGCAATGCGCCGTAAATCAGCCACGGTCCCATCATCCAGCCAATGTCGGTTATCCACGAAATGCGCGTTCCCTTGCCAACGTCCGTGCCAAAAGCCATATCCTGCGCCGCTTTTATCGGAAAACTGCAATGCGTGTGTGCGATGCCCTTCGGCTTGCCTGTTGTTCCCGATGTGTAAAGTATAATGAGTGGGTCTTCAGCATTGGTCGGTTCGAGATGAGAAAGATTTTCGATGTTTTCTTCGCCATTTTCTAATAATTTTTGCCAAAGTGAAACTTGAAATGAGCGCAGGCTCGGTTTCTTTTCAATGTGATAAAATCCAAATGAAACGCCGCCTACGTTTTTATTTTGCTGCTTTTCTTGCCAAATTTGTGCAATTGTTTCTTTCGGAACCTTTCTTTCCTCCAATTCCTTAAAAAATTCATCTTCTTGTAATTTACTTTCTTGTTCTTGTTTTCTACGATATTCGGCTTTTTCTTCTTCGGTTAAATTTTGGTACTTCGCAAATTCCTTTCTTAGTTGTTTCGTTCTCTCTTCATCGGTAAATATTCTACGTTTGCCTGACATCGTAAAAACTTTTTCTAAAGTTGGACATTTCTCAGCCGCTTCAAAAGCGGTTTTTGATGCCCAAACTACTTTGCCGCGGCGCGGAAAATTCTGGATTGTAAAAAGCGCTTTTGCGCCGACTGCTTCCATTCGGCTGGCAATTGCTTCGACGCCGTAGCCGGAAAAAACCGGAACGGCAATCGCCCCGATGCGATTGATTGCCAGAAGCAAAATTACGGTTTCGGGAATCATCGGCAAATGAATCCCGATGGCGTCGCCTTTGCCAAAACCGTCCGTTCGCAAACCCGCGGCACAAAATTTAATCTGCTCGAAAAGTCCGGCGTAAGTTAAAGTTTCCGTGTTGCCTTCTTCGCCTTCCCAAATTACCGCGGGCTGATTTGCTATTTCAGAATCTTGCCAACGGTCGACGCAATGCGAAACGACGTTTAAACCCGCGCCGACGCACCAATGCGGAAACGCCGCACCGTCCGACAAATCGAGCAATTTCTCGTATGGCGGATTGAATTTTATATCCAGAAAACGCAAAACTTCGGCGGTGAATTTTTCCGTTTCGTTAATCGAAAATTGATAAAGTTCGTCAAACGAATTCACGCCGACTTGCCGCATAAAGCGCGTCAGTTGGGCGCGTTCGATTACGTCCGGCGTCGGCGTCCACGCGATTGGCTGATTTTCCAGAAGATTCGTGTCGTTCATAATTTTGTGAATTCAAAAGAATTGAGGCATATTTTATAACACAAAGTTTTTGTTAGAAAATTCATCGGAATCTTTGCGAACTTCGCGCCTTTGCGGAAAACAATTTCTCTCGCAAAAGTGCAAGGTTTGCAAAGGAAAATTTATGAGCGAAAAACCTGTCGAAATAAAACTTCCCGCCAATCTTTTTCAAGGCAAAACCGCAATCATCACGGGCGCGTCACGTGGCGTCGGCGCGGCAACGGCTTTGCGATTAGCCGAATCGGGCGCGAATGTCGTCGTCAATTATTTGAAAAGCGAAACGGAAGCGAATGAAGTTGTAAAAAACTGTGAAAGTTTAGGCATCGAAGCAATCGCCGTTCAAGGCGACGTTTCCGAATGGCAAGCGGCGCAAAATATTGCGCGAGAAACAATCGAAAAATTTCAAACGATTGATTTGCTCGTTTTAAACGCCGGAATCTGGGAAGGCGCGCCGATTGAAGAAATGTCGGAAGAAGTTTGGAACAAAGTTTTGAACACAAATTTAAAGGCGGCGTGGGCGATGACGAAAGCCTGCGTTCCCGCTATGAAAAAGCGCGAATCGGGAGCAATTGTGCTTGTCTCATCAACCGCCGGACAACGGGGCGAAGCGAATTTTTCAAATTATGCCGCGTCAAAAGGCGGGCAAATTAGCTTTACGAAAGCGTTAGCGTCTGAGCTTTGCCCGAAAATTCGCGTCAACGCGGTCGCGCCCGGTTGGATTGAAACTGCGATGGTGCGCCCTGTTTTTGAAGACGAAAATTATAAGCAGCAAGTTTTAGATTCGATTCCTTTGAACCGAATGGCAACAACGGATGATGTTGCGCTGTCAATATGTTTTCTGTTGTCGGATTGGTCGCGGCACATCACGGGCGAGATTTTGAACATCAACGGCGGCTCGGTTTTGTGTGGATGATATTTGAAGGATAAAATTGAAAATTTACTTTTTATTTTTGAATCTATTTAAATATCCTTCCGGCTTCATTTTTTGATTACGGTTGAAACACCTCCAACGACGAATTGCGTTTTTCCACTTTCTGCGCTTCGTTCAAACGTCCGTAATCGTAAATCGCGCTTTCCCATGTTCCATACATCGCATTCGGCAGCACGATGAATTTTTTGCCAAAATCCGTGCGCGTTTTGCTGTGCTGTCGAAGCCGTTGCGAAATATGTCGAAACAATCGAAACTGTAACCAATGCGACGGTTAAAAGATAATTTCTGGTTTTCATAATTTTTGTTTGGAAAAAAGTTTTGGAGAGATTATAAATGAATTATGCCCGAAAATCCGAAGGAGAAAATTGATAAAGAAAAGGAAGCGGAAAAATTGCCGGAAGACGAATGCGAAACCGACGAAAAATCTTCGTGGAGCCAAGACCAGCGCGAGAAAGGTTACTATTACGATGACGCGCACGGTTACGAAATTTATAACCTTGACGAAGACGACGAAGAAGAGGAATAAACAATGGAAATAAAACCGCTTCACAGCTGGAGTTTATCGTCCAAAGAAGCGATTGAGCTGCAAAAACAGCTTGCGTTTGAAGTCGAAACCGAAGACCGTTTTGCCGAACCGATAAGAACCGTCGCCGGAATTGATTTGGGTTACGACGCAAAAAACGATGCGAGCCGCGCTGTTGTCGTCGTTTGAGTTTTTCCGAATTGGATTTGCTTGAAACGAGTGAAGCGCTTTTACCGATTCAGTTTCCGTATGTTCCCGGACTTTTATCTTTTAGAGAAACGCCCGTTGCTATTAAAGCTCTGGAAAAATTAACGCTCACGCCCGATTTGATTTTATGCGATGGTCAAGGTTTAGCTCATCCGCGCAAGTCGTTTGGTTTGAGAACTCTCTTCCGCAAGCGAATCGCTTTTGGTGTCGCTTCGACTAATTCGTCGTTAGAAACAATAACTGTAAAGCGCAAAAGCGCCGTCAACTAGACAGCATTTCGATAAAATCATCAAATATGAATTTTATTAATAATAAATATAAGTATAAGTAAAAAATCTCTTGTATTTTTTTTCTGTGATAATTCCCCTGTGTTGCATTAATTCTGATGTAATGTCAAATTTGGAAAAATCAGAAAACTCGATTTTCTTTTAACATCCAAATTCCACAATTTCACAATAGACAAGGGGCAAAATATGAAAAACTTTAGTAGATTTTTGTTAGTTGTGTTAGCAGTTGTATTTGCAGCGGCGGCGACGATGTTTGTCGGAAACAAAGATTCCACATCCGTTCAAAAAAATGTTTCAGCCGCTGATGCGCGTGAGATTCACAAAGCTAGAGTTAAACAAGGTTTGGGTGAAATAAAATTCAGCTCATCTTCTTCCGAAAACAAAATAGCCGCTTCCATAAAATCACTCTCTAAATTTATGGAAAATCGTTCGGGAGTCGCTATCAATCCCGACGCGCAAAAACTTCTTGTTTCTCAAGAACAAAGTTTCCGGCTAAACGACGAAAACGGCATTTCCGTGTCGGAGACGGGTGATTTAATTACCGAGACGGTATTGGAAAGAGCGGCGAAGTGGAACGAGCAGGAGACGGCTTCGGCGATTGAAAGCTGGAAGGGTTTTGACCATCCCGATTTGCCGGAATCGTATAAAAAAGGACGTTCGGCAATTAAACTAAGGGCAAGCGGCAAGTTTATCAGAATAGACCAACTCTCAAGTTTTCTGTCTGCGCTAAAAAGAGGCAATGGAGAAATTCCAGAATTTTACCTCTCTTTCGTCAAACGAGAGATTATCGAAAGGACCGAAAATAAATATAAATTTCTCTCGGAACTTATGCCGGAGCAATTTCCATCGTCAGAGCAAAACGTATCTCCGTTTAACTCGATGCTTCTGGCATATTCAATAATTGCCGACGATTCTTTCGCCGGTTCAATGGACGGCTTAACCCGTGAAATGAATTCAGTTTCCGATTGGATGAAAAAGGAATACGGCAAGTATCCAAGTCCTGACGGTTTCAAAGCATACGGTCCGAATGGTTATAAGTATTCTTCTCCAACTGATATTTTGTTGGACGATAATGGAATAAATATCTTTTTGAACGGCTTGCAAAATATGGAGGGTAAATAAATGATTTCCAAAATTTTGCTATCGACCGTTATCTTTACTTTGAAGTTCAAGAAAAGCCAGATATTCAATCCGGCTTTTTTATTTTATAGTATCTTGATTATGAGAGAAACTATTTCTTCGGTCGCTCGTTCGCTTTCAAAACTCTTTTGCGCAGACGAATTGATTTCGGCGTAACTTCGACAAGCTCATCGTCCGCGATAAATTCCAACGCTTGCTCGAGCGATAAATCTTTCACCGGAACAAGACGCATCGCTTCGTCGGTTGAAGTTGTGCGCATATTGGTCAGCTTTTTCTCTTTGATTGGATTTACGTCTAAATCCACGGCGCGGGCGTTTTCGCCGATGAGCATTCCTTCGTAAACCTTCGTTTGCGGATTGACGAAAAGCGCGCCGCGTTCCTGCAAAGCATAAAGCGCATAAGTTGTCGTCTCGCCCATTCGATCGGAGACGAGCGAGCCTGTGCCGCGTCCTTTCATATCGCCCTGCCATTTGTCGAAGCGCAGAAAAATCGTATTGAGCAAGCCTGTTCCTTTTGTTTCAGTCAAAAACTCGCCGCGAAAACCAATTAAACCGCGCGACGGAACTTCGTATTCGAGCCGAACTCTGCCTGTTCCGTTGTTTATCATTTTGCTCATTTGACCTTTGCGCCTTCCGAGCGCTTCGGTTACGACGCCAATAAATTCTTCGGGACAATCAACGACAACTTGCTCAATCGGTTCGAGTAATTCGCCGTTTTCGCCTCGTTTGGTGATAACTTCAGGCTTTGAAACTTGCAGTTCGTAACCTTCGCGGCGCATCATTTCGATTAAAATGGCAAGCTGAAGTTCACCGCGACCGGAAACTTTGAATTGGTCGGGCGAATCGGTATCGGCAACACGAAGTGCGACGTTTCCGAGAAGTTCTTTTTCAAGGCGTTCTTTTATTTGACGCGATGTTACAAATTTTCCGTCAATACCCGAAAACGGCGAATTGTTTACGCCGAAAATCATTGAAATGGTCGGCTCATCCACGTTGATTATCGGCAGAGGTTTCGGATTATCAACCAGCGTAATTGTTTCGCCGATGTTGATGTCGTCAAAACCGGCGAGCGCGACTATTTCGCCGACGCCAGCGCCGTCAACCGGTTCGCGCTTCATTCCTTCAAAAACATAAAGCTCTTTGACGCGCGTTTTCAGTGTCGAACCGTCGCGCTTTGAAACTATAACTTCCTGGTTTTTGGTAATCTCGCCCGAATAAATTCTGCCGATTGCAAGACGACCGACAAAAGCGTTGTAATCAATGTTGGCGACAAGCAATTGCAAACTGTCGTCGCGCAAAGCGTGCGGCGCGGGAATTGTTTCGACAATCTGGTCGAAAAGCGGTTTAAGATTTTTCGATTCTTCTTCCAGAGTTTTTTTCGCCACGCCGTCGCGCGAAATCGCATACAAAACCGGAAAATCAATTTGCTCTTCGCTTGCGCCCAAGTCAATAAAAAGATCGTAAATCTCGTCCAAAACTTCTTCAGGACGCGCGTCCTGCCGGTCAATTTTGTTGACAAGAGCGATTGCCGGAAGTTTTTGCTCCAACGCCTTTCGCAAAACAAATCTGGTTTGCGGCAGGCAGCCTTCCGCCGCGTCAACCAGAAGAACAATTCCGTCAACCATTTTTAGAACGCGCTCGACTTCGCCGCCGAAATCGGCGTGACCGGGCGTGTCTAAGATATTGATTTTGTAATCGCCGTAATGCACCGAGGCGTTTTTCGCCATAATCGTAATGCCGCGTTCGCGTTCCAAATCCATCGAGTCCATCATACGGTCTTGCGTGGCTTCGTTGTCGCGGAACGTGCCGGATTGTTTGAGCATTGCGTCCACAAGCGTCGTTTTGCCGTGGTCGACGTGCGCGATAATTGCAATGTTTCTAATTTTTTCTGTTGTCATCATAGATGTAAATTTGCCTTAAAAGACAAACGAAAATGATGACGGATTGAAGCGGAAAATGCAAATTGACAAACAAAAGACCGGACAAAATTACTTTCGTCCGGTCTTTTGTTTGATGGATTAAAATCTAACTGTTCTAACTTCGATCGTGAAATCCGACTTGGCGAAAAGCCTCAAAAAGAACGATTCCAACCGATGTAGCAAGATTCAAACTGCGGACGTTTTGGTTCGGCATTGGAATTTGCAGGCAGCGTTCCCAATTGGCTTTCAGCAAATCTTCGGGCAGTCCGCGAGTTTCACGTCCGAAGATTAAACAATCGTTGTTTTGAAACGGGAAATCAGTATATGTTTTGTCTGATTTTGTGCTGAAATAAACAAAGCGCGAGCCGGGAAGCGCGCTGTAAAGATTCTCTAAATCAATATGTCGGCGAATTTTTACTTGGTCCCAGTAATCGAGTCCGGCGCGTTTGACAGCCTTTTCGTCGAGGCGAAAACCGGCTGCGCCGACGATGTGCAAATCTGTAAAAGTTGCCGCGCACAAACGCGCTATGTTTCCCGTATTCGGCGGAATTTCCGGCTCGACTAAAGCGACGTGCAGCATAGGAATTTATTCATTTTTCACTTTTGACTTCAAGTAAATTCTCGCAGAATGTCGTCCATTCACCTTTTTGAATTCCTAAATAATGCCCAAGATTTGCAGTGGCGACGTTGCGCACGGTTTCGATTATATTGTTTGTGTCATGCTTATTGGACTTTTCGTGCAAACCGACGACATAAAAATTTATCGTTTCGCCGGTTTTCTGCAAACAAAAATTATTGGTTGACTCGGCGGTGAAAAAATGTGATGTAACGCCTGCGTCCGGCTCATCTTCGGTCGGATTAAAGGTCGGTTGGGCGGTTAATATAACTTCATCCGAGTTTTCATCAATATTAGCTACTTTTACCCAATCGCTTTTACCCGAGCCGTGCAGAGTTATTCGTATAAAATCACCGACAATTGCCGTTTCTCGCTTGCAAATAATGCCGTTTGCATCAAAAAGCTCGTAGCTCGATAAACCCGACAGAGCGTTCCATTTTCTGATTCGAAAAAGTTTTTCCTTAAATTTAACAAAGAAATTTTCCGCTTCCGAAGCGTTCGAGAAATTACGTTTGGCGGAAGCTGCCGAACTCATTTCGTCGTCCGAAGAATTTGCTATGAGTGCGGCTTGTTCTAATAAACTTTCAATTTTACGGGTCATAATTTTTGCTTCTGAAACTGTGAAATAAAAACAAAATATATATTTTCAGCTTTTAGTTTTATGTACTTCACTGATTGCAAGCATCTCAATTGAATAAAACTTCATCAATTTACTTACTCTCGAAGCGGCTGAAATGTGCTGATTTTAATAGTTTGTGCTACAATCCGCAAGAGTCAATCTACAACAAAATTCGAGGAGAACTTCAAGTGTTTTTGCGATTTAAGTTTTTTATATTATTCGCTTTTTTGATGCTGGGCGGCGTTTCGTTGGTATGCGCGCAGACGAACGTTGAAAATGCTGACAAAACCGCCAAAAAGCAAAAGCAGGACGGCAAGCAAAAAGCTGACGCGGCTAAAAATCCTACCGCCGAGCAAATCGCTGAATCAACCGTTGTGATTTACGGCGGCGGTCTCGGCGGCAGAGCAACTCTTAATCAGATTCGAAAAACCAGCCTGGAGCGCGGAAAAATCAGCGTTGTTAATGTGGATGGAAAAACCGAACAGGCAAATTACGAACGCTGGATTCTGCGCGCCGAGACGCTCGATAAAGAGCGCATTCGCTTTGAACAGGAATTTCCAAACGCAAGATACGCTCTTGTTTACGCAGGCGATAAAATTTTTGGGCTTCACAACGACTTGGTTTTTATGCCGCGCGAAGATGCTTCCAAGGCGTTTGAAAATCAAATCTGGCACGGTCTCGAAGCGCTGCTGCGCTACAAGGAAAACGGCGCGACCGTTGCGCTTGCCGGACGCGATAAATTAATGGGCGTTGATTTTTATATGCTCGACGTAACCGACAAGCAAAATCGCAAAACGCGGTTTTATATCAGCTCGAAAAGCTTCCGCGTGATGATGCTCGAATATAACGAAGGCGACACGAAATACCGCCGCAAATTCTACGATTACAACTACGCGCAAGGCACGCTTTTCCCGTTTCGCAACGTGCTTTGGGCAAACGATAAACAAATAGAAGAAACCAACGTTCAAACCGTTACCTTCGGTCAAAAGCTGGAAGAATCTATTTTTCAGGAAGGCTAAAAGGTTCAAGATCCAAATATTCAAAATTCTAACTTAATCTTAAATCTTGAATTTATTGAACAACAAAAATAATTTTTTGCAACTTTGTTTCGGCTTGTCGGTGTAAAGGTTAACTCCCCAAACTACTTACAGGAGAAATCTGATGAACAAACCGAAAATTATTTTTTCCGTTGTTGCTTTATTTCTTGTTTGCCTTCTGAATTCAACAACTTCTTTCGCACAGGCACCAACCAATCAACAAACCCAACCGAGTTACGAAGTAGTTTTGCAAGTTTTGACTGCTTCCAACAATGCCGGTGACAAATCAAATGCCGTTCCGCAAACACTTTCAAATGCCGTCAAAAAGCTGAAAACTAATTATACGTTTTCAAATTACCGCCTGAGTTTAACTTATCTGCAGCGAGTCGCAAATACGGGAAATCTTGAATTCAAAGGTGTTTCAAATGAACCGAATCAAGACGTTTACGTGCCAATTTTCTCGGATTGGACAATCGGACAATTAATGAATTTGCCGGATGCGAAGGGACAAAATTCAATTTCGATTCAAAATTTCAGATTCGGGCAGAGAGTTCCGGTTAAAACGACAAGTAATACTGTTAATTACGAATATGCCGGACTTACAATGGGAAGACTTAATCTCCTGGTAAATACGCCAACTGTAATCGGCAATTTGTCCACGTCAAAGCCGGATGAAGTGATGTTTTTAATTTTGACTGTCAAACCGACGCAGGAATAGTTGAACAATCGTGCCGTCGAAAATTTTTTGCAACATTTGAAGCCGCCGTGCGTGTTTCAAAACGTAACGCGGCTTTTGTTTTGTGCTTAATTATGTTGTAAAAACTTATGAATGTATGGCTTTGGACAAATTCGAGAAACGAAACGCGGAGGTGTTGCAAACCACCGTGCCAATTGAGAAATTGTCCGACCACGAGCTAATCGAAGCAACAAAGCAAGGCGACGAGGCGGCATTTGCCGAAATCGTCAATCGTTACCGCAATCCGATTACGAATTATTTATATCGCTTTTTGAACGATTACGAAGAAGCAGTTGATTTGGCGCAGGAAACTTTTGTGCGCGTGTATTTCGCAATTGCGCGTTATCACACCGAATACGCTTTTTCGACTTATATTTACCGGATTGCGACTAATCTGGCGATAAGCGAAATTCGTAAACGCAAACGGCAAAAGCTGGTTTCTTTAACCGGACTTTTTCAATTTGACAACGAAGACGCCAAAGATTTTCAACCGCCTGATGAAAAACCGCTTGCGGACGACAATTTGATTGAAAGCGAGCAAGCGCAAACCATTGCGCGGGCGATTGCCACCTTGCCGGAAAAATATCGCGCGCCGATTGTTCTGCGTGATGTCGAAGGCAAAACTTACGAGGAAATCGGAGAGATTTTACAGCTCGGTTTAGGCACAACCAAATCACGTATCAGCCGCGCGCGCGGACTTTTGAAAGAAAAATTAAAGAATTATTTTTAAAAAACAAATTGCAAAAATGAATTATAAAAATTTAACCGAAAATAAAATTGAAGACGGCGAAATTTTGAGTGCGGAGGACGAAAAAATCCGCTCGCTGCTCGGCAGTATGAAAAGAGTCGGCGCGCCGAAGGATTTTGATTTTCGCCTCAAAGCACGTTTTGCAAACGCGAAACCAAACAGTTATCAGCCACAGTTTTTGCCGGTGCTGCGTTACATTTTACCTCTGAGTCTGGTTGTTGTAATTTCCGCCGCAGTCATTTTTAACAGCGTATATTTTGCCGATACGCGAGACGGTTCAATGGTTGCAGAAACTCATATTCCGTCTTCGATTAAAGAAAATAACTTGCCGGATAAACCTGCTGCAACCGAACAAATCAATGCGGCAGATTTTCCCCAGCCGTCGGTTGATATAGAATCGGCGTCAAGAAATAAAATTTCTACTAAAATGCCTAACGCCGCCGCGCCAATGACGGTGGCAAGATCGGTCAAAAAACCAAAACCGGAAATTTTATCAAGAGTAAATACGAGCGAAGTAACCGGCGGTTCACGCACCAGTGCTTCGACTTCGACACGAGTTATAACACCGCCGGGAATTCCTATCAACCAAGCGCTTAGAACTTCGCCTAACTCGGTGAACGTAAAATCTTTAACAGCCAAAGACGTTTTGCTGCAACACGGTATCGAAGCGGTTTTTGAGAACGAAGGCTGGAAGGTAAAATCAGTTATGCAAAACAGTCCGGCTGCGCGTTCCGGTATAAAAGTCGGAGATTCGATAGAAGCAATTGACGGCGAAAAACTTACCGGCAAACCCGTGCAAAACAAAACAATCGGCGGGAAAAAATTAAGTATTGCGCGCGGCGCGGAAAAAATCGAAATCTCTTTGAGTAATCAGTCTAATTAAACTTCAATTCAAATATTTACAAAGAGAAAAGACGCGAAAAATAAAAAATTTTTCGCGTCTTTTCTCTATTATTAAAATCGAACGTCAAAAATTATAATTTCTATTTTTGCAAAATCATTGTAATAAATCTGTAAAAATACATTCCTTTTGCCAGCAAATTACCAAAAAACGATAAAATAAGTTATATTCTATTTTTCGTTACTGAATGACGATTCATTTTAATTCACACTGGAAATTCACCGCAAACTCGAATGAATAAAAGCGCCCAAACAACGGCATCATTTTACGATTTAGAAGGAACGCTCGTCAGCACAAATCTTGTGCATACTTTAGGTTTTTACGCCCAACGCCAGCAAGGTCTTCTTCAAACATTCAAAAAAAGCGCGATGACGCTGGTAAAACTGCCATTTTTTGGAATTACGGATTTGTATTCACGCAATGTCTTTAACGAAGTATTCTTTAAATCTTATAAAGGCGAATCCGCCGACCGCCTGCGCTTTTTTTCCGAAGAATTATTTGAAAAAGTGTTAAAGCCTGCGATTTTTGACGGCACATTCGAGATGATAAAAACGTCGAAAAAATTAGGCTTGCGTCAAATCGTCATCACCGGCGCCCTTGATTTTACAATCGAGCGTCTGATGGATCATCTCGGCATTGACGAATTCGCCGCGAACCGCCTGGAATTCGTCAACGGTTACGCGACGGGAAGATTGTTGCCGCCTGTAATGGCTTCGGCGACCAAAGCAATTTGGATACGCGAATACGCCGAGCGCGAAGGCATAAATCTTTCGGATTCCTATGCCTATTCCGACAGCATTTCCGATTTGCCGATGCTCTCGATTGTCGGTCATCCAGCGGCGGTTAATCCGGATTTCAGGCTGAAACAAATAGCGCTGCAGCACGATTGGGCGATTTTAAATTTGAAATGAAATTGCTTGAAAATGGATCACAAATTTCTCTTGTAAAATTTGAGCGATACGAAAAATCGATTTATAATGGCTACGTAGCTAAAATGCTATAAATTGCTTTTTATGAGGTTGGAAAAATGTCGCACACGGTAAAAGAGGCAAAAATAATCTGAGCGTATTGATTCGTCTAGCAGAAAAGGACGAGCCGCAGGTGATTCGGCGCCACGATACGGAAGTTGTCGTCGTCGTCTCGATTGACGAATGGCGAAAGATAAACGGCAAAAAAGAAAGTCTGGTTGAGTTTTTGCAAAAAAGTCCGCTCGACGAAATAATTCCTTCTCTTGACCGAGCGAACAATTTGCCGCGCGAGGTCTCATTTGAATGAATTTTCTGCTCGACACCTGCATTATCTCCGAACCGAAACAAAAAAGACCAAGCGAAAAAGTTCTCGAATGGCTCGACGCGCAGGACGAATCGAAACTTTATTTGAACGTTTTAACCCTTGGCGAAATTAAGAAAGGAATCACAAGACTTGAATCAAGCAGAAAGAGAGCGGAACTCGAAAAATGGCTGGAGCAATTACAAGCGCGTTTTTCCCGCCGAATCTTGCCCTTATCCGAAAAGACATTTCCTGTTTGGGGAAAAGTGTATGGCGAATTTGAACGAAAAGGCATTGTGCGTCCGGCGTTCAATTCGCTTTTAGAAGCGACGGCTTTGGAACACGATATGATTTTCGTTACGCGAAACGTCAAAAACTTTCAGCATTCGCAAGTTAGGGTTTTAAATCCTTGGGTTGATTAATTACGAAGGCAAACTGCTTTTGAGTGCTGACGGAGAATAGGAGAGTCTTTATGCAAGTGAATTTAGAACAAGCTAAACAAGTTGTTTTACAACTGCCGACCGAAGAATTTGAAAAATTCGACGAATGGTATGAAGCGGAAAAACGCAAAAAGTCGAAAGACGAAGATAAAGAAAAACTGAAAAAATATCAGATTGAGCGATACAAAAAAGCGCGAAAATGGCTCGACGAACACAGCGCGGAATATATGAATCAATGGGTTTGTCTGGAAGGCGGCGAACTCATCGCACACGGAACAGACGCGCTGGAAGTTCACTACAAAGCAATCGAACAGGGAATCAAATCGCCTTTCGTTCATCATATCGTCGAAGAACCGAAACATTACGTTGGAGGTTGGTAAAAGGTGGAAACCGTTTCCTTCGACAAAGTATTTGAATACGACACGCTGAAAACGGGCATCACCGTTTTAGTCGTCCTTCATTTCGGCGGACGGCAGATTGATTTGGAAGCGAAAATCGACACCGGCGCGACCGATTGCGTCTTCGAGCGCAAACACGCGGAAAGGCTCGGCATAGATGTCGAAGGCGGCGAATTTATACGCTTTAATACGGCGGCGGGAAATTTCGACGCTTACGCTCACGAAATCGTTTTATCAGTTTTGGAAATCGAAACCGTTTCGAGAGTTTTCTTTGCCAAAGAAGAATCGTTCACGCGCAATGTTCTCGGCAGACAAGGTTTTTTAGACCGCGTGAAATTCGGTTTGATTGATTACGAAGGCAAACTTCTTTTGAGTGCTTACGGCAAATAGATTTCTTTGTTCAAAGAAAATTAGCTGTTTATGGAAAAACAGTTTCCACAAAATAAATATTTAGGAATGACTGTTAATGACAGACTATTTCACGCTGGCTTGTTAGATGATTTTGATAAATCCATCGAAGAACAGGATAAAACAAAATTAGTGCTTATTTTAGAAAAGGTGTTTCTTAGCCGAGAAAACATTGAAGCAATAATCGAAAAATACACAAAAGATTAAAACAAATATGGCTTTGCAATTACGCAGAAAAACACACGAATCAATTGTTTACATTGACCGCGACAGCGCGCCGCGCATTATACCGTTTGGCGAGGATTTTATTCTCGAAGATTTGCCGACGGGGACGCGCGTGATTTATCCGAATCCGCCGATAAAAGGCTTGCCGAATCGGGAAGCGGCGATTCGTTACGCGGTTAATCATCCGATTGACGCGAAACCGCTTTACGCGCAGCTTGAGCCGGGAATGCGCGTGACGATTGCGATTGACGATATTTCGATGCCGCTGCCGCCTATGCAGACGCCGGACGTGCGCCAGACGATGCTCGAAGTCATTTTGGAACAGTGCGCGGCAAACGGCGTGGACGATATTCATTTGATAATCGCTATTTCATTGCACCGCCGGATGACGCCGTGGGAAATGGAGCGAATGGTCGGCAAGAAAATTTTTGACGAATTTTACCCGGACAGATATTACAACCACGACGCCGAAGACGACGAAAATCTCGTCACCATCGGACACACGCGCCACGACGAACCGCTTCGCATCAACAAACGCGCCATCGAAAGCGATTTGCTGATTTACGCCAACATCAATTTCGTTCCGATGAACGGCGGACACAAATCGGTCGCCGTCGGGCTGTGCGATTACGAATCTCTGCGGGCGCATCACGAACCGCAGACCATACGCGATTCGGATTCTTATATGGACCCGTCTTCGTCGGAACTCAATCACAAAATCAATCGCCTCGGCAAATTAGTTGACGAACACTGCAACGTCTTTCACATCGAAACCGCGCTCAACAGCCGAATGTTTAGCGACGGCTACGACATTCTGACGCGCAACGAAGACGAATTTTCGTTTATGGACAGAATGAAATGGGAAGCGATGAAGCGGACTTTCGGCAATCTACCTCGTGCTGCGCGTCGTAAACTTTTGCATCAAATTCCCGCGCAATACGAATTAATTGCCTGTTACGCGGGCGCAACCGAGCCGGTCCACGAAAAAATTCTGGAAAAGAATTATCAGCAGTTTGAAATTCCCGTCAAAGGTCAGTGCGATATTTTGATTACCGGCATTCCCGACATTTCGCCGTATAACGTCTATTCATCGCTCAATCCTTTGCTCGTTCAAGTGATGGCTCTCGGCTATCACTTCAATATGTATCGCAATAAACCGCTCATTCGGAAAGGCGGCGTGATGATTGTTTCTCATCCGTGTTTTGACGAGTTTGACCATAATCATCACGCGCCATATATCGAATTTTTCCACCGTCTTTTGTCCGAATCGCGCGACGCTTTCTACCTGCGCGAAAAATATGAGCGCGAATTTGCGACGAATCCGAACTATATCGAAATGTATCGGCGCGGCAACGCCTATCACGGAGCGCACCCGTTTTTTATGTGGTATTGGGGCGAAAACGGTCGCCAGCACGTCGGCAAAGTCATCGTCGCCGGTGCGGAAAATGCCCACGTCCCCGAAATGCTCGGCTGGGAACGCGCCGACAATATGACCGAAGCGATTGCCCAAGCGCGTTCGTATATGGGCAGAAACGCGGAGATTACGATGCTGCATCAGCCGATTATCGGTTTGTGTAATGTGACGGATTAGTTTTTGAAATCACAATCTGGCACCTCATAAGAAATTATGGCGAATAAAGAAAATCAGGAAGCGAATTTGACAGTTATCGAAGGAATCGAAGAAAAGATTTATCTTATTCGCGGTCAAAAAGTAATGCTCGACAGTGATTTGGCGGAAGTTTATCAAGTCGAAACTAGAGTTCTAAAACAAGCTGTTCGGCGCAATTTGCATCGCTTTCCGTTAGATTTTATGTTTGAACTGTCGCTTGAAGAAACACGGCACATCGAATCTCTAAGGTCACAGATTGTGACCTTAGACACCGGAAAATCAAAACGCGGTAAATACAGCAAATATGCTCCATTCGTTTTTACCGAACACGGCGCGGTAATGTTGGCAAGTGTCTTAAACAGCGCAACGGCGATAGAAGCAAGCATTAAAGTTGTCAGAGCCTTTGTGAAAATGCGCTCAATTTTGGCATTGCATCAAGATTTGGCAGACCGCATTGAACAACTGGAAAAAGTTGCCTACAAGTATAATCAAGACTTTCGCGTAGTTTTTCAACTGTTGGGAGAAATTAAACGCGACCCGAAATTTTTGAAACGCAAAATTGGATTTGTTGAAGAGAAGAAAGGAAAATCGAAGTGAGATTGGATTATACGTGCAGAATACGTATAATAAATCGCTATGCAAAAGAAATTAACAATAACGATTGACGAGCGCGTTTATGAAGGTCTGCAAAGGGCAGTCGGGCGCGGGAAAATCAGCCAGTTTATTGAAGTTCTGGTGCGCCCGCACGTTTTGAATGAAGATTTAGAATCGGCTTATAAAGAAATGGCGCAGGACGAAGCGCGGGAGGCAGAAGCACTGGAATGGTCGGACGCGACAATCGGAGACGTGAATAATGAAACGTGGTGAAGTTTGGTGGGTGAACTTCGAGCCGTCCGTCGGAGGTGAAATCACAAAACAACGTCCCGCCGTCGTTCTGAGCAACGACGCTTCAAACAAACATCTCAACCGCGTCCAAGTCGTGCCGCTTTCCAGTAAAATCGACAAACTCTATCCGAGCGAGGCTTACGTCTCATTCGGCGGAAAACAAGCCAAAGCTCTCGCCGACCAACTGACGACCGTGAGCAAGTTGCGATTGCTGAATAAAGCCGGACATTTATCGAAAGCAGATGTCGAGAAGATTGAGAAAGCAGTAAAAACACAACTTGATTTATAAAATTTATAGGTAGAAATGCGGAGATTACGATGCTGCATCAGCCCATTATCGAGTTTTGCAGTGTAACGGATTAACAAAGCGGTATAACTTCGGTTATACTCAAAGTATGAAAACGGCAATTTCAATTCCGAACAATGTCTTTGAGCAAGCGGAGGGTTTGGCGCGTAAATTAAAAATTTCACGCAGTGAACTTTTCACCGAAGCGGTAAAAATTTATCTCAAGGAAAATCACGTCGAAGACGTAACGGCGAAGCTCAATGAAGTTTATGAAAACGCGGCTTCAAATCTGGATAATGATTTGCTGAAAGCGCAAGCAACGAGTTTGTTGAAAGAAAAATGGTAATCGGGCGCGGCGAAATTTGGTGGGCGGATTTGCCAGAACCTGTCGGCTCAAGTCCGGGCTTTCGTCGTCCGGTTTTGGTTGTGCAATCGGATTCATTTAACCAAAGCAAAATTCAAACCGTCGTTGTCGCCGTTATTACGAAAAATCTGGAATTAGCCAAAGCGCCGGGAAATGTTTCGATTACGGCGCGAGCAAGTCGTTTACCGGTTGATTCGGTCGTGAATGTTTCGCAGGTGATTACGATTGATAAAAGTTTGCTGACGGAATTTGTTGCGACCATGCCGAATAAAAAAATGGAAAAGATTGAAGAAGGTTTGCGATTGGTTTTGAGTTTGTAAATATGAATTTGTTCGACCAAATAAGTAATCACGATTATCTATATTTAGATAAATTGATTGAGGGAAATGACCTCGAACTTGTCTTGCGGGTAAGTGAGGCAAGTTCTGGATGTTCTGACGGTCGAAACGAAAATAACGAGATAAATTCCGAAATAATCACACCTAAAAAACCTTGTAAAAAATACAAGATTATTTTTGATGAATATATTTCATATTCAGTCAGAAATGAATCTTTTACAGTTTGGGAAGACTATGAAAATTTTACAGGAAATTTATTGCGTGTTTACTCAAAATCGAGAATTTTTAGATTATGTTTCGGTTGCAGTTGATAGTTTTATCATTGAACATACTCAAGAAAATAAAATTAAGCATTTTGGAATTGTTTGTTTGAACAACATTATTGATATTGCAACCTGCCATCAACCAATAATCGAAGAAATTACATAGTTTTTTACGAAAATGAAATTATCACCAACCGAAATTTTCAAAAATAAAAAGATTTTCTTTATCGGCGGCACGGGCTTTGTCGGCAAGGTTACGCTTTCGATGCTGCTGCATAATTTTCCTGATGTCGGGCGAGTTTATGCGACCGTGCGGGCGAGAGACGCGCGCGAATCGGAGATTCGTTTTTGGACGAGCGTTGTAACTTCGCCTACGTTTGACCCGTTGCGCGAGAAATACGGTGACGAGTTTGAGAAATTTATTCGTGAAAAAGTCGTTCCCGTCAATGGTGATGTCGGCAATGAATTTCTCGGATTAGCGGAAACGGAAGCGCGGGAAATAATGAATGATTGCGACATCGTTATCAATTCGGCGGGCAATGTTACGTTTAATCCACCGCTTGAAAGCGCGTTGAGGACTAATGTCGTCGGCACAAATAATGTTTTGAAATTGGCGCGGATGATGAAGCGTCCGGCTCTCGTTCACGTTTCGACTTGTTTTGTTGTCGGAAAGAAGAACGGCACGGTTTGGGAAAATGAGCCGGTTGTCGGTTATTTCCCGCGTAAAGATGAGTTGATTGGGACGAAATTTGATGTCAATCAGGAGATTGCCGATTGCGCTAGATTGAGCGAGCAGGCGCGTGAAGAAGCGAAGGACGCGATGCAGATTGCGAAGTTCCGCGAAGCCGCGCGCGAGCGTTTGTTGGACGAGGGACGCGACGCGGACGACGAAGACGCTTTGAGTTTGGCGATGCTGCGCGAGCGAAAAGTCTGGATTCGTGAACGCACCACTGAACTTGGCGAAAAGCGCGCCGCATTCTGGGGTTGGACAAATATTTATACTTATTCAAAATCGCTCGCCGAACAAATCGTCGCCCAGCAAGACGATGTTATAAAAATTCTGCTGCGTCCGTCGGTTGTCGAATCGGCGGTTAATTATCCGTTTCCGGGCTGGAACGAAGGTTTTACGACAACCGCGCCGCTGATTTTGATTGCCTTGCGCGGTCAGCCGATTTTTCCGGTAAACGAGAAGTTGGTTTTAGACATTATTCCGGTTGATTTGGTGGCGGGCGCGATGCTGCAAGCGGCGATGAATGCTCTAGTTGACGACAAGCCCCCGCTCGTTTTCCAGGTCTGTTCGGGCGACACGAATCCGAACGATATGAAACGAATGGTCGGTCTTGTCGGGCTTTATAAGCGGCAGCATTATAAAGACAAGGAAACAGGCAACAAACTTGTCAATCGCGTCGCGGGAATGATTGAAGCGATACCTGTTTCGCAGAAAACTTATGAGTTAACCAGCGCGCCGATGCTCAATAAATTGGCAAAAGGCGCGACTAATTTATTGGATAAAGCCAAACCGAATTGGGGCGGCGGGCGCATCGGCGATATTGTTTCGGATGTGCAGAAATCGTTTGAAAATTTCGAGCGCACTACGGAAGAAACGAAAATGGCGTTTGATATGTTCAAACCGTTCATAGTTGACAACGAATACAATTACCGCGCCGACAATACGCGGGCTTTGCATTCATTGATTAAGGATAACGAGAAAAATCTGCTGCCGTGGTATCCCGAAAAACTGGATTGGTATGATTACTGGCTGAACGTGCATTTTCCGGGACTCAGAAAATGGGTTTTGCCGCAATTGGAAGAAGACCTTAAATTGCAGGAAAAACGCTCGCACACTTATAAGGATTTGATTGATTTGTTCGACACGGCGACAAAACGTTTTCCGACGCGCGTGGCGATGCGAATTGAGCGGGGCGGCAAAAAAGAGCAATATACTTATGAAGATGTCAGAGAATTAACTTTACGCGCTGCCGGATTTTTGGCGGAAAAGGGACTTACGCCGACACAGAAAGTCATACTTTTTTCACACAATATGCCCGAATGGGGCTTGGCATATTTCGGCATTTTGAAAACCGGCGCGGTTGCCGTGCCGCTCGACCCGAGTTCGAGCGCGGAAGATATCGCTAAATTTGCGAAGGCGAGCGAAGCGTCAATGATTTTGATTAGCCCGAAGCTCGAAGATGAAACTCCAGACTTAGCCAGCGAACTTGAAAAACATAATCTAAAAATTCCAATTTACGATTTCACAAATGTTTTTGAAATGCCGACCGAAAGCGAAGAAGCTGAACGACTTGCGTTGCTTCCGCCAAAAGTTCTGGCAAACAACGTCGCTTCTTTAATTTTTACGAGCGGGACGACCGGTACACCGAAAGCCGTGATGCTCTCGCACAAAAATTTCGTCAATATGGTTTCGATGCTGGGCTCGGTTCTCGATATGAGCATTAGCGACGGCGTTTTGTCGGTTTTGCCGCTTCATCATACGTTTGAATTTTCCGCCGGATTTTTGACGCCGTTTGCTAATGGGACGCAAATTACTTATTTGGAAGAATTGAGCAGCGAGGAGCTTTCATACGCCATCGAAAACGGTCACGTTACCGGAATGGTCGGCGTTCCCGCTCTGTGGGAAATGCTGCACCGGCGAATAAAAACTCGTCTGCGCGAGCGCGGTGATTGGTTTGCCGACCTTGCCGACAACATAATTGATTTTAACGCGTGGCTGCGCGACAACACGCCGTTCAATTTTGGACCGATTGTGTTCTTCCCGATACATCAAGGCTTGGGCGGACGGATGCGCTATTTGATTTCAGGCGGTTCCGCATTGAGCGAAAAAGTACAGAAGGATTTACACGGGCTTGGTTTTACCGTTCTCGAAGGCTATGGGCTAACCGAATCGGCGCCGGTTTTGACTGTCGCGCGTCCGGGCAACAAATTGCTCCGCGGCAGTGTCGGCAAACCGCTTTCGGGCGTCGAAGTCAAAATCAACGAGCCGGACGAAAACGGCGTCGGCGAAGTTATAGCGCGCGGTCAAAATGTGATGCTCGGTTATTTTAATAACGAGGAGGCGACCGCCGAAGTTTTGCAAGACCGCTGGTTGAAAACGGGCGATCTTGGCAGACTCGACGAGGACGGAAATTTGTATATTGTCGGGCGCTCGAAAGACGTAATAATTGACAGCAACGGCAAAAATATTTACCCCGACGAGATTGAAGATTTATACGGTAAATCGCCTTTTGTCAAAGAAATGTCGGTAACCGGTTTGCCCGATGCCGAAGGCGGCGAAAAAATTGCCGTGCTGGTTGTGCCGGATTACGAATACGACATTGCGCTTTCTCGTGCGGATACAAATCGCAAAGTCGAAGCGCATTTCCGTGAAGTTTCATCCGCTCTGCCATTTTTCAAGCGCGTCAAAGTCGTGCATTTTACGCCGTTTGAGTTGCCGCGCACAGCAACGCGCAAGGTAAAACGTCCCGAAGTTGTCGAAATGCTGCGAAATTTGGAAGATAAATCAAAAAAGAAAACGCGCATAGATTCAAACGCAAAAAACGACGACAACGTAATTTGGCTCAGAAAAATTGTCGCAAACGTAACGAATCGCCCGCTTTCCGATGTCGCTCTGGAAACGAAACTCGCGGATTTGGGTTTTGACAGTTTAATGTTTGTTGAATTGCAAGCGGCAGTCGAAGACGCGGGCGGGCGCGTTGTCTCGCCCGATACTTTGAACGAAGTCGAAACCATTCGAGAATTAATGACCGCCGCACAGCGCGTCGATAAATCGAAAAAGATTGTTGACGAGCCGAAAACCGAAGAGAAAAAAGACGACGAGCTTTTTATTCCGTCGATTGTCCGCCGCGTCGGAAATCAGGTTGTCAGCCTCGCGCAAAACACGCTTTACAACGACATTCTGAAGACCAACATCGAAGGCGTCGGAAACGTTCCGCCGCACACGAATTTTATCGTCGCGGCAAACCACGCTTCGCACCTCGATATGGGACTCGTAAAATACGCGCTTGGCGACGATGTGGCGGAGCAAACCGTCGCCGTCGCCGCTGCCGATTACTGGTTCGATACGAAATACAAACGCGCGTATATGAATAATTTCACGACGCTCGTCCCGATTGAAAGAACGGGAAGTTTGCGCCAATCGCTGCGCCACGTAACGCAGATTCTAAATGAAGGCTACAACACACTGATTTTCCCCGAAGGCGGGCGTTCGCAGACGGGCGAGATAAACGAATTCAAACCAATCATCGGTTACCTCGCGCTAAACAACAAAACCGGCATTCTGCCCGTTTATATTTGGGGAACATACGAAGCCTTTCCGAAAGGTGCGACGATTCCGAAAGCGAGCAGCATCGGTGCCAGCATCGGCGCAAAAGTCGGGCGATTTCTTGAATACGACGAACTTTTCGAGATGACAAAAGGCGTCCCGAAAACCGAAGCCTATCGTTTGATTGCCGCGCGCGTCCAGTTTGAAATTGAAAATATGCGCGACGATAACGGCAGCAACGGCAAAAAAGACAAATTCCATGTCGCTGGTATAAGAAAACAGTGGCGCGCCGAACGGCGTAAAACTCGCAAGAGAGAAGCGGTCATCGACGACTAAAAATGGCAACAAAAACGAAAAGTAAATCGAAGGCTTTAATAAAAACCGAGCGTAAAATTTTAATTACCGGCGGCACAGGCTTTCTTGGCATACATATTGTTCGGCAATTCTTAGACGCCGGTGCGAAGAATTTGCGCGTGATGGCGTCTAGCGTTCCTGAATGGATGACTGACAGCGGCGTCGAAGCGTTTGCCGGTTCGGTAACGAAAAGGGAAGACGTGAGCGGCGCGACAAAAAACGTCGAAGCCGTTTATCATCTGGCAGGAAAAGTTTCGTTTGTCTACGAAGGCGCGGCGCAGATGAACAAAATTCACGTCGAAGGCACGCGGCTTTTATGCGAAGCGGCAAAAGAGAACGGCGTGAAAAATTTCATTCTCGCCTCATCTTCCGGGACGAGCGCAATCTCCGAGACGCCAGAAATTTTGGATGAAAATTACCCGCAGCCGGTCAAAATTTTGACGAAATGGGCTTATTACGCTTCAAAATATTATCAGGAAAAAACTGCCCTTGGCGCTTTCCGGGACAAAGGCGAACGGCTCGTTATCTTAAATCCGTCGCTGCTTTTGGGAGCGGGCGACGAGCGCCTTAGCTCGACAAAAGTCGTGCTTGATTTTATGGCGAAAAAATTGCCGACGATGCCTTCGGGCGGCTTGAATTTTGTTGACGTGCGCGACGCCGCAAACGCATTTGTAAATGCTTTGGACAAAGGCAGACACACGGAAAGATACTTGCTTGGCGCGGCAAATTGGACTTTTGCGCAATTTTTCGGACGGCTTGAAAGATTATCAGGCGTATCTGCGCCGATGCTGAAAATGCCGAAAAGCATCGCCGTCATTGGCGCAAATTTTGTCGACTCGATTTATAAAAATTTCAATAAAACCGCGCCGTTTGAAGCATCCGAAGTCGAGATGGGCGAGCATTTTTGGTATTTCGACTCGTCCAAAGCGGCGGAAGAGTTAAACTTTACGACACGCGACCCACAGGAAACACTCAACGATACGATTAAATTTTTGCGCGAAAATTTTTTGGGCGATGGGGTTTTCAAATAAAATAAATCACCGCAGAGACGCAGATGACACAAAGTTGGTCTGCGTCTCTGCGGTGATTTTTATATGTAAGACGGCAAAAACTTTGGCGTTCTTCGTGCCTTTGTCGCCTGCTCGAAAGCGTAGGCGATTTTTATCAGTGTCGGTTCGCTGAATGCGCGTCCGAAAAATGAAATTCCGGCGGGCAAGCCCTGCACGTAACCGGCTGGAACTGTAATGTTCGGATAACCGGAAACTGCTGATAATGAAGAGCTTTCAAAAACTCCGCAATCGCCGTTGATCAGATCGGTCATCCACGCCACGCCGCCCGACGGCGCAACAATCGCATCGAGTTTATTCGTCGTCATTATCGCGTCGATGCCTTGCGCCTGCGATAAGTTTTTGGATTTTTGCAGCGCGAGACGATATGCGCGTTCGCTTAAATTGCCTTTTTTTTCGGCTTGCAAAAATATCTCCTGACCGAAAAACGGCATCTCGCGGTCGCGGTTGTCTTCGTTGAATTTGATTAAATCGGCAAGCGTTTTATACGGCGAATTGCGTTCGGCTAAATATTTATTCAAATCCGTTTTGAATTCGTAAAGCAAAACCTCGTATTCGGCATCGCCAAACTGCTGCAAAGTTGGAAATTTTACGTCCATTAATGTTGCGCCGCCGTTTTTCAAAATTTGAAGATGCGGCTCGATTACACCATCAATTTTTGCATTTCTACCAAAATATTGTCTCCCGACGCCGATTCGCATTCCGCGCAAACCATCTTTTTGCAAAAACTTTGTATAATCTTTCGCGCCTTTTGCACTTTGCGCGGTTATCGGGTCGTTTCGGTCGTTTCCGACAAGAATGCCGAGCAAAATCGCCGCGTCCGCAACCGTGCGTGTCATCGGTCCTGCTGTGTCCTGGCTGTGCGCAATCGGAATAATGCCGCTGCGGGAAATCAAACCCAAAGTCGGTTTGATGCCGACGATTCCGCACGTTGCCGCCGGACAAACAATTGAGCCGTCTGTTTCCGTGCCAATGCCGATTGCAGCGAGATTTGCCGCGATTGCTGAACCTGAACCGGAACTTGAGCCGCACGGATTGCGGTCTAAAACATACGGATTGCGCGTTTGTCCGCCGCGCGCCGACCAGCCGCTCGAAGATTTTGTCGAGCGGAAATTTGCCCATTCGCTCAAATTCGTTTTGCCCAAGATTACAGCGCCGGATTTGCGTAATTGCTGAACGATAAAAGCGTCTTGTTTCGGGGTCGGTGCGTTGAGCAAAGCAAGACTTCCAGCAGTTGTTTTCATTCGGTCGGCGGTGTCTATATTGTCTTTGATAAGAATCGGAATGCCGTGCAGCGCACCGCGCGTGCGACCGTTTTTGCGCTCTCTGTCGAGTTCTTCGGCAATGCGCTCGGCGTCCGGGTTAATTTCGATAACCGAATTTAGTTTCGGGTCGATGTCTTTTATTCGTTCGAGATATTTTTCGACGAGCTTTTTGGCGGAAAGATTTCCAGACTGCATTCTTGCTTGCAGTTCGCCGACGGTTGTTTCAATCAATTCTTCGTTCGTGTCGCTCAAGGTTAGAGCGCCTTCTTTCGCATCTACGTTTTTCATAACGCTTAAAGCGGCGACAACGCCTGTTGCTGCTGCGCCGCTGAGTTGCAGAAATTCTCGACGATTTTGGTTCTCGGTTTTCATATCTGTTTGACGAAAGTTAGAAAAAATTTAATGCTTTATTTAGCTTATAGCGCAAAGCTGTACGGTTTCGCAAATGGCTTGAAACAAACAAATTCGATTTTTAAAATTTGTTGGACACTGCCGCCGATTCGATTCATAATAGAGTTTGTCACAACAAACATTAAAGGAAAAATCCACAAATGACCGGCAAAATTTTGATTTTAATTTTTAGCTTTTTATTTTTCACGCAAACCACGGCGGCTTTTTCAAGCGCGGCTGACAAGCAATTTGAACGGTTGGCAAACCGTTATATCACCGAACTTTTAGAGATGAATCCCGAATGGGCGACCAACCTCGGCGAACATCGCTATGACAATCGCCTAAATGATTACAGTTTGGCTGGAATTAAACGTGCGCGCGATTTTACCGCGTCGTATTTGGTGCAGCTCAAACGAATTCCGCTTGCCCGTTTGAGCAAAGTTAACAACATCGACGCGCGAATTATGCGCGACAATCTCGAATACAACATTTTTCAGACGGACGTTTTGCGCGAATACGAATGGAATCCGATTTTTTACAACGTCGGCACGGCAATAAATAATTTGATTGCGCGCGATTTTGCGCCGCTTCTGACCAGATTGAGAAACGTCAAAGCACGTCTTGAAGCAATTTCCGATGTTGTCGCCGCCGCGAAAACGAATCTGAAAAATCCGCCGCGCATTCACACAGGAACGGCAATTGCCCAAAACAAAGGCGTTATCGGTTTAATTCGGGAAGAGTTGCAAATGTTCGTTGATAAAGAGCCGTCAATGAAAGCTGAACTCGCGCCCTCGCAGGCAAAAGCGATTGCAGCACTCGAAGATTACGGCAAATGGTTAGAAAAAGATTTGTTGCCACGCTCAAAGGGCGATTTTCGGATTGGCGATGCTAAATACCGTCAGAAATTACGATTCGCTTTAGAGTCTGATTTATCGAAAGAAGAACTTTTAAGGCGCGCCGAAGCCGATTTGCGAGCGACGCAGATAGTAATGCATCAGGTTGCGTTGCCGCTCTACAAACAGTATTTTCCGAACGAGAAAAACGCGGCAAAATTAAATGATAAAAAACTCGTCATCAAATCGGTTCTAAACAAACTCGCCGAATCGCGCCCGACTAATGAAACCATCGTCGGAAAAGCAACCGAAAACTTGAAGGCAACAACTGATTTCGTCCAAACCAACCGTCTCGTTACGGTTCCGAACGAACCCGTAAAAGTTATTGTGATGCCGGAATTTGCTCGCGGAGCGTCCGTCGCTTACTGCGATTCCGCCGGACCGTTTGAGAAACGAAACGAGACTTTTTACGCTATTTCGCCGACGCCGAAAGATTGGACGCCGCAGAGAAGCCAATCATTTTTCCGCGAATACAACGATTATATGCTGAATGATTTAACGATTCACGAAGCGATGCCCGGACATTATCTGCAATTGATGCACGCCAACCGATTCAAAGCTCCGACGATGCTGCGCGCCGTTTTTACAAGCGGCTCTTTTATCGAAGGCTGGGCGGTTTACGCCGAGCAGCTTATGGCTGAGAAAGGTTTCGGCGGCGCAGAGACTCGTATGCAGCAATTGAAAATGAAACTGCGCGTGATTATCAATTCAATCATTGACCAGAAAATCCACACAACAGGAATGACCGAAAAAGAAGCGGTTGCTTTTATGATGAACGAAGGGTTTCAAGAAGAAGGCGAAGCGGCGGGAAAATGGAAACGCGCGCAGCTTTCTTCGACTCAGCTTTCGACATATTATGTCGGTTCGGTCGAAGTCAACGACATTCGCCGCGCGTATGAATCGAAACATAAGGGCGCGGTTGATTTAAAACAGATGCACGACAAAATGCTTTCGTTCGGCTCGCCTGCCGCGAAATATGTAAAGGAAATGATGAATCTGCGTTAAAAGTCGGCTTTGCCCAATTTAAAGTTAATTCAGCAAAAAACTCGCAAAATAAAAGGAACGAATTTTAATAATTCGTTCCTTTTATTAATTTTGAGGAGAGTTTTAGAAAACTGTTAGTTACGCGCCGCGCGGTTGTATTTTCGATTGTATTTGCTGTATTTTTTGCTGAGTTTGCGTTGTTCTTTTTCGGTTATTCTGCTGTCGCGGTAATAGCGATTTTCAACCGTGCCGAGACGCGCGCTCTTTCGCTGCAAGCGGTGATATTCTGCGGCGGTAAGTCTGCCGTTATTGTAGTTGAGATTGTTGCGTGTTTGATAGTGAGCGTTGCGCCTGTCCCAACGGTCGTCGCGTCTCTCCGCTCGCTGTCGCTGCTTTTCCCACCCTTTGTGTTTTCCGTTGTTGCCTTCGTATCTGGCGTGTCCCGGCTGCGCCGATGCGCTCATTGCCGCAATACTCAAACAAAAAACCACGGCGGAAAAGATTAAACCGAATTTTTTCAGTGTTTTCATAACTTCCTCCTAAAATTTAGAAATTCATAGCTTTGCTGCTATACAACTTCCGATGTGATTTTTGGAAGCTACGTTGTCACTATAACGAGAAAATCATCAGCAGGATTTTACTCTTTACCAGCCGTTTGATTTTTCCCGCGTGGCGCGGCATTTTTCACGTATTTATTGAACCAGTTTATCATTTCAAAAAGCGTGTGTTCGGTTGATTCTTTCGCCGCGTAGCCGTGCGATTCGAGCGGCAGCATTACGAGACGCGCCGTGCCGCCGTTGCCTTGAATTGCTGCATACAGTCTTTCTGATTGAATCGGGAAAGTTCCCTGATTGTTGTCTGCTTCACCGTGAATCATCAGAATCGGTTCTTTGATTTTGTCGGCGTAAAAGAACGGCGAAAGATTTCCGTAAATCTCTTTTGCTTCCCAGAAATTGCGTCTTTCCGATTGAAAACCGAACGGCGTCAAAGTTCGATTATATGCGCCCGAACGCGCAATTCCGGCGCGGAACAAATCCGAATGCGCCAGCAGATTCGCCGTCATAAACGCACCGTAAGAATGTCCGCCGACGCCAACTCGTTCACGATCGGTTACGCCCAACTCGACGGCTTTATCAATCGCGGCTCGTGCGCTGTCAACGATTTGCTTGATAAAAGTATCATTTACTGTTAACGGGTCGCCGACAACCGGCATCGTCGTATTGTCAAGAACTGCATAACCTTCGAGCAAAAAGAACAGATGAGAATATCCGCCGATTGTCGTGTAGCGGTTTGTCGAACCCGAAACTTGTCCGGCAGTCGAAGCGTCTGTAAATTCGAGCGGATACGCCCAAACGACGGTTGGCAGGCGCGTGCCTTCTTTATAATTTGGCGGCAGATAGAGCGTAAAAGATAAATCAACACCGTCGCCGCGTTTGTATTTGACGAGCCGTTTTGTAATACCGCGTAGTTGTGGTGTCGGATCTGTGAAACTTGTTAATTTTTGTGGAGCGGACGTTTCACAATTTGCGTTTTGCGGACAAGAGGAGCGCAAGTAAATATTCGGCGGGTCGAGCGGGGATTCTTTGCGCGTTAGAAATCTTGAGCCTGCTTCATCCATTAACGCAACGAAACTCTCAAAATCAGTATTTCCCGAACGCCATATTTCATTGGCTTTTAATGTTTGTAAATTCATTCGCCGCAAAAACGGTCGGTCGCCTTCGTTTGACGCGCCCGCGCCGGTCAGGAAAATATCGTCGTTGTTTTGCTGAACGACACTAAAACCATTCGGCAGAGTTTTTGTAACGGGCGTTCCGATGTCGTTATAACGGTCGCCTGTGTTTAAATCGAAAATCAGTTTTGGTTTTTCTGAAGGACTGTTGTAATTCATCGAAAACATTCGACGCCTTTGTGTGTCGCGGTTGTAATCGTAGAAGAACATCAAGCCGTCTTTTTCGCCGAAAGCGCGTCCTTGATAGCGTTGTTCGATGCGAACGATTTCTGTCGGCTGCGCTGCAAACGGTGCGGAAATTTTCATCAATTTATCGCGCGGCGTAATTTTATTTCGCGGGTCGCCTTTGTCGAGTGCTTCCGCCCAGACGAGCGTTGCCCCTTCGGTTGAAATCCAGCCGTAGCTGCGCGCGCCGACGGGAACACCTTGCGTGGGAAGATTGTCCTGGAGCGGAAGACTGGCGAGTTTGTAAAGTATTTTGCCCTGCAAATCCCAAACTTCGACTTGTTTCGGAAAGCGTGAAGCCGGATAAAGATATGAATACGGATGCTCAATGCGCGCGGTTAAAATATGTTGTCCGTCGGGCGAAATATTAGCCGTCTCAAAAATTGCGGGCAGACCGATTTCCTTCGTTTTGCCGTCGAGCGAAACAAGCGCCAATTGCGAAGTCGCGTAATAATCGAACAATTTTTCGTCGGTCGGACTTTTTAGTAAATCCTGAAAAGTTTGAACCGCACCGGTTTTTCCGGCTGTTTCCTGAATGTTCGGCTCGGTCGGAACGCCTGAAGCAGTCGGCGCGAAACCGCGTTTCGCCGGAACCAGATTAACCAGCAAACTTCTCTGGTCGGGCATCCAGTCGAATCTGCCGAAAGCCGTGTTGACTTTGACGTTTTTCAACATTCGCGCTTTTGCGCTTCCTGTGTCCAAAATCCAAAGTTCAATTCCTGCAGGCGTTTGATTGCCGAAAGCAATGTATTTGCCGTCTGCACTCCAGTTCGGAGAAATCACCTTTGCGCCTTGCGGCAAATTGACGGGTGTTTCACGTCCGTCAGCAATATTTTTCAAAGTTAGCTTGACGAAATATGTCTGGAGATGTTGTCCGTTTGTGTTCGGATTGATACGCAAACCGGCGAGCCGAAGCATCGGTTGTGCGAGTTCGGAAATCGGCGGATTACGAAGCGATTCGACAAGTAGAATTTTATCGTGCGCCGGACTGACGGAAGTTGTCGGCGTTGAAGGCGCGTTCAAAATGTCCATCACGTTTTGCGGCGGCTGTTTGTAACCTTGCGCGTAAAAGGCTTTGGAAGCAAAAAGAAGTAAGAGCAAAAGATTTGAAAGGCGAAATGATACAAATTTCATTGTTTTTTCTGCGTTTTTTGTTTTCCGTTTTTTGTTTGTTTTGTTTTTTCTTGTTTTATTCGTTCGTAAATCAAGCGCAAACCTTCGAGCGTCAGCGTGTCGTCAATCGTTTCAATTAGTTTCGACGCCTGTGAAATAAGAGGCGCAAGCCCACCAGTGGCGACGACTTTTGTCTGCTTGCCTAGTTCGTCAATCATTCTTTGCAAAATACCGTCAACCAGCCCGGCATAACCGTAATAAAGTCCCGATTGAATCGAGCCGACGGTTGACGAACCGATAACTCTATCAGGCTTTTTAATTTCAACGCGCGGAAGTTTCGCCGCTCTCGCAAAAAGCGCATCCGAAGAAATTGTGATGCCGGGCGTGATAACTCCGCCGATATACTCGCCTTGTTTATTAATTGCGTCAAAGGTCGTCGCCGTGCCGAAATCAACGACGATACACGGCGCCCCGTAACGAGTAATCGCCGCAAGCGCGTCAACAATTCTGTCCGCGCCGACATCTGACGGCGGATTGTATTTTATCGGTAAACCCAAATCCAATCGGTTGTCAACGAAAATTGCTTCCTGTCCAAAGTAGCTTTCGGACATTTTCTGAAAGGTAAAATTCAGCGGCGGAACGACGGAGGCAACGATAACGGCGGAAATTTTTTTGTAGTCAATGTCGGCGACGGCAAACATCTGTCGCGCAAGAACGCCGTATTCATCGGTCGTCCGGTAGCGAACTGTTGCCATTCGCCAATGCGCGATTAAATTTTCTTCTTTATAAACGCCGAGCGATGTGTTCGTGTTGCCGATGTCAACGACCAATAACATAATGGTGAATGGTGAATGGTGAATGGTTTATGAAAGAAATGTTTTACATTTATCATTCACCGTTGACCATTTATCATTAAAATTATCCTTGCAGCGGCAAGCCGTCGTAAACTACCAGCCAGCCGTTTTGTCGGCTTGTCCGCAAACTTTTATTGAACCATTCGAGAGCTTTTTCCGGGTCGTCGTAAAGCTGCACCGACGGGCGTGATTCGCGCGGGTCAACACGGCAGATGGCGCCGCCTTCGGTCGCCGTTTTTACACACAGCAACGCAACCATATTATTTTTCGACAAAATGGCGGTTCGTGTCATTACGTCGCTCAGTTCGTCATCATCATCAAAATCCTCGAAGTCTTCTTCTGAAAATTCCGGTTCAAAATCTTCAAAATTTTCATCTTCGATGTCAAAACCAAATTCATCTTTCATAAAATTATTAGAAAATCCTTTATATTTACAAACTACACGGTTGTGTTTGAAAGTTCAATTCACAGCCCGCGCAGGTTAAATTGAAATATGCTGTTTTTCGGTTCGCAGTTTTTCGACATCACCGGCGCGAACAGTTTTTACTTCGCCGCTTTCGGTTTGGACGCGCAAAGCGCCGTCCGCTTCAATACCACAGGTTTTTCCCGAAATCGTTTCATTCCGCAAACGAACCCGCACTGATTTACCACAAGCGTAAGTCGAACGCCGCGTCCATTCTTGACTAATCTTTTCCGCGCCGTTTTCACCGTATAATATCTCGCAATAGACGGACAAAAAACCGGTTAAAGTTTGCAGCAAAATCTCCGCATCCGGTGTTTTTCCTGTTTCCTGTTCGAATGAAGTGGCGATTTCTTTTAATTTCGGCGGGAAATTTGCGGATTTTAAATTGATACCGATACCGACGACAACTGCCAAACCCGCATTTGTCTCGCAAGTTTCCGCCAGAATTCCGCAAATCTTTTTGTCCCCGACGTGAATGTCGTTTGCCCATTTTATATCGGGGTTTAATCCAAATTTACTAAGAGTTTCAAAAACGGCAACCGCGCACGCAAAAGTCAGAAGCGAAAGATATTTAACCGCTATTTTCGGGCGCAAAACGATGCTGAAATAAACTCCCGCATCTTTCTGCGAAATCCATTCTCGTCCGAATCGTCCGCGTCCTTTTGTTTGCTGTCGGGCTACGACGCACAAGCCTTCGCTTGCGCCGCGTTTCGCTTGATTTACAGCTTCGGTGTTCGTTGACGCGAGCGAATCAAAATGCAAAATCGTGAAATTCATTTTTGAGAAATAAAACACGAATAAATGTGAATTCACGTCTTATTTATGTTTTATAAAGAAACTTTCCAAAGCGAATCGGCAAAATAATTTTGAGAGTCGAAAAAGTTTTTTGCTGTTTGAAAACCGCTCGCTTGCGCTAAATCTTCTATCATTTCCAGATTGTATTTTTGCGAGATTTCCATAAAAATCGGCTCCCACGCTTTGAAATCAAAACTTTTGTCAAGCGTTTTGATGTGAACCGTCTGCCTCTCGAGGCTGATGAGAAACGAGCGCGCCGCGCATTCGGTCGGGCGATAAACGGCGTAGTGAGAAAATTTTTGCAAATCAAAATCAGCGCTGAGTTCGCGGTTGATGCGCGCAAGAAGGTTGAGATTAAACTGAGCCGTAACGCCCTGCGCATCGTCGTAAGCATTCAAAATAACGTGCGGGTCTTTCTGCAAATCAAAACCGACGAAAAGCAAATCCCGGTCGTTCATCACTCCGCGCAAATTTCGGAAAAAAGCGACGGCTTGCTCGCGGTTGAAATTGCCGACGTTTGAGCCTAAAAACAAAATAATTTTTCGCTTTCCGGTTGCGGTTTTAAGCGTTTGGAGAATACGAAAATAATCGCCCGTTTTCGGCGTCATTAAAAGTCGCGGAAATTCGGCTTTGAATTTTGCCGTCAAAGAATCTATCGCTTCCTGCGAAATATCAATCGGCGTGTATGTAAAATCAGTTGTTTGCTGCAAAAAATAATCAATCAATACCGCCGTTTTCGTGCCGTCGCCCGCGCCGAGTTCAATCAAATCGAAACTTTTGTTTGTCTCCCCAAACGCGGCGAAAATTTCTTTTGTTTGCGTCTGAAAAATTTCAAATTCTGCGCGTGTCAGATAATATTCCGGCAGTTCCATTATTTGTTGGAAGAGCCGCGAACCTTCGTCGTCATAAAAATATTTCGACGAAAGAAATTTCGGTTCGGCGGATAAACCTGTAAGAACGTCGGCAGCAAAACCGCTCGGCTGAATTTGGCTTGAACTTTGCATTTTTGATTAATTGATAAAGGTGAAAAATCTCATGCCCGTCATTAAATTTATTTCGCCAGACGAATTCCCGTAAACTGCCACCGCAAATGCGGATGGAAAAAGTTGCGGTATGTTTTGCGGCTGTGGTCGGGCGGTGTTGCGACGCTCGCCCCGCGCAGAACCATCTGATTTATCATAAATTTGCCGTTGTATTCGCCGACCGCGCCCGCAGGTTTCGTAAAATTCGGATACGGCAGATATGCAGAGTTTGTCCATTCCCAACGCAAGCCCCAATTGAATTTGTCCGACGCCGCTTCCCATTCAAACTCGGTCGGCAGACGCATTTTTCTCCACTCGGCAAACGCCGCAGCTTCGTAAAACGAAACGTGGCAAACCGCCGCGTCTAATTTGACGGGACGCAAACCGCCGAGCGTAAAATTTAACCATTCACCGTCGCATTCGTGCCAGTAAAGCGGCGCGTTTATTTCGTTTTGATTGACCCAATCGAAACCTTCGGCGTGCCACAAGAGATGGTTTCCGTAACCGCCGTCTCGGATAAATTCGATAAAATCATTGTTCGTTATGAGACTTTTACTAATCGCAAAATCGTTTAGAAAAACTTTGTGTCGTCCGAGTTCGTTGTCGAAATGAAAACCGTCGCCTTGAAAACCGATTTCGTGAATTCCGCCCGCGATTTGCGCCCAGCCTTCAGGTTCGATTTCACCAATTTCTTCCAAAATATTTTCTGCGTTATAGACAGGAAACGTCGGGTTGCAGCTGAACGTATATTTTAAATCGGTGAGAAGAAGCTCCTGATGTTGCTGCTCGTGATTTAAGCCCAAAACAACAAGTTCGCGCTGTTGGTCGGACAATTTTTGTTCCAGAAATTCGCGCATTTTTCCATCGACATATTTACGGTAAGCAAAAACTTCGCTTACGGTCGGGCGCGCCAAATCGCCGCGTTTGTGGCGCAAAGTGCGCGTGCCGACAGAATTGTAATAACTGTTGAAAAGAAAGCCGAATTGTGGGTTAAATTCCCGGTAATCCAATGCAAACCGTTTCAAAATCATTTCCTCGAAAAACCAGGTCGTGTGTGCGATATTCCATTTCGCCGGAGAAACGTCGGCGATTGGCTGCGGCACGTAATCTTCCGCTTCAAGCGGCGCGCAAATCCGCTCGGTATAATCACGGACAGACGAATAAAAACTTTCGAGTTCCGAAGCGGCGAGTTTTTGCGTGTGTGTTGCTTGCATAGTTTTATTAGAACAAAAAAAGGACAAAAAGGCGAAGGCTTTTTACCAATCAAAAGCACGAAAAAATAATGGCGAAACTTAAATTAAAAATGTAGTGAAAAAGTTTTTTCACCGTTGACCGTTTATCAGTATTTTAATCAGTGCTTCGGCGCTGATTCGCCCCAAGTAATAATCTTTGGCAACCAAACTCATTTGCAAAATAGGAATTGCCGAAGCGTCGCCGATTGCGCCGAGTGCGAAAGCAGTTTCGCGTTTTACATCGTCGGCTTCTTTCGGATTTTGCAGAGTTTGAATCAAAACATCGTTTGCCTGGCGAAACGTCGGGAAAACTTCGATTAAATTCGAGTATTTCGGTTTTGAGACGAAAATGTATTTGTCCGGCAGAAAACTTTCCGGCGTTTGAACCGCGCGTTTGTTTGTTTGAATAATCTGCGCAATTTGACCGATGGAGCGCGCTGCGCTGCGACGAATGAATTCTTCTTCGGTTTTTAATTTGTTTTGTAAGATTTTTGTTAAGGCTTCTATGGCGGAAACGTCGCCGATTTCGCCGAGCGCAATGGCGGATGCGGCTCGAACGTCTAAAATTTTATCACGCTGCAAAACTTGAATCAGAAAATTTATCGCATTCGGATTTCCAACTTTGCCGAGCGCGTATGCGGCTTCGCGGCGAACCAGTTCTTTTTTATCCGCGAGAAGCGGAAGCAGAACGCTTAATGCTTCGTCTTTAGGCAGAAAAATAACAGAAAAAGCCGCGGTTGAGCGGACGATTTCGGATTTGTCCTTTAGAGAGGGAATAGCAAGGCGCGAGGCTTCTTCGCGTTCAAGATTTCTAATTTGAAAAAGCGCGTCGCGTTTTTGCTCGACGTTTCCAGACTGAATCGTTCGCTTAAAAAAATCTTCTCTGGCAATCCAATCAGTTTGTGTTTGAGTCACGACGAAATCCTGTGCAAAAGCGTTTCCCGTAAAAGTGCAAAACGCACAGAGGAAAACGAAAACCCGAAGATACGTTTTCGGATTCATAATTCGTAATTCGTAGTTCGTAATTAACATTAACTTACACCGCGCGCTGCACGTTTTGTCGCCGAACTTTTTCCCACTCGACGACTTGACGCGCGCGTTTATTCTCGTAAGCATCAGAAAGTGAAACGATTAAATCATCGCTTGACGGATTTTCTCTTTGTTTGGAAATTCGCGCGGTGAGAAGTTGGGAAATGTAATTTAAAACGGCGAAAGTTTCGTTATCGTTAAGTTTATTGATTTCGCCGGCAATAGTTTTGTTTGTTTGTTTGACTGTCATCTCCGTTTCTCCTTATTTTCGGGCAGACAGTCAAACCGCAAACTCTAATTTCAGGTTTCGACTGTCTGCAAATTTAGTTTTCTCATCATTAAAGCTTTCGTGCCGTTAAATCTCCTGCGATTTTTTATAATCGCAAATTTAAAAATATCACAAAGTAGGAATTTTGGGCAATAATAAAAATTTTCAGACTGGACAATTTTGGAAAATGTAAATAAAATTCGTTTATGATTTCATATCGCAGCCTGACCAAACTCCTTCTTAGATAGCCACTCGCACGAAACTTTCGGCGCGTGTGGCGCAACCTGCAATCAATTACGAATTAAAAATTACGGATTACGAGACATTAGCGGCTAGATTAATGTCTATTCGCTAAACTTAGCTTTTTTTGTCAATGCTTAAAAGACTTTAAACATTGAACTCGAAACTTTGAACTTATTTTTATGGATGAGAAATATTTCGCACAAAAGATAGAACAGAAATGGCAGCGGCGTTGGGCAGAAAACAAAACGTTTGAAACGCATATTGATGACCGGAAAGAAAAGTTTTACGCGCTGGAGATGTTGCCGTATCCGTCAGGCAGACTGCATATGGGACACGTCCGCAACTATTCAATCGGCGACGCGCTTGCCTGGTATAAACGCCTGCAGGGTTTCAATGTTTTGCATCCGATTGGCTGGGATAGTTTCGGTCAACCGGCGGAGCAGGCAGCGATAAAAAAAGGCGTCAACCCGCGCGATTGGACTGAAGACAATATCAATCAAATGCGCGAACAATTGCAGCGTCTTGGCATCAGCTACGATTGGAGCAGGGAAATTGCGGCGCACCGACCGGAATTTTATAAATTTGACCAGTGGTTTTTCCTGAAAATGCTCGAACGTGGATTGGCTTATAAAAAGATGACACAGGTCAATTGGTGTCCGAAAGACCAGACTACTTTGTCGAATGAACAGGCGAGTGGCGGCGTTTGCTGGCGTTGCGGCACGCACGTTGAGAAGAGAAACATTGCGCAGTGGTTTCTGCGAATTACCGCTTATGCCGAAGAACTCTTGGAAGGAATGTCGGAAATTGAAGCGGGTTGGGCGGAGCGCGTTTTGACGATGCAGCGTAACTGGATTGGCAAGAGTGAAGGTGCGTTTGTGGATTTCAAAGTTCAAAGTTCAAAGTTCAAAGTTGAAGATACGCAACAAGAAAAAAATCTTGCAGCTAAATTCTCTGATCTGGAATCGGCAACTTTGAACCTGAGAACCGGAACATTGACTTTTGAATCCGTGCGAATTTTTACAACGCGGATTGATACAATTTTTGGCGCAAACGCAATCGTCGTCGCGGGTGAACACCCGATTATTGAAACAAATTTCCATAATTTCTCTGACGAAGTTCAAGCGAAAATCGAAGAAATTAAAATCGAAAAAGCCAAACCGACCGATTACGGAGAAGAAGTCGAGAAAGACGGCGTTGACACCGGATTGAAAGCCGTCAATCCGTTTAGCGGCGAAGAACTGTCCGTTTGGGTCGGCAATTACGTGATGATGGAATACGGTACGGGCGCGGTGATGAGCGTTCCTGCGCACGACGAGCGCGATTTTGAGTTTGCGGAAAAGTTCGGTTTACCGATTCGGGAAGTAGTCGAAAGTTCGCAAAAAAGTGGTCAGTCGTCAGTCGTCAGCAGTCAGAATGAAGAGCAATCGCAAATCGCAGATCGCAAATCGCAAATCGAAATGGCATTTATCGATTATGGAATCTTAATAAATTCCGGTGAATGGAATGGAAAAACCTCGGAAGATGCCAAACGTGAAATGACTCAGTTTGCCGAAGAAAAAAGTTTTGGTAGAGCGGCGACGACGTATCGTCTGCGTGATTGGGGAATTTCGCGGCAAAGATTTTGGGGCGCGCCAATTCCAATTATATACTGCGAAAAGTGCGGAACCGTGCCTGTTCCGTTTGAAGATTTACCCGTTCAATTGCCGGAAAGCGCGCCATTTACTGGCGTTGGTGAATCGCCACTGGCGAAAGTTCCCGAATTCGTCAACACGGTTTGTCCAAAATGCAAGGAATCTGCAAAGCGCGAAACCGATACGATGGATACGTTTGTCGATTCGACCTGGTATTATTTTCGCTACACCGATCCGCACAACCCGAAAATGCCTTTCGACCCGCAAGTTGCGGCATATTGGCTGCCGGTTGACCAATATATCGGCGGCGTTGACCACGCCGTTATGCATTTGCTGTACACCAGATTTTGGACGAAAGTAATGCGCGACATCGGCTTAGTAAATTTTGACGAACCGGTAAAAAATCTTTTGACGCAGGGTATGGTCGTCGGCGAATCCTATTACAGCAAATTGAAGGAAAGTTACGTTTCGCCGGACGAGGTTGAAATCGAGCGCGACGAGCGCGGAAAAGTTTTGAGCGCAAAGCTCAAAGATGATGATTCGCTAGTTCGAGTTGCTGTCGAGAAAATGTCGAAATCCAAATACAACGGCGTTGACCCGGACGATATGGTTTCGATTTACGGTGCAGACGCCGTGCGGATTTTCGCGCTGTTCGCCGCGCCTGCCGAAAACGAATTGGTTTGGCAGGAAACCGGAATAGACGGCGCGGTGAGATTTTTGCAGCGCGTTTATCGTTTTGTTTATCGCTGGCACGAAGCATTAGTGAACAGCAGTCAGTTGCAATCGCCAAACGGAGAAATAACTCGGGACGCGCGAAAGTTGCAGCAGAAAACGCATCAGACAATAAGACGCATCACGGAAAATTTTGAAACCTATCAATTCAATACGCCCGTTGCGGCTTTGATGGAACTTTCAAATGCTCTAGGCGATTTCAAAGTCGAACCGAGCGCGGCAAATGCCGACGAACTGTTTGCAGTCGGGGAAGCCGTAAAAAGTTTGCTGCTGATGCTCGCGCCATACGCGCCTCACATTTCCGAAGAGTTGTGGGAAGTTTTGACGGGAAGTGCTGAAGGAATTCTGCAGTCGGGCGCTAAATTTCCGGTTGCTGACGAAAGTTTGGTACAAGCCGACGAAATCGAGATTCCGGTGCAAATTAACGGCAAACTGCGTTCGCGTCTCGCGGCTTCACCCGAAACTTCCAAAGAAGAACTCGAAGCGATGGCTTTGGCTGACGCTAAAGTCAATGAATACATCGCCGAAAAGCAAATTGTGAAAATCATCGTCGTGCCGAACCGACTGGTGAATATCGTTATCAAATAAAAACCAAGTGTGCGTAGTCGTTTGCATTCCGATTTGAGATTTTAAACTTGGGTATTTTTAATGTTAAAATTCTACGTATCAAATTTTACTGCTCTTCCGGTTTTGCGCGGTAATAGATTGTTTAAGAGGTATCGAATGAAAAATATTTTTAAGAGTATCGCCGTTTTTATTGTTATGAGCGTGGTTTTGTCAGGTTTCGTCGCCTGCACCAAAACGACAAACGTGCCGAACGATTCGGTCAGCGGTACTGCCGGTTCAGATATAAGTTCCGCACCGCCGAAAAACAATAATTTTCCGCCTGCGCCGAGCGCAATTATGCAGGCTGAAATCAAAGACCTCGACGGAAACACTTTTAAGCTCGAAGATAAAAAGGGAAAAGTCGTTCTGGTTAATTTGTGGGGAATTTGGTGCGGACCGTGCATAAAGGAAATGCCGGACCTTATTGCTTTACAGGAAAAGTATAAAGATAAAGACTTTGAGATTGTCGGGTTAAACATTGGCGACAAGGATGGCGATGTCGAACCCGCCGAAAACATAAAATCTTTTGCTGAAGAGAAAAGCCTCAATTACCAACTTGCTTATGCCGACAATGATTTATTCAGCCATTTCGTAAAACTCAGCAAGTTGGCGGCAGTTCCTCAAAGTCTCTTGATTGACAGAGATGGGAGAATGACGGGCGTTTTCGCCGGTGGCGGTTCTCGCGTCATAAATCAAATAAAAGAAACGGTGGAAAAAACTGTTAATGAATAATAATTTTATCTCCCAAAATTTTTTGACTCGCTGAAAGCCGTTTGAAAAATCGATTAAAACAATTACGTTCGATTAGCGTATAAATAAAACACAGATAAAAGTAAATGTCTGTGTTTTATTTTTGCATCTAAAGATTTAATGAAAAAAACATTCCTCTTTTTTTTGATGTTAACCTTTTCCTTCGCCGCCGATGCCGCCACAGCGCCCGCAATTTGGTCGATTGACACGCGCGCCGAAGTCTTGAAAGGCGAAGCGAAAGGCGTTTCAGTTACTGAAACCGGCGCGATAATGCTTGCTCCTCGCTTGTCGCAAATTTTTAACACCGAGCAATCTTACGTTTGGTCAAGCGCATTCGATTCGGCAAGAAATGTTTATCTGGGAACGGGCGGCGACGGTAAGATTTTCAAAGTTGACGCGGGCGGCAATGGTGCGCTTTTCACCGATACGAACGAGTTGAACGTTTCGGCGCTGGCGATTGGAAAATCGGGCGAACTATACGCCGGAACTTCGCCGGACGGAAAAGTTTATAGAATTTCACCGAACGGCAATGCCGAAATTTTCTTCGAGCCGAAAGAAAAATACATTTGGTCGCTGGTGGTTTTAAGCGACGGAAGTCTGGCAATCGGAACGGGCGAAAACGGCAGAATTTACAAAGTCAGAACCGCAAACGCAAAACCTGAAGCGTCCCTGTTTTTCGATACGAGCGAAACGCATATAATTTCACTTGCCGCCGACAATCGCGGCAATCTTTACGCCGGAACGGATGCAAACGGCTTGGTTCTGCGATTTGCATCCGACGGAAAACCTTTTGCTCTACTCGATTCGAGTTTGAGAGAAATCCACGGCGTTGCAGTCGGCGCGGACGGCTCTGTCTATGTTTTGGCACTGAGCGATTCGGCTTCTGCATCAAAAACAACTTCAACTGCAGTCGGAGCAAGCGCTGACGCTTCGACGGCTGCTGCGGCGGCTGCAGCTTCTGCTGAAACACCTTCGGCAGAACCGCCGCAAAAAAGCCGCTACGATTTGTCCGGTTCAAAATCTGTGGTTTATCGGATTTTACCCGACGGCGGAAACAATATAATTTGGAATTCTGCAAATGTTACGGCGTTTTCAATCGCCGCAAACCCGAACGGCAACGGCGTCTTTCTCGGCACATCCGACAAAGGCAGAGTTTATTCGGTCGGCAACGACGGTCGTGAAATTTTGCTTTTGCAATCAAATGAAGGACAAATTTCGACACTTCTAAATCAGGGAAATCGAGTGCTTGCGACTTCGAGTAACCAAGGCAAACTTTACCGCTTCGGCGCAGAAACCGAATCGGAAGGAACTTACGAATCAACTGTTCTGAATGCAAAGGCTAGTGCTACTTGGGGCAGAATCTGGTGGCGCTCAAGCGGAAACGTTGCATTGCAAACCCGAAGCGGAAACACTGAAAAGCCGAACGAAACCTGGAGCGATTGGAGCAACGGTTATACAGACCAAAAAGGCGCTCAAATTTCCAGTCCGAAGGCTAAATATCTGCAATGGCGCGCCGTCTTAAAAAGTCAAACAGGCGCGTCGATGTTAAATGAAGTAAACGTTTCGTATTTGGCGCAAAATCTCGCGCCCGAAGTTCTATCGATTCAAATTTTGCCGATAGGCGTCGGTTTACTGTCGAGTCCGCCGATTCAGATTGACCCAAACATCGAAAATTCAGGACTCGACCCGAGCCTTTTCGGTTTTCCGAATACGGCGATTCCGGCGCGCAGAGTTTACCAACGCGGTGCGCGCGCACTGCAATGGACAGCCGAAGACCGCAACGGCGACCGCCTCGAATACGACGTTTATTACCGCGAAGTAAATGAGACAAACTTTGAATTACTGCGCGAAAATCAGCGCGATAATTTTTTCACAATTGACGGGTCGACTTTGTCCGACGGACGTTATATTTTCCGTATCGTGGCGAAAGATACGCCTTCAAATCCGGTCGGTTTAAGTCTTTCGGGCGACAAATTGAGTGAACCGTTTGATATTGACAACACGCCGCCGACGGTTTCCGCACTTCGCGCGCCGCAAACTACCGGCGACCGTACGCGCATTTCTTTTGAAGCAAACGATGCGGCGAGTTTTCTAACTCGCGCCGAGTACAGCGTCAACGGCGGCGATTGGCAGGAAGTTTTTGCCGACGACGGAATTTCCGACAGCTCGAAAGAACGTTACACAATTGAAATACCGCTCAGAGCGGCGGGCGAATACACGATTACTTTGCGTGTCTTTGACGTAAACGGAAATGTCGGAAGCGCGAGAGTTAAGGCAGGAAAATAATTTTTTTGAAAAAGCAGTCAAACGAAAAACAGAAAAATAAAAAATTGTGAAATTTATATCAAAAAGCAGTTTTTCTCAAAAATTTTAATTAAGTTCAATCTACTTTATTTTCTGCTTTCCGTTTTCCATTTTCCATCATCGGGCAAAGTCATCGTTTCGCCTTCGTTGTTAATCTCTAAATGTCTGGTTGTCCATTCGGTTACACTCGGCGGCGCGATAAGTTCACCCGTGTCATAAATTGATTTTTGCGGTTTAACATAATCGGTGTGTGCAGGCGGTAAATTATTGTTGTCTTGCGGCAATGCGAAAAATGTCGGCTGCGACTGTGTTTCTACTGTTTGAAATTTTTTCTTTTCCAATCTTTTTGCTTTTGAGACAATACCGATTCCGCTCGCCGTTAATGAAAAAGCCGGGAAAAGCATCGCCCACCACCAACTGTGTCCGTTTGCCACGCCCGTTAAAAGCAAAGCGATTGCCACCGTAAAAAAGCCGATGCCCAAAATAATATTTCTGATGCCCGCACTCCAAAGGTCGTCTGGATTGTTTGAACGCACTCTACCTCTGCGGTCAATATAAAAATCTGCCGTTGGCAAATTCAAGCCCTGCGGCTGAAAACTTCTGCTTGCAGCGACACCTAAATTATTACCCAAATCTGTTCCGCAAGCGCGGCAAAATTTTCCGTTCTCTGGATTTTCAGTTCCGCATTTTTGGCAAAACATATATTTTAACGGTGAATGCTTAATGGTTAATGAAAGAAGTGTTTTACATTCATCATTGACCACACATCATTCTTTTCTCCTTTGTCTGACGGCTTCAAAAAGTATTACGCCGCAGGCGACCGAAACATTCAAAGATTCGATTTTGCCGAGCAGCGGAATTTTCACCAGTGCGTCGCACTTTTCCGCTGTTAGGCGGTGCAAACCTTTTCCCTCACTGCCCAGAACAAGCGCCGAAGCGCGCGTCCAATCCCAATCCGTATAAACAATTTCGGCTTCGGCACTCGTGCCGATAACCCAGACGTTATTTTTTTTCAGCTCTTCAATCAAGCGGTTCAAGTTCGTAACTTTCGCCACTTTAACATATTCAGTTGCGCCTGCCGAAGATTTGGAAACCGTTTCGGTTAAACCGACGGCGCGGCGTTCGGGTAAAAAAACGCCATCTGCTTTTGCGCATTCGACCGTTCGCAAAATCGCGCCTAGATTTCGCGGGTCTTCGACGCCGTCAAGAATCACGCTCAAGGAATTTTCTTTGCTCGTAATTTCATCGAGCAGTTTGCCTGCGTCCGCATATTCCGCCGCCGAGACAAAGGCAATAATGCCTTGATGATTAACATTTTCTTCGACAAATTTTGATAAATTCGCACGCGGAACTTTTTGAAACGGAACGCCACTTTGATTCGCTAAATCAAAAATCTCGCGCAGACGTTTCTCGTGCGCGCCGTCAGCAATCAAAATTTTTTCAATGCGGCGATTCGTTGCTCGCAACGCTTCTAAAACCGGCAAAATACCGAAAATAAGCGGTGATTTTTGAGCATTCGGTGGTGACTTTATTTTTCTGTGTTCGGAGTTCGTGCTTTGGAGTTCGAGCTTCGGACTTTGATTTTCATTGTTTGATTTTCTAACATCTAACCACTGACTACTTACTACTTTCCTTCCGGCTTTTGTTTTTTTCATACGATTATTTCTTAGTCGTTTTTGATTATACGACGGAAAACGGTTATCTTTATAGAGGTTTCGCTTGACCGATTTGCAAGCGAAAAGGCACTTTATAAATTACTTTTAATTATTATTAACGGCAGTTGTTTTTAGGAAAACGGAAATAATTTTAACCGATTTTTTATCAAATTTTTCTCAGATTATTAAAATTCGACAACTTTAAACCCTTTATTGATTGGAAATTATACATTGATTTGCAGTAGAACTTTCAAAATATCGAGCGTCTGAGAAAACAAATTTCTAATTCCGTCTTTTCGCCAAGGACAACTGCGGTGCTATCTATCTCAAATTTTTTTATATAGAAGGTTTAACGAAATGCAGTTTGATATGGCGACAAACCCATCTTGGCAGTTTGGACATCGCGGTCGCGTAGCGGTTTTTATTGACGGAAATAATCTTTTTCACGCCGCGCGTTTTCACAACATCGACGTTGATTACAACAAACTTCTGCGTCTGCTTTTGGGCGACGGCAGACTTCTTCGCGCTTTTTTCTACACCGGAGTTGACGCGGGCGCGGAACGCCAGCAGGGTTTTCTGCTCTGGATGCGGCGCAACGGTTTTCGCGTCGTGCAAAAAGAGCTGAAAACTTTTTACGACGGAACGCGCAAAGCGAATCTCGATGTGGAAATCGCGGTTGATATGTTGAGTCTGGCGGGCAGATACGACACGGCGGTTTTAGTTTCCGGCGACGAAGATTTCGTCTATGCTTTGAATGCCGTCGCCTACAAAGGCTGCCGCGTCGAAGTTGCCGGTTTTCGCTCGAACACGGCGCCGCGCTTGATTGACGTTGCCGATTTTTTTATAGATTTGGGCGATATCGCCGAACTTGTCCGCAAAGATATTTCGCAGGGCGAAAGCTATGATGTTCCGTCATTTGTCCCGCCCGGAGAATTGCCGCCGCAGAGTATTCTAAATCAAAACGAGGACGGAAATTTTTCTCAAATCCCCAATAAAATTCGCTTTGAGCCAAATTATTCGGATGACGAAGCGGAAGAAAATTTTTCGGATTTGGTTCGCGTTAGGGACGAGAGATGAAACTTTTTACCATCAGAGAAGCCAACGAATTGTTACCTATGATTCGCCCGAAGCTCGAACAAATCAAAGCGCATTATAAAATTTTAGCGTCTTTTCGGGAAACGGTAAAAGCGGCGGCAGGCGCGGCGCAGTTTGGCGGCGGCGGTATGGAAAACGGCTCGGCTTATGTCAAATCGCTCTACGAAGTCGGCAGAATAACCACTGAAATACACCAGTCGGGAATCCAACTAAAAGATTACACGCGCGGTTTGATAGATTTTCCATGTTTGATGAACGGGCGCATTGTATTGCTCTGCTGGCAATTGGGTGAAGGCGATGAAATTCAGTGGTGGCACGATTTAGAGACAGGTTTTGCCGGAAGAGAACGGCTTTGATTTTTAATTAGCGAGACGATAAAGGCTATTTAGAAATTGTCGAGTCGTTATTCACTATTTCGACCAAATTTCAATCGAAAATCCAAAATCTGAAATACAAATCAAAACTCTCTTATTTCTCTTCAATTTACTATTGACGAGTTAAAGTAAACTCTGATAATATCTCGTCAGTTTTAAACAGTTCGGTTTTTTCCTTTAATTCCTACAGAAAACTTTTTCGATTTTAGCATCTTTCAAAACTATGAATTGTCCTGTTTGCAATAGAAATAACGCTTTTAACTTGTCGATTTGTCCAAGCTGCGGCGCAATGATGAATGATTCCGTCCGTGTAGAAGTCCTTCCGAAAGTTTCTATTTCAAATTCTTTGAAAATTGAAATGAAAGAAAGTTCTTCGTTATCGGGTAAATTAACCATACAAAAGACGGTTGTCGATAACGAACCGTATCATCAGACAAAATCTGCCGCGCTGCCAAATCCTGTCGCTCCGAAACAGACCACTTCGGAACTTGCCGCAAAACCGACAAGCCCGACTTTAGTGGAATTTCACAGCAAAAATTCGCCCGTTCCCGAATGGCGGCTGCAATTGCAAAATGCCATTCGAAAACGCAAAGACCGCGAAAATCCGCCAACTGAAAAATTAGATTTGCCGGTTGCCGCGCCGAACAAAACCAAATTTGTAACCAGCGGCGCAAATGCGCTGAAGGTCGAAATAGCCGAAGAAAAAAAACCTGCGCGTCAAAAAAATCCAACCTTAAATAGTGCGCTTGAGCGCATTGAAAAATCCCGTCAAAAATTTCTAGTCGAAGAAGAAGAACAAGCGCCTATCGAGCCAGTTGTTTCTGCTCGTCCGGCAAATAAAAATTTTCCATTTTATATCGCCTCAAAACAAGCTGAAGTCGCGCCCGCTAATGTAAAAACGAAAACGTCCGTTGAGATTGCCGAACCGAAACTCGCTGCTTCGCTCCGAATCGAAAGCGGAGATTTGGGTACGAACAAACTTCCGTCGCTTGCCTCGAAACCGGCAAATATTTCTACGAGTTTTGCCAGAACCGTTGAAACCACGCCGAAAATTGTAACGAAAACACCGAAAGTTGTTGCTGAAAAGGTTGAAGCTAAAATAGAAGAGAAAAATGAAATCGAAATAAAACCGATTGCAAACGAAGAAATCTTGGCGCCGGAAGAAAATTACGAAGAATTTGAAGACAGCGCGCCGTTGGCGATGCGTTTTAACGCCGGACTTTTCGATTTAATAATCGGCGGGTTTCTGAGTTTGTTTCTGCTCGCGCCTTTTATGCTGATGGGCGGAAGCTGGTTGACGTTCACCGGTGTTCTCGCTTTTCTGGCAACCTGTTCAATAGTAATGTTTATTTATCTGACATCAACCATTGGTTATTATGGCAGAACATTTGGAATGCGTCTTTTTTCGCTGGAAGTTATCGACATCGAAGGTGAACATTACCCGACGCTGCATCAAGCGGCGGTCAGTTCTGCCGTGTATCTTCTGACGCTCGCTTTCGGCGGTGTCGGATTTTTAACATTGCTTTTTAATGGAGAAAGACGCGCCGCTCACGATTTAATTTCAGGGACGGTGGTCGTTAAAGAGACTTAACCGGTTGAAAGTTCAAAGTTCATTGTTCAATGTCGAAAACGGTATTAGACTTTTGAACTTTCAACTTTGAACTTTGAACTGAAAGGTGAACGAAAAAACTTTAGAAAAAATCCGCGCCGAACTTGCGTCCGTTTTGACGGGTCAAAAGTTCGGCAAAATTTTTACGCTGGCGCGTTTTCGTTTCGCAATTGATTTTCGCCTGCCCGATTCAAATTATCTTTTCATCAGCATAGAACCTTCCGAACCGCGAATTTACCTGATAACACGCCGTCTGCGCGATTTGGAAAAACAATCAATCAACACGACACCTTTTGTACTTTTTCTGCGGAAAAGATTGGCTAATGCCGTTTTGGAAAGTGTCGAAAAAATTACCAACGAGCGCATTTTGCGCTTTTATTTTCTGGCGGAAAGCGAACTCGGGGAAATAAAAAATTACACTCTTGTCGCGCAGCTGACGGGTCGCTCGGCAAATCTTTTTCTGCTCGACGAAAACGATTTCATCCTTGATGCCGCGCGCGAAACCTTCGGCAGCGGACAGGAAATAGCCGGTAAATATACGCCGCCTAATTCAGGCGCAGAGAAAAGAATAAGCAAAGAAAGAGAAATTTTTCCGCGAGGCGAATACAAAACCTTGTCGGAAAGTTTGGACGCGCATTTTGTGGAAAGGGAAGTTGAAAGTGTTTTTCTTGCAAAAACGCATACAGCGCAGAGCAAGCTAAAACAGGAAATTTCGAAGCGTTCAAAACTAATAAAAAAACTCGAATCAGACCTCGCAAATCACGGCGACGCGCAGAGTTGGAAACGTTTGGGCGATTTGCTTCTGGCAAATTTGGCGAATGCAAGACGCGAAGGCGTAAAAGTTTTTGTGACGGATTTTTACGACGAAAACACGCCGACGGTTGAAATCGAAGTCGAAGAAAATCTTTCGCTCTCGCAAGCGGCTGAAAAATTTTTCAAACGCTACACCAAAGCCAGAAACGCGCTTGTAGAAATTTCCAAACGCCTGACAATTTCCAAGTCCGAGCTTTTAAATCTAAACCTGCAAAAAGCGCGTCTTGACCAAGCTATCGAAGAAAAAGACGAAGTTGTTTTAACGGAATTTCTGAATGAAAAGTCTGAAAAACTCGCCGTAAAATTGAAAGAAAGACATGCGGAAAACTTCACCGGCGCGCGGCGGTATAAATCTTCCGACGATTTTGAGATTTTGGTCGGAAAAGGCTCGAAAGACAATGATTTTCTGACATTTCGTGTGGCAAAATCGCTTGATTTATGGCTTCACGCGGCGGATTATCCTGGCTCGCATGTTGTTGTCAGAAACCCGAACCGGCAGGAAATTCCGCAAAAAACTTTGCTCGAAGCCGCGCAGATTGCCGCCTTTTTCAGCCAAGCCAAAACACAATCAAAAGTCGCCGTTCATTATACGCAAAAAAAATTTGTGAACAAACCGAAAGGCGCAAGTCCGGGACTTGTCAGCTTGTCGAGTTTTAAGACAATTCTTGTCGAACCAAAAGTTTTTGAAACTAAGAATTAGATTTTTGTTTACGTTTCTTAATCTGCTCTAAACTATGATTTTGGTGCGGTTTTTGATTTATAAAATTTTAACTTCCGATGTATTTTGCGTAAATCGAACGGGCAATTGCAGCATTGTCCGTTCCGCGAATGATTGCCCGCGCATCGCTGAACACAGTTAATTCATAATCGTCGATATTCAACCGAATTAAGTATTCGTTTTGCTTTACGTCAGTGATATTTTTTAATTTTTCTGCAAGTTCCGCCAAATCAATTAGCGTCGGCGACGACGGTAGAATCTGCACGGCATCGCGCCCGCAGAGAGTTGTAAAAGATTCTTGCTCTTCGCCGTCGAGAAAGATAAAATTTCTTTCCCCGCAGGTTTGGCAGTCAGAATTCGGAAGTCCGAGTTTTATTTTACGCCAATCGTTTTCCCAAATGTCGAACTGTATTAAACTGCGATGCAATTTATCGAAGTTTCCGGTCAAAATTTTTAACGCTTCCACGACTTGGACGGCGGAAATGGTCGAGATAATAGGCATAATCACGCCCGCCGTATCGCACGTCGGCGCGCTTCCGGCATTCGGCATTTCGTCAAAAATACAACGCAGACACGGCGTTTTGTTTGGAACAACAGTCATCGTTGCGCCGTAGCCCGACACCGCCGCGCCGTAAATCCATGTTTTCGAGTGTTTTATGCAAGCATCGTTGACTAAATAACGAGTCTGAAAATTGTCAGTACCGTCTAAAATTAAATCGCAATTTTTGATTAAATCTTCAATGTTTGAGCGATTTACGTCAGCAACGACAGCTTCGATTTGAATATCCGAATTAATTTCAGTCAGACGTTTTTGCGCGGCAATAGCTTTAGGCAAACGTTCTTTTGCGTCCGTTTCGCTGAATAAAGTTTGTCTTTGAAGATTTGTAAACTCGACGAAATCGCGGTCAACAAGACGAATTTTACCGACGCCGGCGCGCACCAGCATTTCTGCGTGCGACGCGCCAAGCGCGCCGCAGCCGACCAGCAAAACTCGCGAATTAAGAAGTTTTGCTTGTCCTTGCGCACCAATATCACGAAATAAAATTTGTCGGCTGTAACGCTCGTTCATAAAATTCAGAATTAAAAATTAGAAATTCAAAATATATTTCCAGTTAAAATTTTGCATTTTATATTTTCAATTTTCAATTTTCCGAAGTGCTGCTGCGCTCATTTCCCTCATGGGCGCGTCTTTTGCCGTCCAAATCTCGAATTGTTTCGAGCCTTGCGCGATGAGCATTGCAAGTCCGCCCATCGTCGGAACATTCGCCTTCCTGGCTTCTTTTATAAATTTTGTTTCAAACGGATTATAAATTAAATCATAAACGAGTTTGACGTTTTCGACTTGCGCTGCATACGCGGGCGTTTCGTTTTCGAATTCTCCTTTTGAGCCCAGCAGCGTAGCGTTTACCAAAATATCAAAATCTCGGAAAGTGTTGAGCTGTGAGTTGTCGTTGGTAAATTCCTTTAGTTCAACTTGGAATTCATTCACTAAACTCTGCGCTTTTTGCAAATTTCGCGCGAAAACTGTGATGATCGCGCCTTCGTTTTTCAGCGCGTAAATTGCCGCGCGCGCCGCGCCTCCGTTTCCTAAGATTGCAACTTTAGCGTTCTGTAAATTACCGAAAGCAGTTTTCAGAGGTTCTATAAAACCTTGTGCGTCAGTGTTAAAACCGTAGAGTTTGCCGCTTTCGATTTTAACTGTATTTACCGCGCCGATTTTCTTTGCGGTTTCGTCAATTTCGTCTAAGTGTTTAAAAATAGCTTGCTTGTGCGGAATCGTAACGGAAAAACCTTTCAGATTCCAATCAATTTCGCGCGTCTCTGCTCGCACAATCCGTTTGATGAATTCATCCAAATTTTTAACCGCAAACGGAATATAAACTGCGTTCAAATCATAAAACTTAAACGCCGCGTTGTGCATAAAAGGCGACAGCGAATGTGAAACGGGCTTTCCGATGATGCCGTAAATTTCGCTTTCTTCGTTTAACTCTTTAACTCTGTAAACGTCAATCATTTCCCGTGCCGTAATTTGTCCGGCGGCAGTTTCTTTGCCGGCTTCGAGCGAGGCGTAAGTTATCGGCGCGCCGTGTGCCAGACCCAAAATCCGCGTCCACTTTCCGGCTTCGCCCATTGCAATTGGAACAAGTTGTTTGTTATCTTTTTTTGCTTTTTCGAGAAGTTTCCAAACGGCAAGCGAATCTGTAACATCATCGGCTTGAACGGCAATTTTTAAAATGTCAGCGTTCGTTAACTTTTGATAAAAGTCGCAGGTCATTTCTAAATTTTCGGGAACACCCGCAAAATCATGAAATGAGAAAACCGCTTTGGTTGATTTGAGATTGAGAACCGATTGCAAATCGAACTCAAAATCGGCGTATAAATTTTTACGTTTATTGTTGAAAAATAAAAACTCCCAGAATTTGATTCGCTCGCGCAAACTCAGTTCACGTCTGCCGCCTTGCTGTTTCGGTCGAAACGTAATGAGAAAAGTTTTTTCACAACTTAAAGACAAAATTTCCTGCACAGCCGAATACAATTCATTTTCCCTTAAACAATCAAAACGAAGTTCGATAATGTCGGCAAACTCTTCCGCGCGTTTGATGTTTTCGATAAATTCACTAGCTGTTTCGGCGCAGACCGAAACACAGATTTTTCCATTATTCATCAAGATAATTTTTTCGTTTGAGATAATGGAAAAATCGCGGCAATCAGCAGCGCGATAACTCCAAAGGCAGTAAAAGTTACAAGAAGCGTTTCGCCGCCGTGTTTAACAGCGATTGCCGTTAAAGCCCACGCCATTGCCAGAGCGTAGGCTGCGCTCGAAAGTTTCAGACGAATGACGATGCCTAAAATTGTTGCCGCAATAACTAAAATTGACGCCAAAAATGTAGTCATCGAATCCGAGGTTTTAACGCCCGAAGAAACAAGCGCAAGCGTGAAATTCAAAATTGTCGCAACTGTAACCCATCCGAAATAAAGACCAAAAGGAACACGCGCAATCCAGGTTTCGGTTACCGCCGCCGTTTCTGCGTTTCGCAAATTAGCATTGATAAAAACAAGCGTGCCGAGCAAAACGAAAATCATCACCAGAGACGCCCAAATCATTTCACGGTGCCACAGCAAAATCCAGGCGCAATTTGCCGCGCAATTTACAATGTAAAGCGTGCGTATCCGGCGAAAGCGCGCGTTAAACGTCTGCGACGGCAGCGCCTGGTAAATGCTGAAAATTATCAAACCCGCGTAAATCAGGCTCCAAATCGCAAAAGCGTAACCGGCAGGCGTGATAAGCGACGGATAACGGTCTGCAATATCCGCAGGCGTTTTGTTGTTGATGTAACCGGTTGCAGCCAAATAATTTACAAAAACAACCAGAAACGTAGCGATAATGACCAGAAATTGTCTAAGGCGTTCGGTTGATGTTAAATTTATTTTGTTGGTCATTGGTAACGATTATAATCTTTTTGCGCTGAAGATATCGAGCTTCTGCGCAAATAGTTGAATTTATTGACGATTTAGTATGAAGTTGTCGGAAAACGTAAATAGCTGAAGGTGAATCAAAGCAAGTGAGCCGTTGTTTTTATGATAAAATTTTTGAGAAAAAGTTTATGGCATTACTATTGCTTGTGACAAGAGCGGCATACCTTTAACCTTTCCCTAATGCTAAAAGATTTGTGAAGGTTGAGGAGGAAATGATGATGAAAATCTTGAAAAAATTATTACTCACTCTTGCTTTTGTGTTTTGTGTTTCAATGTCCGCGTCGGCGCAAACCAATGAAGGCAAAAAGACGCCGCCGAAAGACGGAAAACCGCCGGTCGTCGTCGTCAAAGAAAAACCAAAACCCAAAGAAGATAAACCTAATGACGACAAACGAGTAAAAAAACCGCAGGCATTTCTCTTTAGGGCGAAAAATGAAAATGAAATGAGTTTTGTGTAGGTTTTTAGATTTTTATAAAAAAGGCGACTCTAAAATTTTAGAGTCGCCTTTTTCCGTTTTGCATGCCGACTAGAAGATTTGAACTTCTGACATCACAACTGTAAAACGAAAATCTAATTATTTCTGTGCTTTTCAATTATTTTCAAAAGATAGCTAATTAGCCGGGATTTCCGATTTAAGTTGCCGTGATACAACTGACGGAATTGACAAATGTGGTGAGTTAAATATCTCACAACGTCGCCGCCAAAGGAAGGGCTAGGTTGATTATCGCATACCCTGCGAGAAAGATGACGAACGAAACCCGGTCGAAAAGGCGTGAAAGATTCTTTTTGCCTTTCCTTTCATACAAGTACAGGGAGATTGCAGACTGCAATAAGGAGAGAAAGATTGTCACGATGCCCACATTGTTAACTATATCTGCCAGAGTCATCACCCCCGTGTCCGGCACAAGTGATGACGTGACATAGGTGTTTACTATGACTGCGCCAAGGGCGCCGACTCCAAGCCCGAAGCGCGGGTCAACGTCCGTCGGCTTGATGAAGAAGGTGAGCATGGCAACCCCGACCGCGGCGAACAGTGCCACGAACATTTTCAAGTAGAATCCCCAGTCTTGGCGGTGAATCCAAACACCCATCCTGAGTTGTGATTGAACCTTCTCTATGCCGACAGTTAAGCGAGGGTCGCCGTGTGTGCTGCCGTAGGCGTGCGTCTTTTCGAGTACGCCTTGTTGATAAATTGAATACCCCGGAATTTGGACGCGCGAACTGACGCCGGAGCTTTCCTTGTCTGCGATGAACAAGAGTTCGCGGCGCTCTGAGGCAGGGCTTTCGATGTTAATCGTCAGTATGTGGTCGTCACGCGGGAATCGCGACACGTCGAAGAATTTAGTAATTTTGGCGACGACTTTGTAGAGCACATAACGCTCGTCGCCGTTGGTGTACTCGTCCACCTTCTCCTTTGACTCGATCGTCGCGTCCACGATTTGGAAGTTCTCGCCCGGGTTAACTCCCGTACCATTCCAGCGGAACCAAAGGTAGAAGTCGACTGTCCAGCTGGCATCTTTGACGGAGAGATCGATGATGCGATCCACATAAATGCCGGCTCTGACGGGATTTGCTCCTGCGGGCAGGGTCGTTGGTGGAGGCTCTGTCCCGCCCTCACCTACTTCAGGATTCATTCTGTCACTGTGTCGCTCGGCAGCAGCGGTTTTATTCTTATACAAGGATCCGGCGATGACGACCGCAGCGGCGGCAAAGAGGACTGCTAGCGTTAACGCCCATATCCAAACGTTCCTCCGCTCGACGGGGGTAATGATGTCTCTTTTATCCATTTGTCCGTTCTGCTCAACACTCATAAAGAAACCTTGTCCAATCTTAGACGTTATCATAAGCTATTTTTACACTACACACTCGCCAGAATGACTGTTTCCGGTAATAAGTGTGCAAAGCCCCAAAACAAAAAGGAAAAAGCCGCAAGTTTTTACGCTCACAGCTTTATATTCTCCATTTCTTTATTTTTTTAAAAAATAGTTTTTATTTTACATTGTGTAAAACCTTAAATCGACGGATCGGCGGCAGTTGCCGGACGCTCTTCTTCGGTTGATTTCGTTGTGCCGAGTGTCGAATCGAAATAGAAATGCCGCGTTCCGGCACCGGATTGCGGGTCGGCAAGAATCGAATAGAAAGCAGGTTTTGAGCCGGAAGATTCCTGAGCGGTCATTTTGAAAGTGTAACCGTTGATAACCGGACTTTCACCGGCAAATCTTTCGTCCAATTGCACGGATTTGATTAATTCGTCAAAAGTCGGCGCAAATTTCCCCTGATGTTTTGAGGCGTAACTTGCCTGCAGGGATTTTATGTTTTGTAGGGATTGAATGGCGGAAGTTTCATTTCCGCTGTTGACCATCGCGCGGTAAGCCGGAATACCGATGCCGATAAGCAGCGCGATAATCGCAATCACAATCATCAACTCGATCAAGTTAAATCCTTGCTGGTTCTCAAATCTCTGACGTAAGTTTTTCATAAAGTTTATAAGTGTCTCCTTCGCTTTTCTTTCACGAAAATACAAAAAGGAAGTTTCAAAATTTTATTCGTTTATAACACGACTTTGCAAACGCTGACGATACTTTTGGAACTTTCAGCTTATTTTAACATCTTATACATCCAAGCGGTTTTTCAATTTTACTGTGCAGATTATCGAATAAATTTTGTAGAATAGATTTAACCTTTGGCTTCCGAGTAAAAAAATGCGAGATTGGACAATCAACGAAACCGAGACGACAACGCAAAGCGAGGCGCGCAGATTCAACCCGAACGAAACAATCAGCCGTCTGCAAGCGGCGATTGAAACGGTTATCAAAGGTAAATCCGAAACTGTCAAATTTGCGCTCGTCGCATTGCTCGCCCGCGGACATTTGCTTATCGAAGACGTTCCCGGTATCGGCAAGACGACGCTCGCCAATGCTCTGGCGCGTGCGCTTGATTTGTCGTTTCAGCGTATACAGTTTACGTCAGACCTTTTGCCATCGGATGTTATCGGACTTTCGATATTCAACCAGCAGCGAAGCGATTTTGAATGGAAACCGGGACCGATTTTTGCCAATATCGTTTTAGCCGACGAGATTAACCGCGCCACGCCGAAAACTCAATCCGCGCTTTTAGAAGCGATGTCAGAAGAACAAATCACGATTGAAGGTGTTTCGCACCCGCTGCCTCTGCCGTTTATGGTCGTCGCCACGCAAAATCCGGCGGAACATCACGGCACGTATCCTCTGCCCGAATCGCAGCTCGACCGGTTTATGCTGCGCCTGCACATCGGTTATCCAAATAAAGCGGACGAACGAAACATTTTGCGCGACCGCGAGCGGGAAAATCCCTTGTCGTTTGTGCAACCGGTAATGGGTGAAACGGAAATTCTGAAATTGCAGCGATTATCAACAAAAGTTCGAGTTGATGACGCTCTGGTTGATTATTTGCTGAACATTGTCGCACAGACGCGCGAATCGGACGCTCTCGAACTCGGTATCAGTCCGCGTGGAACGCTTACGCTTTTTCGCTCCGCACAAGCCTTTGCGCTGATTGAAGGACGCGATTACTGCATCGCCGACGACATCAAACGCCTTGTTCTACCGGTTTTTGCTCATCGCCTTATGGTAAACACGCGCAACACAAACCCAAAACGCCGCAGTTTTGAAGCCGAACAAATTTTGCAGGATATTTTGCAGAGAACAAATGTCCCAATCTAATTCATTTAGCATTTAACATTTATCATTGAACAAAAATAAATGTTAAATGCTAAATGTTAAATGCTAGATGAACATTAAAGAGCTTCGTCAACTTTTCAGGCTGCGCGATTTGCGAAATTTACTGCTCGGCATTTTTGTTGTTGGCGGCGGCTTGAGTTTGGCGGCAGTTACGTTGTGGGCAAATCATATCGGAGACGTGCGAACTGCCGGAATTGCCGCCGGTATTTCGATTGTTTTCGTTCTGTTGCTATTGATTTTTATTGTCCCGCCGCTTGCGCGTTCAGCCAGTACCGAAGCCTCGCAGATAAATTTGCCTTTTGAATTTACCGTCGGCGGCGCGATGGTTTTGGGTCTTATTGCTGTTGTCGGGTTTTCGGCTTGGAATACGGGCAACAATTTGCTGTTTTTGATTCTTTCTTTTCTGGTTTCATCGCTCGTCGTCGGTTTTTTTGTCGGAAATTACGGCTTGAAAAAACTCGACGTGAAAATGCGTTTTCCCGAAACGATTTTTGCCGAAGAACCGACACCGATTCTTGTCAGCCTGCAAAACCGCAAACGGTTTTTCCCGACTTTTTCCGTCGTTGCGGAAGTGCGCGGAAAAGAACGTGAAAATTCGGCTCTGATTGACGAAATTAAAAAAATTCTACCTGAAAGACTGGCGAAAAAAATAGCCCGACCACCGATTATCAAACATACTCTGGATTATTTCGTCTACGTTCCCCGGCGAGATTCGGTCGAAACTCGAACCGAACACATTTTCCCCTTTCGCGGGCGTTTTATCGTCAAGGATTTTGAACTTTCGACGCGCTTTCCGTTCGGCTTTTTTCGTCATCGCCGAAGGCTTGCCGCGCGGGAAACTGAAATCGTGATTTTTCCGCGCATTGCATCAGTTGAAGAAGATTTGAAAGATTTGCCGCTCGAGGTCGGAAAACTGGTCGCCAATAAACGCGGGCTTGGGCAGGATTTGTTCGCCCTGCGCGATTATCAACCGATGGACGATTTGCGCCGCGTTGACTGGAAAGCGACGGCGCGTGCTAACCGTTTGATTGTCCGCGAATTTTCAGCCGAAGACGACAAGCGAGTTTGCATAATTTTTGATACGAGACTTTTACCCGAATTGAATGAAAGGAAAAAAACTTTACGCGAGCGCATCGAAGAAGAGCAGAAAGGCAAAAAAGTTGCGCCGGTTTCCGCGCGTTTTGAAACTGGCGTGAGCAAAGTCGCTTCGCTTCTCGCTTTTTTCACTGAGGAACAAGCCGAGATTTGTTTGATAATCAATGATAAACAGGGCGAGTTTGGCATCGGCAGAGAACATCTGCACGATTGCTTGAAACGCCTGGCGACGATTGAACCAAATTTTGTCGAAGAACTCCAAACAGGAAAATTTAGAGAAAAACTTGCCGAAATTCTCAATGAAAGAAACAACAGCCACAATTTTTTGATTTCGACCTTGAGCGAAGACGATATTTCGAGTGAATTGACTGAAGAATTAAATTTAATCAGGTTTTAATCTGCGGTATAAAATTTAATTTAAAAGATTCGTTATAAAATCCACGTCGGCAAAGCACAAAATTTCTTTGCACAAATTCGAAGCGGCACAGCAATACTGAATCTAACGACTTACAGCAGCGCGATTCAGATAAAAAAACAGTAAAATTTTTGCCCTAAAATATAGGAAAAATTTATCGCGTAATAATATAAATCCTGACGAAAATTGCCAGGTTTTTTTGTTAAAATCATATTTGTAAAACAATTCGCTCGTCTAAGCCGTAAAACTTTGCACTAAAACTTTGGAAAGCAAATAAACTTTACAAAAAGCAATATGGAATTGGAACATCTGGTCGGACAGACGCTGGATAATAAATATAAAATCGAACGCGAACTCGGTCGCGGCGGTATGGGAACAGTTTATCTTGCCACGCACGTCGGCACCGAGCGACCAGTCGCGGTTAAAGTTATCGCGCCGCAATTTATGGAGCGCCAGGAATTTGTCGAGCGTTTCCGGCGCGAAGCGCGCGCCGCCGGAAGATTAAGACATCCGAACGTCGTTAACGTGACGGATTTCGGTTTGTCCGAAACGAAACTCGGTCGCGTCGCTTATCTGGTGATGGAATATTTGGACGGCTGCACGCTCGGCGAGATTTTGGAAGAAGAGAAAAAACTGCCGCTCGCGTGGTCAATAGATATTTTAGAGCAGGTTTCGTCGGCGATTCACGAAGCGCACCGACAGGGAATAATTCACCGCGACTTAAAGCCGGACAATATCTGGTTAGAGCCGAATCAGCGCGGCGGCTACACTGTAAAAGTTCTGGATTTCGGCATCGCCAAACTCGAAGAACACATTGCAATTGATACCGAAATACCGCTTTTGGAGTATTCTGCCAGCGCAGCGCAAAATTTAAGCAGCCGCGAAACCGTCGCCGAGAAAGCAGAGCCGAACACAATTGCCGATAAACGAAACTCGACCGTCTTTTCCGAATCGGCGACAATGGCAATTACAAACGAGCCGAAAACTTTGCTTGCCGAAGCGGGAACTTTGATTCAACCGAATGAAATCAATCTCGAAGGCGGAACAGCGATTTTGCCGGTAACCGAAAACCGAACAGCCGCCGCGGATGAAAACGTCGGCACAAAATTGATGTCCGCGCCGTTTGAAACCGAAAAATCCAGCGTTAACATAACAGATAAATCGGACGATGAAAACTCGAAGACAAGCGAACTGACGCGCGTCGGCGCGGTTTTGGGAACACCGCTTTATATGTCACCCGAACAATGTCGCGGTGAACGACTATCGCAGCGCTCGGATATTTACAGTCTTGCCGTTATTGCTTATCAAATGCTCTCAGGGAAAACGCCGTTTGCGGGCGATTTTACCAAAGTGATGAATGATCATAAGGAAAGCGCGCCTCCGGCTCTCGACGCGAAAAAGATTCCTAAAAAAGTCAAACAAATCATTCATACGTCTTTGGCGAAAAATTCCGAAGAGCGACCGCAGACAGCAGAAGCATTTGCCTCCGAACTGCGCGCACAATCCGAAGGCATCGGCGTTCTGCTGCAGCGCGCTTTGGTGATTTACAGCCAGCATCTACCGAAATTTTTAGGTTTGGCGATTTTGCTATATGTGCCGCTTATAATTTTTACGTTTCTGAAAGTAGCGGTTACTTCTTTGTATGCGGGCGAAGCGATTAGCCGTAGTACGAGTTCGTGGCTGAACGGTATTTTGACGTTAGGGACATTTTTTGTCAGCGTTCTTTGCGGGCATTTCATCATTGGAACGACGACCTGGATTGTAACTCAGATTCTGGCTATGCCGCTGCGTCCGGTCAAATTGCGTCCGGCTTTGCAGGCGGCGCGGAAAAAATGGAAAACTTTTGCCGGAACGGGTTTGTTAAGCACGATTCTTGTTTTTCTTGGCTTGTTGCCTTGTTTCATCGGCTTTCCGATTCTTTACGTTTTGTTTGCTCTGGTCTCGCCGGTTTTGATGATGGAAAATCTGCGCGGGCGAGCCGCTTTGAAACGCTCGAAAACGCTCGTGATGCGCTCGCTCGGCACCACCGTCGCGGCAATGTCTATAATGCTTTTAGTTCCTATGATCGTTAGTAGTTTAATCGGTCTTTTCGCCGCAACGACCGTCAAATCCTTTTCTGATACGAAAGAAAAAATAACTACTGTCCGTCAGGATATCGAGCAAGCCGGCAAAACGGAAAACGTCGAACAGACAGATGAAGCCAAAAAGGGAATACAGGTAACAATCGGAAACGAAAATATTGTAAAAATAAACGAAAATTCAGATGAAAAACCACAACTCGGCGGTATAAATGGCTTGATTCAGAAAACTGTGGCGGAAATCTTAACATTGCCGTTTTTAATCCTAGTCTCATCGCTGACCTCAATAATCATCGCTCTGCTTTATATAAAAACGCGTCTTGTCGGCGGCGAATCAATGCAGGATTTGCTCGCGCAATTTGAAGAAACCGCCCGCCCGCGCACTAATTGGCAAAAACGTATCCGCCGGCGCATCGAACAATCTGGCAAACTTACAAGCAAATCGTGAATCATTGATAGTAAAATGTAAAAATGGAATTTTGTATCGGACAAAATCCTATTAACAATTTACGATTTACCAATAAGATTTACCATTCACGAAATTATGAAAATCTACAGTCTTTTTTTAGTAATTTTCTTTGCATTAGGAGTTCAGGCACAAACCTTTCAGCGTGAATTTGTCCTTTCTGAAAACGGTTCGATTGAAATCGTAAATCTTTACGGACGCGTCGAAATTTCGGCTGACGAACCGGAAAAAAGCGACGAAAACAGCGAAGTGAAAGAAAGCGGAAAGGCGCTTCTGACAGCGGAAAATGCCACAGAAACTGATTTAAAAATCATTTCGGAAAATAATCATCTTTTAATTACCGCAAACCCGACTGATACAAAATCCAGAGTTGATTTAACTTTAAAAATTCCCGCGCGAATGCGTGTTCGCGTCGAAACCAATGAAGGCGAAGTTCGTCTTTCGGGCGATATAGCTTCCGCCAGTGTAAAATCTCAAACCGGCACGATTTCAACCAACGTCCCGCTCGAAAATCTAAAATACGATTTTGTTTGGACTGAATCGCGTCCGCGTTTTTTAAGCGATGTCGAACTGCAAAAAGTTCGGGAAAAAGCGGGCGGAAAGTTTGTCGTGAGCGGAAAAATTATCGGCGAAGAAGAAGATAATGCCGGAAGGGAAGAAAGCGAACAAACTTTAGATGAAACTCAATCCGAAACGACTGACATTAAACAAACGAAAGGTGATAAAAAACCAAAAACCAAAAAGCAAAAATCGAAGTCCGAAGACCAAAAATCTAAATCGGTATCACTAAACTTCACGACCGCTCGCGGAATAATTCTTCTCAACGTTCCGCTCAACGAAGTGTCGCCCGATTTGCGCGAAAGACCTTTGACCGAAGCGGCAAAAGCAGTTATTCGCAGCGGCGACGGAATTTTAACCGAAGCGATTCGACGCGCTAGCCCGAAATACTTCGGCGATTACGCGAAAACTTTGCCGCCGCTCAAACGTGAACCTACTTTGCAGCAAAAGGAAAACGCGCCCGCGTCGCCGAACGCGAAAGTAAAACGGGTTCTCGCGCGCGTTACGGATTTGAACAACCGCGCAGTTTCTGATTTGCGCGCCAAAGATTTCGAGGTTACTGAAAACGGCGAGCGGCGTGAGATTTTATCGGTCGAGCCGACGACCGCGCCGTTCAATTTAGTTTTGCTTCTGGATGTTTCGGGAAGCGTTGACAACTATGTCGATTTTATACGCAAAGCCGCGCGCCAGTTTGTCGTAACCGCTAACCCAAACGACCGAATCGCTATTATAATTTTTAACGAAGATGTCAAAACTCTCTCGACTTTTACCATAAATAAAGGAAACCTTTCGACCAGCCTCGATACTTTCGATGCCGGCGGCGGAACTGCCTTTTACGACGCAATCGGCTACACTTTGACAGAAACTCTGCGACCTTTAAGAGGCGAAAGGACGGCGATTGTTGCCCTGACAGACGGCGATGACAACCGCTCGTTTCTACCGTTCGACTCGCTTTTAGGCTCGATACAGGAAAGCGGCGCGCTCGTTTATCCGCTCTATGTTCCTTCCGGTTTGATTGCGGCGTCGGCAACCAATAACGCAAATTCTACGCTCGACCCACTGCGCTCAAAATATATGGCTTTGACTTCCAAAGCAGATGGCGAAGGTGAAAAATTAGCGCAAATTTCCGGCGGCATTTACTACCCAATCACTCAATTGAGCCAGATACAAAAGGCTTACGAAGATATTGTCGTCCAGCTTCGAACGGCTTACACCGTAACTTTTCGTTCAAATTTAGCGGAAACTAGAGCGAACCGCGCTTCGCCGCGTCTGAAAGTTCGAGTTAGCCGCGAAAATACTTTCGTCAAACTCGGCTCGGTCATTGAAGTTGCACCAAAAGAAATATCCGAATCAAAGCCGAATAATTTACCGCAAAGCACGTCAAGCGCTCAAATAAAAGGCAAAGATTTTCAAAAGGTCGATTATACAGAGTCTTTGGCGGTATTGTTTCCAAACCATTCAAATTTCTTACAAAATCCCTTGCGAGAAATTTCCTTCCAAAAAACTTCATACGGACAAGTCAACCAAATTTTCGGCGAAGTTGAGAAAATAAATTACAAGCAATTTGCGGGCGACAAATTGCGCGAACATAAATTCGAGAATTTCGATATAAACATTTCGACCGGAGCGTTTGTGCTTTCAAATGAAAAAGAGAAAATCGCCGTCAGTCGCTGGATTTCGCCGAAAAGAACCAGGTCTTATCCGTATGAACGGGTTTACGACACGCTCGCATATCCAAAAAGAGTTACGGTAATTCCCGTGTTAAAAGACGAAGGTTTAGGCGGCGAACGCGATTTTTTGCAATGGGATACAATATCCTTGATGAGCCTTTTGAACGTTTTCGTCGTTCCTGCTTATTACAAAGACGCAACGAAAAATTTGAAAAGAGCCGACCAGATAACCGAGCAGAAACTCGATGCCGATTACGTTTCCGCAAAGTTAAACGAAATTTTTGCTTTCAAAGGAACGCCTCGCGAGTGGAACGAAAAGGAATCTAGACAATTAAAAACCGTGTTTGAAAATGCTAGAAATGCCTACCGCGAAATTTCCAAAAGCACAAAAACTTATTTGCACGACGAAACCGCTTTGATTGAACTGATAAAACTCCTGGAAAATCCAAATGCTTTTGCCGAATTTTCTCGGGGCAAATCGCAGCGCGGACAAAACCGCGAACTTCAATCAATTCAACCGAAAGAAGCGCTTTCGAGCGACACGAAAAGTGGCGTAACGATTACAAATATTGCGGGCGGAAAATACTATTTCACCTGCGACGAAACACTTCTGCAAAGCAAAACGCTTTTTCTAATTGAAGGTAAACACAGCCAACGCACCATTTTGCCGAGCGAAAACGACATCAAGGACGGACTTCTAAAAATGATAATTTATACAAATTTGAAAAACGTCCGCGTCGGCAAAATAGCTGTCGAAGAAAAAGCCGTTTTGCGTCTGACATCAAGCAAACTCACCGGATCGGTCAATTCCGATGCAAGCGAAGAAAATGCGGAAAAGTTTTTTCAAACAAATTCGTTGAACATTTCGCAGATAAATTTAATAAAGAAACTCTTTCAGGAAGCACGCGAAAATAAATTCACAATAATCGTGGAACACGCAGAAACAGCAAAAGAAAAATAAAACCAAAATAGATACGTATGCACACAGGCTGGAATTTAATTTTGTATTTAGTAAATAGGTAAAATGAAACCTTCGCTTCTAAATTCTCTTTTCGATGAAGAAGAGCGCCGACCGCTTTCGGTTTCCGAACTGAACGAGCAGGTCAAAGGCGCGCTTGAGAAAAATTTCGCGTCTGTTTGGATTGAAGCAGAGATTGTCAATTTTGTCGCGGCAAATTCCGGACATTGGTATTTCACGCTGCACGACGGTTCTTCGCAGTTGAAAGCTGCTTGTTACGTTCGCAGTAATTCACGAATTCGTTTTCAGCCGTTTGACGGGCTTCAGGTTCGCGTGCGCGGAAAGCTCAGCGTTTATCAACCGAAAGGCGAATATCAGATTTTGGTTGAATCGCTGCAGCCGGTCGGCGAAGGCGCGCTGAAGGTTGCTTTCGAGCAAATCAAAGCGAAACTTTTCAAAGAAGGTTTATTTGACGAAGAGTTAAAGCGCGATCTGCCGTTTTTCCCGCATCGCGTCGGCGTTGTAACATCGCCGAACGGCGCGGCATTTCATGATGTTTTGAATGTTCTTTCGCGCCGCACACGGTCGGTTCACATTACTTTAATCCCGACTCGCGTGCAGGGCGAAACCGCCGGAGACGAAATAACGAACGCGATAAAACTTGCCAATCAATTTAACCGAACAGCGAAAACAACTGAGAGATTCGATGTTTTAATTGTCGGGCGCGGCGGCGGCTCTGCTGAAGATTTGTGGGCATTTAACGAAGAAACTGTTGCGCGCGCTATTCGCGCCTCATTGATTCCGGTAATTTCCGCCGTCGGACACGAAATTGATTTTACAATTGCCGATTTTGTCGCCGACCGACGCGCGCCGACACCTTCTGCCGCCGCCGAAATCGTCGCCGAATCGGAAGACCAAATCGAAGCGTTTATCTTTCAGAAAACGCAGGATTTATTGCAGTTGATTGATTACAAAATGCTGCAATCGCGCTCGGACTTGCAGGCTTTCGCCTTGTCTTCAGTTTTCACCGAGTTTCCGCAGCGCATCAAAGATTGGCGTTATGAAATTGAAGATTTTCAGGTGCAAATGCGCGATGCCGTGAGCGAAGAAATCAAAAATAAAGAGCAACGTCTGGTAACTTTGACCAATCGAATCTCACCGTTGAAACTAGCTTCAAAGCTGAATGAAAAGAAAACACGCCTTGCGCTGTTGCGGCAAAAACAAAGGTCGGCAATCAAGGACGCGATTGACGAGAAAGAAGAAAAGCTGAAAATTAAAATGGCATCGCTCGACGCGCTGTCGCCGCTTTCGGTTTTGAAACGCGGTTTCTCAATTGTTCAAACGGATGCGGGCGAGATTTTGCGCGATGCTGAAAAGGTAAAAGTAAACGACAGTGTGAAAATCCTTCTCGCGTGTGGCAAACTAAAAGCGAAGGTTTCGGAAGTGAACAACGAGCAATGAGCGGCGAGCAATTGCAAAATTTTAAGGCTCAACGTTCAGTTTAAACATCGGAACTTCGGAATTTTCTGCTCGTTTCCTTAACGCTCGCTATAAAGAGATGTCGAAATTTGCAATTGATTTGAAAGAATCACAAAAAGTTATAGAAACAGACGTGCCGAAAATGGCGAGCGCGCCCGAATTTTCAGGTTATCAAAAACCGAAAAAGCGCAGTGTTTTCACTAAAGTTCTCGGCATTTTGGCAATGGTGCTTGTTTTGATTTTGCTTGTCGGCGCAGTCGGCGGTTATTTTTACTGGCAAAATTTGAAAAAAACTCCACAGTATTCACTCGCTCTGCTGGTTGACGCGGCGCGGCGAGACGACCGAAAAACGGTTGAAGAATTGGTTGATACTAATGCGGTAGTTGACGATTTTATGCCGCAGATTACCGGCAAAGCCGTAGAGCTTTACGGCAGAGGTTTGCCGCCCGCAACTCTTGCTAAAATCGAGCGAGTCGCCGCGCCCCTTATGTCCACAGTCAAACTTCGTGCGCGACAGGAAATTCCCAATCTTATTCGTGAAAAAACGCAGAAATTTGATAAAGTTCCGTTTTGGGCTATTGCGCTCGGCGCGGACAGATATGTGGACATCACTTCCGAGAACGATAAAGCATTTATCAATAGCAAATTACAGGAACGCCAACTGAATCTGACATTGAAACGCAGTAGCGGCGATAAATGGCAGGTTGTCGGCGTCAAAGATGAAGAATTAGCAAGGCAAATTGCGGAAAAAGTCGGGCAGCAGATTATCACCGTTGCAAATAAAGGCGGAATTCAAAAGGCAGGCGAACAGTTTGGCGTGCAGAATTTGGGTGAAGTACTAAAACAACTCGATGAAGTTTTCAAATAATTTATGGCTGAAAAACAGAAAACATTTGAAGCAAGTTTGCAGGAACTCGAACGAATAGTCCGCAATCTGGAAAACGGTGATTTGTCTTTGGAAGAAAGCCTTAAACTGTTTGAAGACGGCGTGAAAATTTCTCGCCAGTGTCAGGAAAGATTAAACCAAGCCGAGCGGAGAATCGAGATTTTGATGAAAGACACAGACGGCAATCCGATGCTGGAAGTTATCAAAACGGAAGATTTACGAAGTGAACAAACCGAACCGAAAATCAAACGCCGCATTGCTTTCGATACAGACGACGAATCACCTTTCTAGTGAAAATTAAAAGTGATAAATAATTGTTAATTATTTATCACTTTTGGTTTTTTATTACTAGTTTTTTACTATTCCGCTTGAAACGAAGATGGCGCAACAACCTGAGTTTTTTTGTTTCGCTTTGCGTTTCGGTAACTCGAAAAACCTTCTTTTACTAGACCGTAAATCGGTTTGCGGTTTTGTAGAATCATTTTTGCCCAATCGCGGCGGCGCATTTGCGGAAAATAAATGCCGCGAAAGAACAGGCGCGAAACCAAGTGGCTGAGGCGATATTGCAGCGGCGAATCCTTTATCATTTCGAGCGCCTGCGCGTTTCTTTCCGGGCTGTAAGAGCGCGACCAGGCATATCTTGTTTCTTCGCTCGCTCTATCAATAGTCATTTTCAATGGCGTGTGCGCCATTACGAACGGCGCGAATTCCAGCCAGTGTTTCGGACGTGACAATCTGCCTTCCTTTTCAAGACGCGAGTAAAGCGGCGTCGCCGGAAACGGCGTTAACTGTCCGAAAACGGGAAGACCGGGCGACCAGCTTTCTATTTCATCGACCGTGCGCGCGGCGACGCCTTCGGTATCGTTGTCCATTCCGAAAATGAACGATGTAATTGCGTAAATATTTCTTTTTGCAAGGCGATCCAGAACTTCCTTGTAATCCGCAGGCTTCGAGAAATTTTTGTTGACTGACGCCATATTCTGCGGGTCGATCGATTCCATTCCGATAAAAACCCATTTACCGCCTGATTCGGCAATCAGGTCAACGAGTTCTTCATCGCCGAGTAGATTTGCGCTGATTTGCGCAACCCACGGAATTTGCGCGCCAGCCGCAATCATATCTCTCAATAAAGATTTAACGCGCTTTTTGTTGATGGCGAGATTGTCGTCAATAAAGAAAACGGCGATTTGACCGCGTTCGCGTTTGGCGCGTGCTTTTAATCTGAGCAATTCTTCGATGACGCTTTCGTTTGTGCGAAAACGAATCGAATCGCCGAAAAATCCGGTAACTGTGCAGAACTCGCAGCCATATGGACAGCCGCGTCCGGTTTCAATCGGAACGACGTGAAAACTTCCCCAGCCTTCGCCCATTTTTGCCAAATGTGGTTTCAAAAACGAAGGAACAAGACTGAATTGGTCTAAATCAAGAGTTTCCCAGGGAATATGAGGATACGGCTGAAGATTCGGTTTTTTGTCGTTGCCTTTCGGGTCAATTTCGGGTTGATAAATGTCTTTTAATTGACCTCTTGCAGCGTCTTCGACCATTAAAGCCCAAGTTTCGTCGGCTTCGCCTAAAGCAATCGCATCGGCGTGCCTTTTACCTCCGTCTCTTCCGAGCGCTTCGTCGGGACATTCGGTAACGTGCGGTCCGCCCATCACCACTTTTATTCCTGCTTCTCGCAAAGCGTCCGCCACGTGATAGGCGCGCGCAACCATTCTGGTCATCGAGCCGATGCCAACCAGTCCGATGTTTTCATCTTTGCAGAATTGGACAAGTTCTTCGCGTGTCATCGCTTTGGCGTTGCCGTCAATCAAAATTACTTCGTGTTCTTTCGGTGTCAGAGCTTGCAGGAGAAACATCCACAAATGCGGCATAAAATTGCGCGTAATACCGTTGTCGGGATTATAAAGTAAAATTTTCATAAATTTTTCGATGTGTAAAAAAGATTATCACCCCATTGCTCGAACGCTGCCAAAGTATTTTGGACTTTGTTAGGGGTGTTGAATTATCCGATTCATCTTTGCGGATAACACACAGTTTCGTCACAAAGCGTAGAGTTTAAGATTCAATTTTGCGTAGTAAAAACTTGAGAAGAACCAAAGAACGCTTTAGAAAAGAGCCTTGCACTCGAATTCGTTTATTCGTACGCGATTTTTACAGATTGAATAATATCACATTTCGATTGAGAACAAAGTAGAGAAATTGCGTGTATGAAAATACTTAAAGAATCCAAAACCGGTGAGTGGTTTATTTTTCCAACTTTCGAAAGGATAAAATTAATATTCGGCAAAAGAAATGCGGAATGAACATCTTTTTAAATATTCACCCCGCAAATAGAAAATATAATTAAATTCGTTTAGTTTCTCGAACCCATAACAATTCTTAAGACATACCAGAAAAGCAGAGCGACGCTGGCAAAGAGCGAAAGCGAAGCCGCAACATGCTGGTCGGTGCGATAACGGTGCAGAACGTTTGACGTATCATACAAAATCGCGCCGCCTGCAAACGCAACCATCACAAATGCAAACAAATTGCCTAAAGTGAACCCGAACAACAGACTAGCGGCAATAAAGCCGAGTGCGACGAAACCGCCGATTGTCAAAATAGGCGCCAGAAACGAAAAATCCTTGCGCGTAAAGAAAACAACCGCCGTCAGTCCGACAAAAAGTCCGAGCGTGATAATTCCGGCTTGCCCGAAAATCTGCGAGCTATTACTTCGGCTGCTTGCCATAAACAGAAGCGGCAGAAAAATTATCGCTTCAGCAACCGTGAAAAGCAGCAAACCCATATATTGCAGCGGCTTTGAAGTCTGCGAATTAGCCCACCACTGAGCCAGAAATGAGACGCCCATAAATGCTGCCAACACGATAAACCACGAAAAGCTCCCACCGAGCATCGTGCGCGCAATCCAAAGACCTGCGCCGGACGCAACCAAATACGTTTCCATTAAAACAAACAGCAAAACCGCTCCAGCTAAGTGAGCGTAAGTTTTGCGTATGAAACCAGCGCGCTCTTCAGGCAAAGCTTCAGCTACCGAAGAGCCGTTTCTGAAATCGTCGTAAGTTGTGTTCATATCTTTACCTCAAAAAATTCATTAATACTGCTGACGGTAGAATTTCCGTTTTGCAGTTTTAGATGCAAAATATTTGTATTTCGTTTTATATCCTTTACCTAGCGGCACGGGTGGAATTTCTGCCGCCGAAGATGAGCGAATCAAGACTTAACAAACCCGAACCGCGCGAGGCGATATAAAGAAAAGCGAAACAGAAAAGCACCGCCAGCTCGCCGCGATTGACGAGCGGCAGAAGACCGCCCGAAGCGTGCGCCATAAAATAAGCGACCGCCATCAAACCGCTTGCCAGAAAAGCGGCAAAACCGGCGAAAAGTCCGAGCAAAATTAATAACCCGCAAACAAACTCGATTGTTCCGGCTGTCGCCATCATTGTATTTAAAGGTTGCGCAGGCTGATTGCTCGGCGGAAAACCAAACAGCTTTTGCGTTCCGTGCCACATAAATAAAAACCCGGCAATAATTCTAAAAATAGCGTAAGCATATGGTTCAAACCTTCCCAAATATCGTTCCATCGGTAAACTCCTCAGATATAATTTTAGAGGTATACAATACTATAACCAATCAAATTTAAGAGGGCAAAGTTTTGCCGAAAAGTTTTTGCGCAAAAAAACAAAGACGACTCAAATTTGAATCGTCCTTGTTATTCGATCAGTTCGGTTTTGACAACTTAGCCGGAGAAACTGAAAACGCTGATTAGAGTATCACTACTTTTCGCCACCAACACTTTCCTTGTCATCAACGCCTCGCTGCCAACCGCAACTGGATTTTTTATAACCTTCCGGTCTTTTCCGGCTCGCCTTTTCGGGCTTACCGATTACTAAAGTCCGGTGGTGTTTCGATTGAATTTTTTATCATATATCTATCACCTCCGAGTTTTAGATTACGCGAAAGCAAACGTGGTTGTCAAACTTTTTGTTCATCGATTGAAAAATTATCTTTGGCGAATGGCATTTTATAAATGTTGATTCGAAACTAACGAGATGAATCTGCAAAAAATTGTTGTGCGGAAAAATTACGTTTATTTTCTAATGACCCGAACAACTTCAGCAGGCGCACTTTCTGTTCCTTTAGAATCAACGGCGCGCACATAATAAAAATAAATCTCCCCTGATTCAACGCCTTCATCCTTAAATTCCGTAGTCGGCAGCGGTTCTTTGTTGCGCCGTTCCCATTGGTCGAGCGGCACGTCTTTGTCGGCGGAGCGGTAAATATTATAACCGGCAAAATCAACCAGCGGATTTTGCGCGAAAGTATTTCCGACATGATCTGTAAAAGTGCTTTTCGGCGTAATCGGTGCGCTTTCACTACCGTTGGCGTCAACCTGTGTGAGCTTGTAATAATATCGCTGACCGATTTCGTCGGCTTGGTCATTGAAATTCCCGTCATGAATTGGCTCATCCGTCAACCTTTCCCAAAACATGAAAGGCAGATTTTCATTCACCGAGCGATAAACATGAAAACCGATGTATCTTTTATCAATTTTCTGCAAAAGTTTTCGTTTGGCTTTAATTTTGTGTTTATTCATGCCTTTATTTGACTGCTAAAACTTTATGCAAGTAGCTAAGTTTAGTGAAGCAAAATTTTTTGATTTATCTTCGCTTCAACCTTTTATAAACTCGCCTGCGGTCTTCGATTATTAAAATTTTCACTCCATCTTGCAACATCGAAATAAGTTCGAAAACAATTCATTGATTTAAGTAGACAGAAATTATTAATTCTTGTGCATTCATACTCTAATTCTGAAAGTAATAAGGCGACCCAATTTGAATCGCCCTATACTTTTGAAAAATAAAATATTTATAACTATTCCGCTTTCGACGCGGCTTTCACCGTTTCGTTTTCCGTTTTGTCCGGCACGGCGCGAAAGGCATCTTTTATTCTCGTTTCCTCGAAAGTTTTGTCAGCCGCTTCTGGGCGCGGCGATGCCAAGCCAAATTCTGGTGAACGCCAGAGGTTTGAAACAAGCAGTTCGCGGATGAATGCCATTTCTTTTGGCAGACGGTCGTAGAGTTTGAAAAACAAATCGTCGTGCGAGGCGATTTCTTTTATCCACAGATCGCGGTCCAGGCTCATTACCCTTTCAAAATCTTCGCGCGTGAAATCTTCCATTCCGCGCCAGTCCATATCCTCAAAACGCGGCATCCAGCCCAGAGGCGTTTCGACGCCGATTGATTTTCCGCGCGAGCGTTCGACAACCCATTTCAGGACGCGCATATTTTCGCCGAAACCTGCCCAGAGGAATTTGCCGTCTTCACCTTTTCTAAACCAGTTAACGGAGAAAATGCGCGGCGGTTCGGGGATTTGACGACCAAAATCGAGCCAGTGCGCGAAATAATCGCCCATGTGATAGCCGCAGAAGGGAAGCATTGCGAATGGGTCGCGGCGAACTTCGCCGATGTTGCCGAATGCGGCGGCGGTCATCTCCGACCCCATCGTTGCCGCCATATAAACCCCAAAAGCCCAGTTAAAGGATTGTTGAATCAAAGGCACAACTGAATTTCTTCTGCCGCCGAATATAAATGCCGAAATCGGAACGCCTTTCGGATTGTCGAAATTTTCGTCAATCACCGGACACTGCGTGCTTGGCGCGGTAAAGCGCGAGTTAGGATGCGCGGCTTTTTTGTCCGACTCCGGCGTCCAATCGTTGCCTTGCCAATCAATGGCATGCGCGGGCGCGTCGCCGTCCATTCCTTCCCACCAAACATCACCGTCGTCGGTCAAAGCGACATTCGTGAAAATCGTGTTTTCACGAATCGTTTCCATCGCGTTTGGGTTTGTTTTGAAATTTGTGCCGGGCGCGACGCCAAAAAATCCGGCTTCTGGGTTGATGGCGTAAAGCTGTCCGGTTTCGTCCGGTTTAATCCAGGCGATGTCATCGCCGACTGTCGTAACTTCCCAGCCTTCTTCCTGAAAAGGTTTCGGAGGAATCAGCATTGCGAAATTCGTTTTTCCGCAAGCCGACGGAAATGCGGCGCAGACGTAATCTTTTTGACCGTCAGGCGATTTCACGCCGACGATAAGCATATGTTCGGCAAGCCAACCTTGCTCGCGTCCGAGTGTTGAAGCGATTCGCAAAGCAAGACATTTTTTACCGAGAAGTGCGTTGCCGCCGTAACCCGAACCGTAACTCCAAATAAGGCGTTCTTCGGGGAAATGAACAATGTATTTATCTTTAGGATCGGGCGAACAAGCCCACGCGACATCTTTTTGATTTTCTTCGAGAGGCATTCCGACCGAATGCAAACAGTGAACGAATTCGCCGTCGCTGAGCGCGTCGAGTGCTTGATTGCCCATTCGCGTCATCAATTTCATATTGACAACGACATAAGGCGAATCAGTTAACTGCACGCCAAATTGCGAAATCGGCGAACCGATTGGACCCATACAAAAGGGAATAACATACATCGTGCGACCGCGCATCGAACCGTCAAAGCGCGGTGACAGTGTCGCTTTCATTTCCTTCGGATTCATCCAATTGTTTGTCGGTCCCGCGTCGGTTTTGCTCAAACTGCAAATGTAAGTTCGGTCTTCGACGCGGGCGACATCTGACGGATGCGAGCGAGCGAGAAATGAGTTGGGACGCTTTTCCTGATTCAAGCGAATGAATGTTCCGGTCTCGACCATTTCTTCGCACAGACGGTCGTATTCCGCCTGCGAGCCGTCGCACCAATGCACCGCATCCGGTTTGCAAAGCTCGACCATTTCCGTTACCCAGCTAATCAGTTCAGTGTTTTTGACATTCGCTGGAGTGTTTAATTCAGCCATACAAATTTCTCCAATAAATTTATTAAATGATTTTTAACAAGCGAGCCTTCGAGCCGCGTTTTTCGATTGAATATTGCTATTTTAACACAAGAAGAAAAAATTTACAGACGTTAAAATAGTGTAAAACTAAAAACATCAATTTCTCGCTTTGAAATTTTTTATTCGACGATTTACTCCGCAGTATTTTTCTTCGCATTTGATTTTACGATGTGAAAAATGACCGCCGCGATGATAATTGCGCCGCCCAAAATCGCCCAAACGCTCGGACGCTCGCCGACGAACAGAAAAACCCAGACCGGATTTAGCAGCGGTTCGATAAAACCGACGATGCTCGCGTCTAAAGAACGAACGCCTTTTGAAATTCCGTCGGTAAACAAAATATACGCGACGCCAATTTGGAAAATGCCTAGAAAAAGAATCGCCAAAACGTCTTTTAGATTTATTTGCGCGGTTGATGACAAATTGCTGAAAACAAGCGGAATCATTAGCAAAACAATCAAAATATTGCCGTAAAAAACCGACACTGCAGGATTTAGTCGCAACGATTTTGGATGACGAAGAAGCAGGATGTAAAGTCCGAAAAATACACCTGAAACAAGCGCAGCGATGTTTCCCCAAAAAACGTTTGTCGCAAGTGTGTTTGCAGCGTTTTGCGGTTCTAGAAAAAACAAACTCATTCCTGCTAAACAAACCGCAACGGTTATCAAATCCGAAAGACGAAATTTTTCACGAAGAACAAACGGCGCGAGAATCAAAATATAAATCGGCGCTGTATATTGAAGAAAAATCGCGTTGGCGGCAGTTGTATTTTTGTTAGCATAAACAAAACACGAAAGCGTTCCGGCGTACAGAAACGCGCTCAACAGCGTGAACCGGTCGAGCCACAAACCTTTTTTGTAGGTAAAAATCGCTACCGTAATCGCGGCTAAAAGCGAGCGTCCGGCGTTGACCGAAAAAGCATCGAGCGTAGTGAGTTTGATAAAAACGCCGCCCGTACTCCAAAGCAAAACCGCCAACACTACGAACGCGATTGGCGGGAAGTTTGAAATTTTGTTTTGCTCGTTCACTGAAATACTTCTTAATCATTTTCCGTCGCCGTTGCAATTGTTTCGCGCAGTTTTTTAGCGGAAGTCGTCGCCGGTTCGAGTTCTACGTCTTCGACATTGCCGTAAATTTTCTTGCCGAACACGCCGTTCCAGGGCGGAATGACAATCGAAACCGCGCCGTAAGCGCGCGCCTGACACGCCAGCCGCAAAATTGGTTTCGCATCGTCGCCTTGCCGGTAACCGAAAACTTTCATCTGCCTTCTCTCTCGCGGAGAAACGTCGGACAACTTCTCTGCGCCTTCTAAAATTCCAATCCAGCAAGTTCCGCACGCCGCCGAACGACATTCGACGGGAATGACGCCTTCGCCGCAGCGTTCATCCGCCACGCGCCAATCTCTCGATTGGTCGCGCTGCGCGCCCGACGCGATTTCCTCGTCATTCATCAATTTGAAATCGCCCACGCGATTATGACTGTCTTCGTAATGTACAGTCCATTTTTTATCCACGGTTTTTAGAAAACCGAAAATGCCTTGCGAATCGTCTTTAGCGCGTTGTTTGACAATTTTTTCCGGCGAATTGTTCATTAAACCCTGCGGTTTTTTCGTTTCGCCTTTAGCGTTTTTAAATGCTTCGAAACCGACTTGCGTTAAAGTCATTAAACCGACAGCGACAATTCCGATGAGCAAAGATTTCTCCGCTTTTGTTTTTTCCGAAACAGTTTGGGAGATTTGTTTTATCTCATTTGCTAAATCCGTTTTTTCACTCGAGAAATTCTCGTTGCGCGTTTCGATTGCTGTTTTCACTTCATTCCAGAAGCGATGTCCGTAAAGAAATTTATGCGATGAATCAATTTTGTCTTTTAATTCATAATCTCCCTGCATAATGAATTTTTGAACGAGTTCCGGTTTATTTTCTGCCGTTTGCAGCACGCGTGCAAGTTCGAGAGGATAAAAGCGAAACCAGATTTGCGTTGCATTGCGGTCAACAGCGTGAATGTCGGAAAGAAGATTTTCCAAAGTTTTTAGCCAATCGTCTTCGCTAAAGTTATTTAGAAATTCGGTAAAATTATTATTCATAAAAGCCTTAAAATTTTAGTTGATTATACTGTCTGAAATTCCTATGTATTAAAAAAGGAAAATTCTACAAGTAAAATTCACGTTGTGCAAAGGTTCACTTGACAAAGCCTGTGTGGGTTCGTATAGTCTGAAGTTTCGGACTTTTCGTCTGAAGCAGACAGTGAAGTAAAATTTACTGATTTGCTTGAAAGCGTAACGCATTTTATTAAATGCGAAAACATTTATTGTGGCGTAAAAATAAACGTCGCGGTTTTTTCAGAAAGAAAAACGCTCCAGCGTTTATGGCAAATCATTCAAAATATGAATTGTTTTGCTAACCGAACTTAAAGAAAGCCACGCCACAGAAAAGTTAGAGAGAGAAGTCGTCGAAGAGTTACGCGCTTTGTCAATAAAAATTTCTCGTTAAAGATTTAACAAATTTTATATTTTGCAAGGTAACCGCTTGCGCTGACTGCCGGATTTGGTTTCGGTAAGAGGCAGGTTAGGAGTTGTTTTCGTTTTTATTCAGCGAAATTTTTGGCTGACGGATTATAGGAATTTAGAGAAAAATGCCGACAATAAATCAATTAGTTCGTAAAGGTCGCCAGGCGGTCAAATACAAAACGGCGAGTCCGGCGTTGCAGTCAAGCCCACAAAAACGCGGCGTCTGCACGCGCGTTTATACGCAAACGCCGAAGAAACCGAACTCCGCTCTGCGCAAAGTCGCGCGTGTTCGTCTGACAAACGGAATCGAAGTTACGACTTACATTCCCGGTATCGGACATAATTTGCAGGAACACTCAATTGTGTTGATTCGCGGCGGTCGCGTCAAAGATTTGCCGGGCGTGCGTTATCACGTTATTCGCGGAACGCTCGATTCAAGCGGCGTCGCTAACCGAAATCAAGCCCGCTCGAAATACGGCGCAAAACGTCCGAAAGGCGCGGCACCGACAAAAGGGAAGAAATAAACAGTTATCATTGAACATTTATCATTAGAACAAAAGCGAAAATGGTAAATGGCAAATGATAAATGCTAAATGTAAAAATTATGCCGAGAAGAAGAGTTGCAACGAGAAGAGAAGTTTTGCCCGACCCGATTTATAACAGCGTAATGGTTACCAAATTTATAAACGGCGTGATGTGGCAAGGAAAAAAAGCAGTTGCCGAGCAGATTTTCTACAGTGCGATGGAAAGGCTCGCTGAAAAAGCCGGCGACGAACCCCTAAAGGCTTTTAGAAAAGCGATTGAAAACGTCGCGCCTGCGCTTGAAGTCAAATCGCGTCGCATCGGCGGGGCAACTTATCAGGTGCCGCTCGAAGTTTCGCGCGACCGCCGCAATACTCTGGCAATTCGCTGGATTGTCTCTTACGCGCGTTCGCGTAACGAAAAGACGATGACCGACAAACTCGTCGGCGAACTGCTCGACGCGATGAACAATCGCGGCGGCTCGGTCAAGAAAAAAGACGAAGTTCACCGTATGGCAGACGCAAACAAGGCTTTCGCGCATTATAGATTTTAATTTGTAATGCTGAATGATAAATGGTGAATGACTAATGAAAAACATTCACCATTTATCATTCAGCATTCACCATTAACTCGAATGGCAAACATTAGTTTAGACAAATTTAGAAACATCGGCATTATGGCGCACATCGACGCGGGTAAAACCACGACGACCGAGCGCGTGCTGTATTATACCGGCGTTTCGCACAAAATCGGTGAAGTTCACGAAGGAACGGCGACGATGGATTGGATGGAACAGGAACAGGAGCGCGGAATTACGATTACATCCGCTGCAACTACCTGTTTCTGGACGCGCAATAACATTGAGTACCGCATTAACATTATTGATACGCCCGGTCACGTTGACTTTACGATGGAAGTCGAGCGCTCGCTTCGCGTTCTCGACGGCGCGGTTTGTGTTTTCGACGGAGTTGCTGGTGTTGAACCGCAATCTGAAACCGTCTGGCGTCAAGCCGATAAATACGGCGTTCCGAGAATTTGTTTTATTAATAAATTAGACCGTGCGGGCGCATCGTTCCAGCGTTCTTTTGATTCGATTTTGACTCGTCTCGGCGCGAATGCCGTCGCTTTGCAAATTCCGATTGGCGCGGAAGATAAATTTTTAGGCGTCGTTGATCTTTTGAAAATGAAAGCGCTTTTGTGGAAAGACGAAACAAAAGGCGCAGAGTATGAAGTTACGGACATTCCGGCTGATTTGCTGAATGAAGCTAAGGAATGGCGCGAAAAACTTGTCGAAGCCATTTCAAGTATTGACGACGATTTGATGATGAAGTATCTCGAAGGCGAAGAAGGTAGCGAGGATGAACTCCGCGCCGCGCTTCGCAAAGGAACGTTGGCAATGAAAATCGTTCCGGTCGTAACCGGCTCGGCTTTCAAAAACAAAGGTGTTCAGACAATGCTTGACGCTGTTGTTGATTTCCTACCCAGCCCACTTGATATTCCCGCCATCGAAGGAACGAATCCGAAAACTGACGCGGTTGAAAGCCGTGAAGCTAATGCCAAAGCGCCATTCTCCGGTCTGGTTTTCAAATTGATGGCTGACAAGCATCTCGGACAACTTTCATTCGTTAGAATTTACAGCGGAACGGTTAATTCCGGTTCTTACGTCGTCAATACAATCAAAGGCACGAAAGAGCGCGTCGGACGCCTGATGTTGATGCACGCCAATAAACGCGAAGATGTCGAATCGGCATCGGCAGGCGAAATCGTCGCTATCGGCGGGATGAAAAATGTTACGACGGGCGATACGGTTTCTGATGAAAACCATCCGATTATTTTAGAGTCGATGGAATTTCCCGACCCGGTTGTGCGCGTCGCGGTCGAGCCGAAAACTCGTCAAGACCAGGATAAAATGGGCGTTGCCTTAAACCGTCTCGCGCAGGAAGACCCGAGTTTTCGTGTTAATACCGACCACGAAACCGGACAGACAATTATCGCCGGAATGGGCGAGCTTCACCTTGAAATTATCGTCGACCGTATGAAACGCGAATTCGGTGTTGAAGCCAACGTCGGAAAACCGCAGGTAGCTTATCGTGAAACTATTACGGGAACAGCGCCGGGCAAAGAAATCTACAAGAAACAATCGGGCGGTCGCGGTAAATTCGGACATGTCGAACTTGAAATCGAACCGGCTCCGGGCGAAGGCTTTGTTTTTGAAGATAAAATCACCGGTGGCTCGATTCCGCGTCAGTTTATCAAACCGACAATGGAAGGCGTCAGAGACGCGATGCAGCGCGGATTCCTTGCAGGCTACGAACTCGTTGATATTAAAGTCAGACTTCTTTTCGGTTCGTATCACGAAGTTGACTCGGACGAAATTTCATTCCATTTAGCCGGTTCTTTTGCATTTCAGGACGCGGTCAGAAAAGCTAAACCTGTCCTTCTCGAACCGATCATGCGAATCGAAGTTGTTACGCCGGAAGAATACATGGGTTCAGTCAACGGAGACTTAAATCGTCGTCGCGGTCAAATCGACAAAATGGAACCGCGTCCGGGCAATGTTCAGGTTGTAACAGCCTTTGTGCCGCTTTCGGAAATGTTCGGTTACACAACGGATTTACGAAGTTCGACGCAGGGTCGAGCGACATCGACAATGCATTTTGAACGCTACGAGCAAGCACCGAAAAATGTTGCCGAAGAAGTTATTGCCAAAGTAAAAGGTGCAGCAAGTTAAGATATTTAAGTTTTAGATTTTGTATCGAAAATCAAAAAGTTTAGTGGAGTTAAGAAATGAGTAAAGAGAAATTTGACCGCTCGAAACCGCACGTCAACATCGGGACAATCGGACACGTCGACCACGGCAAGACGACCTTGACGGCGGCGATAACGAAAGTATTGGCAAAGCACAACCCGAAGATCATCG
>MWVX01000007.1_pt1 | contig 98348 bp, 87 predicted proteins | sample 1047311 | NCBI WGS metagenome assembly MWVX01 (sample SAMN06349984, study PRJNA376086) | soil metagenome | isolation source: MtG-4 sample Antarctic (ecotone) soil | place: Antarctica | collected 2015-01-13 | reverse complement strand
TGTCTGCTTGTTTGTGCCATTCTTCTTGATGTTCAGGCTTGAACAAGCGGGACAAGTTATTGATTCAAATTGCACACTTGAATTTTAGCTTGTCCTTTCTTTCAAACATCTTTTCTGTTACACGACCCTTTTTTTGAAATGTAATTGTTCGCTCTCATAATTTATTAGACTCAATAATAACAAAAAAGTTCCGCAAATTATTGATTATTATTTTCTTCTCTTTTCTCCCGCCTTTGTTGTTCCAGCCACGTTTGATACGCCGCTTTGCCGCGCTCGAAATCTGCCGCTGACGAATAAAAATTATGCGAACCGTCGTTTTTCTCGACGTTTAAAACATAAAAAATATAATCAGTTTTCGCCGGATTTAATGCGGCTTCGAGCGCGCTTTCCGAGACGGAAGAAATCGGTCCGGGCGGAATGCCGCCGTATTTGCGCGTGTTGTAGGGCGAGTCAACTTCCAAATCGCTTTTGTTTATCGTGCCGTCCCAGCGATTTTGCATTTTGGCGATATAGACGGCGGTTTGGTCGATGCCGAGCGGAATGTTTTTGGCAAGACGATTGTTAATAACGGAGGCGACAATGGCGCGTTCGGCATCAAATTTCGATTCGGTTTCGATTAAAGACGCAATTGTAACGATTTCGTGGGGTGTGCGTCCGAGTTGTTTTGCTCTGTCGTTCCATTCAGGTTTCCAGACTTTCTTAAATTGTTCAACTGTCGTCCTTATAATTTGTTGCACGGTTGCGCCTTTCGGGAAATTGTAAGTCGAAGGAAACATATAGCCTTCGAGATTTTTCGCCTGCGGGTCAAAGTCCTTTATAAAAGAAACGTCGTCCATCAAATTAAGAATCGCTTTTTCACCGGTCGGCGGCGTTTGCGGAAAACTTTCGACAATTCGTTTTGCAATGTCAAAGCGCGTGTATCCTTCGGGAATCGTTAATTTTGTAGTGCGCTGCTCGCCTTTTTCTAATTCTTTCAAAACTTGAAACGGCGTAATCGGCGAATCGAATTGATATTCGCCTGCACGTAATTTGCTTGCGTCGCCGAATGAGCGAATGTAAATTTGTGTCGGAAGCACACTTTGCAAGATGCCTTGGCTCGCAAGTTTTTCGATGATTTCGTTCGGGTTCGAGCCTTTCGGTATTTCGATATGTTGATTTGCTTTAGCGTGTTGGTGCGGTTTATTCAGCGAGCTATAAATCCAATAAGATACGCCGCCGGCGGCTAAAACCGCGATGAAAAAAAGGACGAAAAGAATTTTTATAAACTTCATCGCTTCAAATTTTAACAGAAAATTTAATCGCTGAGAACACGGATGAAAATAGATGTCAGATGGTGTAAGTCAGATGTTAGAATACTTCTTCCGAATAATATCTAACATCTGACTTACACCATCTATTGTGAAACGAATTTTTGCGGCGATTGATATTTCAGATTTTGAGCGGCGCTCGATTTTCAGGCTTATGGAACATCTGCGAAGCGAGTTTCCCAATGCACGCGCCAAATGGCAACAGCCTGAGAAACTTCATTTGACGCTGAAGTTTCTGGGAGACATCGACGACACGCAAATTGCAAAATTGATGGAAGCGGTTGAAGAAACATCGAAAAAGATTCGACCTTTTCAATTGCAAATGAGCGGCACGGGCGGCGTTTTCCCATCAACCAGAAATGCGTGGGTTTTGTGGCTCGGTTTGGCAGATGAAACGGGAAGTTTGCGAAAATTGAGCGAGATTTTAGAAAGCGAATGCCAAAAGCGCGGGTTTGCCAGCGAAAAACGCGAGTTCAAGGCGCATTTGACGATTGCGCGTTTCAGACAAAACCCCGACGAATTTTTAGTCAAAGATTTTTTACGTTCGGGCGCTCCCCCGTCGCCGCCGTTTGAAGTTTCGGAAATCGTGATTTATGAAAGCGAACTACAACCGCGAGGCTCAGTCTATAAAATAGTTTCAAAACACGAGTTGAAATAATGGTGAATGATGAATGGTGAGTGGTGAATGTAAGAAGATTTTTCATTTACCATTCATCATTCACCAGTAAACTCTATTTTTTGTTTAATTCTTTTTCAATCGCTTTTTTAATTGTTTCGCTTTCGGGCGTGTCTTTTGACGTAAATCGCGCGACGACGTCGCCTTTGCGGTCAATCAGAAATTTATTAAAATTCCAGGTTATATCACCTGCGAAATTCGGGTTTGTTTCCTTGCTGGTCAAAAATTTATAAAGCGGATTCTGGTCTTCGCCTTTGACGGAAATTTTGGCGAACATCGGAAATTTCACTTTGTATTTCGATTCGCAAAATTCTTTGATTTCCTTTGCGCTGCCGGGTTCCTGCTCGCCGAAATTATTTGCCGGAAAGCCCAGAACATAGAAACCCTTGGCTTGATATTTGTCGTAAATCGCCTGCAAACCTTCGTATTGCGGCGTGTAACCGCATTTGCTCGCAACGTTTACGACGAGCAAAACATTGCCTTTGTATTTATTTAATTTCACGTCTCTGCCGTCGATGTCTTTTATCTTAAAGTCCAGCACGGATTTTACTTTCGGCGCGTCATTTGACGTTTCACTGCCAATAAAACTGAATGCGTAGCTTCCGAATAAAATTGTTCCCGTCAGCAGAACGAAAAGCGAAACCGATAATTTTTTCAACATAATTTTCTCCGAAAATTCAAAAACTTTTATCCAAAAATTTATAAATTTACTGCTTCAGCTCGCGCGGCTGACGCGGCTGAGGTTGCTGCTGCTGCGGCGTTTCCTTTTTCTCGCCGGTTTCTGCGAAAACTTCCTTTATAGCGCCGATGCTAGAGAGCATCGAAGAGGTTTCCATCGGCATAAAAATCACTTTCGAGTTTTGCGTCCGAGCCATATCTCGAAGCGATTCGATATAGCGCGCCGTTATCAGATATTGCGCCGTCTGCTGCGGATCGCCGATTGTCTGCGCGATTTGCGCGATTGCCTGCGCTTCGGCTTGCGAAGAGCGAAAGCGTGCCTGCGCCGCACCTTCCGCCTGCAAAATCGCCGATTCCTTTTCGCCTTCCGAGCGCGTAATTGACGCCTGTTTTTCGCCTTCGGCGCGCGTTATCGCGGCTTGGCGCTCGCCTTCCGCCTGAAGAATCAAAGCGCGTTTGTTGCGTTCCGCCGTCATTTGTTTTTCCATCGTGATACGCACGTCTTCGGGCGGCGTGATATTTTTCACATCAATGCGCGTTACTTTTACGCCCCATTTATCGGTCGCTTCGTCCAAAATCAAGCGAAGCTCGCTGTTGATTTGGTCGCGCGATGAAAGCGTATGGTCTAAATCCAGTTTTCCGATAACCGAGCGCATTCCGGTAAAAGTTAATTGAACGACGCCGCCGACTAAATCAGCAATTTCATAAGCGGCTTTCATCGGGTCTGTAACCTGCCAGTAAATAACCGAATCGACGTTTATCATCACGTTGTCGCGCGTGATAACCGACTGTGCCGGAAGGTCTATAAACTGCTCGCGCAAGTCAATCGAAGTCAGCCCGGGGCGAGTGTTCGTCCAATAAACCGAGCGCGCCGACTCGAAAAACGGCACGATAATATTCATTCCGCTCTGCGCGACGCGGTGAAATTTGCCGAACCGCTCAATCAGTAAAACTGACGACTGCGGAACGATTTTTATCGTCTTGGCGGCAACAACGAGCAACGCGACGGCAAGGAATATAAAAAAGGCTAAACCGAACATTTACTTTTAACCTCCGAGATTTGTTTCTACCAATATAACTTATTTTTTTATAATACGAAAAAAAATCTAAAAAGATTGATACTTTTCACGAGCGTTTTACGCTTTAAGTAGTTAGAAGCAAGTTAAACGCAAAATTTATCCAACAAAACAAGAAAACTTGCTTTGCACAAATTCTAAAAGAAACGCGAAAAAGCACACCAAATTTTTTCTTAATATTACTGCTAAAATCCGCCTTTTTTATCAACCGTTGCCAACCCAATTTCTTTTTCGCGTTTTATTCATTATTTAACATTGAACATTTATCATTTACCAATTAACGATTACTGACAATCTTTTATAATTCGGCGGAATGAAAACTTGATAATTGACACTCGGCATTTGATAAATGATAAATGTTCAATGTTAAATGATAACTGTTATGACCGTAAAACTTTCCGACATCCAGGACGCACGCAAAATCCTGCAAGGTATTATCATTCCGACTCCGATTGTTTCGGACGAAAAACTTTCAAATGAAATCGGCGCAAAAGCGTTTTTGAAAGCCGAATGTTTGCAGCGCAGCGGCTCGTTCAAAGTGCGCGGCGCGTATAACCGAATCTCGCGTCTGTCGGACGAAGAAAAAGCGCGCGGCGTGATTGCTGCGTCGGCGGGAAATCACGCGCAGGGCGTCGCCGTCGCGGCGCGTTTGCAGAACACGAAAGCGGTAATAGTTTTGCCTGAAAATGCGCCGCTCACAAAAATCACGGCGACCAAAGCGCAGGGCGCGGAAGTTATTTTGAAGGGCGCAAACTTTGACGAAGCGGTTGCTTATTCAAAACAATTGCAGGAAAAGCACGGCTACGTTTACGTTCACGCCTTCGACGACGACTGCGTGATTGCGGGACAGGGAACAATCGGCTGGGAAATCGTCGAAGATTTGCCCGAAACAACCGTCGTTGTCGTGCCGATTGGCGGCGGCGGAATTATTTCGGGTATCGCAATTGCGGTCAAAAATCTTTTGCCGAATGTGCGCGTCGTCGGTGTTCAAGCGGAAAATATTGCGCCGGTCAGCCGCGCCTTCAAAGAAGGAAAATCGGACGAATCGACAAATTATCTGCCGACCATTGCTGACGGAATCGCCGTAAAACATCCGGGCGAAAAGACTCTGGAAATTATACGAGAATATGTAGATGAAGTCGTCGTAGTTACGGAAGAAGAAATCGCGCGCGGCATTTTCCACTGCGTTACAAATAATCGCCTCGTCGTCGAAGGCGCGGGCGCGGCAGGCGTTGCGGCGCTTCTGGCGAAAAAAATAAAGGTTCAGGAAAGCGATACGGTTTGCGCGGTTTTGTGCGGCGGAAATATCGACGCGAATTTGCTGGCGCGAATTTTGGAACAGGTTTTAGTTCGGCAAGGTCGTTATATTATGCTCAAACTGCTCGTGCTTGATCGTCCCGGAATGCTTGCCACGCTTCTGAACCGCGTCGCTGAATCGGGCGCAAACGTCATTGAAGTTTTTCACCGCCGCGCAATGTGGCTCGCGCCGCTCGGTCGAGTTGGAATTGAAATGCTGCTGGAAGTCCGCGACGAAGAACACGGACGTGAAGTTTACAAGCATTTGGAAAATGCCGGATATCATGTCGAACGCGAAGGTCAGGGCGATTGGGAAGAATAGAACATTGTCAGTTACTTCAGACATCACAAACCGTTTTTTCAATTTTCGTATTCATATTTGAGATAAATTAAAAATTTGTAAAAATCTATTCTGATTATTAAATTTTGGCAGTTATTTTTCTGCTATAAAGTAAATCAAATAGAAAAAGATGCAGAAATAACAAAAAAAAGGAATTAATAAAAATATAATGGGATTAGAATCTTTATAAAGCATAGGAATTATAACCCCGCAAAAAAGTCCGATAAATGAAATTATCAATCCAGCGATGAGCGAGTTTTTATTAGGTTTCCTCGCTTCTATTTGAGCTAGTTGTGATCTAACGGAACGTAATAATTCTTGAGCAGCGAGAGCAACTTGGAAATAATTATTCACGTTAAATTGATACCCAATATTTGGAGTTCTTCCAAAAGCATCAAAATTATCTTGATATGTTTGCGTAAAAGTTCTTAACTGCCACGTTATAGTTCCCGAAGTTTTGTCTAAATCATCTGCCCATTTTTTAACGTCTTCCACATTATTGAAATTGATGGGCTTGACTTTTTGCATTCCACCAAAATTGAAAGCTCCAGTTGCAAATGGGTAATGAGCAAATACCGCATTAAGAGCTTTTAAACTTTCGTGTCCTCTTTCTTCGGGAGTTGTTGGCAAAGGCTTCCAAAGTCGCTCTGTTTTTGTAGTGGTTATTGGTTGATGATAGCCTGATTGTCCCGTTCCGAGCATATGTAGCCGTTTTAAAATGTCTTCTCGTTTAGTTAAATCGCTAGTATCAAACTCATCTTCCAAACCAATTGAATATGCACCATTTAGTTGAATCGTATTTATTTTTGAAGCCTCTTGAAGAACTTGGATTTCCGCTTCGTGATTTTTGCTATAAACGTATAGCGCATAGGCAGAAATAAATCCCATTATTATTGAGAAAATTGTTGCGTGAATTCCAGCAACTGTAATCGCATCAGCGGGGTTGATATTCAGTAGCATCTTGGATAATTTTCTGTCGAGCGATTGTAAGGACATTAAGAGGTTTCGTAAAACATTTTTCCTTTTATCAGTTTTCTTGCCCTTTTCATTTTTCAATTCCTCTTTCATATTCGACGGTCTATGCGTTTTAATTCAAAGCAAATTAACATTTAAAGAAAAATTTTGTAAATGAACAGTAAGCAAAATAAAAAAGACTCTTGAAATTCAAGAATCTTCCGCGCTCTGTAAGCGACGTAAACAACGATGAATTTGGTAAATTGCGGCGAATCGAATTACAAAAACGGACAGCTATCGTTTGATTAAATCTTCCGTGTAAAGTTCACGATAAACTCTGTAATTGTTCATAACTTTGAAGACATAATTTTTCGATTCAGCAAATCCGACTTCCGCTGCAAAAATTCCCGCTTCTTTCGGTTTGCTTCGCTCTAGCCAGCGCGCCGCGTTGTCTTCGCCGCCGTTGTAGCTGGCGGCAATCGCTTCATACAAACCGCTGAATTGATTTTTTAACTCCGAAATATAAACGCTTCCGACGGCGATATTCACAGCCGGACGATATAAATCTTCGGCATCGAGTGTGGGAAAACCGGCTTGCTTATTGTATTTCAGAGCTGTATCGAAAGTCAGTTGGAGAAGACCGCGCGCCGCGGCTGACGATTTCGCGTCAGTGCGAAAACTGCTTTCCTGTTTCATAATCGCCAATATAAATCGCGGGTCAATGCCGCGTGATTTTGCATAACGAATAAGTTCCGCACGATAAACGACGGGGAACTCTTTCGTCAAATTCGGAGAAACTTGCGAAATACGCCTGACCATTTGCGGCGACAGTAAATTTAATTTTTCCGTTGCCAAACCGCCGTAATAGGAATTTAAATTGTCCGAAATCGAAGTATAAACCGTTATCGCTTCGGCTCTTTTGCCGGATTTTTCCAGCGCGAAAGCTTTCAAATATAAAACTTCGCTTGCGCTCGCCATAGAATTTGCGAAGTTTCGCAGTCGGAGCAACTCATCGGCAGCGAGAACCGCTCTGTCATATTTCTGCCGAAAAATTTCCATTCGCAAACGCGCGTGCAAAGCGTTTGTCTCAATCGGCTTTCCTACAAATTGCGCACGTGTTTTGTCAATCCAAACGTTTGCTTCGTCGTATTTTTTTGCTTCGCGCAGAGCATCAATAATATTCAAATACGACGATTCGATGCGCTCGCCGCGGGGAAACATCACGGTATATTGTTCGTATGTTTTCGCGGCTTCAACGTTTTTGCCCAGACGCACGAGCGATGCGCCCTTGTAAGCCAAACCTTCGCGTCCTTCTTTTATGTTGGGAAAATTCTTTGTCAGACGGTCAAACCAATCAACTGCCCTTTGATAATCGCGCTCCCACATAAACGAGCGCGCCATTCCGAATAAAACCTTCGGCATATTCGCGTCTGTCGGATAATTGTCTAAAACTTTCTGCCAATGCTCGCGCGCTTCGGGAAAATGCCTGTTTGTCGAATAAACATCAGCACGATAAAGATGTTCTCCCGCCGTTAAAGTTTGCAGTCTACCGCTCGTGTTGCGGCTGGTTTTGTCTTGCATCGCGACGCGCGATAATGACGCATCGGTTTGTGTTTGAGCGAGTGTGAAAAAGACAAATACGATTATAAAGGCGATTGATAACAAGGCTTTTTTCATTATTTGTAAACGGTAAAAGAAAAGTTTGGGAGAATAGATTAACCGATTTTTAGACGTGTAAAAAATCCAAAAGGTTGCGAGGCGTTCCAATTTGCATTTTATCCTCGTATCGCCGAAACTTTAGCTAAAGAGTCGGCGTAAAACTTTTTACATTCCCGCACAACAGAAAAGTTTCGGTTTTACATTTCAATAGAGGAGAAAATCATATTGTTTTCAAAACGCATTTTTGCAATTTTTTTAGTTCTGTTAAGTGTCAATTTTGCTTTCGGTCAATCGAAATCAAAGCCGTCTGACAAATTTCGTCAGCTTGAAGAAATTTTGCCGACCCCAAATGACTACCGTTCAGCTTCAGGCGCGCCGGGAAATCGTTACTGGCAGCAGCGCGCCGATTACGTGATTGATGTCGAATTGGACGATGTAAATCAACGTATTACGGGTAAGGAAACTGTTACCTACAAAAACCTTTCGCCCGACACGCTCAATTATATCTGGCTGCAAGTTGACCAAAACATCTTTGCCAAAGATTCAGATTCGCAGGCGACCAGAACGATTTCGGATTTGAAAAATATTACCCCGAGCCAAATCGAACAGCTCGCCGCTCGCGAATACGAAGGACAAGTAAATATCACATCGGTAACGGATGCGGCAAACAGAGGTTTGAGATACACCGTTGTTAAAACGATGATGCGCATTGATTTGCCCGCGCCGCTTGCACCGAATCAGATATTTGTATTCAATGTCGCCTGGAATTATAACATCAACAATCAGCGCGTTTTCGGCGGTCGCACCGGTTACGAATACTTTCCGGCTGACAAAAATTACATCTACGAAATCGCGCAATGGTTTCCGCGAATGGCGGCTTACGAAGACGTAAATGGCTGGCAGCACAAACAGTATTTGGGCAGCGGCGAGTTCACATTGGAATTCGGGGATTACACAGTTCGCATTACCGCGCCTAACGACCACGTAGTTTCGGCAACGGGAGTTTTGCAAAATCCGGCGCAGGTTTTGACGAGAGAGCAAATCCAGCGCCTGAAACAATCCGAAACCGCGCGCGAGCCGATAAAAATCATCACTCAAGCAGAAGCAACAACAAACGAGGCAAGCCGACCGACGGGGAAAAAAACATGCGGCAAACAGAGGTTTGAGATACACCGTTGTTAAAACGATGATGCGCATTGATTTGCCCGCGCCGCTTGCACCGAATCAGATATTTGTATTCAATGTCGCCTGGAATTATAACATCAACAATCAGCGCGTTTTCGGCGGTCGCACCGGTTACGAATACTTTCCGGCTGACAAAAATTACATCTACGAAATCGCGCAATGGTTTCCGCGAATGGCGGCTTACGAAGACGTAAATGGCTGGCAGCACAAACAGTATTTGGGCAGCGGCGAGTTCACATTGGAATTCGGGGATTACACAGTTCGCATTACCGCGCCTAACGACCACGTAGTTTCGGCAACGGGAGTTTTGCAAAATCCGGCGCAGGTTTTGACGAGAGAGCAAATCCAGCGCCTGAAACAATCCGAAACCGCGCGCGAGCCGATAAAAATCATCACTCAAGCAGAAGCAACAACAAACGAGGCAAGCCGACCGACGGGGAAAAAAACCTGGATTTTTAAAGCCGGTAACGTCCGCGATTTTGCGTTTGCATCTTCGCGCAAATTCATCTGGGACGCGCAGGGTCATAACGTGGAAGGAAACCGTGTAATGGCAATGTCGTTTTACCCGAAAGAGGGAAATCCGCTCTGGGAAAAATACTCGACGCACGCAATTATTCACACCTTAAACGTCTATTCGCGTTATTCATTCACCTATCCGTATCCGGTGGCAATCTCCGTCAACGGTCCGGTCGGCGGTATGGAATATCCGATGATTTGCTTTAACGGTCCGCGTCCGCAAGCCGACGGGAGCTATTCGGCAAATACTAAATACGGTTTGATTTCCGTTGTTATTCACGAAGTCGGGCATAATTATTTCCCGATGATTGTCAATTCAGACGAGCGTCAATGGACTTGGATGGACGAAGGCTTAAACACATATCTACAGTATTTAGCCGAGCAGGAATGGGAGAAAAATTATCCTTCGCGGCGGGGCGAGCCGCAAAACATCGCCGATTATATGACGAGCGAAGAACAAGTGCCGATTATGACCAACTCGGAATCGGTTTTGCAGTTCGGCAATAACGCTTACGGAAAGCCCGCGACAGCTCTTAACATCTTGCGTGAAACTGTTTTAGGACGCGAAAATTTCGATTTTGCGTTCAGGCAATACTCGCAGCGCTGGAAATTTAAACGCCCGCAGCCAGCCGATTTTTTCCGTTCGATGGAAGACGCCAGCGGCATGGATTTGGATTGGTTCTGGCGCGGCTGGTTCTATACGACCGACCATGTTGATGTTTCAATCGAAAACGTGCGGCTTTTCCAGTTAAGCACACAAAATCCTGATGTCGAAAAAGAGTTGCAGCGCAAACAGTTAAACGCCGCGCCCGTAACTTTGTCGCAGCAACGCAACGCGCCGATTCCGAAACGCATTGACGAATATCCGTCGCTCAAAGATTTTTATAACGATTACAACAAATACAAAGTTACAGACCAGGAACGAGCCGAGTACGAAACATTCGTTGCAGGTTTGAGCGAGCGTGAGAAACAGATCTTAAACGCCGGTTATAATTTCTACATCGTTGATTTAAAGAACATCGGCGGACTTGTGATGCCGGTTATTTTCAACGTCGAATACACGGATGGCACGACGGAAGAAATCCGCATTCCGGCGGAAATATGGCGTTACAACAATTTCGATGCATCAAAAATGGTTGTTACGCGCAAAGAAGTCAAAGCCTTTGTGCTTGACCCGCGTCTGGAAACGGCGGACGCTGATTTGTCGAATAATTTTTTCCCGCGCCGCGCCGTTCCGACGCGCTTTCAGCTTTACAAAAACAGTCAGCAGCAGCAACCGTAAATTTATATGAATTTTGAAAAGTTTTTTCATCCTGTATTTTCGGTTGTATTAATTACAATCTGGGCGGGAAACGTTTTCCCGTTCAGCCTTCACACTTACCACACGAGCCTGACCCGGATGGATTATAACCACAAAGACAAACTCGTAGAGATAAGCATTCAACTTTTCACGCACGATCTTGTTCCGCTTCTCGAACGGCGAACAAAAAAACGAATTGATCTCGAAAAAACACCGGATATTGATAAAATTATTCTCGGTTATTTGGGCGAAAATTTTATATTGAAAGACAAAAGTGCCGCTGTGAAAAAACTTGTTTGGGTCGGAAAGGAAGTTCAAGTTGATACAGTTTTTGTTTATTTCCAGGCGCAGTCTGAGGAGGATTTGGACGGCTTTGATTTACGAAACACACTCTTTTTCGAATCATTTCCCGAACAAACAAACCTTGTAATTGCTCGCTACAATAATAAAAAAGCCGACTTATTATTTAAACCGGGCGATATATTCAAAAAAATTGAGGCGTCAAAACCAATTGTTAAAAATTAAAACCGAAATTTCGCTTAATTTTACAAAAAATACTATTTAGAATCGGAGCAAGCGATGAAATTAGCAATGAATGGCGCGACGACGATGCGCGCCGATTTGGAAACAGACATCAAAGCGGCGAGTGCAGCCGGATTTGATTTAATTGAAATTTGGGCGGCAAAATTACGCGAATTTTTGAAAACAGATTCTGTCGGTGATTTGAAAAAGCTGCTGAACGAAAACAATCTCGAACCGTATTCGATAAATTCAATTGAGCATATTACTTTCCGGAGCGCTGAAGATTACGAAAAAATCAAAACCGAAACCGAAGAATTTTCAAAAATCGCGGGCGAAATCGGTTGTCCGTATGTCGTCGTGGTGCCGGGAAAATTGCCGGAAAATTCAAGCGAAAAAATAATTGCCGAAGAATCGGTCAAAGTTTTGAACGAACTTGCCGACATCGCCGAAAAATATAACGTCGGTTTGGCGTTTGAATTCTTAGGTCAAGCCGATTGCAGCGTTCAAACATTGGACTTGGACAAAAAAATAATTGAAAAAGTTAATCGCAAAAACGTCGGTTTAGTAATTGATACATTTCATTTTTACGCCGGAAATTCCAGTTTTGAAGCAATCGAAACCTTAAATCCTGAAAAACTTTTTATCTTTCACATCAACGACGCCGAAGATTTGCCAAAAGCGGATTTGACCGACGCGCACCGACTTTATCCGGGCGAGGGAATTTTGCCGATTCGGGAAATTAAAGAAAGATTCGACCAAATCGGCTATGACCGAATGGTTTCGATTGAGATTTTTCGCCCTGAATACTGGGCGCAAGACCCGTTTGAAGTGGCGCGCAAAGCAAAGGAAGCAACGGAGAAAGTTTTGGGTTTGACGCCGCGAACAGCGAATGCGTAAAAATCATTTTAGCTGATAAAAAATAAAATTTAACCGCAGATAAGCGCAGATAGAAACAGATAAATGCAGGATAAAAATAAATAAATCAATCTGTCTTTATCTGCAAAATTTCGCGTTTATCTGCGGTTAAATTTTTCGCTGCTTTCATTGCAGTAAAAATTATGAACAGAGTTAAAATCGGCATCGTCGGCACGGGTTATATTGGTAACGTTCACGCGCGGATTTTTGCGCGCGACGAACGCAGTGAGGTTGCCGGGCTTTTCGACATCAAACCGGAAAGAGCCGAGAGAACGGCGAAATCCGTCGGCGGAAAAGTTTGCGCTTCGCGCGAAGAATTATTTGAAAATTGCGACGCGGTTCTGGTTACGACGCCGAATAAAACGCATACGGAAATTGCCGCGCACGCCGTTGCTGCGGGCAAGCACGTTTTTTGTGAGAAACCTTTTTCAATCGGTTTGTCGGACGCGAAAAAATTGTTGGAAATCGCGCAGAACTCGACCGGTGTTTTCCAAGTCGGACATAATCGCCGCTACGCGCCGGTTTATGCGAAACTCAAAGAATTGTTGAAAGAAGACCGGGCGCATTCGGCGCACGTCAAGATGAATCGCGGCGAATTGAAAAATCCGATTTGGACGGGCGACACGAATGTTACCGGTGGATTTCTTTATGAAACGACGATACATCTTTTAGATATGATGCGTTTTCAATTCGGCGAAATCGCCGAACTCGTCGCTTACGGCTCGCAGCACGAATATCCTGAATTAGACGAATTTTCGATTCTGTTCAAATTTAAAGACGGTTTTCACTGCACGTTTGCTTCGTCTTCGGACGCAAGCTGGCATTTTCCGTTTGAGCGCATCGAAGTTTTTTGTCATCATCGCACCATTTTGACCGAGGAAATGGAGCATCTAATTGATTCGCGCGAAATGGATGCTAACTTTGAAACCTTTTCGTGGGCGATGACGGAAAAAGATGAACGCTGGGGTTATGTTCTGGAAGACAAGGCATTTATTGACGCAATTTTAAATAAAACCGAACCGCTCGTAACGGCTCTGGACGGTTACAAATCCGTAGAGCTTGTCGAGACGGTTTATCAAGCAATAAAAACCGGCGAAAAGATTAAATTCGATTAAAACCGGGAAATTAAATTTTGTTAAAAGAACTTTTTCACGCGGTTGACGTAAAGACTTTTGGAATTGTTGATCAGAATTTGAAATCTAATATTTGGGATAAATTCGTATGATACAGTGTCAAAATTGCGGACAGGTGAATAATTACGGCAGCAACTTTTGCCGGTTTTGCGGCACTAAATTCTTAGTAAATCAAATTTCAAAGGACAGCAGCTTCGAGCAATCGCCGCCGCGTCCGTATTCCTGGAAAACTGATGAATTTCAAATCGCCGAGCCGCAAAAGCTAAAAGCGAGACAAATCAATCAGGTGCAGCCGCTCGATAATCAAAACCGGTTCGGTAATCAAAATCCTTTTGCCGCACAACCGCCTCCGCAGCCGCTCGTTCATCAAAAATCGCAGCAAAATATGGCTCTCAACCTATATTGTCCGCGCTGTGCGAACCAAGTTTTCAAATCCGAAAGAAAAGTGTCGACAACAGGCTGGATTGTTTTCGCCGTTCTGCTCGTTACGTTTTTTCCGCTTTTTTGGATTGGTCTGCTGATAAAGGAAGACGTGCGAGTTTGCCAAGCCTGCAATTTTAGAATCGAAAAATAAAAAATCATTTGTAAAAATAACCTTTCGGATGTTCAATTTTTACATCCGGGTTTGTGCTGAGAATTTCTATTTTGTGATAACCTTTTTTGAAGTGCGTTGAAAGGTAAGTCAATGCGAATTGATGGTTTAACGCGACATTTAAATCGCGGAAAAACGGGTCGAAGCTTATCGGCGAAATCGTACCCTGAAAAAATGCGCGTCCGCCCGTTTCCTCTGAAAGTCGGTTGAGCGAACCTTGACCGTTTAGAGTCAAGATTTGGTTTCCATTCTCAGTCAAACTTCCCGCGTTGTAAAATGAATAAATTGCGACGGCTTTTCTTTGCGCTTTGAGAATCGCTCGGTCGAGGTCAACGCTTTGCGACGGCGAAGAACTGTCCACACCGCGCGAAACGTCCAAACCGTCAGAGACGAGCAACACCGCGCGCCTACCCGTCGGCAAAGCGTCAAATCTCTTGAGCGCTTCTTCGACCTGGTCATAAGGGTTGACAGAAGCAAACGCCGAAGAACCCGTAACGATCCGCAGCGAACCGGCTGCTTTCTCCAAATCTTCGGTAAATTTCTGCCGCACTTGAAGCGAGCCGGAGCGCAGATAAGCGACCATCACGCGCGAACCTTTTGGTAAGTTCCGGATAAATTTACGAATTTCATCGAGCTGTAAATTGATGTTGGAGGTCAAATCGTCTTGAATCAAAACCGCCAGCGCGAGAGGCGTGCTGCTGACGCTTCTGATTGATAAAATAATCTGTTCGTCCTTGTCTTCTCTGACAACTAGAATGCCGGCACGGACAAATTCTTCGGTTTGATTTTCTTTGAGTTCTCGTCTTGTAAAAATCGATATGGGAATTGTAACGGGGCGAACCTTTTCGTTTTGCCTCGACTGGTTGTTTCCCTCGATTTTCTGCGCGAAGCTATACTCGAAGAAAATCGGTACAAACAGCAAAACTGTTACAATTTCTGCCAACCTGTTTCTAAACATATGCACCTTTTCAGAATTTACAGTAAAACTTTTACCCTACAATGGTATAACATTTTTTCATAGACGACTAAATTTTCTGATGCGACCAGTTTGAATAAAGTTTGCGGAGTTTGTAGAGTAAAGCAATAAATATGAACGGATTAGAGCGAAATTACGATCCGACGCGCAGGGATTTAGCGAAGGATAAAGCATTGACTTACGGAGCGTGGGTGGCGCCCGTTTTACTTGCCGTCCTCCCGGCACTCATCTTTTTTATTCTATTTCTAACGTTCGGTGCAACACCGCCGCTGGCGGCGACATACTTTTTCTTGAGTTTAATTTCGCTCGTTGTCGGCGCGGTATTCGGACTGGCAGTTTCAGGCGGACTTCTTTACTATCGCTCGCGCTGGCTTGCTCAAGTCAGAGAACGCATCGCGGTTGACGGCATCAAGGCGCAGGAAGTTAATTGGTTCAAAAATGAACTGACGACGAACGAAAAAAAATCTCTCAAGGAAATCGAAGCGAAAAACCTGTTGATGGCAGACGCTTTCCGTGATACTTTGGCTGTTCGCCTGACGGCTACACGGATTTTGAAGTCAACCAAACAAGAGCTTCTTCTTGTCAACAGGCGACAAAATAAACTCAAGTATTTAAAGTCGGAAAATTCTTCAAATTTGCAGGAAGAGTTGAAACGAGATTTGGAAAACCTTGAAAAGATAAAAACCGAAGCCGAAGAAATGCGCGTCGAAGCCGAAACCCGCCTGCAAATGATTGACTCTGCGTCGCGTCGCGGAACAAATCTTGCCGATTCTGAACTAACTTTAAAAAAACTCGCGGCGCGAACCTCAGAACTTCCGCTCGCACTCGAATCGGCAAAAATGGATGAGGAAATCAGAAGGGAATTGGAAAGCGAAATGTAAAAAGTAAAAAGTTCGGAAAGAAGAATTGCGACAACTTTTAGATCTAAATTTTCAAGTCTTATTACACAACCCTTAATCGTTATTTTTTCCTTTTGCCTTTTTACTCTTGATGTTCCAAACGCAATCTTGTGATTTTTTCGGCTTTGCCGGTTTCTTCATTAATTTCAATAACGACGGCGCATATCCAAACATCGCCGGTTGCGTGTTCGGCGCGGCGCGCCGGAAATTTTGTAAACCGCTCCAAAATTTGATTTTTTTCCATACCGATAACTCCGGCGTAACTTCCCGTCATCCCGACATCGGTAATATAAGCCGTTCTGCCTTCTAAAATACGTTCGTCCGCCGTCTGTACGTGCGTGTGCGAACCGACGACGGCGGAAACTCGTCCTGCCAGATGCCAACCCATTGCATATTTTTCCGACGTTGCTTCGCAGTGCATATCAACCAGACGAATTTTCACATCGTCCGGAATTAGTTTAAGGCAAGCGTCTGCCGTGCGAAACGGGTCATCGACCGGCGGCATAAAAACTCTGCCGAGAAGGTTTTATACGGCAATCTTAAAACCTCGAATCTCGCCGACGAAAAGACCGCTTCCCGGCGTTTCGGGCGGATAATTTGCCGGGCGAAGCAAGCGCGGATTTTTATTTATGTAGGGAATTATTTCGTGTTTGTCGAAAATGTGATTGCCGGATGTCATTACATCAATCCCGTTTTCAAAAAACTCATTGGCGATTGCAGGCGTAATCGAAAATCCGCCCGCGACATTTTCCGCATTTAAGGTGGCAATATCAATATTATATTGCTCCAGTAAAACTTGAATTTGACTCAAAACGGCACGTCTGCCTGGGCGCGCAACAACATCGGCAATCATTAAAACGTTCATAAGCTAAAAAGTTCAAAGTTCCAGGCTTATAAACCTGGAACTTTGAACTAAAAATTTGGCGAAAGATAACCGCGCGAGCCGTTTCAAACAGTTGAATTGAACCTATTTCTCAACAGGTGGGTGGCTTTCTGCCTGCAAATGCAAGCATCGAAGCCGATTTCTATGGCAAATCTTTGACTGTGAAAGACTGCACCGAAGACCGGCGTTAGCCTCCCGATAATTCAAGTGTTGGCTCAATTATTAGTGTGTTTGATAACGAGCTTTGCAGAAAGAACTTTTCGCCTGAAGATAATTGTAACACAAAATAATGGTGAGTGGTGAATGATAAATGTTGGATTTTGGATTCGTATTACATTAACAATTTACAATTCATCTATCACTATTAATCACTGTTCGGTTTCGACTTCCTGCGGCGCGGCTTCCTTGTGTTTGAGAACGCGGTCGAGCATTTCGGCGCACTCGGCGCTTCGGGAAGCAAGCTGCGCGTCGATTTGTTCCTGCTGATTTTTTAATTGATGAAATTCGTCGGCAACGTGAAGCGCGGCTAAAATAGCAACTTTCAGCGAGTCAACCGTCAGCGTCCCGCTGGATATTTCGCGCATCTTGCCGTCCACGTATTCAGCCAGCCGCATAATATATTCGTTGTCGCCGTCTGAACGAATGTTATACGTTTGATTGTAAATCTCGACTCTGATTGACTGCGCCGCGCCGTCTGGTTTTCCTTTGCTTCCAATCATAAACTACTTATTACCTCCGCAAGGCTTCCGCCGCATCCGGCTCGATAATGGTTATTGCGTCAAGCATCGCTTCTACTTTCAATTGAATTGCATCGCGCTCTGAAAGTAAATCTTCAACCTTTTCTTCGAGGCGCGATTTCTCCGTCAAAAGCGAACCAACTTCGTGGCGCAGAGAAGTCATCTCGCGTTCAACTCGTTCTTTTTCCTCGCGCATCTTTTTTGCGAATTCGATTGTCAAATAAATTTTATCTTCAAGATGCGAAAATTTTTCCATTCCAGATAGTCCCGCCATTCTATACTCCGTCCGTTTTGATTTGTAACTTCCGAATGATTATGTTTATTTTTGCCTGAAACTTCAAGTAGTTTATTAAATTTTTATCAAAACCTTAATTTCGCGCCAATTTCCGTTTCGAGATTTTGCAGAATCCGCGCGTGAATTTGTCCAATTTCCTCTTCGAGAAGTGTGCGCTCGTCCGAACGATATTCGAGCCGGACGGTAATCGAGCGTTCATCCTCAGCAACACCTTTACCTTCATAAACGTCAACAAATCCAACCTTTCGGAGCAGTTCAAAATGTTCCGCTTCGACGGCTTGCTTGATTTCGGCGAAACTTACAGTACGTTTTATAAGCAGTGAAACATCACGCACGATTGATGGATAGACGGGAAGAGGTTTGTATAAAATGTCTTTTTGCTTTGCTTGCAAAAGAGTCTCCAAATCCACTTCAGCCAAAAAAACCGGCTGTTTGAATTTATAAGCCGCGTCGATTTCATCACTAAGCCGTCCGATTGTTCCGACTGCTTTTCCATCTAATAAAATTTCTGCCGATTGACCTTTTCGCAAATGTTTGACATCTTTTGCGGCAAAATCGAGCGCGGGCAAATTTAATGAATCAACCGCCGCTTCGAGCGCGCCTTTCGCATCGTAAAAATAAACCTCGCGCGCGGTCATTGCCTTATTTTCCAACACTTCACCGCCGGTTACGACAAGGGCAAAAAGCTCACGTTCTTCGGGCAAGTCGTTTTCCTTGTTCGACGCCGAAAAAACTTTGCCAAGTTCAAAAAGTTTTATGTCTCTGCGCTGTTGATTGAAATTCGTGCGAACCGCTTCGAGAAGTCCCGGAAGCAAACTCGGACGCATCCGCACCGCGCTTTCGATAATTGAATCTTTCAAAGTTACAAATTTTTCTTCCAAATTTTCGTGAACCAGGTTTGGGATTAAGTCGAATTTTCCATCATTGCTGGCGTCAATAAAACTGTAAGAAATCGCTTCGTCAAAACCCAAATTAGTCAAAGTTTTTCGCAACTCTTTTTTGCGCGCTTCGGTCGGTTGAAACTCGCCCGCGTTACGAGAGGCGGGAAGTTCTTCGCCGATTTTATCGTAACCGACAACGCGTGCGACTTCTTCAACCAAATCTTCTTCAATCGAAACGTCGTGCCGCCACGACGGAACGGTGAAAATTTTGGATTTTGGATTTTGGATTTTGGATCCCTCCTTTGCTTGAAAGCCGAGCGAATCCAAAATTCTCAAAATTTCCGTTTCTTCAACCGTTAAACCGGTCGATCTTTTAACGGCAAATTCAATATCGTCTGATTCGATTTCGATTGGCTGAAATTTCACGGGATAAGCGTCAACAAATTCTTCGGCAGTTCCATTTGCCAACTCGCAAATGAGTTCTGTAGCGCGGTTCGACGCTCGAACAAGATTTTCTATGTCAACCCCGCGCTCAAAACGATAACTTGCTTCGGTCGGAAGATTCAGCGTGCGCGAAGTCAGACGAATGTTTTCGCGTTTGAAATAAGCGACTTCGAGTAAAACGTCAGTCGTATCAGTCGTAATTGACGAAGCGAGCCCGCCCATAATGCCAGCGATTGCAACAGGCTTTTCCGCGTCGCAAATCGCCAGCATCGTCTCGTCTAATTTTCGCTCAACTTCATCCAAAGTTTGGATTGTTTCGACGTTTCGCGCGCGCCTGACGACGATTCGATTTTCTTTCAATTCGTTCAAATCAAACGAGTGCATCGGCTGACCGAGTTCGTGCATAACGTAATTCGTAATGTCGGCGACATTATTGATTGCGCGTTCTCCAATCGCTTCAAGTCTTTTAACCAACCACTCCGGCGAAGGCGTAATTTTTACGTTACGAATTATTCGAGCCGTGAAACGATTGCACAAATTATCATCTTGAATTGTTACCAAATTATCAGTCTTTGGTTTTTGTTCTTGAATATTCTCACTTAGAATTTTTAATTTTGCACCTTCAATTGCCGCCACTTCGCGGCTCACGCCCAAATGCGAAAGACAATCCGAACGGTTTGAAGTCAAATCAATATCGAACACAAAATCATCTGCAAATTCGTGAACGCCTTCGACCGCCAAGCCGACATTCGTCAGCTTCGTCGCCAATTCCTGCGGCGACAAATCTACTTCAACCAAATCTTTCAGCCAGTTGTAACTGATGTTCATATATTAGGTAGCTCCGAAAAGATATTTTAATAATTCGTAAGCTAAAATACTCCCTGACATTCCCTCAAGAATGTTTCTCAAAGTTTTTTTTGACTCTTGAATTACCAATTCCTTTGGGCGTGGAGAAGTTAGTTGAGTTTTAATTGTTTGAACTTCAACAATCGCCTCATTTTTATCATCTTCAGATTTGAATTGTAATTCTTGAAACTTTTGTTCAAACAATTCAATAAACTTGTTTAAAGAATCTTTATTTTGAGAACTTAAATTGAAAGTTTGGGAACTTTCATTTGAACCCTGCATTATTTGCGAGTTGTGCATTTGCTGAACATTCAATATGTTGACAACAGGAGGGAAATAATCTGTTGCCTTTTCAGGTTTTGATATTGCCCTTTCAACTTCAACCATTCCTTTGTGCGTAATCGTAATTATAATGGAATTACCATCGAGGATTTCAATTAAGTTTTCGCCTTCAAGGTATTCTGCAATTAAGTAAGCATCTTTTAGATCAATTCCAGCTTCAACAGCTATTTTATTTAATTCAAAAAGTTGTAATCCGGGCTTAGTTTTTTGCTCGTAGATTTGTTTTAAAAAAAGGAATCGCTCTTTTTTCTTTTCATCTAAAGTTTTCATCTAAATTGCTCCAAAAATCTCACATCGTTCTTGAACATCAAACAAATATATCAGCGAAACAATTCAAAAATTTATACCTGCGCTTTCCACTCTAAATTTTTACCGTCAAATAAAATTGCGAATTTGTTCAAAACGTCGCGCCCGATTATTCCTTCGTCTTGGTCGAGAACAAGAAACCTTCCGCGAAAAATTTTATTCAGGAAAATAAAATCCAGACTGACGTAAAATGCAACGGTTGTAGTTTGATTAAATCCTTCGAGTTCCAAAGATTCCGTTTCCGAAATTTTAACGCCGATTTCATCGCAAAAACTTTTCGGTAAAAGCGTGATGTCCGCGCCCGTGTCCAGCAACATCGGGACATCGGCGATTATTTCTAAAGTTTCAGAATTTCGTAATTTGATTTTGGCAATCGGCGCAGGCGGATAATATGTTTCGCTATATTTCATCGTCTTCGATTTCGATTATTTCTCTTTCAAAATCCTTCAATCTTTCTTTATCAACCAGACGCGGACTCATAATTCTTGCCGTTCGTTTTTCCAAATTCGGAACTAACACATAAACCGTCGCCGCTTCGGGCAATTTTACATCTTCGCTCAATTGTATTTGACCGTTTTTGACGATGCCTTGAATGGTTGTAATTTGCATAAAAAAACTCCTTGAAAGTATTTTACTTGAATTGCTCCAAAAATCTCACATCGTTCTCGAACATCAGACGAATATCGTCGAGCGAATACATCAGCGAACACATTCGCTCCAAGCCGAAGCCGAAAGCAAAGCCCGAATAAACTTGCGGGTCAACATTGCAGGCGCGCAAAACATTCGGATGAACCATTCCAGAGCCGCCAAGTTCAATCCAGCCTGAACCTTTGCACGGGCGACAGCGTTCGCCGTCAAACGCTCCTGTGCCGCCGCATTTGAAACAGGAAAAATCAAACTCCGCACTCGGCTCGGTGAAAGGGAAGTAAGACGGGCGCAGGCGAATGCGCGTTTCCTTGCCGAACAGACGGCGCAGCCATTCGCCGACCGTGCCTTTCAAGTGCGCCATCGTGATGTTTTTGTCCACGCATAAGCCTTCGATTTGATGAAACATCGGCGTGTGCGTCAAATCCGGCGTGTCGCGACGAAAGACTCTGCCGGGCGCGATAATACGAATCGGCACGCCGCGCCGTTCCATCGCGCGAATCTGCACGGTCGAAGTCTGCGAGCGCAGCGCGAAACCGTTAGTCGTGTAAAAAGTGTCCTGCGATTCGCGCGCCGGATGTCCTTCGGGTATATTCAGCGCGTCGAAGTTGTAATAATCGGTTTCGATTTCGCGGTCGTCTTCAATCGAATAACCCAAAGAGACAAAAATTTCTTCAATCTTCTGCCGCAAAATCGTGAGCAAGTGCAAATGCCCCGCGCGCGGACGAGTTCCGGGCAAGGTTACGTCAATTCTTTCGCGTTCGATTTTCGCGTTTTCGACGAAAGTTTTCAGCGTCGCGTCGGCTTCCGTCAAAGATTGATTGACATCGGCGACGAGCGATTGAACGAGTTTGCCAAATTCGGCGCGTTCTTCGGGCGCGATGCGTCCGACGAGTTTATTCAAGCCCGCGATTTCAGATTTCTTGCCGGTTTGCTTGACGCGAAACGCGCTCAATTCGCGCTGCAAATCTTCAGCCTCGCTCAAACTCAAATTTTCGACGCTTAAATTAGCAAAGCGTCCGAACTCTTGCTCGAACGCTTCGCGGATTTTTTCAACCTGTCTTTTTTCCTCTGACATAAATTAAAATTTAGAATGTTGTGCGCTCATCTTTTAATCTTCCAAAGTTCATTTCTCGCGCCTGTAAATTCAATCGTGTCTTTAGTAATTTTCAAATCCGCATTGTGTAACTTCTGTTTGATGTTTGGATTTTCTAAAGCAATAAGATTATCACTTGTGTAAATATCAAAGAAATAAATCGAATCTTCGTCTTCGCTAATTGTATAAACTTCCTGTTTACTAACGGAAACTAAATATTGCGGATAGTGGTCAAAATGACGAAAAAATAAATTTCCTCCCAAAGACTTTACCGGAGCATATTCACCCGACAAATTTCCGCCGTTGATTGTTACTCTGTTCGGGTCAATTCCGCGCCAATAACGATTTTCAAACCACCAATAACCCAAAAAAGACAAAGTTAAAAGTATATAAATAGTTTTTCCCAACGCAGATATTTTCATTGTTTTGAAATAAACTTTTAAAACTTTGTCCTTGAAAAACTAAGCCGAGGCTTGCGGTTGATTGTTAATCGCTTCTTTCACTTGTCCGGCTAGTGTTGCAAATGCTTCGGGTTGTTTGACAGCTAAATCTGCAAGAACTTTTCGGTCTAATTCGATTTCGGCGACTTTCAAACCGTGCATAAATTGCGAGTATTTCATTCCGTTAAGGCGGCACGCCGCGTTGATGCGGACAATCCACAGTTTGCGAAAATCGCGTTTCTTCAGTTTGCGTCCGGTGTATGCGAAATTTAAGGCGCGCTCGACCGATTCTTTCGCCTGACGGTAAAGTTTCGATTTAGTTCCGTAATAACCACGGGCTAATTTTAATATCTTTTTGCGCCTTTCAGTGCGCTTATTTCCACGTTTTGCTCTTGGCATAATATTCTCCCAATAATAAATGACGAATTAAAAATCGTTCGCCGTTCGTAATTCTTATTTTCTTCCATACGGCAGCATTGTGTCGACGCGCTCCTGGTCGCTTTTGGAAACCAGCGTGTCAATATCGAGATTGCGTTTTCGTTTCGGCGATTTGCTCGTTAAAATATGGCGCGCGTATGCGTGTCCGCGTTTGAACTTGCCCGATGCGGTTGAGCGAAAACGCTTTGCCGCGCCTTTATGTGTTTTTAATTTCGGCATTTTTTATTGCTCCTTAATTTTTAGCCACAGAGTTCACAGAGAACACTGAGAGATTTTTTAAATGGTTTTTCTCAGTGTTCTCTGTGAACTCTATGGCAAATCTAATCTTTCTTTGCCGGTTGTTTGACCGGCACTTGAACTTTTTTCGGCACGAAGATGACGAACATTTGATAACCTTCCATTTTCGGCGTAACTTCAACGTCGGCAATGTCGGCTAAATCGTCGCGCAGTTTCGCCAGCAGATTCCCGCCGAGTTCGCGATGCGTCATCTCCCGTCCGCGAAAGGCAATGGTGGCGCGTACTTTGTCGCCGTCAGCAATCCATTCGCGCGCGCGTTCTTTCCGGTAACCGTAATCGTGGTCGTCCGTTCCGGGACGAAATTTAATTTCTTTGACCGTTACGGTAACTTGCTTTTTCTTGACTTCCGCCGCGTGTTTCTTTTCTTCGTAAAGAAATTTTCCGTAATCAATTATCCGGCAAACGGGCGGTTTTGCATTCGGGGCTATTTCCACCAAATCTTTGCCTTCTTCGCGCGCTCTCTGCACGGCGTCGCGCGAATCCATCACGCCCAATTGTTCACCGTCTTCATCAATTACGCGCACGGACGGAACTCTAATCCGTTCATTCGTGCGATGCTGCGGTCCGCGAAAGCGAACCGGACGATTTTTATTAAATCTGCTTGCGATATTTACTCTCCTTGTCTAAGAGTTCAAAGTTTCATGTTCAATGTTCAATGTTTTTTTTCCAGCCCTAAACTTTGAATCAAAAACTTTGAACTTACACATTTGTTAAAGCACGAGTTTCCCGTAGTTTTCGCGCCGTTTCGATAAACTCATCCAAGTTCATTGCGCCTAAATCGCCTTTGTTTTTTTCTCGGACGGCGATTTTGTTTTCTTCTAACTCCTTGTCGCCTAAAACAATCATAAAGGGAACTTTTTGTATTTGTGCCTCTCGAATCTTTGCGCCGATTTTATCAGATTTTAGATTTGTTTCAACTCTAAAACCAGCTTGTCTCAACTCATCTCCGACGGTTTCGGCGTATTCGTTAATTCTATCAGTAATCGGCAAAATAGCGATTTGTACCGGCGCGAGCCAAAACGGAAACGCTCCGGCGTAATGTTCAATCAACACGCCAAAAAATCTTTCGACCGAGCCGAACAAAGCGCGATGCACCATAATCGGACGATGTGGTTTGTTGTCATCGGCGATGTATTCGAGTTCAAAACGTTCCGGCAAATTAAAATCAAACTGCACAGTCGAAAGCTGCCACAAGCGTCCGATTGAATCTTCGACTTTAATGTCGATTTTCGGACCATAAAAAGCCGCTTCGCCTTCGATACGTTCGTATTCTATTTCACGTGCTTTCAAAGCCTTGACAAGCGCGTTTTCGGCGTTTTCCCAATCTTCATGCGAGCCGAGAAAACCTTTGTTGTGAGCTTCGCCGCGAACGGAAAGCTCGACTTTGAATGTCTCGAAACCGAAAGTTTTGAAAACGTCGTAAGCAAAATCAACACAAGCGCCGACTTCCGTCTCGACTTGTTCGGGCGTGCAGAAAATATGCGCGTCGTCCTGAGTAAAACCGCGCACACGCATCAAACCGTGCAAAGTTCCCGACAATTCAGCGCGATAAACCGTTCCGAGTTCGGCGTAACGAACGGGAAGTTCGCGATACGAACGCGGATGAGTTTTGTAAATACCGATATGAAACGGACAATTCATCGGCTTGAGACGAAATTCCGTTTCTTCTTTCATCCATTCGGGCAACTTCGTCGGTTCAAACAAGTTTTCGGCGTAGTTTTCTTCGTGTCCCGAAATTTGCCACAGTTGACGTTTAGCGATATGCGGCGTGAAAACCATTCCATAGCCGCGTCGCTGTAATTCGTCACGCAGATAATTTTCCATCTCCGTGCGAATCGCGCCGCCTTTCGGATGCCAGAAAATCATTCCCTGTCCGTAATCTTCCTGAATTGAAAATAAATCTAATTCTTTTCCTACGCGGCGATGGTCGCGTTTTTCGGCTTCCTCGCGCTGCTTGAGCCAGGCTTCGAGTTCTTCCTGTGTCGCAAAAGCAGTTCCGTAAATACGCTGCATTTGCTGGTTGTTTGCGTCGCCTTTCCAATACGCGCCGCTCAGTGCAAGCAATTTAAATGCTTTTAATTTATTCGTATTCGGAACGTGCGGACCTAAGCAAAAATCGACAAAAGAAGTATTGTCAATATGATAAGCCGTCGCCGTTTCGCCTGCTTTTTCGTTTATCAATTCACATTTGAGCGGTTCGTCGCGTTCGTTAAAAAGTTTAACCAAATTGTCGCGGCTGATTTCTTCGCGCCGATAAGCTAAATTTTTCCCGGCAATTTGACGCATCCTTTTTTCAATAACCGGCAAATCAGCTTCAGTCAATGTCTCCGGTGTAATTACATCGTAGTAATAACCGTAACGCGGGTCGTCCATTAATGCAGGACCGACACCGAGTTTAGTTCCGGGAAATAAATCCAAAACCGCCGCCGCCAGCAGATGTGCCGCCGAATGCCTGATAACTTCCAAGCCGTCGCGCGTCTCCTGCAAAATCGGTTCGATTGACAAAACTTCGTCGGTCGGTCTCAGTTCAAAAGACAAATCAACTTCTTCCCCGTTAACTTTTGCCGCAAGAGATTTCTTCAGCAAATCACGGTCAACAGATTTCAACGCTTCCGCAACCGAGATCGGCGCGGGGAAAATTCTCGAATTCTCTCCGACTTTTACGTTTATTTGGCTCATAAATTAGTAAATTGTGAATCGCCAATTGAAAATAGATTTCGCCTATTTTCAACAACAAATTAAAATCCAAATTTTATCGGCAAAATGCGCCTTCTATTCACAGTTTACGATTTACTATTTTCTAGCAAAAAGATTTGATTTGATAAAAGCGACTTTGCCCTAGGCATTCGATAAAAACGCCGAATTACGCGCATTTAGAAGCGCGTCCGTGTAGTTTGTGTTCGTGCAAAGTTCTTTGTAAGCATCTTATCAAAAATTATGGAGACAAAGGTAAAAACATATAGTTCCGACTTTTTACATTTACCTTTTGCCTTAAAATCTGGTAGTCACTAGCAGACTTGAACTGCTGACCCCTACCGTGTCAAGGTAGTGCTCTACCACTGAGCTAAGTGACTATATTCTCTCTGTCCGTATCCGCTTCGCTTGTAAGAGCGAACTTCTAAAATAGCTAAACCGTTGAAAGACTGTCAAGTTCAAGATGATTTGTCGCCTGTTATATCTTAAACTATCCTGCTCGAATACATTTTAAGAGGGAGATTATTAAATTTTGATAAAAGCAGTAATTTTTGACATTGACGGAACGTTGATTGATTCGGTTGACGCGCATACCGAAGCGTGGCAAAAGGCGTTTGCAAAATTCGGCAAAGAAATAAAATTTTACGAACTGCGTCGGCAAGTCGGCAAAGGCGGCGACCAATTTTTGCCAGTGTTTTTAACCGAGAAGGAAATTAAAAAATTCGGAAAAGATGTGGAAGAGCTACGCGGCGAAATCTTCAAAAAACAGTATCTTCCCAAAATACAACCGTTTCCGAAAGTGCGCGAGCTTTTCCGAAAGATAAAAGCTGACGGTAAAAAGTTTGCGCTGGCGAGTTCTTCCAATGAAGAAGAGGTTGAATCTTATAAAAAAATCGCTAATATCGCAGACCTTATAGAGGAACAAACTTCGACAGACGACGCTGAGAAATCCAAGCCATTTCCAGATATTTTCCAAGCCGCAATGGGAAAATTAAAAGGCGTTAAAACTAACGAAGCCGTAATAATTGGAGATACTGCATATGACGCGGAAGCAGCAACAAAAGCGGGAATAAAAGTTGTCGGCGTTTTATCAGGCGGCTGGTCGCGCTCGGAACTACTCAAAACAGGCTGCGCGAAAGTTTATAAGGATGTGGCGGAAATTTTGAAAGATTACGAAAAAACAGCTTTGTATGAAAAATAATTTAGTGTAGAATGACCGAGTTTTCTTGTATGAAATTCATACGACGAAATTAAGGTTTAACTTTTTGTTAGAAAAAAACGCTATAAATATAGGTATTTATTGAGTGAAATTGAAAATAAAATATCTGGCACAAACATTGCATTTAGCGTTGGCACAGGTTAGGAAGCCTAGTCAAGACACAACAAAAGGCAATTAAGCCTTAAAATTTTCTTGAAAAGTAAATAAACACGGAGGAAAAAAATGATTTCTTTAATTATTTGGTTAATTTTAGGGTTTTTAGCAGGATATTTGGCAAAGTTAATCATGCCGGGTCCTGATGGCGGCGGCGTTATTTTGACGACAATTCTCGGAATTGTCGGTGCAGTAGTGGGCGGTTTTGTCGGAAGTCTCATTGGTTATCCGATGGTCAGCAATTTTGACAATATCGGCAGCAGTTTGCCGAGTTTTATTTTCTCGATTATCGGCGCGATTGTCGTTTTAGCTCTTTATCGTCTGGCGACAGGCAGAAGCGTTACACACTAATCGAACAAATTTAATTATATCTAAAAAGCTAATCGGAAATTCCGATTAGCTTTTTACTTTTGTGCACTGCAAAATAGGTGCATAGCGATGGCGACGAGTTTTACCGTCCGGTTGTCAATATCGTAATTCGGATTGACTTCAGTAAATTCAATTATCTGCGTTTGTTTATTCTCACCCGCAAATCTCGCCGATTCAATAAATTCATTTGCCGTCAAACCTACCGGCGAAGGCGCGGAAACGCCCGGTGCATCCGCCGCGCGAACCGAATCTGTATCAAAACCGAAAAATATCTTTCTCTCTTCTTCGCTTTCTGCAATTAAAGTTTGTAAAAGCAAATATAAATTTTGTCGGTTAGAATTTAATGTACGTCTAACTTTTTCAAGGCTTATAAGTTTAACGCCCTTTTGTTCAAGATAATTAAAATATAATGGAGAATTCACCTGTTCCTGCCACGCGAATTCACAAAAGTTTTGCGGCTTTATAAAATTTTCTTCCAGAAGTTGGCGATACGGCGTTCCGCTGTTTGGCGGAAAATCGGCACGCACGTCAAAATGCGCGTCAATATTAACGCCAAGCCAATTTTCACAACCGAAGACTTCTGCCATAGCCCGTCCATCGGCGTAGGAGATGTCATTCCCGCCGCCGAGAACGATAATTTTTTTCCCGTCCTTTAAGATTTGCTTGACAATTTGTGTATGAATTTCGTGAGTTTCTTCCAAAGTGTTTTGGATAATCGTGTCGCCGATGTCGAAAATTCTTACCTTAATTGCAAAGTTAGTTAGTTTGTAAAATTGCGCACGAATCGCATCGGGAGCAAGCGCCGCACCGGTTCTGCCGCCGTTTCGACCAACACCTTCGTCTTGTGGGCAGCCTAAGATTATAATTTCTGACGCTTCATAATCTTCGATTTTCGTCAAAACGATTTCGCCCATACGAACGTCGTTCGGGTCATTTTTCCGAAAAATTAAATTCGTGTCCGGGCGCTTTGTGATTTGAAAAATATCTTTCATAATTTGCGAAAAGTTTTACGGTAAGTTATAAATATCTTTACGCGAGTTTTGCAAGTCAATTTTTCTTTTATGAAAAACAACCGTATCAAATCCAACCAAAATAGTTTGTGGCAAAGCGAATGGTCTTGGCAATGTGCGGCGACTTTTCTAAACGAGCGCGAGTCTTAAACGTCTCGAAAGTTTAAAGTTTTAGAAAACCTGTTGCCGAATAATGAAACGTTTGGCAACAGGTTTTCTATTTTTATTTATTTAGTATTTGTAGTTTTTTTTCGCTTGCTTTGCTGAAAACTTCTTTTATGCAGGATTTCGACAAATATAATTTAATTCGTCCCGAATGGCTTTTAAATGCCCCGAAACGCACGGACGAACCGCCAGTTAAAGGCTTGCGCGGATTGCTTTTGCGCTTGATTCAAGGTCAAAATTTAACAAGAACGGAAGCCGCGCAATTGCTTAATCAACTGCTTGACGGCGAAGCGACCGACACACAAATTTCAGCCGCGCTCGTGGCATTGGCAATCAAGGGCGAGACAACCGACGAACTTGCCGGAATGGCGGAAGCGATGCGCGCTCATTCGGTCAAAATAAAATCAAAACACGCGGATTTTATTGACACGGCGGGAACGGGTTCAAGCCGCGTTAAAACTTTTAATGTCTCGACCGCCGCCGCGTTTGTCATTGCCGGCGCGGGTTTGGCGGTTGCGAAACACGGAAGCCGCGCCGCGACAAGCCGTTCGGGAAGCGCGGATGCGCTTTCTGCTTTGGGTGTCGATGTTTCGGTCAGTCCACAAATTTCGGAAAAATGCCTGAATCAAATCGGCATCTGTTTTATGTTTGCACCGCTTTATCACGCCTCGACTGCGCGTGTGGCGGTAGTCCGACGCGAGCTTTCCGTACACACAACTTTTAATCTTTTAGGACCGCTGACGAATCCGGCAGGCGCGCCGTTTCAAATTCTTGGCGTCTGGCACGAAGCTCTGGTTGCGCCGGTCGCCAAAACGCTCGCCGCTTTGGGCATCAAACGCGCCTGGGTCGTTCACGGTCTCGACGGTTTAGACGAAATTACCGTTTCAGACAGAACACAGGTTGCGGAGGTTACCGCCGACTACACAAAATTTTTTGAAATTACGCCCGAACAATTAGGATTTGAGCGTGTGAAAACTGAGGAATTAGAAAAAATTCGCGGCGGTAAGCCGGAAGATAATGCGAAAATTATCCGGGAAGTTTTGCAGGGAAAACGAAAGGACGCAGCTCGCTCTTTAGTCGTGATAAATGCGGCAGCAGCGCTGCTTGTTGGGGGAAAAGCACAAGATTTACAGTCTGCGGTCAAACTTGCCGATGAAAGTTTAGAAAGCGGAAACGCATTTGAAAAACTCGATAAACTGATTGAATTAACCAATGAAAATTAATAAAATTTTGCGTCACTGCGGGAAACTATTTTCATAATATCTATGGCAAAAACTTCAAAACAAATAACTTACCTGACAAAAATATTAGAAAAGCGGCGCGAACGAGTCAGCGAAGATTTTGTCAATATTTCAACGGAAGATTTGCGCCGAGAAGCATTTGAAAAAAGAGAGAATACAGCTTCTTATCGCCTGCAAAAGGCATTGGAAAATGCTGAAAAAACACACATCATTGCCGAATTTAAGCGCGTTTCGCCTTCAAAAGGCGTAATAAACAAAGACGCCAAACCAGAAGAGATTGCCAAAGAATATTTTGAAAACGGCGCCGCAGCAATTTCCGTTTTGACCGAGCCGGATTTTTTCGGTGGCTCGTTTGAAGATTTGAAAACGGTCGTCGCTGCGACAAACGATAGAATTCCGGTTTTGTGCAAAGATTTTATTATCGACAAAAGACAGACTTTTCAAGCCGCAATCGCGGGCGCATCGGCGATTTTACTCATTGTCGCGGCTTTTGCCGAAACAGAAATTGATAAATTAGAAGAATTGCAGGGTTTGGCGCGCGAACTTGGTTTGGATGTTTTGGTTGAAGTTCACACATTTGATGAAATGAAAATCGCCGAACAAATCAACGCAAGAATCATCGGCGTCAACAACCGCAATTTGCAGACGTTTCAGGTTTCGCTGGAAACTTCCGCCGAGCTTTTCAAATCCGCGCCTAAAGATGCAATTTTAATAAGCGAAAGCGGTTTGAAGACACACGAAGACATTTTAGGTTTGAAAAAAAAGGGTTTCAGAGGTTTTTTGATTGGCGAAACTTTGATGCGTTCGGAAAATGTCGAACAGGAATTAAGAAAATTAACTGCAAATGAACGCGGATGAATTGAAATGATGAATTAGGAACACGAAATGCGGAATATAAAAAATTCCTCTTTTCATTATTCAGCGCACATCATATTTTCTTATCTGCGTTTATCTGCGGTTAAATCTAACTTTACGCTTTCGCGCCTTTGCGTGAAATTACTTTTTATGACGAAAATAAAAATCTGCGGCATTACAAATTTGAACGACGCGCTTTTGTCGGCAAAATTTGGCGCGGACGCATTAGGCTTTAACTTTTACAAGAAAAGTCCGCGTTTTATTTCGCCGGAAAAAGCGCGTGAGATTATCGAGCGGTTGCCGCCGGAAATTTTGAAAGTCGGCGTTTTTGTCAATGAAAGTTTAGACAAAATTTTTGAGACTGCTGAAACCGTAAAACTCGACGCAATCCAACTACACGGCGAAGAAACGCCTGAATTTTCGCGCGAATTGAAAGCGAAAACTAATCTCGAAATCATCAAAGCCTTCCGCGTTTCTGAAAATTTTCGCGCCGAAGACGTTTTGCAATACGAAGTCGATGCTGTTTTGCTTGACGCTTACTCGACAAAAGAACACGGCGGGACGGGCGAGACTTTCGATTGGGAAATGGCAAAAAAGGTGCAGGAAATCGTATCGAAACTTTATCTGGCGGGCGGACTTTCGGCAGAAAATGTTGCGGAAGCTGTTACAAAGGTAAAACCTTTTGCTGTTGACGCTTGCAGTTTGCTGGAGAGAGAAAAAGGCTTAAAGGATTCGGCAAAAGTTAGAGATTTCATTTTTGAATTAAATTAATTTTATGGATTTTCAACCCAATGAACGCGGTTACTGGGGCGAGTTTGGCGGACAGTTTGTGCCGGAAACGCTGATGTCGCCGCTCGAAGAATTGACGGGCGCGTATTTTGCCGCGCGCGACGACGCGGATTTTCAAGCCGAGTTTCTGCAATTGTTAAAAGATTTTTCGGGTCGCCCGACGCCGCTTTTTCACGCCAAAAGATTATCTGAAACTTTGGGCGGCGCACAAATTTATTTGAAGCGTGAGGATTTAAATCATACGGGTTCTCATAAAATTAATAATGCTATCGGACAAATTTTGCTCGCCAGAAAAATGGGAAAAAAGCGAATTATTGCCGAAACCGGCGCAGGTCAGCACGGCGTTGCGACGGCAACGGTTTGTGCTTTATACGGTTTGGAATGCGTCGTTTATATGGGCGCGGAAGACGTGCGGCGACAGGCGTTGAATGTTTTTCGGATGAAACTTCTCGGCGCGGAAGTTCGAGAAGTTGACGCGGGCGCAAAGACTTTGAAGGACGCTATAAACGAAGCGCTGCGCGATTGGGTAACGAATGTTGATTCAACTTATTACTTGCTCGGAAGTGCATTAGGTCCGCATCCGTATCCGCTGATGGTCAGAAATTTTCAATCGGTCATCGGACGCGAAGCGCGTGAGCAAATTTTGGAAAAAACGGATGATTTGCCCGATTGTTTAATCGCGTGCGTCGGCGGCGGCTCAAATTCTATCGGGCTTTTTTACCCATTTTTGACGGATGAAAATATACGGATGATTGGTGTTGAAGCGGGCGGCAAAAGCAATAATTTAGGCGAACACGCGGCGCGTTTTAATAAAGCTGGCGGCGGACGAATCGGCGTTCTTCAGGGAACAAAAAGTTTTCTTCTGCAAGACGAACGCGGACAAATTGCGCTGACGCATTCAATTTCTGCTGGTTTGGACTACGCTTCGGTCGGACCCGAACACGCCTTTTTGCAGTCAATCGGGCGCGTCGAATACGCTTCGGCAAACGATGAAGAAGCCTTAAATGCCTTTCAAGTTTTATCGCAAACCGAAGGTATAATTCCCGCTCTCGAATCGGCGCACGGCATTGCGCACGTTTTGAAAATTGCGCCGGAGATGTCGCCGAACGAAACGATTATCGTCAATCTTTCCGGGCGAGGTGATAAGGATGTCAATCAGGTTCAGGAAATGCTAGAGAAAATTTAACCGCAGATGAACACGGATAAATACAGATTAAAACTGGATAAAACCAATTAAAATTTTCTAAAAAACATATTTCAAATTTGCTTGAGAATCTTTTTCTTATCTGCGGTTAAATAATCCTTTCTTAAACCGCACAAACTCGCGGCAAAATAAAAAATCGTGAATCGAATAAACGAAAAATTCAATCAGTTGAAATCAGAAAATCGCGGCGGATTTATTCCGTTTATAATGGCTGGCGACCCGAATCTGCAAACGACCGAAAAGTTGATTCTTGAATTGACGAAAATCGGCGCCAGTGTCATAGAACTCGGCATTCCGTTCAGCGATCCTGTTGCGGACGGCGCAACGATTCAACGAGCGGGCGAGCGCGCATTGCGGTCAGGAATCGGCGTTGAAGAAATTCTGAAAACGGTTTCGGACGTGAGAAAACAAGGTTGTGAAACGCCGATAATTTTGTTTAGCTATTTCAATCCGATTTTACAGTTCGGTTTGAAAATTTTTGTGAAAAAAGCGAAGGAATCAGGCGCAGACGGAATTTTGGTTACAGACCTTGTGCCTGAAGAAGCAGAGGATTTTCATGCTCTTCTGAGAGCAGAAGATTTATCTCTAATCACGCTTGCCGCGCCGACTTCCGGCGACGAACGTTTGAAAAAAATTGTTGCGCTTGCCGACGGTTTTGTTTACGCTGTTTCGCGCGCGGGCGTTACAGGCGCGCGAACTGATTTGAGTTCGGAGGCGGAAAATTTGGTCAGTAGATTGAGAAAAATTACGGATTTGCCAATTGCCGTCGGTTTCGGAATTTCGACAACTGAACAAGTTGCCGAAGTCTGGCGGTACGCGGACGCGGCGGTCGTCGGCTCAGCAATCGTTGCGGAAATGATGCGGCTCGCGCCGAATCAGCAGGAAGTTGAAGATGATTTTGTGGAAAAGATTGGGAAATTTGCCGAAAATCTTTTACCCAAATAGAAAATAGAACTTTGCGTCTAAAGAATAAATTTGAACAAATGAATGTTATAAAAGTCGGAGATTTGAAAATCGGTTATAACGAAGCGGGAAATGACGGCAAAAGTTTGCCGATTATTTTCCTGCACGGCGTCGGCTCGGACAAATCGGTTTGGGATGAGCAAGTTGATTATCTTTCTAAGTCGCGCCGCGCCGTCGCTTTCGATTACGCCGGTTACGGTGAGTCGGATTTGTCGCCGAAAGATTTGACGAGGGAAGAAATCGCTCGATTAGTTTTTGCTTCGATGGACGCGCTCAAAATTGAAAACGCGCACGTTTGCGGGCTTTCATTGGGCGGCGTTATTGCCCTGGAGATGTTCAAACAATCGCCCGAGCGTATAAAATCGCTGATTTTAGCCGATTCGTTTGTAAAACATACGAAAGGAGACGAAATTATTGAACGGACATCTTCGCTGGTTGAAAAAATTACAATCCGCAAGTTTGCCGAACAGCGCGTTGAACTTTTGTTGATGACTGACGCGCCGAAAAGCATACGGAATAAAGTTGTCGAAACGTTTTCAAAAATTCACAAGCAAACTTTTCAGTGGGCAACCAGAGCCGTTTGGGCAGCGGATTATCGAAATCTTTTACCTTCGATAAACGTTCCGACGCTTGTTTTAGTCGGCGAACACGACCGAATCACCCCGCCGGAATTATCGAAAGAGCTTGCCGAAAACATCAGAAATGCGAAACTTGAAATCATTAAAAACGCATCGCATCTTTCAAATCTCGACCAGCCGCAAATTTTTAATGATTTAATCGAAAAGTTTATAAAAAATAGTTATGAAACGCATTATAAAATCGCCGACCGGAACTGAACTAACCTGTAAAAACTGGCTAACGGAAGCCGCTTACCGAATGATTCAGAACAACTTAGACGCCGATGTCGCGTTCGACCCCGACAATTTAATCGTCTATGGCGGACGCGGCAAAGCGGCGCGGAATTGGGAATGTTTCGATGCGATTTTAGAGAGTTTGAAAAATTTGGAAGCAGACGAAACGCTGCTCGTGCAATCGGGAAAACCGGTCGGAATTTTCAAAACGCATACAGATGCGCCGCGCGTTTTGCTGGCAAATTCAAACATAGTCCCGCATTGGGCAACGCAGGAAAACTTTGACCGATACGAGCGTGAAGGCTTGATGATGTATGGACAAATGACGGCGGGAAGCTGGATTTACATCGGCACGCAGGGAATTTTGCAAGGAACTTTTGAGACTTTCGGCTCTCTTGCGCGACAAAGCGGTTGGGGAACGCTCGCGGGAAGATTTATTCTCACGGCTGGCTTGGGCGAAATGGGCGGAGCGCAGGCGCAAGCGATAACTTTTAACGGCGGCGTCGGTCTGCTTGTTGAAGTTGACCGCTGGCGGATTGATAGAAGATTGCAGCTTAAACAAGTTGATTTAGCGACTGAAAATCTTGACGAAGCGCTGCAAATGGTAAAGGAATTTACCGAAAAAAAAGAAGCAAAATCAATCGCACTTCTTGGAAATGCAGCAGAAGTTCACTGGCAGATTTTGGAAAGAAACATAATCCCCGATGTCGTTACCGACCAGACTTCCGCGCACGACGTTCTTTACGGCTATATTCCCGAAGGTTTATCAGTCGAAGAAGCAAAAATTTTCCGCGAAACAAATCAAGCCGAATACGAAAAACGAACGATGGATTCGATGTCTCGCCACGTGCGTGCGATGTTGGAATTTCAGAAGCGAGGCGCAATTGTTTTTGATTACGGAAATAATCTAAGGCAGCGCGCAAAAGATAACGGCGTCGAAAATGCTTTCGATTACCCAGGTTTTGTCCCGGCGTATATTCGCCCGCTTTTCTGCGAAGGAAAAGGTCCGTTTCGCTGGGTTGCGCTATCGGGCGACGCGGAAGACATCTACAAAACAGACGAAGCGATTATGAATCTTTTCCCCGACAACGATCATTTGACGCGCTGGCTGACAATGGCGCAAAGCGAAGTCGCATTTCAAGGCTTGCCCGCCCGAATCTGCTGGCTCGGCTACGGCGAACGCGCGCGCGCCGGACTAAAATTAAACGAAATGGTCGCTAGCGGCGAACTCAAAGCGCCAATCGTCATCGGCAGAGACCATCTGGATTGCGGCTCGGTCGCTTCTCCAAACCGCGAAACCGAAGCGATGCGCGACGGCTCGGACGCTATTGCCGATTGGGTCTATCTGAACGCAATGATAAACGCCGTCGGCGGCGCAACGTGGGTTAGCTTACATCACGGCGGCGGCGTCGGCATCGGTTATTCTCTCCACGCAGGACAAGTTATCGTTGCCGACGGCACGCCCGAAGCCGCCAAACGCATCGAAAGAGTTTTAACTACCGACCCCGGAATGGGCGTTGTCCGTCACGTTGATGCGGGTTATGAGAAAGCAATTGAATTTGCGAAAAAGAATGATGTCAAAGTGCCAATGATAATCTAAAATCTTAAATATGATTGAAAGAATTACATTAAAATTTGGTTCATCAAGTAATAAGCCCAAACTTGAAATTGATGTCAAACCGTTAACAATTTTTGTCGGACCAAACAATTCCGGCAAGAGTGTAGTTTTGAGAGATATTGTATCTTTTTGTGGAAATGGTGCTATTCAAGGTCCTATCATTGAAAATATTGCTCTTTTACCTGTTCAAGATATTGAAAGAGAAATTAGTAAGCACACACTAAAACCTATAGAAAATGAAAGTATCATTGAAGGAACTACTATCATTTTCGGAAAAAGGGGTATAAGAACTCATTTACAACTTGAAGCGTTAAAAAATCTTTTTAGCAATCCAAACACAAACACTCAGCAATTTTCTGAATGGTATTTAAGATTTAATGTAATTCCTCTTGACGGGGCTAATCGGCTTCAAATGATTAATGCTGAAGACCGAGGAGATTTAAATAACCCAACAAGCAAATTATCCGTTTTACTTACAGACGATTTTAAAAGAAGTGAAGCAAGAAGAATTATTTTTGATGCTTTCAATAAATACTTCGTTTTAGATCCATTGTTAGGTGGTCAACTTTCAATAAAACTTTCAGATATAGAACCTTCGCCGTTATTAGAAAGAAGTTTCACAGAGGAAGCCATTGAGTATCATCAAAATAATTTACCAATTGAATCAATGAGCGATGGAGTCAAAGCCTTTATCGGAATCATCATTTCCATAATGGCTGATGACCCAAAGGTGATTACAATTGATGAACCCGAAGCCTTTCTTCATCCATCTTTAACATTTAAATTAGGAAAAGAAGTTGGAAATATTTTGAATAAAGACAATTCAAAAAAGGTTTGTGTTTCTACACATAGCGCGAACTTTTTAATGGGTAGCATCCAATCGGGAGTTCCATTGAATATTGTTAGATTGACTTATTCAAATAATGTTCCAACTGCGAGATTACTTGAAAGTGATAAAATTTCAAAGTTGATGCGTCATCCTTTATTGCGTTCAGTTGGAACACTTAACGGACTTTTTTATGAATATGTAGTTGTTACTGAAAGTGATTCAGACAGAGCTTTTTATCAAGAAATTAATGAGCGTCTTTTAGCTTTCACGCCCGAAAAAGGAATACATAATTGTTTATTCTTAAATGCACAAAATAAGCAAACTGTTCACGAAATTATGAAACCTCTACGAGAGATGGGAATTCCTTGTGCTGGAATTGTTGATATAGACATAGTAAAAGAAGGCGGACAAAATTGGACAAATCTAATGGAAGGTTCTTTCGTTCCCGAATTAACTAAAAGGGAAACGGAAACATCAAGAAGTAATATTTGGAATAAATTCAAGGAAATTGATGATAAAAAATACGCGGAAAAAGGAATTAAAGATTTTTCAAAAAGGAATGGCGGAATTAGTGTTTTAGAGAAATCAGATAGCGAATCTTGTAATAACCTTTTCAATCGTCTTGAAGAATATGGAGTTTTTGTTGTCAGAAACGGTGAATTAGAAAGTTGGTTAAAGCATCTGGGAGTTACAAATAAATATAAATGGTTAATAGAAATATTTGAAAAAATGGGTGACAATCCCAATTCACCTGATTATTTGAAACCAAAAAATGATGATGTTTGGGAATTTATAGGAAATATTAAAAATTGGTTTATGAATCCTCTTAGAAAAGGTATTCCCGAATAATCTTCAAAGGTTTTATTTCTCGATTTGGCAATTAGGCTCAAGTTTATGCGTCAAAAGATATGTTAAAATCGCAAACAAGGTGAAATTATGACGGTTGAAGAAACGGTTCTCGAAAAAGTTAAAGTTCTGCCGCCGAATCGGAAACAGGAAGTTTTGGATTTTGTCGAGTTTCTCGAAAGCAAGGAAGCCGTGAAGAGTCCGCGTCGTTCGCTGAAGGGTGCGTTGGCGCATTTGAATATCAATATCAGCGAAGAAGATATTCGTGAAGCCAGAAACGAGATGTGGCGTGGTTATACGCAGGACACGGACGACGAAAAATAGTTTATGGCGGATATTGTCGTTGATACTCACGTCGTCATTTGGTATTTCGCTGACCCGTCTCGGTTTTCCAAATCTGCCGCAACAGCGATTGATGCGTCCGAAGCGAACGGGACGATTTTTGTTTCTTCGATTACGATTGTCGAACTCGTTTATTTGATAGAAAAGGGCAAAATTCCTAAAGACGTCTTGACTTTGCTTCGGGACGCTCTGGACGATTCGACGACGGCTTTTCGGCTTGTCGAACTTAGCCGCGAGATTGCGGACGAAATTGCAAACATTCCGCGTCTCACCGTTTCCGATATGCCTGACCGCATCATTGCCGCAACAGCTTTGCATTTGAATTTGCCGCTCGTAACCAAAGACGGCAAAATTCGGTCTTTGCAATCAATTCAAACGATTTGGTAAAAATCCATTTCACATTCTCGTCAATCCGTAATCGCAATACTCAATCAGAGGGCATTGCTCGCACAGCGGTTCGCGCGGGCGGCAGATTTGTCTGCCCAAACGAATTGTGTTGACGTGCAGCGAATAGAATTTTCCGTGCGGGACGAGTTGGTCGAGAAGGCGGTGCGCTTTTGTGTCGGTGATTCGTTCGGGCAAAATTCCCATTCGACGGAAAACGCGGAAGATGTGCGTGTCGAGCGGGAAAACTTCTTTGTGCAGGGCGAACAGGAGCGTGCAGGCGACGGTTTTCGGACCTATGCCGCGAAGATTCGAGAGGTAATCGCGCGCCGCTTCGTCCGGCATTTTGTCGAGAAATTTTAAATTCAAAGTGCCGTGTTGTTCTTTTATCTGCACGAGTAATTCTTTGATGACTCGTGCTTTTTGATTTGCCAGACCGCCGAGCCGAATGGCGTCGGCAATTTCACTGGTCTGTTTCGCCAGAACCTTTTCCCAACTTGCAAACTGCTTCTTCAAATTTTGAAATGTGCGGCGGCTGTTCGCGTCGCTCGTTGCCTGCGAAAGGATTATTTTGACGAGCATCGTCAGCGCATCAGATTTAGCTCCTAACTTCGGCTCGCCGAAAGTTTGTTCGAGATTCTGGGCGATATATTTGAACGGTTTGTCTTCTTCTACGTTTTCGATTGGTAATTCTCCCGCCGCGAATTTTTGAAATTTACTGCCAAAAAAAATCTGCGCTGACATAATCCGGGTTATTTTATTGAGATTGTGATTGGCAATTAAAATATGATAATTAGACTTTAAAAGCAACAAACGTCTCGGTTTTGTTTCTAATAGGTTTTGCACCAATAAATAAACGACGACTTGTTGGCTTGCACGTTTTGCAACTAAAATCTTTTCTGGAATGCGGAAAATTGATTTAATAATCGAAAACGCGGCGCAACTTGTAACCTGCGCGTCAGGCAGCAAGCCGAAACGTTTTGCTCAAATGCAGGATGTCGGCATTGTCGAGCGCGGTGCGCTTGCAATTGACGAGGGAAAAATCATTAGTGTCGAAAAATCGGACGAGATTCATAAGCGCGCCGAGCCGAATGGCGTCGGCAATTTCACTGGTCTGTTTCGCCAGAACCTTTTCCCAACTTGCAAACTGCTTCTTCAAATTTTGAAATGTGCGGCGGCTGTTCGCGTCGCTCGTTGCCTGCGAAAGGATTATTTTGACGAGCATCGTCAGCGCATCAGATTTAGCTCCTAACTTCGGCTCGCCGAAAGTTTGTTCGAGATTCTGGGCGATATATTTGAACGGTTTGTCTTCTTCTACGTTTTCGATTGGTAATTCTCCCGCCGCGAATTTTTGAAATTTACTGCCAAAAAAAATCTGCGCTGACATAATCCGGGTTATTTTATTGAGATTGTGATTGGCAATTAAAATATGATAATTAGACTTTAAAAGCAACAAACGTCTCGGTTTTGTTTCTAATAGGTTTTGCACCAATAAATAAACGACGACTTGTTGGCTTGCACGTTTTGCAACTAAAATCTTTTCTGGAATGCGGAAAATTGATTTAATAATCGAAAACGCGGCGCAACTTGTAACCTGCGCGTCAGGCAGCAAGCCGAAACGTTTTGCTCAAATGCAGGATGTCGGCATTGTCGAGCGCGGTGCGCTTGCAATTGACGAGGGAAAAATCATTAGTGTCGAAAAATCGGACGAGATTCATAAGCGATTTGAAAGCGATAATATATTTGACGCGCAAAATAAAGTTGTCTGTCCGGCGTTTGTTGAACCGCATACGCACGTCGTCTTTGCCGGAAACCGGCTCGATGAATTTGAATTGAAAATCAAAGGCGCGGATTATTTGGAAATTCTGGCTGGCGGCGGCGGCATTCTTTCGACAGTACGTCAAACGCGCGAAACGAGTCTGAGAGATTTAGTTTTGGAGTCGCGCAAACGGCTCGACAAACTTCTCAAACTCGGCGTAACGACTTGCGAAGTCAAAACCGGTTACGGACTTGATACGGAAACGGAACTGAAAATGCTCGCCGCGATTTTTGCTCTCGACAAGATTCAGCCGGTCGATTTAATTCCGACGTTTCTTCCGGCGCACACCGTTCCGCCCGAATATAAAGGCAGAGAAAATGATTACGTCGATTTGATTTGCAATGAAATGCTGCCAAGCGCGCGGCGGTTATTTCATATGGACAAAATTGATTTCGACGAAATAAAATCCCAAATTGCCAGGGAAATAGAATCAGAAATAGACAAAGGAGAAAGTGCAGGCATCGGTTCTTACGGCTTTTCTAAAGTTGAACTACTATCGCTTGCAAATAATAACCCGTTTTTTATAGACGTTTTTTGCGAGAAAAATGCTTTTAATTTAGAGCAGTCAAAGCGAGTTTTGGAAGCGGGCAAGCGTTGGGGAATGAAAATAAAAGCCCACGTTGACGAGTTTACAAATCTCGGCGGAGCGCGAATGGCAATCGAGCTTGGCGCGACTTCGATTGATCATTTGGATTTTATTTCAGACGATGAAATCGAACTTCTGGCAAATTCGGATACAATCGGAGTGGTAACGCCGACGGTCAATTTCAATTTCGGCTCAAAGGATTTTGCAGACGCGCGCAAAATGATTGACGCAGGCTGCGCGATTGCCGTCTCGACCGATTATAATCCGGGCAGCGCGCCGTGTCCATCGCCATCATTGGCAATGGCGATTGCCTGTCGTTATCAAGGATTGCTACCGTCCGAAGCATTAAACGCGGCGACGATAAACGCCGCTTTTGCTATTGGTTTGGGCGGAAAAGTAGGTTCAATCGAAGTCGGAAAACAAGCTGACATTTTGATTTTAGACACTGCCGATTACCGTGAAATTGCATACGAATTCGGCACAAATTCAGTCGAAAGCGTTTTCAAAAACGGAAGTAAAATTGAAGGGATAGGTTTTAGGAATTAGGTTTTAGGCTTTAGGTGTTAGGTTTTAGATTTGAGAATTATGGGAATTAACTTATAGTTTCTTATCTTTACCTAATTCCTAAAAACCTGAGACCCAGCGCCTGATTTCTCTTTATGAGCGTAATTATTTTAGACGGCGAAAGCCTCACATTTGAACAAGTTGTTGCGGTCGCTTACGGCGCAGCAAGCTCGCCGCCGGTGGTTTTGTCGGAAAAGGCGAAGGCGCAGGTAAATCGCTCGGCAAATGCCGTGCAGCTTCTGCTCGAACGGGGCGAGATTGCTTACGGCATCACGACAGGTTTCGGTGCGTTCAAAGATAAAATCATCTCGCGCTTGGAAGTCGAAACTTTGCAGCGAAATATCGTCGTCAGCCACGCGGTCGGCGTCGGAAAACCGTTTGACATTCCGACCACACGAGCAATTATGCTCATTCGTGCCAACACTTTAGCTCGCGGCTTTTCCGGTATTCGACTTGAAACTCTGGAATTGCTTCTAGAACTTCTCAATCGCGGTGTCCACCCAATAATTCCCGAAAAAGGAAGTTTGGGGGCATCCGGTGATTTAGCGCCGCTCGCGCATATGGCATGTGTTTTAATCGGCGAAGGCGAAGCCGAATTTGCGGGCAAAATTTTGTCTGCTGAAGACGCGCTAGCAAAAACGAATTTGCAGCCTGTAAAATTAGCGGCAAAAGAAGGTTTAGCTTTGACGAACGGCACGACTGTGATGACGGCGGTTGGACTTCTCGAAACATATAAAGCCAAGTATTTAGCCGATGTCGCTGACATTTCCGGTTGTTTGAGTTTGGAAGCCCTAAACGGAACGACGCTGGCTTTTGACGAAAGAATTCACGCGCTGCGCCCGCATCCGCGCCAAATACACTCGGCGAAAAATTTGCGCGATATTCTTGAAGGAAGCGAGTTTGTTAGAAAATTCGATGCGTCAAACGTGCAGGATGCATATAGTTTACGCTGCATTCCGCAGGTTCACGGCGCTTGCCGCGACGCGATTGCCTACGCCGAATGGGTTGTAAATCTCGAACTCAACGCTGTAACCGACAATCCTTTGATTTTCTGCGACGAAAACTGCGAAAATATAGACGTGATTTCCGGCGGAAATTTCCACGGCGAACCGCTCGCATTAGCTTTTGATTATCTGGCAATTGCTTTGACAGAACTCGGAAATATTTCCGAAAGAAGATTGATGCGCTTGACCGACGAATGTTCAAATGCGCGCATTTTGCCCGCGTTTTTGACCGAAAACGGCGGCTTGAATTCCGGCTTTATGCTCGTGCAATACACAGCGGCGGCGGTTTGCACGGAAAATAAAATTCTATCGCATCCGGCGAGCGCAGACACAATTCCGAGTTCGGCAAACGTCGAAGACCATGTTTCGATGGGTGTAACGTCCGTTTTAAAACTTCGTCAAGTTGCCGAAAATCTCGAACTTATTTTATCGCTCGAACTTTTCAGCGCGGCGCAGGGAATTGATTTTCGCCGCCGAAAAATCGGTACGGAAAAACGCCTGGGAGATAAAACGCAGCCGGTTTACAATTTGATTCGAGATCGAGTGCCGTTCATCGAGCGCGATACTTATATGAAGCCGTTCATTGACGCCGTTCACTGGCTGATTGCGACAGGCAAAATCAAAACTGATTGAAAAATTTTATCTAAAAAATGACGTATAACAAATATTTACAAAACATTTGCAAACGATTTATTTATGACTTTCACGGTTCAAGAAAACGTGCGGCTTGCCGAATTTACAACTTTGAAAATCGGCGGCAACGCGCGATTTTTTGTTCGGGCGCAAACCGAAGATGAAACGGTCGAAGCGTTAAAATTTGCAACACAAAACGATTTTAAGGTTTTCATTCTGGGCGGCGGAAGCAACGTTTTGATTAGCGACGCGGGCTTTGACGGCTTGGTTTTGCAGATTGCTTTGAAAGGAATTAGCGTTTCGCCGACAAAAGACGAAACAATTTTGGTAACGGCGCGAGCAGGTGAAGATTGGGACAACTTTGTTGAGTTTTGCACCCGGAAAAATCTACAAGGCGTCGAATGTTTGAGCGGCATTCCCGGATTTATTGGTGGAACGCCGGTGCAGAATGTCGGCGCTTACGGGCAGGAAGTTTCCGAGACAATTGTTACGGTCAAAGTATTGGAACGCGCGTCGGGTAGAATTTTTGAAATGACAAATGCCGATTGCAGATTCGCTTACCGCACAAGCATTTTCAACTCGACCGAAAAAAATCGCTTTATTGTTTTGAGCATTACCTTTTCTCTGAAACAAGACGGTGAACCGAAAATTGTATATAAGGATTTGCAAAATTATTTCCACGAAAAAAAACCGAATTTGCGGCAAACGCGCCAAGCCATTTTGCAAATCCGCGCCGCCAAATCAATGGTTATAAACGAGCACGACCCGAACTCAAGAAGCGCGGGTTCGTTCTTCAAAAATCCAATTGTCGGCAAAGAGCAGTTTAAAAAAATCGAAGCTCAAGCAAAACGAATCGGAGTTATTGAATCGGACGAAAAACTGCCCAATTTTGCGGTTGACGAAAATCACATAAAAATTCCGGCAGCGTGGCTGATTGAAAAAAGCGGGTTTTGCAAAGGCTACAAGTTCGGTCGAGTTGGGCTTTCCGCCAATCACACTTTGGCGATTGTGAATTTAGGAAGCGCAGCGGCAAATGATGTTTTGAATTTGAAAAACGAGATTCAAAGAAAAGTTAAAGACAAATTTAATATAGAACTTACGCCCGAACCGGTTTTTGTCGGGTTTGAAAAATCTTGAAAAGCGTGGTTATCGAATCAGGCTTTTTTTTGTATAATTAGCTGAAAAGATGCCCAAAAGTACAGACATTAAGAAAATTTTAATCATCGGTTCGGGTCCGATTGTTATCGGTCAAGGCTGCGAGTTCGATTATTCGGGGACGCAGGCGTGCCGTGCGCTCAAGCAGGAAGGCTTTGAAGTCGTACTGGTAAATTCAAATCCCGCGACGATTATGACCGACCCGGAAATGGCGGATAAAACTTATATCGAGCCGCTTACAATTGAGTCGGTCGCCGCGATTATCGAACGAGAAAAGCCCGACGCGCTGCTTCCGACCGTTGGCGGTCAGACGGCTTTAAATTTAGCAGTCGAGCTTTTCGAGTCAGGAATTCTTGGAAAATTCAGCGTTAAACTAATCGGCGCAAACATTAATTCAATCAGAATTGGCGAAGACCGAGAATTATTTAAACGAGCGATGGAAGAAATTAGAATTCCCCTGCCGAAAGGCGGTTTTGCGCACAATTGGGAAGAAGCGCAAAAAATCGTCGAAGAAACCGATTATCCGGCAATCGTTCGCCCGTCTTTTACCTTGGGCGGCACGGGCGGCGGCATCGCTTATAACCCTGAAGAATTTGAAGAAATCGTGCGCGGCGGGCTTTTGGCTTCGCCGGTTTCGCAGGTTTTGATTGAAGAATCAATTTTGGGCTGGAAAGAGTTTGAACTCGAACTGATGCGCGATTTGGCGGATAATGTTGTCGTTATTTGCTCGATTGAAAATTTTGACCCGATGGGCGTTCACACAGGCGATTCGATAACGGTCGCACCGGCGCAAACTTTGTCGGATGTCGAATACCAAAACTTGCGCGATATGGCGATAAAATGTATTCGCAAAGTCGGCGTCGAAACCGGCGGCTCGAATATCCAATTTGCCGTTAATCCCGAAAACGGCGACGTGCGGATTATCGAAATGAACCCGCGCGTTTCGCGCTCGTCTGCTCTGGCATCGAAAGCGACCGGCTTTCCGATTGCGAAAATCGCTGCCAAACTTGCCGTCGGTTACACTCTGGACGAAATTCCGAACGACATTACAAAGAAAACTCCGGCGAGTTTTGAACCGACGATTGATTATGTCGTAGTTAAAATTCCGAAATGGGCGTTCGAGAAATTTCCGCAAGCCGAAGACGTTTTGGGAACGCAGATGAAATCTGTGGGTGAGGTTATGGCAATCGGGCGGACATTCAAAGAAGCGCTTTTCAAAGGCTTGCGCTCGCTCGAATCGGCAAAACCACTTCGTCTGCAGGGCGTTTCCGACGCTGTTTTGCAAAGGAAATTGGCGCGTCCGAATTCAAACCGGTTTTCTTATATAACTTACGCTTTGCAGCACGGTTATTCGATTGAGGAAGTTTATCGGCTGACGAAAATCGACCGCTGGTTTCTCTCGCAGCTCGAAGAAGTAATGCATTTGCAAAAGCGCATCGAAGACCGAAATTTAGAAGACATTCCGATTGAAGTTTTAAGAACTGCAAAAGAATTTGCGCTCTCCGACCGACGCATTGCTTTTTTGACCAATTCAACCGAAGCAGAAGCCAGAGAAAGAAGAAAAGATTTAGGCATTGTACCGGTTTACAAGCGCGTTGACACCTGTGGTGCGGAGTTTGAATCGTTTACGCCTTATCTATATTCGACTTACGAAGAAGAGTGCGAAGCCGAGCCGACCGACAAACCGAAAATTATAATTTTGGGATCGGGACCGAATCGCATCGGGCAGGGAATCGAGTTCGATTATTGCTGCTGTCACGCAAGTTTTGCTTTGCGGGAAAACGGTTTTGAAACGATTATGATTAACTGCAACCCGGAAACCGTCTCGACCGATTACGATACATCCGACCGGCTTTATTTCGAGCCGCTTACGTTTGAAGACGTGATGAACATTGTCGAGGTCGAGAAACCGGACGGCGTAATCGTCCAATTCGGCGGGCAGACGCCGCTTAATTTGGCTGACAAACTCAGTGAGGTAGGTGTGCCTATAATCGGAACTTCGCCCGATTCGATTGACCTTGCTGAAGACAGAAAACGTTTCGGCGCCCTGCTGGATGAACTGAAGATTCCCGCGCCCGAAAACGGAACAGCGGTTTCAGCAGATGAAGCAAAAGAAATCGCCGAAAAAATCGGCTACCCTATTCTCGTGCGTCCGAGTTATGTTCTCGGCGGCAGAGCGATGGCAATCGTCTATGACGCGGAAAGCCTCTATGCGTATATGCGGACGGCGACCGATGCTTCGCCGCAAAAGCCGATTCTGATTGATAAGTTTTTAGAGCAAGCCGCCGAATTCGACGTTGACGCGCTCGCCGATGAAACTGCCGTCGTCATTGCCGGAATTCAGGAACATATAGAAGAAGCCGGGATTCATTCGGGCGATTCGTCTTCGGTTTTGCCGCCGCAGCGAATATTAGCGGAGCATTTAGAAACGATAAAACATTACACGCGAACACTGGCTAAAGCCTTGAACGTCGTCGGGTTAATGAACATTCAATTCGCTATCAAAGATGACCGCGTTTATGTTTTGGAAGTAAATCCGCGCGCGTCTCGCACCGTTCCTTTTGTGTCGAAAGCGACGAATATTCCGCTTCCGGCGATTGCTTCGCTCGTAATGGCTGGTGTGAAAACTTTAGCTGAATTCGGTTTGCCGGAGGTTTTGCCGGTTGGTCTCTGCTTCGTCAAATCGCCGGTTTTCCCCTTCGCCAAATTCGCGGGTGTTGACCCGATTTTGTCGCCCGAAATGCATTCGACCGGCGAAGTTATGGGCGCCGGCGCTAGCTTTGGCGAGGCTTACGGTAAAGCGATGACGAGCGCAAATTTAAAATTGCCTCCGAGCGGCACGGCTTTTTTATCCGTCAATGACGCCGACAAAGGTCAGGCAGTCATCGTCGCCAGACGGCTGAAAAATTTAGGCTTTAAAATTATAGCAACGTACGGAACGGCACTGCGCCTTCAGGAAATCGGACTCGATTGCGACACCGTCTTCAAAGTCAACGAAGGTCGTCCGAACATCGCTGATTACATCAAACGCGGTGAAATCGCGCTCGTCATCAATACACCTTTGGGAAGCGTTTCGCACTTTGACGAAAAGGCAATTCGCCGTGCCGCCCTTCAATACAACGTGCCGTGCGTTACAACGATGACCGGCGCGACCGCGTTGGTTGAAGCAATTGCCTTCAAAAAAGAAGACGGGAAAATTAAAGTGCGAAGTTTACAGGAAATTCACAAGCAACGACAATTGACCGCAGTTGAGCATTTGTAATTTTTTTGTGATTTTAAGTTTAATTAATTACTTACGGCGTCCGGCATACCGCTTCAATCAAAACGCTTGAATTGCCGCCGATAACTAAGTCTGCCAGCCAAGTCTTCAGAAACGGACCTTTTGTAACTGCGCCGCACACGCGGACAAACGAGCGAGCCGAGCCATTCGTCAAATTGTACAAAATGGTTTTTTGAATGCGAGCGAACTAGTATCTGCGACACTTTTTGTTCGTGCACATGTTTTTCTATTATTTCGCGCTTCTTTTTTCATTAACAGAATTACATAAATATTTACCAGCTTAAAATCTGAACATAAATTTCGTTGCCGAGTAAAATTTAATTCCTCAACAACAGACCGCGCCGCCACAGCTAAATTCCAGTCAGCAAACCGAGCAAGCCACCGCGCTGCCCGAAAATATAAATGAGCTTTGGGCGCGCGCTGTAGCCCGCGTCGAAAATCCGAAGTCAATCGGTCTGCGGCTACCTGTAACAAAAGATGCTGTTTTTACGATTGATGAAGGTAAATACTGGAATAAATTCGGTCGCTCGACCTTGACGCTGAATCCGCAGACTGCCGAAATCGCCAAATGGGAATCCTATGTCGAGCAGAATTCCGGCAGGCAGCTTCGCTCCTGGATGCGCTTTACACATACGGGCGAGACGGGTGGCATCGTCGGGCAGTTCATCGCCTTTTTAGCATGCATCAGCGGAGTTTTTCTTGTCTGGACAAGATTTTCGCTGGCTTTAGGTGATTTTCGCAATTGGAGAACAAGAAAAAAAACCAATAACGTCAGCTAAAATTCCAAATTGCCGTTTCCAATTTTTCGAGTGAATAATTAACCGCTTCCGGACGCAATCGAAGAGCATAGCGGCGCAAATCACTCCATTCGTAAAAACAGGTCAAAAGCATCAGACGTTTCCGTAGTGTTTCATCAATTTCAGCATCCGGATAATCGAAAAAGCGAAAAAACTCCAGCTGCAAATCGCCTTGTCCTTGAATCATCAAAACCCCGACGGCAAGAAAATCATATTCACGCAAACCTTTTAGCGAGTCGGCAAAATCGAATAAACCTGAAATTCGCCAGCGCCCATTTTGCCGCAAAAACCGCAGATTGCCGAAATGAACGTCGCCGTGTAGAAAAATTGGCTGAAAATCCATCGGAAGGAGTTTTAAATTTTCTTCGACAAATCCAGGCAAGCTTTTCAAAATTTCCGAATTAACGCCGCACGCTTTTTGCCGCTCGACGCAAGTATTTGCCTGGCGTTCGATAAACTTGTGCCAATCAAAATCAATTTTCGTTGCGTCCGAACGATGCAATTGCCGCAAGCCTGCGGCAAGTTGGGAAAGGATTGAGATTTGTTCTTTTTTGTTGAGCTTTAACCACAAATCTCGCGTCAATTGTTCGCCGTGAAGCTGAGTCGTAATTAAATATTTCAAACTTTCAAATTCACCGAACGCAACAATATCGGGCAATCTTAAATTTGTGTTTGCGGATTCGAGCGATTTTCGCTCGCGCTCGAATCCGTTTTTGAAAGGAACATAAATTTTTACAACAAATCGTTCGTCAATCAAAAAAACAATACTTTCGCCGTGTTCCGAACGTTTCAGAAAATTGCAGGAAATACCGTGTCGCGCGCAGATGTTTTCGGCGACGCTTTGCCAGATAGTATTTTTGAAGTCTCGTTTGATATCAAGATTCATAGTCAATGAAATAATTTGTGTGAAAACGATTCGCAAAAAACCGCTGCAGATAAAATTAACATCTTCTTAAACGCATTTTCGCAGCCAGTAAGCTAAAATTAAAAGAGTAAATAATAACTTTGAAAGTTTGTTGTTTCAATTTTTTATACACAATGAAATTATCGAAAATGAATACGTACAAAGTTTTAGCATTGATTTTAGCGGGCGGCAAAGGCGGTCGGCTCGGAATTTTGACCGACACGAAAGCCAAACCTGTAATGCCTTTCGGCGGCGCGTATCGTCTGATTGATTTTGCTTTGAGCAACTGCGTACACAGCGGAATATCTGACGTTTGGGTTATAGAGCAGTACCAGCTGCACTCGCTCAACGAACATCTGTCAAACGGCAGACCCTGGGATTTGGACAGAACTTACGGCGGGCTTCAAGTATTGCCGCCGTTTGAAAACGAATCGAAAAAGGACGGATTCGCGCACGGAAACGCCGATGCGATTTATCGTCATCTGGATTTTATCGAAAGTTTCGCGCCTGACATTTTGCTGGTTTTGAGCGCCGACCACGTTTATAAAATGGATTTCCGCGAAGCGATTCAAACGCATTTACAGAAGAAAGCGACAATTACAATGGTTACGACCCAAGTTCCGACAGGCGAATCGGCATCACGCTTCGGCGTCATCAAAACTAATAAAGACGGGCGTGTAACGCAATTTGATTATAAACCCGAAAAGCCTGAAAGCGATTTAATCACGACGGAAATATTTGTTTATGACGCAAAGATTCTGCTCGATACATTGAAGAACTTGAAGAGGGAAAAGCAGGAAATCAAAGACTACGGACACGAGCTTTTGCCGCGCCTTGTCAAAGAAGGCAGAGCGTTTGAGCATCGCCACGCCGGATATTGGCGCGATGTCGGCACGATTGAAAGTTATTACGGCTCGCAAATGGATTTGCTCGACGAAAAGACAAAGATTTTTTTCGCCGACGAGCATTGGCAGGTTTTCACGCATTCGGAACAACGCATCCCGGCTTTTGTTTCCGGCGGCGCGAAGGTTACGAATTGTCTTATTGCAGGCGGTTCGAAAATTTACGGCGCGGTCGAACGTTCAATTTTAAGTTCCGGCGTTACGATTGAAAAAGGCGCAAAAGTTGTGGATTCAATCATTTTGCCGAATGCTTCAGTCGAAAGGGGCGTAAATCTTAACCGTGTGATTATTGATTCAGATGTAACAGTAACGAAAGACAGAGCGAAGAAACTTGCGGCAATGCAAAAGACGAATAATAACGGTATATTTATCGTCGGGAAGCGAAAAATTCAAGACTCTGAAGAAATCGAAGATTAAATTATGAAATATGACGATGCTGAGACAATCAAACGAATTCTAGACGAATGCCGCACAATAGCCGTCGTCGGACTTTCATCAAATCCGATGCGCCCATCAAACGGCGTGGCGAGTTTTATGCAGAAAAAACGCTATAAAGTAATTCCCGTCAATCCGAATGAATCAATGGTTTTGGGCGAGAAAGCGTTTATGAATTTGTCGGCGGTTGAAGAAAAAATTGACCTCGTTGACATTTTCCGTCGTTCCGATGAAGCCGGCGCAATCGTTGACGAAGCAATAGAAATCGGTGCAAAAGCCGTCTGGCTGCAGGAAGGTGTTATTGACGAAGCGGCTGCCAAACGCGCGGCGAAAGCCGGACTACTGGTCGTGATGGACAGATGCTGGCTCAAAGATTTTATCAAATATGCCGAATGATGAAAAAATTCGCGCTATCGTCGTAACCATCAGCGACACGCCCCGCAATGAAGCTGAAGATGTTTCGGGCGCGACGCTGGTTGATTTGCTAATCGATATGAATGCGGAAATTGTTGATAAAATCTTTGTAACCGACGATTTTGAAAATTTGCGCCAGACGCTTTACGTTTTGACCGAACGCTCTGACGCAAATTTGATTTTAACAACCGGCGGAACGGGTTTTGCGCCGCGCGATAACACGCCGGAAGCGACACGCGCCGTTATCGAAAGAGAAACGCAGGGTTTGGCAGAAGCAATGCGTCTCGAAACTTTGAAAAAAACACCAATGGCTATGCTTTCGCGCGGCGTTTGCGGTATTCGCGGAAAATGTTTGATTGTAAATCTACCCGGCTCGCCAAAAGCCGTACGCGAATGTTTTGAAGTTATCAAACCGGTTTTGCCACACGCGATAAATTTGATTTCGGGAAATACAAATCACAATGAATAAGCTCACGCTAAATCGTAAAACTTTTTATATTCTATTCTTTATCTCCTGTCTTTCGACATTTTCCTATGCTCAAGGAGCAAGCATTAAAATCGCTTCCGAAGCTGAAATAAAAGAAAATTTGCAGCTTGTTCCGTGTAAAAATGAGGAAAGACTCGAAGCCGTAAAAAAGCTATTCCAAACTTCCGGCGCAACTGATTCGGACATTGCCGTCGAAAAATCCAAGGATTTACAAAACATTGTCGTTACAAAAAAAGGGAAATCCGATGAAACAATTATTGTCGGCGCACATTACGATAAAGTAAAAGACGGTTGCGGCGCGATTGATAATTGGACGGGTATCGTTATAATCGCTAATCTTTACCGAACGTTAAAAAATGTTCCGACCGACAAAACGATTTTATTTGTTGCCTTTGACCGGGAAGAAAGCGGACTTTTCGGTTCTGAAGCAATGGCGAAGGCAATACCCAAAGATAAACGCGCAAACTTTTGCGCAATGGTAAATCTTGACAGTTTCGGTTTCAGTTACCCGCAAATTCTCGATAATACTTCGAGTCCAAAGTTGTCTAATTTAGCAAAGGACTTGATGAAGGAATTAAAACTGCCTTTTCTACATGCTTCGCTGGCTGGAACTGCTGACGCCGATTCTACTTCTTTCATAAAAAAAGATATTCCCGCCATTACTTTTCACGGGCTTTCAAATGATTGGCAGAAATTTATCCATTCGTCGAACGACAAACTCGAAAACGTCAATACGAGCAGTGTTTTTGTCGGTTATCAATTTACGCTGCGGTATTTAGCAAAAGTAGATTCGAGTGGCTGCGGTACGTTTAGAAAATAAGTTGTTTTTGGATTGGTTTTTAATAAACAGTTCCCGATTATTTATTTTTTGAAGTCGGCAGAAAAATCTTGAACGAAGTGCCGTTTGATTCATTTGACGACGCTTCGATGCGCCCGCCGTGAGCCGTAATGATTCCGTAGCAAACCGCCAAACCCAAACCTGTTCCTTTGCCAGCCGTTTTGGTTGTAAAAAACGGGTCAAAAATCTTTTTCAAATCCGTTTTATTTATACCGTTGCCGGTGTCGGCAATTTCAATTTCAATTTCGTCGGCAAATTGTTTTGAAGCAATTTGTAATTTGCCTCCGTCTGGCATTGCATCGCGTGCGTTGAGAAATAAATTCAAAAAAACTTGTTGCAGTTGGTCTGCGTCGGCTAATGTTTCAGGCAAATTTTCGGCTAAATCTTTTTCCAATTGCAGCTTCTGAAAAGATTTATCAAAACTCGCTAGTCTCAGAGCGGTTTCGACAATTTCATTTATACCGACTAAACTTTTCGCCGCCGGACGCACACGCGCGAAATCCATCATATCTTTGGTAACCTGTGTAATACGATGGATTTGCGTCGAAATCAGTACCAACTTTTCTTTTGTGCTTTCGTCCAAATCAGGCTTGGCTTGCATCATTTGAATCAAAGACGAAATTGACGCGAGCGGATTGTTGACTTCGTGCGCGACGCCTGCCGAGAGCGTTCCCATCGCCGCCAATTTCTCTGTACGAACGAGTTGTTCGTTTAGCTGCCGCAACTGTTCAATATCGGTCGCCATTTTGCGGCTCATTTCGTTAAAAGACGCAGCCAGAACACCGATTTCGTCGTTGCTTTTCCGCAAATCGACTTCAGTTCCGTAACCGCCTTTCGTAACTTGAACAGCCGCCAGCGTAATGCTTTTTAATGGACGTGAAAGTGTTCGGGCAATGAGCAAAACGAGCAGAAGATTTGGAACGAGCGCCGTAATAACGCTGAAAACCAGGTATTTGCGCCACGCTTCAAAGGTCATACCGTCTTGAAATGCCCAATAAACAATCGGAATTTGAAACGCGACAAAGCTGACGATGGCGACCGACGCAATACTCAGAGCGATTTTGTAGGCAATCGGAAACAGGCGGAATTGGTCGAGTGCGGTTTGCAGCGAAAAAAGTTTAAAGTTTGAAATGGCGTAAGCGTAAATCAAAACGCCCGGAAGCACAAAAATCGCGCTCAGCGGCAGCAATTCATAATGGTCAAAATACGGCAAAACGATATTTGCGAGAGTCTTTAGAACGCCGGTGATTATTACAGCCCAGAGAATTGCGCCGATTTGCTGTCCCTTCTGCGTGCCGCGATATTTAAGATATTTTTGATACAAAATCACCGCACCGTAAGCAAAAACGCCATAGACATAAATGACGAAAACATACGCTAGCGGCGCCAGTTTAATCACGAATTTGTTATTTGTAAAACCAACTTCGCTCCATAGAAGTCCGAAAATTGCAGCGGGTATTAAAACCAGCGAGGGCGCAAACAAAACGGCTGCTTTGCGGCGCGGCGTGCGCGCGTTTTCCGGAAAAACCCAAGCGAAAATAACCAGCGCGAATTGCAGCAGCAGAGAAACGATAAAGCTCGAAGCCGCCCACCAGTTAGCTGCGTCAGACGAGCCGTGAAAGCTCCAGAGAATTATGTCTTTGATTGTCCAGAGCGCGAGGAATGCGATAAACGCCGCGAATGTTTGGTGCGCGCGGCTGCGCGGATTAGCGACGAAAACATAGAAGCCGAGCAATACGAGCAGAAAAAGCGCGAAAAGTTGAAGCAAAACCAGCATATGTCGATTTTATTTTACTCTTAAAATCATTAATATGCTTACAAGCCGAGAATGAACGCCGAAATTATAAACGTGATGCCGAAAGCGAGCGGCAGAAAATGTTTTCCTTCGATTTTATCGCCGATTTTGAGAAAACGGTGAAGAATTGTAAAAAGCGGCAAGGCAATGCTTCCGACCGCCGCGCCGAGAAACGCGCCGAAAAAGGCGCCGAAGAGAAAAATGACGATTCCGCCTGCTCCGCCGGCTAACATTCCCCAGAAAATACCGACAAACGGCAGAATCAAAATCATCTTCGTCCAAGAGACTTTTTCCAATTCAAGAACGGTTCTTCCAATCATCTTACCAGAAAGGTAACCGACGATTGCCGAAATTAAATTCACTAAGACGATAACGCCCAAAATCCAAAAATCATTCGTCTGGAAACTTCTCGCGTCAATGAAAAAGCGGGTAAAAATTGCGGCGGGCGGAAATGTTCCCAACAGCAAACCGAAGCAGGCAAAGGTTTTTTCAATCGAAATCGGATTCGTCATTAAGTCAAACTGGAGTTTTTCATGTTCCGAGCGAAACATCGTATTCTTTCTTTCTGTTTCATCGTTGACCGCAAGCAAATCTTTTAATCTTTTTTCGGTAGATTCGTCGCAGAAATCGTTTGCGTAAGCGTCGAAATTGACTTGGCGGAAAGCGGTTTGCGTGTTTCGTGTTTCCATAAATCTTTCTCCGAAATCTTGAACGAAAGACGTTTATCGTTTGACGATTTTTCGGCAAATAGTTTTTCAAGTGATCTCCGCGCTTCAAAATCCTGCAGGGCTTTGACAAATTCACAAGTTAAAACGACAAAATTCTTTTTGTCGTAAGTATTGAGAAACAAAGTTTTGATAACGTGCAAAAAATCCTGTCGCGCCGAAGTTTGATGAAAAAAAAGGCGTTGGCGGTTGCGTCGGTAAAGACATTTTGCGGCGAGTTCAACGTTTTTATTTTCAGCCGCGCGAAATAACTCCTTGCTTGTTTCAACTGAAGTTTCCGTTCGGGCGGCAAGCGTTAAACCGACGTATCTATCGAGCGTCTCGCGTAATTCAAAAATTGAAATACCTGGGTTATTTTCTTGCAGGGTATTCTCCAGTTGTTTCTGAAATTCATACAATTTTTTTTCTTGCTTGTTTGAAAAGAAAGGGTTTTTATTGCGTTTCAAAAAAAAAACGTTTTGAAAGAATTTGTTTCTTAAAAGAAGTTCGAATGTGGACGGCAGCCAAAAGAAAAATGTTAAAAGCGTTTTTAGACGCAGCTTTTTCAAATTCAATCGGTCGCGGTTTTGAAAATAAAAATAAACGGCGACTGGCGCTCCGGCGGAAAAATAAATTATCAGCAAATCGGTAATCTTCATCAATGATTTATTCGGGCAACGGATATGCCAGCTTAAAAGGCGAGTTTGAAAAAAATAGAAAATTAATTATTGAGCTGAAAATTTATGCGCAAAATAAAAATTAATGGAACAAACTAAAAAGGATAATCGTTTAAGAAACTTGGCAAAGCGCAAAACTTTTTATTTAGAATTTGCAGATTGCAAAGTAATAGAAAAAGATAGCGCGGAAAAAAACTCGAGAGCAGTTTTGGTGGAATCAAAGTTGCTTTAAAGGCAAAACGATTACACTAATCAAACCAAAAGGTATCAGATTAATACAAGGGGAAAAGGCAACAATGTCAGCGAGACCAAAAATAAAAGTTATTAAAAAAGACGCCAACAAAGATGTTCAAGCGCCTATTTTGATTGAAGAAAAGACAACTCAAGCGGCAGCGCGCGAAATGGTTTCAACAGTTACAAATTGGGTAAGCGACTTTCAGCAACGTCGTCGGGAAGAGACCCGGCAGGCTCTGGAAATATTGTTTCAGAGTAATCGACAAACCGACGGCGTGTAAATTTTTCATAAATTCTTCTTCTTGATAATAACTCCGAATTTTAGGATAGCTTTTTCAAGCTATCCTTTTTTTGTAAATTAATTTTATTAACTGTGTGAAATTGTTGCTTGTATTTTAAAATCATAAAATACAAGCAACGATTTTCCATAAAAAACAATTTTTGATAAATTTAGCTTTAACCCGTATGAAAGAAAAAGTAGCAATTGTTACAGGTGCAAGCAGTGGAATCGGACGTGCGGCGAGTTTGCTTTTTGCACAAAACGGTGCGACTGTCGTTGCACTTGGCAGAAATGAAAAGGAATTAAACGCTGTACGCGCGGAGGCGCAGGAGAAGGGCGGAAAAATCGAAACATATCTTGCCGATATTGGCGAAACTGTGCAGGTCGAAAAATTTTTTGACTTTATGAACGAAAATTTCGGTCAAGCGGATGTTTTGTTAAATGCGGCGGGAATTATCAAAAACGGCTCAATCGAACAGACATCGCTCAACGATTGGGACAAAATGATGAATATAAATTTGCGCGCGGTGTTTTATATGATGCAGAGGAGCGTTCCGCTGCTTGAGAAAACAAAAGGAAATATCGTTAATGTTTCGAGCGTTACCGGACTTCGCGCGTTTCCTAATGTTCTGGCATATTGCGTTTCAAAAGCGGCGACTGACCAGTTGACTAGATGCTCGGCGCTCGAACTTGCGCCGCAAGGCATTCGCGTTAATGCGGTAAATCCGGGCGTTGTCGTAACAAATATTCATCGACGAGGCGGAATGGAAGAAGAAAAATATCAAGCATTTCTGGAACATTCAAAAACAACACATCCGCTTGGACGAGTCGGTCAGACAAGCGAAGTCGCCGAATTGATTTACTTTTTGGCTTCGGAAAAAGCGTCTTGGATAACCGGCGCAACTTACGAGATTGACGGCGGACGCGCTCAAACCTGCGCCAGATGAATTTCAAATTCCGGGTTTTAAATTTTAGATAAGAATTGAACTTTAATTTATAAGTGAAACTGCAACTGCTGCCAAGCTCCTTCGACGAAAACGGTTTTGCCTCCGAACGCCAGCATTTATCTTGTTTTGTAATCGACGACTCGGTTGCGGTTGACGCCGGAAGTCTCGCAATGGCAACAAATCCCTGGCAGAAAAAACAAATACGCGATGTCGTTTTAACGCACGCGCATCTTGACCATATAGCCGGTTTGCCGCTTTTTATTGACGATTTATTTGAAACTTTAGACGAACCTATTCGGGTTCACGCGACAGCCGATGTTATAAAAATTCTGAAGCGCGACATTTTCAACTGGTCGATTTACCCGGATTTTTCCGAACTTAAAAATAAAAAAGGCGCGGTTTTGGAATATTGCGCTTTCGAGGTCGGAAATGAAATTGTCATAAAAAATCTAACCTTCAAACCAATTGAAGTAAATCACCAGGTTCCTTCCGTCGGGTGCATTATTTCCGACGGAAAAACAAAAATTGCCGTAACTGGCGATACAGCGGAAACCGACGAATTTTGGCGCGTAATAAATACGGAAAAAAACTTAAACGCTATTTTTATCGAATGCGCGTTTCCAAACGAACTTAGAGAACTTGCGCACAACTCGCATCATCTGACGCCGAAAATTCTGAGTCGTGAAATTGAAAAATATACAGGCGAAAGATGTCCGATTTACGTCGTCAATATCAAGCCGATGTATTTTCGTGAAGTTGTCGGGCAAATTGAAGAATTGGAAATTGAGAATTTACAAATCCTCCGAGTCGGAAAGGTATATAAATGGATTTAGCCGAATAATCCGTAAAAACTTGCGCGGTCGAAGCAACTGATTCCCATTCTATTAATTTTATTATCGAATTTCTTGTCAGCTCTCAGAATCTTGCTTTTTCTTATGTTTAATCTTTCTTAACGAAGGGTGAATTTTTTCTTCCGGTTTGACTTTCCCGATTTTCCGGCTCGGAGGCGCAACGGGTTTGCGAATCGCATCGAAAATCGGACGCTCCGGTTTTTTCTTTTTATTTCCGCTCATTCCGCAAAGGATTATAACAGAACACGCGCGAGTCAACCGGCAAAAACGCTTTTCTATTGACAACATAGAAAGAAAAATTCACTATAGATAATCTTCGGCTTTTAGCTCGTACAAATCGAACAAATAAATTTTGGGAGCAGCAATTGACTAGAAGACCAACCCGCAATTATCAAACGGACACATATTCAAAAGGAAAAATCGGATACGCTCCTTATAAACATCGGCGTCCGTTTTGGCTTCCCGCAACGAATTATTATATTTTAACGGCGGCGGCGGCTATCGCTCTGTTCTTTATCATCTGGGGAATTCTGTTTGACGCCGAAGAGGACACGCCCTGGATTGCGTCTGGAATTGCGGCGAGCGGCGTTTTGGCATCTGCGGTCGTTTTGCGTGAAATCGTTCTCAGACGAGCGCAAAAACGGTATTTACTGACGCAAAGAAGACTTGACGAAAACTTAAAGAGCATTTCTTTGCAAACCGACGTAAATGCAGTTTACAACAAGCTGTCTCTGGAGAAACATGCTTTTATTGTCAAGGAAATTCAGCAAAAATCGGATGCGGCACGAGTTTTGGGGAAGGTTTCCGAAGGTCATCTCGAAGTGTTCGAGATGTGCAACGATTATCTTTCGCTGAACAAGCAACAGATGGAAACGGTCGGTGTCGGTTCGCCGCGTCTTGCCGCCTTGCGACGGGGAAAAGAAATCGTTCAAAAACTGCACTATTTTCATTTAATGTCCTGGGCGCAAAATGAATCGAGGTATTTAACTCAGGAATCTAAAATTCGTGTTAAAATATCAGATAAGCTGGAAGTTGCGCAGAGAGCTTTAACAATTTTGAATTCGGCTTCGGAATTCTATCCGAACGACCGGCGGCTTATCGAATCCGAGCAAGCCTTAAAAGAATTTCTCACTTCGATAAAAGTTTCGCACTTGATAGAACAAGCCGAACGAGCAGTTTTCAAGGGCAATAACAAACGGGCGTTAAATCATTATCAGGACGCACTTTTTTTCCTGGCGCGCGAAAATAACCAAAACGAGCAGCGGCAATTGATTACCGAAAAAATAAATGCGGAAATTGTAAAATTACGTCAAATTTCAATAAAAACGATTGATAAAAACGAGTAAAATAAAATAATTTACAAAGCCTTATTACAAAAATATGATAAGTCAAACTTGCCCGCGATGTCATAGCAAACGAATTAGGCGCGGATATCGTCCAACACCTCTCTGGTCGAAATTTCTTTTTCGCTACAATCTATTGTGTGATGGCTGCAACTGGGAGTTTAAAGGATTTGCCGTTCCGGGAACTGTTTCGGCAAAACCGACGAGAAAGAGGAAGACGGAAGCAAAGGCTGTTGAGGAAATTGAAAATAATTTCCCGGACAACAATGGAAAACAACGGGCTGAACAAAGAGTAAAAGTTAGGCTTTAGGTGGTATTCAGGCACTAATGAAAAATGACCGGCAGTATTATTTCTCGTTTATTTTTCTTTGTGTCATTTCTATTCAACTCTCGATTTTGGCTCAAACCGCAACGCCGACGCCTGAAGTAAATTCAGTAAATGTTCCACTCGAAGACCAGAAATCAGAAAGAGAATTGATTCATTCGGGTGATCTGATTGATGTCGATGTTGTCGGCAGCACCGAATACGATTGGCGCGGAACGCTCACGCCCGAAGGTTTTTTAAGCGGCATAAACTTTACGGGAAATCCGATTTATGCCCTTTGCCAAACCGAAGAGAGTGTTGCTTTGACAATTATCAACTCGTACGGCAAAATTTTGCGCGAACCGAAAGTTGTCGTCAGAATTCTTGACCGTTCCAATCGTCCGGTTTCGGTTCTTTACGGCGCGGTCAAAAAGAATCAACGCTTCCAAATAAAGCGTCCAGTTTGGCTGAATGAATTGATAATCGTTTCCGGTGGATTTACGGATAAAGTAAGCGGCGAAATTCAGATTCTTCGTCCGCCAAACATAAATTGTGAAAAGGAAATGTCAAAACCACTCGAATCACCAGCCGCTTCGGTAGAAAAAACCGAAAAAATTACTCAGGCGAGTAGAAGGGACGAAACGCAGTATATCAATATCAAAATCAGCGATTTACTGTCGGGGAAAAAAGAAGCAAATCCGCAAATTTTGAGCGGCGATGTGATAACCGTTTTGGAAGCCAAGCCGATTTACGTTATCGGAGGAGTCGGAACGCCGAAACAAATTCCGCTTCGCACACAGATTACGTTATCTCGCGCAATTGACAGCGCGGGCGGTTTATCAAAAGGTGCGAATGCGAAAAAAATTACAATCTTCCGCAAAATCGGCGAGATAAAAATTATTGAAGCGGATTTGGACAAGATAAAGGCAAACCAAGCCGAAGATATAATTTTGCAAGCCTTTGACATTGTTGAGGTAACACAGACGGGACGTGAAAGGAGAAAATTTCCGCCGATTATAAACGTCAATGATTTAAGCGGAAGAACGGCGGGAAACTTGCCCTTGCGAATAGTTGATTAAGAGAATTTTTCGGTAAGACTTGATTTTTGTTTGTTCAAAGTTCAAAAATCTGTTATTAATAAAGGATTAAGTCCAACCTTTTTATTAGGAAATTCAAAAATTTTTATGGCACAGATTCAAAATAGATTTAGCCGCCGGACAATTGCGCTTTTTTGGTGTCTGGCGGTTGGCATTATTATCGGCGTGTTGATTTATTTGGAACAAATCGCTCTTCTTTATGTTTTGGCAACGCTTGTTCTTGTTGGATTGCTTCTAATTGTCGGACGCGCTGATTTGGAAAAAGTTGGCAGGGAAAATGCGGGCTTTAACACCGGCGGCGAAGACAGGATTTAATTTTGATACTTAAATTAGTCAAGATTCTTTTTCTTTTGTTATCTCTGATGTCTTTGACATTGGCGACAATGGCTTATTCTATGCAATTTGCCGACGAAGGCAGCACGATTCGTCTGCATTGGAAAACCTTGACAATTCCTATAACTCTTTCCGATTCACTGACAAAACAAAATCCGAATATAAAAACGGGCAGTGATGTGGCAGGCGCTGTTCGCAGAAGCTTTGAAACGTGGGAAAAGGCTGCAAACGTCCGGTTTGAGATAACTACGGCGGACAAACAATCCATCAGCGCTTCAGGAAAATCCGGCGACGGCGCAAGTTTGCTGACAATTGCACAAACTCCCGAAAACCTTTTGCTTTTTAGCGGCGATACGGAAGAAGTTTCAGCCCGCACCAGAACATTTTTTGACCGCAACGGATTTATTACCGAAGCCGATATTGTTCTCAATCCTTATGAGCAGTTTTCGACCGACGGTTCAATCGGAACATTCGATTTAGAAGCGACGTTAACACATGAAATCGGGCATCTTCTCGGATTGGAACACTCTTCGATTGCGGGTGCGACAATGTTTCAACATCAAGGGAAAAACGGAATATACGGCTTGCCGAATTTTAATGCCAGAACTTTAGCCGAAGACGATATTTCCGGCATTCGAGCGTTATACGGTGCAAAAAATTCTGATGCCAATTGCTGCGGTTCCATCAACGGGAAACTATCTACGGCAAGCGGAAAGGCGGCGAAAGACATTCAAGTCTGGATTGAAGAAACAGAAACCGGGCGTGTTATTGCCGGCGTTTTAACAAATTCGGTTGGGAATTTCCGTATCGAAGGTTTATCGAGCGGTAAGTATTCGGTTTATGCGCAGGATTCCAGTGAAAGAAAAAATCCGACTGCAGCGCAAACTTTTGGTGAAATTGAAATCAGCCGAGGTAAAACTACGAATTTTACAAAAAAATTAAAAAGTCTTGCGAAAACTTTCGATATTCAATACGTAGGTTTTAACGGACAAATTTCTCAACTTGCCGTGCCGCTCAACGGTGGGAAATCTTTTATGATTTATGTCGGCGGCAAAAATCTGGATGCCGACAAAGTTACACCCGGATTTAATTCACCGTATTTTACGGTTACACCAAATACGATTAACAAACTAGATTACGGCTCGGAGATTTCGGTTATCAGTTTTGAGATAAAGGTGAACAGTGTAATTCCCAACGGCGAATACAGTTTTTACCTACAAACAAAAAATAAGGAAATCGCTTATTTAACAGGCAGTTTAACGATTGAAAGTTTTGAAAATCCGTGGAGCAGTTCCATATTTTCCAGCGTCGAATAAATGCAAAAAAACTTTAAATTTTAATTTGCAATTTCTTTTTCGGTGTGCATAATCTATAAATGTTCACCTCCCCGGTGAACATTCGGTCACAAGGGGTGAGGACTTGTGACATAAGGGCGACGGAGTGGGAGACGTCGCCCTTTTAAATTTTTAAAGCAGTCTATTTATTTAAATTTCAATAATTTGAAAGCGTTATTATAATGCAGAAGCCATTTTAGGCTTGACCTGAAACTGAATAAGCGTAAAATTTATTTTTTGTCAGAGGTAAAAATTAGACGGAAAGCCGACATTATATTCTGTGGCAGGAAAAAATAAAAATTATCTTCATTGAATTAAAAGACCGCAGATATTTAACCATCTGACGGTCTTTAATCCTTTTATGGAACAAGTTAAACAAACTCCGACAAGAAGCTGGCTCAAAAATTGGCTTTATCAGGGCGTTCAGGAAATGGAAGGTCCGCACGAAAAGGAAGGGCAACATCACACGCATCATTGGTGGAAGGTGATGTGTCTGACGGGCGTTGATTATTTTTCGACGCTCGGCTATCAGCCGGGAATCGCTTTTCTCGCTGCCGGTGCGCTTTCCCCGATTGCGACCTTAATTTTGGTACTGATAACGCTGTTCGGCGCATTGCCGATGTATAACCGTGTTGCGGCAGAGAGTCCGCACGGCGACGGCTCGATTTCGATGCTTGAAAATCTGCTTTCGCGCTGGAAGGGAAAATTTTTCGTTCTGGCTTTGCTCGGCTTTGCGACTACCGGATTTATTATTACGATAACGCTGTCAGCCGCCGACGCTACCGCGCACGTTTTAGAAAATCCATTCGTCCACGAGCATTTACATTTTCTCGAACATCCGATTCTAGTAACTCTATTTTTTATTGCGCTGCTCGGCGCGGTTTTTCTCAAAGGCTTTAAGGAAGCTATCGGCGTGGCGGTCGTTATCGTCGCGGTTTATTTGGTTTTAAATGTTGTTGTCATCGGTCGCGCTTTGTATGAAATTGCGATGCGCCCGGAAACGTTAACGGCGTGGAAGGACGCGCTTTATAATTACCCGGGAGCAAACGCCAATCCGCTGATGATGGTTGCGCTGGCTTTAATCGTTTTCCCGAAACTCGCTTTGGGGCTTTCCGGTTTTGAAACCGGTGTCGTCGTAATGCCGCTCGTCAAAAATCCGAACCGTATAACAAACACACGAAAATTGCTGGCTACCGCCGCTATCATAATGAGCTTTATGCTGATTGCGAGCAGCATCGCCACGACGGTTTTGATTCCGGCGGAAGAATTTCGTCCGGCGATTACTGACGCGAGCGGCGCGACTGTTCAGGAAATCGGCAAAGCCAACGGACGAGCTTTAGCTTATTTGGCGCATTTGTATTTGGGCGATGCTATCGGCACGGTCTATGACCTCAGCACTGTTGCTATTTTGTGGTTTGCCGGCGCGTCCGCTCTAGCCGGACTTTTAAATATCGTGCCGCGCTACTTGCCTCGTTATGGGATGGCTCCCGAGTGGTCGCGGGCAACTCGTCCGCTCGTTATTGTTTTTACTTTGATTTGTTTTGCCGTGACGGTAATCTTTAAAGCTGACGTTGACGACCAAGCCGGAGTTTATGCGACGGGCGTTTTGGCGTTGATGACGAGTGCCGCGATTGCCGTTGCGATTTCCGCCTGGCGCAAAAAACAAGGGGCAAAATGGCTTTTTTTGATAATCTCGCTGATTTTCGTTTATACGCTTGGGGTTAATATCGTCCAGCGACCGGAAGGCTTGAAAATCTCCTTGATTTTCATCGGGTCTATTATCTTTGTCTCTTTCCTTTCACGCGCCTTGCGTTCGACTGAAGTGCGAATTGACAAAATCGAGTTCGATACAAAAGCGCAGGAGTTTATTGACGATATATCGAAAGGCAAAATCTGCATCATAACGAATCGGCGTGAATCCGGCGATGTTGAAGAATACCGTTTTAAGGAACTTGAAAAACGGTCTGATAATAACATTCCGTCAAGCGACCCGATTCTTTTTTACGAGGTAACCCCTGGCGATGCTTCGGAGTTTAAGGGAAGGTTATGCATTCAAGGCGTCGATGTCGAAGGCTATCGCATTTTGCGGACGCATAGTCCGGCTGTGCCAAATGCGATTGCCGCGTTACTTTTAAATTTGCGCGACAAAACCGGAAAAATTCCGCACGTTTATTTCGGTTGGAGCGAAGGCAATCCGATTGTTTATTTGGCGCGTTATATCTTATTCGGTGAAGGCGACACTGCGCCTGTTACGCGCGAAATTCTGCGGCAAGCTGAAGAAGATCCAGACAAGCGTCCGAATGTTCACGTCGGCGGGTAAATTTAGTGAAAAACTAAAAGTGAAAAATAAAAATTAGAAAAAAAGTGACTGTAAGTTTTCTGAGTTTCGCTTTTAACTATTTCGTTATAGTATAAATCTTTTTGAAAATGTAGATAGCCGAAGATGCTTTTAGTTTTGAAGACGAAAAGGCAACACGGGGAAACCAATTAATTGGGGCGAAGCGCACAAGAACGGCGATAAATTACAGCCAGCGTAGAACACTTCCATGTTCCAGCCCGACAGCTAACCTCGTAGGCTCGATGGGAGAGAAAAATTCGAATTTCCGGCTAAAAATCTGTGTATCCGCAAAGCGCAAGCCTGCTTGCCTTTGCCTTTGTGGATTTTTTTATTTTTTAGACTTTAGATATGGAAACAGTAAAATCTTACGCCGATAATCGCTTTAAGCGTTGGCTGTTGCAAGGCGTCAAGGAAATCGAAGCACCTTATGAAAAGCCCGGCGAGCATCACACTCATTCGTGGTGGAAGGTGATGTGTCTGACGGGCGTTGATTATTTTTCAACGCTCGGCTATCAGCCGGGAATTGCTTTTCTCGCAGCCGGTGCATTATCACCGATTGCGACACTTGTTTTAGTGCTTTTGACATTGTTCGGCGCGTTACCAATTTACCGTCGCGTCGCCGCTGAAAGCCCGCATGGACAAGGCTCGATTTCGATGCTCGAAAATCTGCTTTCGCGCTGGAAAGGCAAACTGTTCGTTCTGGCTCTGCTCGGTTTTGTCGCCACCGATTTTGTTATTACGATAACGCTGTCTGCTGCCGACGCAACAGCGCACGTTTTGGAAAACCCTTTTGTTCACGAACATTTACCGTTTCTCGAACACCCGATTCCAGTAACGTTGTTTTTTATTGCACTGCTCGGCGCAGTTTTTCTCAAAGGATTTAAGGAAGCCATAGGTCTGGCGGTGGTTCTCGTCTTCGTTTATTTGACGTTAAATTTAATTGTCGTCGGTATTGGTTTTTACGAAATTTTGCAGCATTTAGATAAACTTCCAGCATGGAAAACCGCTTTGACGACAGTTACAAACGCCAACGGCGGAACGGATTCGCGCAGCATTTGGATGGTAATCGGTTTGTCGCTGCTTGTTTTTCCGAAACTCGCTTTGGGGCTTTCCGGTTTTGAAACCGGTGTTGCGATAATGCCGCTGGTAAAAATTCCGAATCGCATCGGAAATACGCGCAAATTGCTGACGGTTGCCGCGCTTATTATGAGCTTTATGCTCATCGCCAGCAGCTTTATTACTACCGTTTTGATTCCGGCGGAAGAATTTCGCTCGCCCGTCATAGACGCGACCGGAGCGATAATCGAAGAAGGCGGAAAGGCGAACGGACGCGCTCTGGCATATCTGGCGCATTCGTTCCTTGGCGATTGGTTCGGTACGGCTTATGACATCAGCACAATTGCGATTTTGTGGTTTGCCGGCGCGAGCGCAATGGCAGGACTGCTGAATATTGTGCCGCGTTATTTGCCGCGTTATGGTATGGCTCCCGAATGGGCAAAGGCGACGCGCCCGCTCGTGTTGGTCTTTATCGCAATTTGCTTTATTGTTACGTGGATTTTTAAAGCTGATGTCAACGCGCAAGGCGGTGCATACGCAACCGGCGTTTTAGTTTTGATGACTAGTGCGGCGATTGCCGTTACAATTTCAGCCTGGCGGCGCAGAGAAATCTGGCGCTGGGTTTTTGCGGCGATTGCGTTTGTATTTGCTTATACAACAGTTGTTAATGTTATTGAGCGACCGGACGGGCTTCGCATCGCTTCAATTTTCATCGTCGGCATCGTTCTATCGAGTTTTATTTCGCGGACGGCGCGGACTACCGAGTTGCGCGTTGAGAAAATCGAACTCGACACAAAGGCAAAAGAATTTCTAAACGATATAAGCACAGGCGAAATTCGGCTCGTAACTAATCGGCGCGAAACCGGCGATGTTGAAGAATATCGCTTTAATGAACACGAAAAACGGCTCGACAACCACATTCCGTCAAGCGACCCGATTTTGTTTTTTGAAGTCGAACTCGGCGACGCTTCGGATTTCAAGGGCAAACTGAAAGTGCGCGGCGTAGATATCGAAGGTTATCGAATTTTGCGGACGCATAGCCCGGCGGTGCCGAATGCGATTGCGGCGCTTCTGTTGCATTTGCGCGACAAAACCGGAAAAATTCCGCACGTTTATTTCGGCTGGAGCGAGGGCAATCCTCTGAAATATCTAATACGTTATATTTTATTCGGCGAGGGCGACACCGCGCCCGTTACCCGCGAGATTTTGCGGAAAGCCGAGCCGATTCCCGAACGCCGTCCGAATGTTCACGTCGGCGGATGAAATTTAATGATAAATGATAAACAGTAAATGCGAAACAATTTCTCAAATTTACCGCTCATCATTCACCGTTCATCATTGGATTCGGGTTCATTTGCAGAAAACAAGAGCGACAATAAACGGGGCGACCCTGTGATGGATAAAAGGGAACGGTTGTATAAGCGCCGCATTTAGCGCAGTGAACGGCAACTTCTATTTTCTGTTTGATGCCGGAGTTTTGAGCATTTGTAATTGCGGCGAGGCGCTCGTTTTTGGCTTGTTTGCATTCTTTGCAGCGTTTCGGCGGATTTTGCAGATTTTTGTCGCGGTAAAACACTTGTTCGCCGACCGTCCAGATGAAATCTGCTCCGCAATCTATACAAGATATAATTGAGTCTTCCAGTTCGGGAGTGTCCGCAAACGTTTTTTGATTGAATTCTTTAAGGCTGCCTTGTTCGGAATGTGGCATTGCTTGCTCCCTACCCTGAAACCATGTTCTGAAAAAGAATGTTTCGTTCAAACTTTAAAACATTCGTTTTTCTTGAGAGTATTAATACCTGTTTTTAGCTATATAAGAGAAACAACAAAACGAAAACTCCCCGTAATATTAGGATGAAATTTAAGTTTAATAAGCAATAGCTAATCGGTCTGATTTTGAAATTATAACTATCGGTTGTGAGTGTCAAGTTTTGCTTTAGACATTTTTTTTAGAATGCGTGATATGAAAATTCTGGTTATCGGTTCCGGCGGTCGGGAACACGCGCTGTGCTGGGCATTTAGAAAAAGCGGTAAAACGACTGAAATTTTTTGCGCCGACGGCAATGCCGGAATCGCGCAAATTGCCCGATGCGTCAACATAAAGCCGTCAGAAATCCACAAACTGGCGGATTTTGCCGAAGAAAACAAAATTGATTTAACTTTTGTCGGCGGAGAAACTTCGCTTGCCCTAGGCGTTGCCGACGAATTTGAAAAAAGGAATTTGAAGATTGTCGGTGCCAGCGGAAAAGCGGCGCGGCTCGAATCCAGTAAAGCGTTTGCTAAGGATTTTATGCGGCGTCATCACATTCCAACCGCAAAACATGAAGTAGCAAATTCAATTGCGGAAGCCGCGCAAATTCTCAAAAAAGGAACATTCGGCGGGGAAAATTCTCCGGTCGTCGTCAAAGCCGACGGACTCGCAGCGGGAAAAGGCGTCGTGGTTGCGGAAAACCGCAAACAAGCTGAACAAGCTATTAGTGAACTTGAACAATTAGCCGGAAAAAATGCGGCTGAAAAAATCGTTTTGGAAGAATGCTTAACCGGCAGGGAAGTTTCGCTGATTTTATTTACCGACGGCAAAAACTTTGTATTGATGCCGCCCGTCCGCGACCACAAACGCCTCGGCGAAAATGATCGAGGTGCAAACACCGGCGGAATGGGAACGATTTCCGACGACCGGCTTCTTTCCGAGAATCAAATCAAAACAATCGTCGAGGAAATTATAAAACCGACGCTCGAAGCAGCGCAGAGCGAAGGGTTTCCGTTTTGTGGAATTTTATTTTTGGGTTTAATGATAACTGACGCGGGCACAAAACTTCTCGAATATAACGTGCGCTTCGGCGACCCGGAAACACAGGTAATTTTAACTCGTCTGAAAACTGATTTGGTTGATATTTGCGAAGCCGTCTGCTCGGAAAATTTATCTAATATAAAAATCGAATGGGAACCGGGAAATACGGCGTGCGTCGTGTTGGCGTCAAAAGGTTATCCGCAAAAACCGCAAACGGGCGACGTAATTTTCGGTCTGGACAAAGCGGAAAATCAAAAACACGTTCAAATTTTCCACGCTGGAACGGCAACAGATGCAAACGGAGATTTTATTACCGCGGGCGGACGAGTTTTAGGCATTACAGCAACGGCTGAAAATTTGGACAAAGCATTACAAAAGGCATACGAAACCGTCGAGAAAATATCTTTTGACGGAATGCAGTTTCGCCGCGATATTGGAAATTAAATTGATTCGGCAGTTTAATAATTTTCCAGCAGTTTTCTGTAATTATCAAAATTTGTCTCCATTTCCGAAAGACTGTCGCCGCCGAATTTTTCGCGCATCGAGTTGGCTAAAACAATTGCCAGCATCGCTTCACCGATGATGCCCGCCGCCGGAACAGCCGTAATATCAGAACGTTCAAAAGCGGCTAAATTTTCCTGTTTCGTGTCAATGTCAACCGAACGGAGCGATTTTCGTAAAGTAGAAATTGGTTTCATAAAACCGCGCACGCGAAGTTCCTCGCCGTTTGTAATTCCGCCTTCCAAACCTCCAGCGCGGTTTGTAATCCGACTAAAAACATTGTCCGAAAAAATAATTTCGTCGTGAACGTGCGAACCGAAAAGCGCTGCGTTTTCGACGCCGTTTCCGATTTCGACCGCTTTGACTGCTTGAATCGACATAAACGCCTGCGCAATTCGCCCGTCGAGTTTTTCACTCCAGGATGTGTGCGAACCGAGACCGACAACGACGTTTTTCGCCGCGACTTCAAAAATTCCGCCTAAAGTGTCGCCTTCAGCTTTTGCTTTATCAACGAGTTCAATCATTTGCGCCTCGGCGGTTTTATCGGCGCAGCGAAGCGGAGAGGTTTCTTCAATCCGGGAAATCTCATCAAAAGTTTTCTGCAGAGGTTTTTCGGGGACGCTGCCGAGTTTTATGACGTGGCTTTTTATTTCAACTGCAAAATTCTCTAAAAGCTGTCTGGAAAACGCGCCGCAGGCAACACGAGCCGCTGTTTCACGCGCCGAAGCGCGTTCGAGTATGTCGCGCAAATCTCTTGATTGAAATTTTTGACCGCCGGCAAGGTCTGCGTGTCCGGGACGCGGGCGTTTTATTTGTTTGAGATTTTTCGGTTCGTTTTCGAGTTTTCCGCTCGACATAACTTCTTCCCAATGAATAAAATCGCGGTTTTCGATAATAAATGAAACAGGTGCGCCGAGAGTTTTTCCGTGTCTGACGCCCGAAAGGATTTGGATTTCGTCTTTTTCGATTTTCTGTCGTCCGCCGCGTCCGTAACCTTGCTGCCGTCGCCAAAGCTCAAAGTTTATCCGCTCGACATCAATCTCCAAACCCGAAGGCAATCCTTCAATTATGGCAGTCAAGGCTATTCCGTGCGATTCTCCGGCGGTTGTAAATTTGAAAAACATAATAATCAGCTGTCGGTAGTCGGTTGTATTTTCGTTTAAAGTCCAAATTCGTCTTTGTTCGTGCGGCTCTAAATTTTCTTTTTTCTGAAAACAACCAAACCGATACTGCCTAAAATCAGAAGACCGCCGAAAATAGTTTGTGGCGGAAGGCTTTCGCCCAAAAATGCTGCCCCGACAAGAACGGCAATCAGCGGCGTAACGAGTGAAATCATCATCGCACTGGTTGATTCGATTCTACTCAAAAGCCAGTAATAAAGCCAAAACGCCACGATTGTTCCAAAAATCGTTAGATAAAAAACACAAAAAATTGCCTGCCAAGTCCAATTAAAACTGAGCGGATTTCCTTCTTTTACCAGCGCATAAATTATTACGGGAACGATTCCGAACGTCATCTGCCCGAAAAGCATACTCGCCGGATGAAGATTTCCGCCGCGCGCTTTTATCAAAATCGAAGCCTGCGCCGCCGCGTATGCGCCAATAACAATTGCTACACAGCCGACAAACGCCATAACCGAGTTTATTTGCAGCTGCTCAATAAAAATGGTTGCAACGCCTGTCATTCCGAGCAGAACCGCGAAAACTTTCAGCCAGGTTATTCGTTCGTTTGGCAGATGAATCCACGCCAGGACAAGCCCGAAAACCGTAATCATCGACTGCAAAACCGCCGCTAAACCCGAGGAAATATATTGCTCGCTCCAAAAAACGAGACTGTAATTTACGGAAAACTGCAAAATTCCGGTCAAAGCCAGCAAATTCCATTCATGCTTTGTTTTAGGAAGCGGAATTTTTCGAAAATAAATAATGAAAGCTACAATAAAAATGGCAAGTAAAAATCGGGCGGCGGCAAAACTAATAGGCGGCAAATCTCTGAGTCCGATTTTGATAAAAAACCACGTCGTTCCCCATATCAGACAAAGAATAAGCCAAATAATTATTTTCATTTCAGTTAATCGTAAATTGTAAGAAATAAATTTTAATCAGCCAAAAACGATTAACTACTTTCTTTCAAAAAAACTTAAATTCGTTTCGCCCTGCTTAACAATTCGCCAGCGTCGAATATCACCGACCACATCGGTCAAAGTATTTTTGGCGTGATGCTCGACAATCAAAATCCCGTCTTCATAAAGCAGATTTCCAGCGTTCGCGCCGAATTCATACAGAAAAACCGCGTAATCTGTATTGTATGGCGGGTCAAAAAAAATTATGTCCCATTTCTTTAGAAATTCGCGGGTAATAAATTTTTCTGCCGTATCACAAAGAACTTCAGTTTGCGGCTCCGGAATTTTGAGAAGATCTAAATTTTCTTCAATCAAAGCGCAGGCGCGACGCGATTTATCGACAAAAGAAGAAAACCCTGCGCCGCGCGAAACGGCTTCGATACCGATTGCGCCCGTCCCGGCGCACAAATCAAGAAATCTGGTTTCGTCGTGTATTTTCGGAGTGAGGATATTAAACAAAGTCTCGCGCAGACGGTCGGATGTCGGACGGGTTTTAGTGTCGGCAGGAGTTTTCAAAATCCGCCCGCGATATTCGCCTGCAATTATACGCATTTATTAAATTGCGAATTTCAAATTACGAATGTCTGAAATGATTTTAAGTCGTAATGAAAGGGTTATCTTCTTTCGTAAAAACTAAGTGCCTTGTCGCCCTGCACAAGCACGCGCCAGCGGTTCATAACGCCAAATTTTTCGGGAAAAAACATTTCTGCATGGTGTTCAATAACTAAAACGCCGTGGGGTTTGAGTGTTGTGCCGCGATTAAAAAAAGCTAATACTTCGTCGTAATTTGTGTCTAACGGCGGATCGAAATAAACGATATCCCAAAAGCGTCGTCGCTTCTGCATCTGCTTTAAAAAAGGCACGGCTTCCATTTCGACAATTTCACCGTGACCGGGTTTAATGCCGCAAGCTTCCAAATTTGTCTTGATAAAGCTGCACATTTTGGCGGAACGCTCGACAAAAGTTCCGAGCAGCGCACCGCGCGAAATCGCCTCGATGCCGACCATTCCACAACCGGCGCAAAGGTCTAAAAACCTTCCAGCCCGTACGCGTCGAAACAAAATCCTAAACATAACTTCGCGCATACGCCGCGTCGTCGGTCTAATTTTTGGCGAAGCAGTGCTTTGCAGATACCTTCCGCGATGCTTTCCGTCGGTTATTTGCATATCCGAAACGATAGGCGGAAGATTTTCCGTTGCCCACGGCTTAAAATTTTTATCTTTCCGGTTAAAACGTACATTTGGTTGAAACCGATTGTTTTTCGTCTCAAGCTTTGGGTTTTTAGGCTGAAATTTTCCGTCTCTCGATTGAAATTTACCGGCGCCGCTTCGCGGTTTTCCATCACGTCTTTGAGTTGTTTCATCACGATTTTGAAATCGCTCGGGCTGTGACTGAAATTGGTTGTCGCCGGGTAAAAATCTCTTCGCCTGGTATGGTTTTTCTCCGTCCTTTTTGTAGCTTCTATTTTGATTGAAAGGTTTCGGTGTTGTGTCTGTCGGCGGTTTTTGTTTATCCATTTTTTCCTACAATTTAATTTACTACCGTGTAAGTTTTTGAATTTTTTAGCTTGAATCGGCACGAAAAAGTTATTTTAGACTATTAAGCTACCGGATAAATTGGGCATATAAAAATTGGAAGAATTCCTTAAACTTCTGAAACTTTGATTATTTAAATGTTTATGAAAATGAACAATTATCAATGTTTTATTTAAAAAACCAAACGAGATTGAAAAATCATATTGGAAATATAATCAAATATTGAACAAGTTTTCAATTGCCGAAAGTCTTTTTATTTTGAAAATTGTAAATTTTTATCCGATGCCGGCGAGACGAAAGCGTGCGTCGGCTCTGGCGGTTTCGATAAGCCTTGAAGTTTCTTGAGTTAAACGCTTTGAAGTAAGATAAAATTCGGCTTCTTGACGCGCTTTGTCCAGAATTTCCAAATCACGGATTATGTTTCCGATTTTAAAAGTTTGCACGCCGGACTGACGAGTTCCCAAGATTTCACCTTGCCCGCGAATTTCCAAATCTTTTTCGGCAATCCGAAAACCGTCGGTTGTCTCTTCCATAATTCCCAAACGCTCACGCGCGACAGCAGTTTTTTTATCGCCCGTCAAAAGCACGCAAAAAGATTGTTCCGCGCCGCGCCCGACGCGCCCGCGAAGCTGGTGCAGTTGCGACAGACCAAAACGTTCGGCGTGTTCGATAATCATCAGAGAAGCATTCGGCACGTCAACTCCAACTTCGATAACGGTTGTCGAAACCAAGATATTAAGTTCTCCGCTGACGAATTCCTGCATTATTTCTTCTTTTCCAGCGCCTTTCATCTTGCCGTGGAGAAGTCCTATTTTATAGTTTGGAAAAACCTTGTCGCGCAGTTCTTCAAACATTTTTGTCGCCGCCTTCAAATCCATTTTCTCCGATTCTTCAATCAGCGGATAAACGATATAAACCTGGCGACCGAGCGCAATTTCTCTCTCAATTCCTTTATAAACGCCCTCGCGTTTATCTTCGCCGACGACAACGGTTTTTATCGGCGTGCGTCCGGGCGGCAATTCGTCAATTACGGAAACTTCCAAATCGCCGTAAACCGTCATCGCCAGCGAGCGCGGAATCGGCGTAGCAGTCATAACCAAAATATCGGGACGAAGCCCGCGCGCGGTTAATTCGGCGCGCTGCATTACGCCGAAACGGTGCTGCTCATCAACGATTGCCAAACCTAACTTCTCAAATTCGACAGCATCTTGAATAACGGCGTGCGTTCCGATAACGGCGTGGATTTCGCCTTCGGCAATCGCTTTTTGAACTTTGCGTTTTTCGGCGGCGCGAAGACTTCCAATCAGTAGATCAACTCGGTAATTCGTGTCTGCAAAAATTTTTTTGGCATTTCGCGCGTGTTGTTCGGCTAAAATTTCCGTCGGCGCCATCAGAGCGGTCTGATAACCGTTTTCCATCGCGGCGAACATCGCCAGAAACGCAATAATCGTTTTGCCGCTGCCGACATCGCCCTGCACTAGACGATTCATCGGCGCATCCGACTGCATATCATCGAAAATGCGTTTGATGACACGCTCCTGCGCGCCTGTCAAACTAAAAGGCAAAAGATTTTTTATTCGTTCAAACGTGCGTTCGGAAATTTCTATAATCGTACCTTTCGGTTCTTTTCGGCGCTCGCCGCGCTTGAGTTGCAGGGCAAACGAAACCCAGAAAAATTCCTCGAAAATAAGACGCTTGTGAGCGTTGCTGCGCGCGGCGGCATAATCATTGATGCTGCAATCTTCGGGCGGAAAATGAATTTCTTCGACCGCCTGGGCGCGCGTGATGAGATTTTGCCGTTCGCACAAATCCTTTGGCAGAGTTTCTTTGATAGAAGATTTATCGAGGTTTTGCAGAACGTTGTAAATGATTTCGCGCAATCTTTTCGTTTGAAAAACCCCAAGTTTGCGATAAACCGGCACGCGCCGTCCGGTATGAATCATCGCAAATTCGGGATTGCCTGAATCTTCTTCCAAAAAATCTTCGTCGGCATTTTTGTTGTCGGATTCAAAATTCTGCTCGCCGTCTTCTGCTGCATTCGATAAATTCTTTAACAATCCAAACTCGTTATAATCTTGTTCCGAGCGCAAAATTTCCAATTCGTCCGGTTTATTTATTCGCAACGCAAACGTATTTTTCCGCGCGTCCCATTCCCATTTGCCGTAAGCGACAAAGCGCGTGCCGCGTTCAAATCGTTCTTTCCAGTAGTTGACGATGCGATATGCGCCTTTGCCGGAAACAAACCACCAGACGACGACGGGTTTTCTGGTTCGCTCAAAATCGCCGCCGGTAATTTCAAAAATAAAAAGCGGAGGTGCTTTCGGTCCGCGATTTTTGCCGACTTGAAAACCGCCTGCAACGCGCGCGTAAAGCTCAATTGACGCTTCCAAACCCTCGTAAAGTTCGTCAATTTGAATCAAATTCGAGCGGTCTTCATAGCGCATCGGGAAATAATTCAAAAGGTCTTCAATGACCACATCGGTTAAATCGTTTTTGTATGTAAAAGCGGCAACTGCCATCGCCAATTTGAGCGCCATTGCGACGGACAAGCCTAAAATTTCAAATTCGTGAAGTTCGACAAGCGGCGTTTGAAGTTTGAGTTTCATCGAAAGAATTTTAGCACAGAAGGTTAAGGAAAATATGGCAAACTTCGTCAGTTTAAACATCGAAATTTATATGCCGAAGCAAAACAAATCCGACGCCTTGTAAATTGTTCTTAAAGCTAAAGTCTTTTTTGTAAAACCCAATCAATTTGTGGGTCGGAGCCGAGTTGAAAAATGTGTTCGCCGCATTTTTCAAAGCCAAATTTGGCGTAAAATTTCTGCGCCCGAAAATTAAATTCCCAGACGCCAAGCCAAATAAAATCGGAATTTTCCTCACGCGCAAAATCTAAACAAGCGTTCATTAATTTTGCGCCGATGCCTTTGCCAATGAATTCCTGCAAAGCATAGAGACGGCAAAGTTCAATCGGATTTTTCGCTTGGACGCATTTTTCCGCAGAGTTTATTTGCAATTTAGCGTAGCCGACGGCTTTGTCTTCAATTTCCGCGATAAAAATTGTAACGTCTTTGCCAGTTAAATCCATTCTAGTCGCTTCGGCGGTGAAATTTTCGTTCATATAAACCCGCATATCTTCGGGCTTGTTTCTCTGGTCGCTGGCAAAAGCGTCGAAGAAACTCGCCGCTCCGATGTCGGCAAGCGTTTGAGCATCGGCGAGCGCCGCAAATCTAATATTAACCGTCGAATTCATCTATTTTCCGTAAAGAACCCAAGCGCGTCGTTGTGAACGATAACGGCATCGGAACTTTTTTGCAGAGCCGCTTGAAATTTATCGTTAAAATTTTCGTCCGCATCTTCAAAATTGAGTAAACCGCGTACTTCATGCAGCAATGCCTTTGCTTCCGGTTCGCTTGCCGGTCGGCGCACGGAAGCGGTTTCGTCAATCAACGCGACGAGCGAGGAAATTTTTCGCAGCCAGGCAAAATGCACATCGTTTAAAACGAGTTGAAGGTAATGATTCGGATTTGTAATCGCGCCGTTTTTCGTTTCATATTCGATTTTTGCATCTTCGAGCAATGTTTTATGAAGGCGCAGCAGCGATTTGCTCAAATCTTTCATATTACGGCGCGTCCGGTCGGTTAAAGCGTCATGTCCATTTTCAAATTTCGGTTCCATTACTTTATTTTAGCGTAAAGGCTTGAAATCAAACCACAAGAAAAAAACCTTTCTGACAAATTCCTTCAGAATATTAAAAAAGGTTAGTAATTTGATTGACGAACGAGTATTTTTATAATATCAAAAAAACTGACGTAGAATAAATTTTGAGAAAATATGCATGAATTTGAAAATTTTCGGCTCGAAAAATCTGCGATAAAGCCAGATAAAGCCTTACCGGAATTTACCGATTCGTTTGCTTTCGACCAAAAGCTTTTTGAAGCTGATATTCGGGTGAGCATCGCGTATTGCGACGCGTTGTTTGACGCAGGAGTTTTAACGCGCACCGAAGCTGAACGCATAAAAAACGGGCTTCAAGCTATTCTAAAACGTTCGGAATACGACAAAAATTATTTTAACGAATCTCCCGTCGAAAACGTTCATTCATTCGTCGAAGCCAAACTCATACAACTAATCGGCGACGCCGGTCGCAAACTTCAGATTGGCAGCAGTCGATGCGACCAGGCGGTAACTGCTTTTCGTTTGTGGCTCAGAGAGGAAATAGAGAAAATTTCAATTCTCGCGCGACAGTTGCAGGCGGCTTTTATAAACGCGGCAGAAAGGCAGCGTGAGGCAATTTTACCCGGTTACGCGCATCTACAGCGAGCGCAGCCGATACTTTGGGCGCATTGGTGTCTGGCGTATTTTGAAATGCTGGCGCGCGACAGAGAACGACTCGATGAAGTTTGGCGGCGCGTTAACGTTTTGCCGCTCGGTTCGGCGAATGCGGCGGGAACGAATTTTGAAATTGATCGTGAAGAGGTTGCCGGAAATTTAGGTTTTGAAGGCGTGTCATTAAATAGTGTGGACGCTGTTTCCGACCGGGATTTTGCGGTTGAATTCGTCGGCGCGTGCGCTTTGCTGATGGTGCATCTCTCGCGTCTGGCGGAAGATTTAATTCTTTACGCCTCCAAAGAATTTCAATTTATAGAACTCGGCGGCGCAGACGCGACTGTTTCAAATTTGTCATCGCGAAAGAATAACATCGATAGATTAGAGATTGTGCGCGGCAAAGCCGGACGCATTTTCGGTCATCAAATTGCGCTGCTGACAACGCATAAACGTTTGCCGATGGCTTATAGCAAAGATTTACAGGAAGACAACGAAGCGGTTTTCGATACGGTTGATACGGTGAAAATTTGTTTGCAGACGGCGGCGGATGTTTTGAACGGAATGCGCGTCAGAGAAGAAAAAACTCGTGCGGCGGCAGCCGAAGGTTATTTCAATGCAGGCGAACTCGCCGATTATTTGGTGCAAAAAGATGTTCCCGTTCAAATTGCCGACCAAACGGTTCAAAGCATTTTGTCTTACGCTGTTTCAAAGGGAAAGCAACTGAACGAATTAAGTCTGGCTGAAATGCAAAATTTCTCGGCGCAAATAGAAAACGATATTTACAGTGTTTTAAGTTTGGAACAAACTCTGGCAAACAAATCTCAAATCGGCGGAACAGCGCCGGAAAGAGTTTACGAAGCGCTCGAAGCAGCACTGATTTCTCTGGAAATGGAAGAATAATTTTATTTTAGAAGGTTTATAAAAATAGCTATTCGATTTAGATAATTTATTAAAAACACGTAATATTTTGGTATTTGGAAAATGCACAAATTCGTTCGCAGTCTTTTAACCGAGTGGCGCAAACTAGGTTTGCCTTTTTCCGATGAAACCTTTGTCGTCGCGGTTTCGGGCGGCGCGGATTCGGTAAGTCTGGCGTTGGCTTTAAATGAATTAGAAAGACTGGGAAAACTGAATTTACGTTTCGTTATCGCGCATTTTAATCACAATTTACGCGGCGAGGAAAGCGACGAGGACGAACGCTTTATCAGAAATTTTGCGGAAAATTTCGACTTTGAACTCGCTTGCGGCAAAATCCAGAATCCAGAATCAACAATCGAAAATCAAATTGGCAATCTCGAACAGAATGCTCGTTTTGCCCGGTATGATTTCTTGCGTCAGACGGCTGAAAATCTTCGTGCTTTTGGAATTTTGACCGCGCACACGCTCAACGACCAGGCGGAAACTTTTCTGCTGAATCTAATTCGCGGAAGCGGTTTGGAGGGTTTGGGCGGAATAAAAACGGTAAGAGATTTTGAGCTGCACATTCCAGATTCAAAAAACGAAAACCTCCAATCAGAGACGGAAGATTTTCAATCAAAATCCAACATCCAAAATCCAACATCCAAAATCCTTCTGGTTCGTCCTTTGTTAAAATGGGCAAGACGCGAGGCGACGGAAAATTTCTGTCGCGAAAACAAAATCGAGTTTCGGTCAGATTCGATGAATGAAAATTTGGCGTTTCGGCGTGTGCGAATTAGAAAAGTTTTGCTGCCTCTTTTGGAAGATTTCAATCCGAAAATTGTTGAAACGCTGGCAAAAACAGCGAATTTGTTGCAGGAAGATTTCAGCCAAATAAAAAACTCGGCTAACTTCGCCGCCGGAAATTTTCAGTGGAAAGAGCCGAACAGCGCAAATATCTTAAATCTAAAAGAATTTAAGAATTTATTTCCCTCGATGCGCCGACAGATTTTGCGCGAGTGGCTGAAAAATTGTCGCGGCGGTTTGCAAAAATTGGATTCAAAACATTTGGAAGCAATCGAAAATTTAATACGAGGCCGGCGAAGCGGCAGGACAATCGAATTGCCAAACGGTGAAACAGTTATAAAAAGACAGGGGAAATTATTTTTTGAAAAAACAAAGGTTGAAAAAAGCCGGACGGAGAACTACAATCAAGGATTAGATTTTACAAAGGGCGAAAACGCTATCGAGAACAACGATTGAAAGGAAACTTTCATCAAAAGTTTGTAACCGAAATTATAAAGTTAAACTTTCGAGCGGTAAAAAAGAAAGTTAATTTTTGGAGGCACAAAAGTTGAGTTCTAAAGCAAAGCAAGTTTTATTGTGGTTAATGATTATTTCCACGGCGATGTTGTTTGTTTATTTTTTGCAAGGTAAGCAAACCACGAATCCACAGGAATTAACCGTTGACCAGGCTATTACGCGAATCAAAAACAAGGAAATAAAAGAGACGGGTTTTAAAGCGTCTCAAGTTGATTTGACGGACAGCAACGGAAAAAAATATTTTACATATATCGGTAGCGACGCGACGCGCGAGGCAATCCTCAAATCCGTGACTGAGATAAACGACGGCAATCCTAGTTTTATAAAAAACACGGACGAGCCGCAATCGAGCGGCTGGGGTTGGCTTATGCTGATTAACTTCCTGCCGTTTCTATTGCTCATCGGACTTGTGGCTTTTACGCTGCGCCAAATGCAGGCTGGCGGCAACAAAGCGCTGAGTTTTGGAAAATCACGCGCCAAATTACTCAATAATCAGCAAAAGCGCGTTACGTTCAAAGACGTTGCTGGAGTTGACGAAGCCAAAGAAGAACTCGAAGAGATAATCGAATTCTTGAAAGACCCGCAAAAATTCCAAAAACTCGGCGGTAAAATTCCGAAAGGCGTTTTGATGGTCGGACCTCCGGGAACAGGAAAAACGCTGCTTGCTAAAGCCATCGCGGGCGAAGCAAATGTTCCGTTTTTCTCGATTTCAGGTTCGGATTTTGTGGAAATGTTCGTCGGAGTCGGTGCCAGCCGCGTTCGTGATTTGTTCGAACAAGGCAAGAAGAACGCGCCGTGCATTGTCTTTATTGACGAGATTGATGCCGTCGGCAGACACCGCGGCGCAGGTTTAGGCGGCGGACACGATGAACGCGAACAAACCTTGAATCAACTGCTTGTCGAAATGGACGGTTTTGAATCAAACGACGGAGTTATCCTGGTCGCATCGACAAACCGCCCGGACGTTCTTGACCCGGCACTTCTTCGACCCGGACGCTTTGACCGGCGCGTTGTCGTCGGCAGACCGGACGTAAGAGGACGCGAAGGTATTTTGAAAGTTCACACGCGCAAAATTCCGCTTGATGAAAACGTCAACATTAACGTGATTGCGCGCGGAACACCTGGATTTACCGGCGCAGACCTTGCCAATATCGTCAACGAAGCGGCTTTGAATGCGGCACGTTACAACAAAAAGGTTGTAGGAATGACAGATTTTGAAATCGCCAAAGATAAGGTGATGATGGGCGCCGAACGCAAGAGTATGGTTTTGTCGGACGAGGAAAAGAAATTAACCGCTTACCACGAAGCCGGACACACGCTCGTCGGTCTGAAAGTTCCGTCGGCTGACCCGGTTCATAAAGTTTCGATTATACCGCGCGGAATGGCGCTCGGCGTAACGCAGCAATTGCCGGAAGCCGACCGTCACAGTTACACGAGAGAACATCTGACGAGTCAAATTGCGATTTTGATGGGCGGACGTATAGCCGAAGAACTTTATCTCGGTGCAAATAATATTACGACCGGCGCGTCGAATGACATCGAGCGTGCGACCGAACTTGCCCGTTCGATGGTTTGCGAATATGGAATGAGCGAACTTGGACCTCTTACATTTGGCAAAAAAGAAGAACAAATCTTTTTGGGTCGGGAAATCTCGCAGCATCGAGATTACTCTGAAGATACTGCTATAAAAATTGATCAGGAAGTTAGGAAAATTATCGGCGGTCAATACGAGTATGCCAAGCAAATCATTAGCGCAAACAATGATGCAATGATGCGTTTGACCGAAGCATTAATCGAGCGCGAAACGCTTGACGGCGTGCAAATCAGGCGTCTAGTTGCCGGTCTTCCTTTAGACGATGAAGGTTCTTCTCCTACCTCGTCGGATGATGAAGGCGGAACAAAGACGCAGGAAGAAACTTCGCGCAATCCTTTCAAAAATCCGATTCTGCCGCCGATTACCGGAAATAATCCGGCGACGGCTTAGAAAAGTGAAAAATATATTCAAAAAAAGGCGACGTGAAAATTTTCACGTCGCCTTTTTTTGAATATATTTTTGCTTACTTGCTGGACAAGACTTGTTCTAACCTTTTAACTAACTGACTTTGCGGATTAATCTCCTCGAGTTGTGACAAAATTTTTGCGGCTTGCTCGGCATCGCCTTTTTTGAAATAAGCAATTGCCAAGTTGTAAAGCGTCGGTTCATATTTCGGATGAGTTTGCAGCCCGGTTTGGAATTCTTTTATCGCCCGGTCGAAATCCGGCTTTTCACGTTCGACAAAAGTTATACCCAAATCGGTTCGGACATTTATATCGTCGGGCTTTGTGTTTAACGCTTGGACATACCATTTTTCCGCTTTCTCAAATCTTCCGATGTCGAAATAAGCGTTTCCGAGCTTTACAATATTTTCATATTCTTTTGGATTGATTTGTTCGGCTTTATCAAAAAATTCCTTTGCTTTGTCCAGACCTCTAATTTGTAGATATATATTTCCGGCTTGTATCTGCGCGTCGAAATTGGCTGGTTCGTTCCTGGCTCTATCAAGTTTTTCAGAAACTTCCGGTAACGGCTTGCCTTGCGTTTGTGGTTCTTTGATGTCGGCGGCTTGTGTCTGCTGTTGCGGAAAAGACGGATTTACCGTGTTTTGCCGAGGATTTTGTTGCTCTGAAATTTCGCGCCGATTGATAGTGTTGGCTATGTAAAATCCGATGATAAGACCGGCAATCAAACCGCAAACGCCGAATAAATTTTTTTTTTGCATTGAAACAAATTGCCGCAAACAACACAAAATTCGCAAAAATGTATTTTGTTCTTTTGTGTTGTTTGCGGTTAAAATTTATGCGTAACTATGCAATCCCGGAAGCAGATAGCTAACGCCTAAATAAGTAAAAATTACTAATAAAAAGCCGACGATTGCAAAATAAGCGGAACTTCTGCCCGACCAGCCGCGCGAGATTCGAGTGTGCAGAAACGCGGCGTAAGTCAGCCAGGCAATAAGAGCGCCGGTTTCCTTCGAGTCAAAGCCCCAGGGTCTGCCCCACGATTCATTTGCCCAAATCGCGCCCGTGATAAGAAGCATTGCAAGACCGGCAAAAGCGAGACACGCGGTTTTATACATCAAACCGTCGAGCGCATCAAGCGAGGGAAGTCTTTCGATTAATTTTTCTGTGCGAAAGCCGAACAAAATTACAAAAAACGTTCCCGCCAGAGCCGTTATCAAACCGGAGAGTTCGACAGGATTCGTGTTCAAGCTCAAAAACATCTTTTCGTAGTTCAATTGCAGATATTGCTTCGCCGTCAGTTCGAATTCGGTCGGCGATAGAGCGGCAAATTCCTGTGCCGATAGTCCTTGTTTGGAAGCGATTTCTTTCCCGGCGGTTATAAACTGACTTTGATTTTGCGTCAATTGCGTGCTTATTTTCGCACTAATATCAGTTGTCGATTTTATACCCGAAACCAACAAAGCAATTGCTAAAATTTGCGCAACTAAAGAAAGTTTCAATAACAAATGCCCGATTTTTTTCGCGCCTTCATTGTTTTGATACAGAAATATTAAAAAAGAAATGATAACGCCGACAAGTAAAATACCCGACAAGACAAGCATTGTTCCGACATACGGAATTTCCAGGCGAAACGGGGTCGAAAAAGGTTTTGCGCCGCTCGTCGAACCAGGCACGAAAAGCCCTGCGCGGTAAACGAATTCGGTAAAAACAGAAAACTTGCTGACGGTTGCAATCACGGCAAGCGCAAAAACGCTCGACCAAATCGCCATAGCTTCAACTTTTACTCGATCTTTTAACAAATAAATCACAGCGACGGCAAAGCAAACGAGCGCCACACCGTAACTTAAAGATGCAACGCCGACGTGAATCGGTCGCCAGTAAGAATCCAAAACAGGCGGCAAATCGATAAATTCAGGTCCGATAAATCTGGCGAGTGTTAAAATAATAGCGGCAAGCGGAAGCGTAAACGCGCTCAGAAATTCAAACTTCTTGCGGTTTGCTATCAAAAGCGTCGTAATGCCCGCGCCGAACGCAAAGGCGAGACTCAAATCATACAAATTGGCAAACGGAATGTAGCGGAAAAACCAAGGCGTTTCCATATTTCCGCCCGCGCGAAGCATTGCAATTTCGCGGTCGTACGCGCCGACCCAGCGTACGAGCCAGCTCGAAAGATTGAAAAAAACGCCGAGCGCACCGCTCCACAAACCGATTTTCCGCGCCATTTCAGACGGCGCGTAAAGATTCGTCAGTTGAAAAAGCGCGGCGAAAATGTAACAGGCGAGCGCAATCATCATCAGCGCGCCGTCGGAGATAAATTTTCCGCCGACTTCGATACGCAGAAACAGCATCAGAAACGCACCGGCGATCGTTAAAATTGCAGGCAAATACCCAAAGCCGGAAAAGCCTACATTTTTTGTTTCTCTAATTTTGTTGGCAGTTAAAACTTGCGACATATTTTTTATAAGTGGTTAATAAATTAGCAAAGAAGAAAGCTATTTAATGTTTACGATTCGCTGTTTACCATTCAGTTTGTGGTTAGATTTTGTTTTAGCTTCTCAAATTTATCTTCTAAACCTTGTTCGTTTCTATTTGTGTGTCCGCCGAGAATAACTTGAAAGTTTCCCGCATCCGTTTTTTCAATCAAAGCCCAAATGCGTCGATGCGAGATAAAAAACACAAACATTAGCGCGCCGATTAAACCGAATCCGCCGAGATACCAGGCGACGAATGCACCATTAAACGGGTCGTATTTTATCGAAAGGACATGCGCGAGCGGAGATTTTTCAAATTCGGTCAGCCGCCATTTGTAACCGGCAACCGGCGCGCCGACCGGGATATTGTCGGGCATTTTTCTGCCGAAGGCATAAGCCGATTTTTTCTCGCCATCAGGTGTTGTAATATTCAATTTGACCGCCGGATTGTTATATTCGGCAGAGCGCGTGTCAGGCTGCGAGCCGTTTAAAATAAAATCAGGGAAAAACGCTTCGTAATCTATTTTTGTTCCGTCCGCCAAATTCGCAGAACCATTTCGCGCCAGATTTAATTTTAATGGTTCTCCACCCGTTTGCGGCGCAACTTCCAGAGTCATATTACGCGCACTTCCGACTGTAATTGCGCTTGCCTGGAAAAATCTATAGCCGCGATAAGCGAAGGGTTTATTAAGACTTACGTCGGCAACAGTTTTGCCGTATTGCGGGTCATCGATTTCAATTCGCGTGCGCCAATCGAGCGTGTTGTTAATTCCAATCGAGCCTTTTGGGTCAATCAATTTTTGCTCTATATCGGTGCAATTAATCGTAAAAGGCAAACTGACGACGTAACGCTCCTGCTTATCCAGATTAAATTCAATCATCTGGATTTCATTCGTCGTCTGTCCTGGCATCATTCGCACGTCAGCGTCAAAACCGGTTTGCAGCGCGACGAAATGTCCTAAAAAGAGAGTTAGAAGCGCGACGTGAACGATATATGCGCCCAGACGATTCCATTTACCGCTTTCGCCGAAAACGAAAAGTTGATTTTTTTTCTCGCTGACAATCGGTTTAAGTCCGTGCGATTTGAAAACATGACTGATTTTTTCGACAATTTCCTTTTCGCTCGCGCCGTGCATTTCGACGATCGCGTTTTGCTTTTGACCGAGCAGCCATTTTCTCGAAGCATCGAGTTTCGGGCGTGAGATATATGACCAAGCCGACGGAAAACGATCAATCGAAGCCAGAACGATATTGAGCGACAATACCAAAAGGAGTAGATTAAAATACCAACTGTGGTAAATGTCGAATAGTTTCAAATAACCATAGACAGTTTTTTCCGCAGGCGTCAGAGATGCGTAATAAGCGTCGAAACCGTTGACGTTTTGCTGAATGACAAGCATTCCGACCATTGCCAGCGCAACCAGAATGCACAGCAAAACGACGCCGAAACGTACCGAGCTTAAAAAATCCAAAACGCGATTTAAAACGGGTGCGGTTTTCGGTTTAGAAATTTCTCGTGTGTTTTCCTTTATTATTTCTTCGGCGGCAAACATCTTCTTTATTGCTTTTCGATTTGATAATAAAAATCATAACTTAGCCGATTTTATTTGTCATCTTCAAAAAAATTAGTTTGACTGTTAAGAAAAAGAAGTTTCGCTTTGAGGTTTGAGGTTTGGAAAAATACAAAAGGCAAGTTATTCTTACATTTATCAAATCTGTTGAACAAATCCTAAATGGAAGTAATCACAGCCGAAATACAGGAAGCAAAAGCAGTGAGTTTGCGCGAAAAACTTGCCGCTTATCTTGAACTGACTAAACCGCGAATCGCGTTGCTGCTGGTTCTGACATCGGCGGCGGGTTTTTATCTGGGCGCAGACGCAGGCTTTAATTTTGTGCTGTTCGTCAATTCGATGATTGGCATAATGCTGCTTGCTTTCGGTGTTGCGACCTTAAATCAATTTGTCGAAAGAGAAACCGACAAACTTATGGAGCGAACGGCAAAACGCCCTTTGCCGACAAAAAAAATAACTCCGGCGGAAGCGTTAATCTTTGGCATTTCGCTAACTTTTGTTGCGGAAATTTACTTAGCCTTTTTGGTTAATGGATTGACTGCGTTTCTCGGTTTGATTGTCATCGTCGGTTACGTTTTTCTTTACACGCCTTTGAAAACCAAAACGTCGGCGTCGACGGCAATCGGCGCTTTGCCGGGCGCACTTCCGCCGCTAATGGGTTTTACCGCTGCCGCAAATGAAATCACATTAGGAGCTTGGGTTTTGTTTGCGATGCTTTTTTTGTGGCAGTTTCCACATTTTCTGGCAATCGCGTGGATGTATCGTGAGCAATACGCGAAAGCGGGAATTTTGATGCTTCCCGTCGTGGAGCCGGAAGGAAAAATTACGGCGCGGCAAATGGTGATTTTTACCGTTCTGCTTCTCCCGGTCAGCATTACTCCGTTTTTTATTTATGACTTTGCCGGTCATCAGATGGCTGGGTGGATCTATCTGGTCGGCACAAGCATTTTAGGAATTTGGTTTTTAACAGCAAGCATCGAAGCGGCGCGCGCCAAAACCGTCGAAAAAGCGCGCAAACTCCTTTTTGTTTCCATTTTATATCTGCCGATTGTTTTTGCATTAATGGTTTTTGACCATAAATAGATTTCAAGTTTTTAGTTTCAAGTTATGAAAGTTGGAACAGCCGAGACAACTGTCGAAGAAAAGAAAAAAATAAAAAAGCTAACTGGCTTGAGCGGTGGAACAAGTTCAAACGGCGGAAGGCGAAATAATGGCGGAGGCGGAGGCGGCAGCGACGGTGGCGATAACAACAATCAAGATTATTTAGGAGATACGGAAAGATATTCGTCCGATAAGTTTCGAATCGGAATGTGGTTTTTGCTGCTTGTCGTTTTGATGACTTTCGGCGGCTTGATTAGCTCGTATATTGTTCTTGCAACCAACGGCGCTCTGGAATGGAAGCCTTTTGCTTTACCTGTCCAGATTTGGCTAAGCACATTATTGATAATTGCAAGCAGTTTTACTTACACAATCGCTCAAAAATCTCTCCACGCCGAAAATCAAACAAAAGCGAAAAACTGGCTGCTGGCGACGACCGTTCTGGGCGCGATGTTTATTTCTTCGCAAATTTTAGCCTGGGTTGCGCTGGTCGGACGCGGCATTTATGTCGCCAGTAATCCTTATGCGGGGTTTTTCTATATTCTGACGGCGGTTCACGCGCTTCACGTTCTCGGCGGAGTCTGCACGCTTGGCTACATCGTTTTGCGAACGTGGAATGAAACTTCTTCTCACGATGAATTAACGAGACGCAAATCAATTTCAACAGCCGTTGGCTGGTATTGGCATTTTATGGACGGTCTATGGATTGTTTTGTTTCTTTTGCTCGGTTTTTGGAAATAGATTTATGGAAGCGGTCGCCACGACAAATCAAGAGAAAAAATCAAAAACATTTATAAACATAATTTCGATCGTCGTACCGATTGCAGTTGCCATACTTCTCGGTTTGCCGAACAAACTTGATTTGGGCGCGTGGACGAAAACCTTACCGCACGTTATCGGTTTTATCAATATTTTAACGACGGTTGCTTTAATCTTCGGGTTAATTTTTATTCGTTTGAAAAAAGTTGACGCGCACCGAACAATGATGAGCATATCTTTCGGTTTAGGCGCTTTTTTTCTGATTTGTTACGTGCTGTATCATCTGACAAATTCCGCTAATCGGTTCGGCGGTGAAGGTTTTGTTCGCTCAGTTTATTTCTTTGTTTTAATAACCCACGTCGCGCTTTCGCTCGTTGTTTTGCCGCTCGTTTTGCGAGCAATGTTTTACGCCGTTACAAAACAATTTGCGCTTCATAAAAAACTCGTTAGATTTGCTTATCCTATTTGGCTTTATGTTTCCATGACCGGCGTGATCGTCTATCTTCTTGTTTATCAGTTATATCCGGCTAAATAAAAAAATAGTTTAAATTCTTGCGAAAATAAAAATCAGGTGTTATATTATTTTTGTTGAAAACTTAATCGCCGAAGTTGATTGACTTATAAATCAACGCGGGGGAACCAACGTATTAAAGAAATTTAATACACGGGGCGAAGCGTTTTGCTAAAGAAAACGCGGGGACAACTTCTTCTTCGTTCCTAGCCCGACAGCTAACCTCGTAGGTGGGTGAAGAAGACACGAGAATTTTTGCCGTTACAAGCGCGATTTTGTGTGTGCTTCGTGCCTTTGATTTTTTTCAACAAATCAAACGAGACATCCAGTCTTCTCAAAGAAAAGCAAAAAGTTCCGCATCGCGCGATGCGGAACTTTTTGTGTGTTCAGCCTTAGTGTCTGATTTTATAAAAACTACAAATAATTTACCAATTTGAGCGGAATTTTTTCTTCTCTGTCGAGCATAATTTTGCTCGGCTTTTCATCGAATTTTAATGAAAAGGTTTCCGTTCGTTTTTTGATTTCAATCGCTTGATTTTGTGTTCCCTTTGCGGTTGTAATTTCGACATTTATCGGCAAGCGAAAAGCCGAAGGCGTTTTAGAGTCTGGTATTTGTGTTTGAGTTACAGTTAGATTCAAGGTTTTCGTTCTCGGATTGTAATTATGTCTGACCGACAGTTTCGGGTAACCTGCGCCGTAAACCCATTGCGAGAAAAACCAATCCAAACTCATACCCGAAGTTTCTTCCATCGCTGTTTGTAAATTTTTCGATTCGACGTTTTGAAATTTGTGGCGGTTGAGATAAACATTTATGGCTTTCCAAAAATTTTCCGTCCCGACCGTTTCGCGTAAAGTATGAATAACGGCGCCGCCTTTTTGATAAGTTATAGAGGCGTTATTTAAATTGAATAAATCTTCGTCGGGGCGCGCCGCTTTGAAAAAAAGTCCGTGACGGTTGCGGCTAACAGCGTCAGACGCCATAAATTGGAGTGCGTTTTCCCGAACTTTCCGCAAATAATCCTCCCGACCGAAAATCTTTTCGCGGTAAGCCGCTTCCATAAAAGTAGCAAATCCTTCATTTAGCCACAGTTCAGACCAATTTTTACACGTTACGAGGTTGCCGAACCAGGAATGCGCGAGTTCGTGAGAAACTAAATCCATGACGTTTCCTTCCGGCGTGAACAATATTTCCGTGTCAGCCATCGTCGTCGCAGTAATGTTTTCCATCCCGCCAAATTGAAAGTTCGACACGATTGTTTGGTCATATTTGTTATATGGAAAATCAATAGCCGTAAGCTGTTCATAAACCCGTATCATTTCTTTGGTTCTTGCATAAACGGTCGGTATGGTCGCATTTGTCTCCGGTAAAACGGTAAAACTCATCGGAGTATTTTCCTTTGCATAAACGTAATATCCGAGCGGAATATTCTTGTATGTTTCGACAAATTTCTTGTAAGTTCCGACAACGAATGATGTTAGATAAGACGAATGAGCAACCGACATTTTGTAATGAAATGTTCGCGTGCCGTTTGCGTTTTCCGTAGTTTCCAGCAGCTCGCCGTTCCCGATTGCCGTTTCGCCTTTTTCGACAGTGATAAATTCCTCGCTGGTAGCTTTGTCATCGGGAAAATCATAGGAGGGAAACCAAAAATGCGCTTCTTCAGATTCGCCTTGCGACCAGACTTGCGAGTCGCGGACGACTTTACCGTCTTCGCGGTGAGCGTCAATAAAATAAACGCCTTTTTTCGGCTTTGTCGTCGAATATTTGAATCGGACGGAAATTAATTCATCCGGCGAATACGTTTTATCGAGACTGACAATAACCTTTTCGCCAATTGTTTTATATTCGAGATTTTTATTTTGCGGCTCTAAAACCACCGACGCGAATTTTAAATTTGCCGCGTCTAATTCGATTGTTTTGAAATTACCTTTGAGCGGTTTGAATTGAACGGTTGTGTCACCGAAAACAACCTTATTGCTGCGGTCAAAACTGACACGAATAACATAATGCTGCACGTCGTAAGTCCTAATGCGCGTGTAATCGGGCTGCGGAGTTTGCGCAAAACTCAGAAAAACAAAAAACAATAATATAAAGAAAACAGAAAACGTGCGGTAAAATTTTTGTATTATCATAAATTCACTAAATATAAAGAATGTAAAATATTATTAGAGACAAAATAAATCTTTCGCAAAGATTATTTGATGCTTTATTTTGTAAACCAGGTAAAAGAAAAAACGCCGTTTTACGCAAATAACAGAAGACAAAAACAAGCATATCTTTCTTTTTTACGTTCCGACGTTCTACCTTTTTGTCTAAAAAGGTTGAGTTAAATTTTATGCACCAGTCGCATCCGTAATTACAGCTCCCGCAGCATTATTTTTGACCGATTGAATACCGTTTTCCATTGCCGCTCCTGACGAATAAGTTTCGCTTTTGCCGATTTGCTCGCCGTTCGCAGCTTTCAAAACAAAATACGAGGCGCCGTTTTTGTCGGTTTTTCGCTCGAAACGATTTTCGTCCGAAGCGTTGCTTATGACCGATTCCGCGCCTTGTCTTGCTTTGGCTTGGCTTTCGTAAGATTCGCTCGAAAAAATGATTTCACCGTTTCCGGCTTTTAAGTTAAAGCGAAAACCGCCGTTCGCTGATTTTAGAATTTCAAATTTTCCTGCCATTTTTCTTCACTCCTAATTATTTGAATTGAAATATTTAATCAGTCGAAAGAATAACACGGGATTTGTAAAAGCAAAATTTTTTTGTGGAAAAAAAAGATTTTAAAGTAAAAAAAGTATTGAGTTGCGAGTGAGGTGTTTTCGGCTTTTGGAGAAAGCTGACGGTTTTTCACTACTCAATACTTTTTCAATTACGAACTTCAAATTACAGACGTCTTTTTTAATTCGTAATTGGTAACCGATAATTAATTTTATCCTGCGCGGCGCATCGGTTGTTGAACTTCAACAGTTTGCTGTTTTTGCATATCCTGAACATGTTGGATAAAGCCGGAAGCCGCACGTTTTGAAAGCTCGTCGGTTTTGCATTGCATAACGTTCTGACATTCTTCGTCGGCATCAATTCCAGTCTCGCGTGCTAGAGCGCGAATCATTCCGAGTTGTTTCGCCGTAACTAAATCCGAAAGTGATTTTGCAACCGGATTTGCCGGAAAACCGTCGTTTGTCGGTGTCGGCAATGCGCCTTCGCGCTCGATTGTGTCAGATTCCTTTTTATACAAATCACGCGCGATGCCGAATTTAACTGCGGCGCGTTTGAGCGCGTCGTGTTCGGCTTTTTTAATACCGAGTTCACTTTCCGCCGTTCCCGTTCCAATGCCTTCGCGTGTAACGCCGTCAATCGTGATTGCAACCGTTACGGTGAAAATATCGCCGATTTGACGAATGTCTTTGACCGCGTGCGACCAGTTCGGCGCGTTTTCGTCTAAAATATCGGCAACCGTGTGCCATTCGACATAATCGACGTAATGCGTGTTGCCGTTTCTATCGCGCCAGCCTTCGCGTTGTTTTACGAGTTCAGGGTCGACGTTTTTACGAAGCTCGCGCAGCGTCGTAGTAAAATTTAATACATTATTTACAGTTTCGTTCCCGTTCGCTTTTTGTGCAGCCACAAACGGAATTTCTTTCAAGTTTTCTGGTTTCATTTTCTTATCTCCTTGTGTGTTCGCAAGTTGAATCGGTTCGGCGGAATGTTTTTGTTCAGCCTGTCCTTTGGCTGAAGCCTCCATCTGAACTTCTTCTGACTTCTGTTCGTCGCGCTTGGACGTTTCGAATTTGGATTTTGGATTCTGGATTTTGGATTTGTTTTCAAATCCATTTTCCGTATTCGTTTTTTCCAAATCGACGCGCGGCTCAGTTGCGTTTTTGTCTTCTGAAACAACCTGTTTTGGTTTAGCCTCAACTTGAGTTTCAACCTTTACCGGTTCTTTCGCAGCTGATTCGGTATTCTTTGCAACCAAAGCGTATTTAACCGCCAAAATATGCTCGCAGCGAAATGCCAAATCGTTGACAGCCGATTCCTCGAACTCCAAACAATTACAACGAATCTTACCTGCTTCATTGCGCCAGACTTCATATGAAGTTTGTTTGCCGCGCAGAGAAGGCGTCGAAACGCGAAACTTTTCGCCCTCGCGGTTGACTAAACCCATCGCCGCAATTGATTTGGCTCGTTTATCACGCTTTTCCGTTATATTTTTTTCTACTGCTAATGCTGTCATTTTTATCTCCTTTCTCGACGTGCAAATTGTTCTAATTTCAATCATTTGCCGGATGAAAAGTATTACTCGTTTCATCTATGAAACATTGTATCAGAGTAATTTATTTGTTGCAAGTGTGAAACGTAGTGTTGCAACTAAAATTTTTTTGTGTTAATTTCTTTTTAGCAATGACGAGTGGGAAGCGTTGTACACGCTTCGGAGGCTTGCAGAGACTTTTGGAATTGGAGGAAAAATTATGGGTTACAAAAATGAAAGTCTGATAAATACGACGGAACTCGGACGCGCTATCAAGCGACGTCGTGAAGAACTGGGAATGAGCCTGCGCGACGTGGCGGACGCGACCGCGGTTTCAGCTTCGACGCTTTCGCGCATCGAAAACGGAACGGGCAAACCGGATGCCGACAATATCGCGCGTCTGACCGGCTGGCTCGATATGCCGATTGACCGGGTGATGAACAAACATCAGGATAAAAACGAAATTGTCGAAGCGGTTGTTTATTACCCGCATGAAGCGACGCCGGAAATCGTCGAAGCGCATCTTCGAGCCGACAAAAACTTAACGCCGGAGACGGCAAAGGCTTTGTCGGAACTTTTCCGCGTAGCTTACACGCAGTTCAGCCGTCCGAACGAGAAATAAATTTTCGCCAAATTTTATGAAATCAATAACATACATCGAACAAACGCAGACTGAATTTGCTGGCAACAAGGGCTTTGTTGTCGAAACTACATTTGTTTTGTTTTTCCTGGCGGTCGAGTTGGGACAATCTTTCAGTTTCTTTGCTTTAGATAGTTTGTTTCTGAGTTTAACTTTAGTAATGGTTACGGTTTTGCCGTTTTTTCAGTATTCTGGAAATGAAAAACCGAATTTCGCAAACTGGCTTTTAGGCAGAAGTTTAATTATCGCCTTTGCCGTTCTGCTTGGCATGATGTTCAAGCAAACTTTAGGCATTGTTTTGCCGGAAACGTTTCGATTTCTGCCGATGACGCTGCTTATTGCAACAGCAATGATTAGCTGCTACATCCAATTTTACGGTTTTCTAAAACTTCGTTTGGCAAGATAGGCAAAAGGCGTCGACGAAGTGAATAAAAAAGTCCGCGCGTGTTTCGGGCAAACAGGCACGGGCTTTTTTATTTCTGACAATTTCTTTAACGAATTTACTCGTTTGTCTTTCAAAAATGTCTGAAGGTTAATAGAAAAGTCACGGAAAAAATTCGGAATTCAGTCGGTTTATTAACACAAAGTTTTATCGGAATCTTTTATCACGCGACAATTGCTTCTTTTGTGTTAAATTCTATTTGATTTTCTTCGGCAAGCGACAAAGCCTCGTAAATCGCTGTTACCTGTCTGACAAGTTCCAGATATTGGATTGGCGTTAAGGCTTGCGCGCCGTCGCACAGAGCTTCTTCCGGTTGCGGGTGGACTTCAATAATCAGACCGTCGGCGCCCACGGCAACACCGGCGCGAGCCATCGGTTTAACCATATAATTTCTTCCGGTTCCGTGCGACGGGTCAACGATTATCGGCAAATGCGACATTCTTTGGACGGCTGGAACAATAGATAAATCCATTGTGTTGCGAGCGTGTGCGGCAAATGTGCGAATGCCGCGTTCGCACAAAATCACTTCGTAATTTCCTTCCGCCATAATATATTCGGCGGCAAGCAGAAATTCATCTAACGTTGCCGAAAGCCCGCGTTTGAGCAAAACGGGTTTTCTGGTTTGTCCGACATATTTCAAAAGCGAAAAATTCTGCATATTACGCGCGCCGATTTGAATACAGTCGCCGTATTTTTCGACCAAATCAACGCCCGCTTCATCCATCGCTTCGGTTACAATATTTAAACCGAATTGTTCGCGCACGTCCGCCAGAATTTTCAAACCGTCTTCGCCCATTCCCTGAAAAGCATAAGGCGAAGTTCTGGGCTTAAACGCGCCGCCGCGAAAGAATTTTGCACCGCTTTTTGAAACCGCTTTGGCGACGGAGAAAACCTGTTCGGCGTTTTCAACCGCGCACGGTCCGGCAATAATGGCGAGTTCTGCTCCGCCTATTGTCGCATTTCCGACTTTGACAATCGATTTTTCGGGACGCAAATCTTTGGAAATAAGTTTGTAAGGCTTTGTAACGCGAATCGCGTCGGCGACACTCGGCAGATTTTCAAAATGCGCCGGGTCAACAGAGCCTTGATTTCCGGTAATTCCGATTGCGGTGCGACCGGCGCCCGGCATCGAATGCGGACGAAACCCCAGAGATTCAATCGTTTCAATAACGCGCTCGACATCTTTTTGTGTCGCGCCTGCTTTCATTACAATTAACATATTTGTTTATAAAGACCTGAAAAATTATTTTGTATAAATATAGTATTTTGGCAATTTGCCGAATTTAAAGCATTATGCAAATGGTTTTTGTTAAAACTCGCTGGAATACTTAATCATAAAATATCCGACAGAAACTATAGCAAATTTATTGCCTTAAAATTAACTTTCGGCAATTTCAATCGCGCGTAATAAGGCTTTGGCTTTATCAACCGATTCTTGAAATTCTTTTTCCGGTACTGAATCGGCAACAATACCCGCGCCGGCTTGAACCGATGCCACACCGTCTTCTAAAACGATTGTTCTAATAGTAATACAAGTATCCAGATTTCCGGCGTAATCAGCATAACCAACCGCACCGGCATAAATTCCGCGGGTCTCAGGCTCAAGTTCGCGGATAATCTGAATTGCCCTAACTTTCGGCGCGCCGGAAACCGTTCCTGCCGGAAAACACGCCGCCAGCGCGTCAAAACAATCTTTGTCGGGTTTTAAATCAGCCGACAAATAGCTCACGAGATGCTGAACGTGCGAATATTTTTCGACCGACATTAATTTCTCGACTTTAACCGAGCCATAGCGAGCGATTTTACCCAAATCGTTGCGCCCTAAATCAACCAGCATCAGATGTTCGGCAACTTCCTTTTCGTCGCGTTTCATTTCTTCACCCAGTTCATCGTCTTCAATTTCGCTTGCTCCGCGCCGCCGCGTTCCCGCAATCGGGCGATATTCTACTTTTTGCCCGCGACAACGAACAAGCATTTCAGGCGACGCACCAATAATTGATTTTTCCTCAAATTCAAATAAAAACATATACGGCGAAGGGTTGAGCGAGCGAAGCGCGCGATAAATCGCCACCGCCGAAGCCGTCGTTTCCTTACTAAAACGCTGCGAAAGAACCGCTTGATAGCAATCTCCAGCGAGAATATATTTTTTGATTTTCTTGACGGCAGATAGAAAATTTTCGCGTTCCCAATTGGTTGTAATTTGTGAAGTTTTTTTACTTTGAGGTGAAGCAGGAAAGGTTGGCGTAGTTTGAAAAAGGCGCGCCATTTTTTCATTTTCTTCAACAGCTTGCAAATAAAAGCTTTCTAATCTTTCAACATCTAAATAGGTTTCTTCTGCTCTATCGGCATCAACGGTAAAAACCAGAGTTGTAATTTTAATTTGCTGACGGGCGTGGTCAAAGGCGATCAAAGTGCGAAAAAATAACCATAAACCGTCGTCTGACTTTTCGGTTTGCAGTGTCGGTTCAAAAAGTCCGACTGCCGAAAAATTAAAATAACCAACCGCGCCGCCTGAAAGTGGAGTATTTTCAATACCGGCGGAAAAAATTTTATCCGCGAAATGAGTGCGCAAATTTTCCAACAGATTTTTTTTAGAAATTGTTTGTTTGCCGTTTTCTTCGATAAAAGTTTCGCCTCCGCGCCCGCGCATAATTTTTTGCGGGTTCGCGCCGAGAAATGAATAACGGGCGAGACTTGCACCGCCTTCGATTGATTCGAGTAAGAAGGCATAACGCGCATTTTGGCGTAAAAGCAGATAAATTCCGAAAGGCGTCTGCAAATCAGACGCAATGGTTGTCGTTACAGGAATGACGTTTCCTCGTTCGACTTGAAGTTGGAAGGCGGAAAAATTTTCCGGCTGAATCGTTTGCATAAAAAGAAAACTGCCAAATCATCTACAAATTTGGCAGCGAATCGTTAGAAAATAATAAAAGAAAAATTAGCTAAAAAAATTTAATGCCGCCGATTTATTTAAACGCCGCCAACGAAAATCGGTTGTAAAATTTCTCGCTAAAATTCTCATATCAAAAACAAATTTTTAACAGAACAAACAAAAAGAATCAAACATCCGTTTCTACATTCTTTCGGGAACTTCGATGCCAAGCGTCATTAAAGCATTTGTTAAACTTTTGCGCGCTAAATCTGCTGTCGCAATCAGCAACGCGCGTTTTACCGGATTTTCTTCGGTTATGATTTTGTGGTTGTGGTAAAAAAGATTGAACGCCTTTGCCAAACCGAAAGTATATTTCGCTAAAATTGCGGGTTCGGTTGCGGTAACGGCTTGTGCAATTGTTTCTCCCAGGCGTGAAGCCAGCGTAATTAGCGACCAAACTTCATTTTCAGTGGCGAATAGCTCCTGAATTTCCGTCTGCGAATTTGAAATTGTTTCAGTCGCGTTTTCTAAAGCATTTTCTTCTAATTTACGAAAAATCGAATTGGCGCGAACCGCCGAATACTGGCAAAAACAGCCGGTTTCGCCTTCAAATGAAAGCGCTTCTTTGAAGTCGAAAACGATAACGGTTGTAAGTGTAAATTTTAATAAAAAATAACGAAGCGCGCCAATTGCAATCGTGTGCGCAGTTTTTTTCTTTTCCTCCATAGACAAATCGGCGTGTCTGGTTTCGACTTCCCTGAGCGCGTTAGCTTCCAAACGGTCAATCAAATCGTCGGCTTTGACGCCCAAACCTTTACGCCCGCTCATCTCGATAAAAGATTTTTGCTTGTCTTCTTCGCTCAGAGTGAAACCCAATTGTTCAGCAGCATTTGGTGAAAGCGCAACCATTTCATAACTCAGATGAACGCTCGCTGCTTCGCCTCGTTCGGGAAAAATGGTGGCGACGCCTTTTTTGACAACTTCCTGCGGATACGATTGGCGCGAGTCAATCACGTTATAAACCGTTTCGTTACTGCCAAATACGGGAACTTTTTCGCTTCGCAAATCTTCCGCCGTTGTTATCCAAACCGCTTTGCCGTCGGCGTATTCGCGAAAAAGTTTATAATAAAAATCTAAACCTAAAAGTCCGAGTTTCCACATTTGATAGGCGATATCTTTGCCCGTGTATGTAACCGTTCCATTTGAGCGGACGAGGATTTTGTCGGCGTCGTGTTCGTCGTTTCCGGCATGAGATTCAAACGGCATCACCCAGCAACCGGAGGCTTTTCCTTCGATTTCGTATTTGATAACGTCGCGCCGTTTCATTTCTTCAAATGCTTTTTGCCAAAAATGCAGATGCAGAATTTCCGATTCTCTCGGCAATAAATCATAGCGAATCGAAAGGCGTTCCATCGTTTTCAAAATACATTCAACGTTGCGGGTGGCGACAAAATCGGCGAGCATTGCCGTTTCGTTGTTTCCTTCTTCAATCGAATGAAGAACTGCAGCGCGTTTGGTTTTTAATCCTTCGTTTTGCTGATATGCAACGCCGACCTTCGCGTATAAATCCCAACAGTAATAATCAAAACTTTTTCCTCCAGCCTTTAAGTTTTCGTCAAGCTGTTTAATATCGTCGAGATTCTTTTTTTCAAGATAAACGAAGCCGACGACGACATCTGCAACCTGCACGCCTGTGTTGTCAATATAATTTTGGACTTCGACACGCTTGCCCGAAGCGCGCAGAATTCTCACAAACGTATCGCCCAAAACCGAATTGCGAACATGCCCGATATGCGCGGCTTTGTTAGGATTGACCGATGTATGTTCGACGCAAACTTTTGAAATCGTTTCGGTGTAAAGCATCTCGGTTAAAATTTCTCTTTTTTCCGGCGCGCATAAAATTGAAATCGTCGTCGCCGGACGATTCTTCTTCATT